>Ga0160456_100089_pt1 | contig 113220 bp, 100 predicted proteins | sample HID1972K_E6MG_FD_108261 | JGI IMG/M metagenome (GOLD analysis project Ga0160456, IMG submission 108261) | Enriched pill bug-associated microbial communities from UW Madison campus, WI, USA - HID1972K_E6 MG | ecosystem: Host-associated > Arthropoda: Insects > Digestive system > Unclassified ... | reverse complement strand
TCAGTGCGAGGCCTTTTCGAACTCCGCTTCGTGCCGACCTGTCCGTACCGCTGAACCGTCTTTGCCGAAGCGAGCCGCCCATTATGCGGGCTTTTTACCATCCGTCAAGCGCTTCGTTGGAAGCCTTCGCCGAATCCCCGCTTCCTGCGTCACCAGTTGTGCCGGTTCCACCGAAGCGGGGCGCGAATTATGGGCGTGCTTCAGATATTTGTGAAGTAGGCGTGACAACTTTTTTCAAGATTTTTTCAGCCCCCAAAGAAAAGCCCGCAACAGCGGGCTTTTCTGGACTTCACATCAGCCTGCCAGCAGGCGGACCCGGGCGAAATTGCGCTTGCCCACCTGCAGCACGCCTTCAAAACCGGGCTGGAACTGCAGCTGCATATCCTCGACCACGACGCCGTCGACCTTGACCGCGCGCTCCTTGAGCTTGCGGCCGGCTTCGGAATTGCTGGGGGTGACGCCGGCGGCGGTCAGCAAGGCGCCAATCCGCAGGCCTTCGGCCGGCACGATCACGTCCTGCAGCGGCAATAGAGAGGTGTCACCCTCCCCGCGCACCACCGCGTTCCAGCCGGCGATGGCCTGTTCGGCCTGGGCCGCATCGTGGAAGCGCGTGGCCAGTTCACGCGCCAGGCGCAGCTTCACGTCACGCGGGTTCAGAGCTCCCGACTCAACCTGGGCACGCAGCGACCTGGCTTCATCCACGCCGATGTCGAAGCTGAGCAGGTCGATCCAGCGCCACATCAGCGCATCGCCGATCTTCATGGTCTTGGTGACCATATCGATGGCCGGCTCGTCGATGCCGATGTAGTTGCCCAGCGACTTGGACATCTTGTTGACACCGTCCAGGCCTTCCAGCAACGGCATGGTCAACACGATCTGCGGCGCCTGGCCGTAGTGTTCCTGCAGGCCGCGTCCCATCAGCAGGTTGAACTTCTGGTCGGTGCCGCCCAGTTCCACGTCGGCCTTCAGCGCGACCGAGTCGTAGCCCTGAACCAATGGGTAGAGGAATTCGTGGATGGCGATGGACTGCTGGGCCGCGTAGCGCTTGGCGAAGTCGTCGCGCTCGAGCATGCGCGCCACGGTGTGTTGGCCGGCCAGACGGATCATGTCGGCCGCGCTCATCTGGCCGAACCACTCGCTGTTGAAGCGCACTTCGGTCCTGTCACGGTCCAGCACCTTGAAGACCTGTTCCTCATAAGTGCGGGCATTGGCCTGCACGTCCTCACGGGTCAGCGGCTTGCGGGTGACGTTCTTGCCGGTGGGATCGCCGATCATCCCGGTGAAGTCGCCGATCAGGAAGATCACCTGGTGGCCCAGGTCCTGGAACTGGCGCATCTTGTTGAGCAGCACGGTGTGGCCGATGTGCAGATCCGGCGCGGTCGGATCGAAGCCGGCCTTGATCCGCAGCGGGCGGCCGGCCTGCAGGCGCTGCTGCAGTTCTTCGAGCTTGAGGATTTCGTCGGCACCGCGGCCGATCAGTTGCAGCGCTTCTGCCTGTGACACGTGACTTCCCAAATAAGGATGAATACGGACGGGCGCACGAACACAAAGTTGAACGCCCGGTTAAAGCTAAGTTAATGACGCGACGCAGAAAAACCCAATCGACTCAAGGGTTTGACCTGCCCGGCATGCCTGACTATGGTAGCTCGATTGGGCCTTCCACTTGGGCCCCAGGGTGAAGACATCGATGCAGACACACGGGGATGGCAACCGCCGCAAGCAACGGTTCCGCGAACGACTGGACGTCCTTCGAGAGTCAGCACTTCACCGCCATGTCACCCGGCACCTGCCCAAGGGCAGCTGGACGCGCCGCCAGTGGATCCACGCGTCGCTGTTCACCACCATCGGCATCATGGTCGCCACGATCGTGCCGGGCTTTTCCAGCGCGCTGCAGCCGCAGATCAAGCCGCTGGCCACCGTGCCGCTGGCATTGCCGGACCTGGATGCGCACAAGCGCCTGGCCTCACCGGCCGACAACTGGCAGACGGTCAACGTGCGTCCGGGCCAGACCCTGAGCGCGATCTTCGACGACATGGGCGTGCCGGCGACCACGTTGCATCGCATCCTGGACAACAAGGATGCCGCCGCCACGCTGCGCCGGCTGCATCCCGGCGACGAGCTGGCCTTCGACCTGCCAGAAGGCGGCGCGCTGCGCGCCCTGCGCTATGACCGCGACATGGCCACCCGCATCCAGCTGGATGTGACCGACCAGGGCGTCAGCGAAAAACTCATCAAGCGCGATGTCAGCACCCGTACCGCGGTGCTCAGCGGCAAGGTCGGCTCCTCGCTCAACCGCGCCGCGCGCAAGGCCGGCCTGACTGCGGCCAACATCAATGCGCTGACCGACGACATCTTCAAGTACGACATCGACTTCGATTCGGACCTGAGCGCGAACGACCGCTTCAGCGTGGTGGTCGAGCAGACCTGGCGCGAAGGCCAGCTGGTCGCGACCGGCCCGGTGCAGGCGGCGACCTTCACCGTGGGTGGCAAGCTGCATTCGGGCTTCCGCTTCGCCCGTCCGGGTGGCCAGCCGGAATACTTCACCGCCACCGGCAAGCCGCTGAAGAAGAGCTTCATCCGCATGCCGATCCCGTATGCGCGCCTGAGCTCGCGTTTTGGCGCGCGCAACCATCCGATCCTGGGCAAGATGCGCATGCACAAGGGCGTGGACTACGCCGCCGCGACCGGCACGCCGATCATGGCCGCCGGCGATGCGCGGGTGCAGTTCGTCGGCCAGCAGAACGGCTATGGCAACGTGGTGATCCTGGATCACGGCCAGGGCCGGACCACGCTGTACGGGCACATGTCGCGCTTCTCCAAGATCCATCGCGGCGATCGCATCGCCCAGGGCACGGTGATCGGCTACGTCGGCTCGACCGGCATGGCCACCGGGCCGCATCTGCACTACGAATTCCGGGTCAACGGCGTGCACCGCAATCCGCTGCAGGTAACGCTGCCGCCGCCCGAGCCGCTGGGCGGCCCGGTGCTGGCCCAGTTCAAGACCCAGACCTCCAGCGCGCTGGCCCGGATCCGCACGGTGGAGAGCGCGATCTACGCCGATGCCTCGCCTGCGCCCCAGGCGGCGGCCAACACCACGCTGGCCAAGGCGCTGGACGCCTCGCGCCAACGCAGCAGCAAGCAGTGACGCCACCGGGCGCGCCACGTGCCGGCGGACCGCTGGCGCGCAAGCCGTCGCTGGGCGACCTGTATCTGGGCATGATTTCCGGGACCAGCGCCGACGGCATCGACGTGGCGCTGGTGCGCTTCGATCCCGAGCCGCAGCTGCTGCTGGGCCGCACCTATCGCTGGGATGACGAGCTGCGCACCCGCCTGATCGAGCTGGGCCAGGGTGGCGAAGCGACCTCGCTGGACGAGCTGGGCGAGCTGGACGTGCAGGTCGCACAGGCCTTCGCCCATGCCGCCGGCCGGCTGATCACCCAGTCCGGGCTGGACCGCGCGCAGGTGCGGGCGATCGGCTCGCATGGTCAGACCGTGCGTCACCGGCCCGACGGCACGTTTCCTTTCAGCTGGCAGATGGGCGACGGCAACGTCATCGCCGAGCGCACCGGCATCCCGACCGTGGCCGATTTCCGCCGGCGCGATGTGGCCGCCGGTGGCCATGGTGCGCCGCTGATGCCTGCGTTCCACGCGGCCATGGTCCATAGCCCGACCGAAGACCGCGCCGTGCTGAATCTGGGCGGGATCGGCAACCTCACCCTGCTGCCGGCCAGCGGCGCGGTGCGCGGCTTCGATACCGGTCCGGCCAATGCACTGCTGGACGCCTGGTGTGAGCGCCATACCGGCATGGCCTTCGACGCAGGCGGCGCGTTTGCGGCCAGCGGCCAGGTCGATGCCGCCCTGCTGGATAAGCTACTGGACGAGCCGTGGTTCGCCCTGCCGCCGCCCAAGAGCACCGGCCGCGAACAGTTCCACCTGGCCTGGGTCGAAGCCAAGCTCGGCAAGAGCAGGGCCAAGCCTGCCGACGTGCAGGCCACCCTGCTGGAACTGAGCGTGGTCACCATCGCTGATGCGCTGCGCGCCACCCAGCCGGACACCAAGCGGGTCATGGTCTGCGGCGGCGGCGTGCACAACCCACTGTTGATGGAACGCCTAACTGTTCGACTGGCCGGCATCACGGTCGAATCAACCGAGGCCCATGGCCTGCATCCGGATTACGTCGAAGCGATGGGCTTTGCCTGGCTGGCGCGCGAAACCCTGGCCGGTCGTCCCGGCAACCTGCCCAGCGTCAGCGGCGCCAAGGGCCTGCGCGTGCTGGGCGCGCTCTATCCGGCTTGATCACTCTACAAAAGCGCCGGATCGTCAGGCCCAGTCGCGCAGCTTCGAGGTTTTGCCGACGCCAGGATTGAAGGCGTTGTGCGGATCCAGCTGACGGAAGAACGCCACCTGCGATTCGGGCGCGTGATACAGATGGCCGACGTTGTGTTCGGCCGGATAGCGCGCACCGCGCGTATCCAGCACGGCCAGCATCGCTTCTTCCAACGCTTGGCAATCGGTGCCGGGCCGCACGATGTAGTCCTGGTGCATGACGTGGCAGAAGAAATGCCCGTAATAGAGCTTGTGCAGCACCGGCGCATCGAGCTCGGGCGGCAGGCGCTCGAACCAGTCGCGGTCGTTGCGGCGCAGGGCGATGTCCAGCGCGACGATGTCTTCCACTTCCCGCGGATGCACGGCGCGATAGCGCACCGCCGCGCCAGCCACCGCAAAGCGCAGCAGGAAGGCCTTGGCGCCTTCGTCTGCGCTGCAGGCAAAGGAGTCGCCGCTTGCGTCTGCGAAGAAGGTCTTCAGATATGCGGCCGCTTCGTCGATGCCGGTGCCCGACATCTTCAGCAGCAGGTGGTGCTCGTAGCGCTGGCGGTAGTCGCGCATGCGCGCCGGCAGGTGGTCCGGGAAGCGCTCGGACAGCCACTGCAGCGCGCGGTCGCTGAAGTGCTTGGGAAACACGCCCAGCCGCTCCAGGAGCGTATCCACCCGCGATTTGGCCGCGAAGAACATCGGCAGGCGTCGCGTGCCCAGCGTCTGGATGGTGAGGAAGGTGTCCTTGCCATAGCGGTCGCCGATGTCGAACGCATCGCGGTGCAGGTATTCGCCCGCCACCGGCAGCGACTGGAAGCCGGACAGGATGTCGCGGCGAATTTGAGTCAGCTCGTCGGGGTCGTTGCTGCCGATATAGAAGACCGCGGTCCTGTCGTGCCTGGGGAAGGTGTCCAGGCGCACGGCGAACACCGCCAGATGGCCGGCCGAGCCGGCCGCCTCGTGCAGGCGTCGCGCATCGGCATTGAAGCGCGCGGGCGTATCGGCATCGACATCGCGCACGTGGGTGGCGTAGTCGTGGTCGGAGCCATCGCCGCCCGGCATGACGTCGGCATCGCTGAAATCGCCGCGATCCAGCTTCGCTAGCGCGATTTCAGGATCGTCGCCCAGCGCGATGCCCAGATGGTTCACCAGTTCCAGGCCACCACTGGCATCGATCCGCGCGAACAGCGCCATCTCGGTATAGGCCGGGCCGCGATGGATCAGCGAGCCGCCGGAGTTGTTGCAGATGCCGCCCAGCACCGAGGCGCCCAGGCAGGACGAGCCGATCACCGAATGCGGCTCGCGCCCCAATGGCGCCAGCAACTGCTCCAGCTGGTCCAGCGTGGCGCCAGGCAGGCACAGCACCTGCCGGCCCTGGTCGAGCAGCTGCACCTGGCGCATGCGCAAGGTGTTGATGATCACCACCGGCCGGTCGTAGTCGGCACCATCGGGCGTCGAACCGCCAGTCAGGCCGGTGTTGGCCGCCTGCATGATGACGATGACATCGGCCGCGACGCAGGCCTTGAGTACGCGCCATTGCTCGACCAGCGAACCGGGCCGGACCACCGCCAGCACCGGCCCGCCGCCGAAGCGGAAACCGGTGCGGAAGCGGCGCGTCGGCGCATCGCCGGTCAGCAGGTGGCGGCGCCCGACCACGCCGCGCAGCGTGTCGAGCAGGGCGGAATCCAAGGCAGGCGCACGGCGCATGAGGTTCATTCAAACGGTCCGAAAGCGGCGTCGGAGTCGATCATCGCCCCAGATTGGCGTTGAGATCTGGCTGCACGATCTCGATCCAGTAACCGTCCGGGTCCCTCACGAAGGCCACGTCCTTCATCCTGCCCTGCTCCGGGCGCTTGACGTATTCGACGCCGTTGCGGTCCAACCACGCCACCGCCTTGGCCAGGTCCGGCACCGCGAAGCAGATGTGGCCGAAGCCCTGTGGCTGCGCGTTGCCGTTGTGGTAGGCGAACCCGGCCTGGTCCTCGGTGCCCCAGTTGTGGGTCAGCTCCAGGATGCCACGCTGGGCGAAGGTCCAGCTGGTGCGCTCGCCAATGTCCTCGGGAACCTGGTCGTCTTCATTGAGCTTGGCCAGGAAGAACAGCGAGAACTGCATCTCCGGGAAGTCGAGCTTGCGCAGCAGGCTCATGCCGAACACGTGCGTGTAGAAGGCCAGCGACACGGCCGGATCCTTGACCCGCAGCATCGAATGGTTGAAGACGAAGCCGTCGCTGTCGGCGGTTGGCGGCTTGACACCGGGCTGCTGTTCGGAGGTAAAGGTCATGGGGCCTCGTGATGCTGTGCCTGCCGGGTGTTCCCACACGACGGGAGACAATTTACAGCAGCGGCGTGGTCGGCCTGCGCGGCAATGCCGCCATGTTGGGCAGGGTGAGCGCGTGCTTCGCCGCGATCCAGGCCAGTGCACGTACGTCCCACCTGGATGGCCCTCGCGTCGGCCCATGCCGGATGGGTCTACTGATCCGCGTCAGAAGGTCGCGCCTTGTGGCACTGCGCGCAACGCGGCGATCGCATCAGACAGCGCATTGACCTCCGGATCGCTGAAGCCGCCGCGCACCTCGGCCTCCATCGCGAACAAGCCATGTTCGAGCAGCCGCGAAATGGTTTCGTCGACACTCCAGCCGCGCGCCGCGGACACGCGCTGGATGCGGTCGGTCAGGATCGCGTCGAGATCACGGATGAGCAGGTCGGTCATGAGCGTCGGAAGAGCCAGTCCTGGATGCCGTCTCCTTGATACGACGCCGCAGCCAGGCAAGCAAGCCCGCCGTTCTATGCGCCGGCCTCGCCCCTGTTCATGTAACCGCCGCGGCGCTCCCGCCACACCAGCCAAAGCACCAGCGGCAATGCGAACAGGCCGATGGCGGCGGTGTACACGAAGAACGGCGGATAGCCCCAAGCATCCACGATCTTGCCCCATTGGCTGGCGATCGACTTGGCCGGCAGGCTCCAGAGCGTGCCGAACAGCGCGTACTGCGTCGCGGTGTAGTTGGGACTGGTCAGCGAGGACATGTAGGCGATGAACGCGGTTCCGGCGATGCCATTGGCGACATTGTCCGCACTGACCGCAGTGGCCAGCCAGGCGATGCCGGGATGGATGCTGGCAATGTAGGCGTAGACCAGGTTGGCGCCACTGAGCAGGACCAGGCCGATCAGCAACGTGCGCGCTATGCCGTAGCGGCGTATCAGGACGCCTGCGAGAAACGCACCAGCGATCGTCATCAGAATGCCGTAAACCTTGGAAACCAGTGCGATCTGCTCAAGGGTAAACCCGATGTCCAGGTAGAACGTGTTGGCCGCCACGCCCATAGTCGTGTAGTTGAGCCGGTAGGTCACCACCAGCGCCAGAACGGGGAGCGCGGTCTTCCAGCCCATCCTGGCGAAGAAGTCCACGAACGGGCAGACCACCGCGCCGATGCACCAGGCCACCAGGATGCGAACCGGCTTGGGCCAGCGCCCGGCCCATCGTTCGAACCTGTCGACCAGCGGTTCCGGCGGCCGCACGGAGGCAACCCTGCCAACGGCGGGCTCGGCGATCACCAGCGTCGTCACCAGACCGACCAACGCACACACCGCCATGATCGCGTACGACCCCTTCCATCCCATCTGCGCAGCCAGGGTCAGCGCGCCGGCACCGGTACAGATCAGCGCCAGCTGGTATCCGGTCTGGTAAGCGGCCGCCATGGCGCCCTGGGTATCGGCCTGCGCCGCCTCGATCCGGTACGCATCGACCGCGATGTCCTGGGTCGCCGAAGCGAACGCGGTGAAGACCGCCAGCATCGCAACGCGCTGTGCATCCACCGCGGGATTGGCGAAGGCCAGCGCCATCAGGCCAATGGCGATACAGGCCTGTGACAGCAGCATCCAGCTACGGCGACGCCCCAGCCTGGCCAGGCCGGGCAGCGGCAGGCGGTCGACGACCGGCGACCAGAAGTACTTCAGGGAATAAGCCAGGCCGACCAGGCTGAAATAGCCGATCGTGGTGCGATCGATGCCCGCCTGGCGCAGGCGGGCCGACAGCGTGGTCAGCACCAGCGCGAACGGCAACCCTGACGAAAATCCCAGGAACAGCATCGCCCGCACGCGGGGATTGGCATAGACATCGAACGATCGCCACCACTTCCTGAGCGCGGTGATCATCCGGCGTAATCCACGACAAACGGCGCGTGGTCGGAAAACCGCTCGGCACGGTAGATCGAGCAGGCCTGCAGGCGCTCGCGCAGGCCGGGCGTCACGAACTGGTAGTCGATCCGCCAGCCCACGTTGTTGGCCCGCGCCGCGCCGCGGTTGCTCCACCAGGTGTAGTCCTGGCCTTCAGGATGCAGCGCGCGATACGCGTCGACCCAGCCACGCCCGCTGGCGGCATCGGCCTCTTCGGCCAGATCGGCGCACAGGCCATTGAGCCAGTCGCGCTCGGGCGGCAGGCAGCCGGAATTCTTCTGGTTGGATTTCCAGTTCCTGATGTCCAGGGCGCAGCGCACGATGTTCCAGTCGCCGCACAGCACATAGTCGCGACCGCTGGCCAGCCACTGGTCCAGGATCGGCTTGAGCCAGGCCATCACCTCGAACTTGTAGCCCTGGCGCAGCTCGCCCGACGAGCCGGACGGGATGTAGAACGAGACCACGCTCAGGTTGCCGAAGCGGGCCTCGATATAGCGGCCTTCCTCGTCGAATTCCGGCCAGCCCAGCGCGCTGCGCACTTCGTCCGGCTCGCGCCTGCTGTAGATGGCCACGCCGGAATAGCCCTTCTTGGTGGTCGCATCGCGGAAATACGCCTTGTAGCCCTCGGGCAGGAACGTCGGACCTGCCAGCTGGTGCTCCTGGGCCTTGGTTTCCTGCACGCACAGCACGTCGGCGTCCTGCGCGGCGAACCATTCGAAGAAGCCCTTGGAGGCAGCCGATCGCAGGCCGTTGGCGTTGAAGCTGATGATGCGCATGGCGGAACCGTCGAGCAAAGAGCGGCTAGCCTAGCGAATGGACGGCTCCCCGGCGACCATCCAGGAACGAGCATGGCGTGCATGCCCGTCTACTCCGTCGCGTCTGGATCAGGCCCCCGCTCACCTCAGCTCTGGGGTTTGATGAGCTCAAGCAGCGCTTGACGGCGCTTGGGTGGCAGTGATCGGTACCGGACCAGCAAGGCCCTTTCGTCGGAGTTGGCCACATACAACTCCCGAGTCTCTCCGACTCCAACGCGCCCCTGCATCACCGGTACGCCGCAAATCAACTCATCAAGGGAACGACCCAGCGTGCTGCCCAACAGCGGCAGGAGTCGAAAGCCCGGCGTCTCGCGATTGTTCTCCCAGGCCGACACCGACGACTTGGTGACCCCCAAGGCAAAACCCAGTTGCTCCTGAGTCATTCCGGCGGCGGTGCGTGCGACACGGAGCCTGTCGCCGAAGCTTTTCATGTCCCGGGCCTGCAGGAAATACCAGGCCCCCAAAATATGGAGCTTCCTTACCCCTGTCGTCTTGTATTGCTTGACTCATTGAGTTTGGTAAAACCATACTCCATGAAAATGGGGACATACCACAGGGGCGAACGCATGGACGGAATACGGAACACCGCGGGACAGCGGCCTCAAGGTGGTGTTTTGCGCTGCCGGCTCGGCGGACTTGCTGCGTCATCGAGAAGGGCCTTTGAGGTGTCCATCCTGCGAAGCCTATGGGTAGCGGGGCTGGCATTCGTGCTTACGGCATGCGCATCGTCCAGCGTCCTCATCGGCACCGAGCGCGAGCCGATCGACTCGGACCAGGTCAAGATCTATCTCGCTCCGCCCGCCAAATACGAGACCGTTGCCCTGCTCGAAGCTTCCGACCTGGGCGCCAACGGTTTCTCTGCGCAGAGCAGGATGAACAAGGTGATCGGACGATTGAAGGATGAGGCCGCCGACCTGGGCGCCAATGGCATCCTGCTGCAGGGCATCGATACCCAGTACATCGGTTCGGTCGGCAGCGGCTATGCCACCAGCACCATAAGCGGAAACTCCGCCTACACCAACGGACTTGGATATTCGGCTGCGCAGACCAGCAAGGTCGGCAAGGCGATCGCCATCTACGTTCCCAGCGAGTAGCGCGTTGCGGCCGGCCGACGCCACGGCCCGATCCGTCGCAATACAACCCACCGCTGCGAACCGATGAGGCAGGATGATGGGAAGGCTACTCGCTGGAATCGGCATCGTGCTGCTTGTGCTGGGGGCCACGGCGCTCGGCCTTTATGCCTGGTATGGCCACTGGGGCGCTATCTGCCTGGCGTTGGCCGCCCTGTTCCTGGGGAAGACGGCATTGGGCCTGGTCGAGCTGTTGGTCCTGCCGCTCGCCGCGCCGTCGCTTTACTTCGCCAGGCGGGGCAGCAAGATCGCTTCGATCGCCTTCTTCGCCCTGGCCACGCTGGTGACCCGAGTCGCCTATGCGGGCTACTGCAGCTTTCTATTCGTCTATCTGGTCCGTCTTCCAGGCCCTCCGCTCCTGGCTGGCATGGCCCTGTCTGCCGTGGTCGCAGGCGCACCATTCCATTGGGCCGCGCAGCACGCCACGGAGGAGCAAGGGCCCAACATGGATCTGACCGCGGCGCTGGTTGGCTCCCTGGCTTCGGGCGTCCTCCTGGCCGCAGGCCTGGCCCAACCAGCCTGCCTGGCTCCCATCGCGCTGTTGTTCGCGATTTCCGGGGTCGTCCGTGTGGCCTGGTGGGTCACCACAGGCTTGCCGAGGGCCTGGATCGAGGCCGGGTACCACGATAGGGAGGGCGCGGGTCAAGCCTCCTCCAAGCATGCTCTTGCGCTGTCAATATCGTCCGATTCCTTCCAGCCGATCCATCAGATCGTCGGCGAGCCTCTGGATGAATCGACTTACACGCTGAAGGCGCTCCTGCAGGAACACTTCGGAATGGATCTTCCGGTCGGCCCGGGCAGCGCCAAGCGAGACGATCCACTGATCATCACCGACCAGCGTGATTACGTCGCGCTGGAGTACGCAATCGCCAACTTCCTGCTGCAGGAGATGCAGCTCGAGTCTCGTTTCGAGGGGCAACAGCTGCATCGTCCCAATGGCCGGGCCGTCGACGAACTGGTCTACGCCACCAAGCCAGTCGGAGAACGTGACTGGAATCAGACACGGCGCTTTTTCTTCGACATCACGGCGGGCTTCGATGGCTCGAGCCGGAGCCTGGATGCGCAGTGATCGGACCATGCGCCATGGCATGACGCTTCGATGCGGTAGCGGCTGGCCCGTGTGGGCTATCCCGGGGCACCGGGAGCCACTCTCCCTCCGGCGGGCGGCATTTCCTCGCCACGCCATCGACATGCTGCGGTCGCGTTGCATGCCCCGCCAAGGAAACCGCATGCCGGACTTGGATCCGGCATGAGCAGGCTGCGCAGCCACTACGACAACCTCAAGGTTTCCCGCGATGCTCCGGATTTCCTGATCAGCGCTGCCTACCGATCGCTGTGCCAGAAATATCATCCGGACAAGAACTTCGGTGACGAGGAAGCCACCCGAGTCATGGCCATCATCAATGCGTCCTACGGAGTCCTGTCCGATCCGATTCGGCGCGCCGAACACGATGCCTGGATCGCACGGGAAGAACAGAAGCTTGCCCAGCCGACGCCGACGTCGCAGCAAGCCCACAGCGTACCGATCCCGCCTGCATGGCAGGGGCCAATACGGTCACCGCCACCCCCTAGGGAAGAACTCCGCGCGTTCCTCCCCGTGCGGATCCTGCGGGGAGCGTTGTCGATGGTCGCAGGGATCTTCGCAGCTTTTCCTCAGTTGCTCGTTGGCGGCGTCATCTTCCTGATCCTGGGCCTTGTCGGCACCTGCGTGCCAAAATCGCCTCCGCCGTCCGGGCCCAAGCCGTATCAGACACAAGCACCGGAACGGACTCGGACCGACAACGAGGTCTCGGACTGCCGCATCATCAAGGTTCCGCCGGGACGCGGCAGTGCAGGCTCAGTGATTTACAGCTATGTATCCGGCGGGGCACGGACCTATACGAGCAAGAAACCTGACGGCTGTCAGACCGATGCCGAACCTGCTGCCACCAAATCAAGCGTTACCCCAGGCTATGTCCGCCCAGCGACCGCACCCAATGGCAGCTTGTGGCCGGCCAAGGAAGGTTATGTCAGGGGCTATCCAGTCCTGCAGAACGACGGCCATTCGGTGGTCACGGTGGACAACGGCCGGAACGATTCTGACGTGTTTGCAAAGCTGGTCTCGCTGGAGGGCGAAACAGCATTTCCGGTTCGGCAGTTCTACATCCCGGCGCATGCGCGCTTCAGCCTGCGCAAGGTCAAAGCAGGCAGCTATGACCTGCGTTATCGCGACCTCAACAGCGGCAACCTGTCGCGCTCGGAAGCTTTCGATGTCCAGGAGCGCCGCACACCGGGCGGCTTGCAGTACAGCGACATCAATATGACGCTGTACAAAGTGCAGGGAGGCAACTTCCATACCTACGATTTGGCGGACGAGGAATTCTGAGCATCATGCGCGACTTCCGCCTGACGCCCCTGAAGGCGCGCCAGGGGTGGGCCTATCACTCGGGCGGTGGGCGAGGAGCCGCCGCCTGCTACCCTTTTGCCTACCCCACCCTGACAGCCCTCACACCATGTCCGACCATCGCGCCCGCTTCCTGCAGCTGGCCCTGCATGCCAACGCTCTGCGCTTCGGCGAGTTCACCCTGAAATCCGGCCGCCTGAGCCCGTATTTCTTCAATGCCGGGCGATTTGACAGCGGGGCGGCGATGGCCGAGCTGGCCCGCTGCTATGCCGATGCGATCGAGGCGGCGGGGGTGGAGTTCGACCTGCTGTTCGGCCCGGCCTACAAGGGCATCCCGCTGGCGACCGCGCTGGGCGTGGAATTCGCCCGCCGCGGCCGCGACCTACCGCTGGCCTTCAACCGCAAGGAAGCCAAGGCCCATGGCGAAGGCGGCACCCTGATCGGTGCACCGCTGGACGAGCGCCGGGTGCTGATCGTGGACGATGTGATCACCGCCGGCACCGCCATCCGCGAGGCGCTGGGCCTGATCGCCGCCGCCGGCGGACGCCCGGCCGGCATCGTGGTCGCCCTGGACCGCCAGGAGATCCTGGGCGAAAGCGGAGAGCGCCGCTCGGCCGCCCAGCGCGTCTCCGAAGAGACCGGCGTGCCGGTGATCGCGGTGGCCAGCCTGCACGACCTGCTTGCATTCGCCGGGGAAAACGCCGAACTTGTCGGCCACCGCGAGCAGTTGCTGGCCTATCGGGCCCGCTACGGCAGCGCCGCGACGTAACCGACAGCAGGGGGCTGTCCATGGCCAGGTCCGCATTCAATTGGTTGCTTGTCCCGCTCGCCGCCGCGGCCCTGACCGCGACGGCGCAGGATGCGCCGAAAGCCAAAAAACTCTACTGCTGGAATGACCCCAAGAGCGGGCGCACCTGCAGCGATGCGCTGCCGCCGGATCAGGTCAACAACGCGCGCGACGAATTCAGCGTCAACAGCGGCGCGCGCGTGGGCGCGATCGATGCAGCCATGACATCCGAGCAGCGCGCCGATGCGGCCGCCGCCGCCGCCCAGGCCCGCGCCGACCAGGCCGCGCAGGACACCCGCCGCCGCACCGAACAGGCGATGCTGCTGTCCTATTCCAGCGAGAACGACCTCAAGCGCGTGTTCACCGAACGCACCACCATCGTCGACAACAGCGTCGATACGGCCCGCTACAACGTCGCCAGCATGCGCGATGCACTGATCACCAAGCTGCAGCTGGCCGGCAATGCCGAGCTGGCCGGGCGGACGGTGGAAGCGAAACTGGCCGACGAGATCCGCCAGCGCCACAGCGAACTGGTCCGCCAACAGAACCTGCTGACCAGCTTCGAGCAGCAGCGGGTCCAGCTCAATGGCGAAGTCGAGGAAACCCTGCAGCGCTATCGCGCCCTCAAGAGCGCCGCCCAGGCCGACGGTTAAGGCCCTTCCTTGTAGAGCGGAGCTTGCTCCGCTGCTCTTCGGTCAGATCATTGCGAAAGCCCCAGCCGAGTCCCCAAACGGGGATTGCCACAAGCTCGGCTCTACAGTTTCCGGCCATGCCATATGTTTTCGCGGCCGGGTGTCGGCGCGCCCGCATGCTCAGAACGTGATCTTCAGGTCCGGTGCCACGGCCTGGAGCTGGCTGCGGAACGCATCGCGCACGCGGTCCAGCGCGACTTGGTCGTCGGCCTCGAACCGCAGCACCAGCACCGGGGTGGTGTTGGAGGCGCGCAGCAGGCCCCAGCCGTCGTCCCAGTCCGCGCGCAAGCCGTCGATGGTGGACAGGCGCGCGCCGTCGAAGCGGGCCGCCTCCACGAACTGCGCGACGATGGCATGGGCCTGGCCGCTGGGCACCTCGACCTTGATCTCCGGCGTGGACACGCCATCGGGCAGGGCGTCGAGGATCTCGCTGGGCGTCTCGTCGCGCCCGGCCAGGATTTCCAGCAGCCGCGCGGCCGCGTACAGGCCGTCGTCGAAGCCGTACCAGCGCTCCTGGAAGAAGAAGTGCCCGCTCATCTCGCCGGCAAGCTCAGCGCCGGTCTCGCGCATCTTGCCCTTGATCAGTGAATGCCCGGTCTGCCACATCAGCGGCGTGCCGCCGTTGCGCAGCGTCCAGCCCTGCAGCTTGCCAGTGCATTTGACGTCGTAGATCACCATCGCGCCCGGATTGCGTTCCAGCACGTCGGCGGCGAACAGCATCAGCAGGCGGTCGGGGAAGATCACACGGCCTTCCCTGGTGACCACGCCCAGGCGGTCGCCGTCGCCGTCGAAGGCCAGGCCAATGTCGGCATCGAAGCGCTTGACCGTCTGCTCCAGGTCCTTGAGGTTCTGCGGCTCGCTGGGGTCGGGATGATGATTGGGGAAGGTGCCGTCGATGTCGCAGTACAGCGGGATGACCTCGGCGCCGATGGCTTCCAGCAGCAGCGGCCCGATCTCGCCGGCCACGCCGTTGCCGGCATCGACCACCACCTTGAGCGGACGCGCCAGCTGCACGTCTCCCGCGATGCGCTGGATGTAGTCCTCGGCGATCTCGCGCTGCTGCAGGTTGCCGCGCTCGGCGCTGTGCAGGCGCGATTCGCTGATGCGCGTATAGAGGTCGGTGATGCTCGCCCCGGACAGCGTCTCGCCGCCGATCACGATCTTGAAGCCGTTGTAGTCCGGCGGGTTGTGGCTGCCGGTCACGGCCACGCAGGTGCCGGTGCGCAGGTGGAAGGCGGCGAAATACGCCACCGGGGTAGGAACCATGCCAATGTCGATCACGTCGCGCCCGGCCCTGCGCAGGCCTGCAATCAGGCCGGAGGCCATTTCCGGCCCGGACAGGCGGCCGTCGCGGGCGACCACCACTTCGGTCAGGCCCTGCTCGGCCATCACCGAACCGATCGCCTGGCCGATCAGTTCGGCCACCGGCACGCTCAGGGTTTTGCCGACCACGCCGCGGATGTCGTAGGCACGGAAGATCTCGGGATCGACGCTGACCCCGCGCGCGGCCCGGGACACGGCTGCCGCATCGGCATTGTGCCCGGGCGTTTCGGCGCCTTCGGCGTCCACCGGGACCGGGGGCGTCGTCGTCGACGGCTCGGCCCGCAGCACCTGGCCCAGGGTCACCCCGGCATCCTCGGCCTCGCCGCTGGCCTTGCGGCGCACAGTCGGCACCTTCAGCCGGCCCACCGACAGCAGGGCCAGCAATCCGGCCAGGACCAACAGCAGCGCTGCGACGATCAGGCAAGGCAGTGGGCCCAGGCTCAGCGGGCCTTCGGTGCCATCGGGGACGCCGGCGACCACGCGCAGGCCGGTTTCGCCGACCGGGCGCGAGAGCGCATCGGCGCTGCCGGCCAGCGCGGTCTGGCCGACTTCGCGCAGCGTATAGGCCCCCTGACGCAGGCCGAGATAGGTCCCGGAGATGCGGGCCTGGTCCATCGGCCCGGTCAGCAGGCTCACCGGCAGGCGTACATAGAGCAGGCGCGACTGCACCGGCACGGCCATGCCCAGGCCTGATTCCTTGCCGTCGCGGACCGCGCGCACCACCGCACCCTTGGCCACCTGCGCGGCCTCCAGCAGGGCCAGCTTGCTGTAGCCGAAGTTCGCCGCGTCGGCATAGGCCTGCTGCAGGTCCACCGGCAGCAGATCCACGTTTTCCACTTCCGGCCAGCCGGTCTTGATGGCGGCACCGACGGCGGCGGTGTCATCGGCCGACACGGCGGCCTGCATCGCCGGCGCGGCCACGCGCTGGTCGAGCTTGGCGGTCTGCGCCTGGATGTTGTGCAGCAGCCCGGCCACGGCCGCATCGCGCGCTTGGATCAGCGCATCGCGGCGGACGCCTTCCTGGTACTGCACCCAGCCGCCCCAGCCGAACCAGCCCGCCAGCAGGACCAGCAGTCCGGCCAGCAGCAGGATCTTCTGCCCGGAATCCTGCTTGCCTGTCCCCATCTTGAATCCGGCCATGCCTGGTGTTGCCCCTGTTAGCGGACGCCCGTGTGGCCGAAGCCCCCTTCGCCACGCGCGCTTTCAATAAAAGTATCCACGATCTTCAACTGAACGCGCGCGATGGGCAACACCACCAGTTGTGCGACCCGGTCACCGGGCTGGATGACGAACGCCTCGCTGCTGCGATTCCACAGGCTGATCAACAGCGGGCCCTGGTAATCGGCATCGATCAGGCCGGTGCCATTGCCCAGCACGATGCCGTGACGATGGCCCAGGCCCGAGCGCGGCAGGACCACCGCGCACAGGTTCGGGTCGGCCACGTGAATGGAAATCCCACTGGGCACCAGCGCCGATTCGCCAGCGCCCAGGGTCAGCGGCGCTTCCAGTGCCGCGCGCAGATCCAGGCCGGCCGAGGACTCGGTCGCATAGGCCGGCAGCGGCCAGCTGTCGCCGAAGCGCGGGTCCAGCAATTTCACTTCCAGCGGCAGGCTCATGCGCTCAGGCGCTCCCCGATCAGTTCGACCAGCGCATCGGCCAGTTCGGTCTTGGGCGCGGAGGGAAACTCGCGCTGCCCGTCCTTCCAGAACGCGGTCATCGCGTTGCTGTCGCTTTCGAAGCCGCCGTCGGGGATGCCCACGCGATTGGCCACGATCATGTCCAGGCGCTTGGCGATCAGCTTGCCGCGCGCGTATTCGGCCACGTTCTCGGTTTCGGCGGCAAATCCCACCACCAGCTTGAGCGGCTGCTCGGAGGCGGCGACCTCGGCCAGGATGTCCGGCGTGCGCACCAGGTCCAGGGCCAGCGATTCGCTGGATTTCTTGATCTTGTTCGGCGCCGGCACGCGCGGGGTGTAATCGGCCACCGCGGCCGCCCCGATATAGATGTCGGCCGGAAACGCATCGAACACCGCCGCGCGCATCTGCGCGGCCGAACGCACGTCCACTCGGGTCACCCCGGCCGGCGTCTTGATGCCGACCGGGCCGGCGACCAGGGTCACCGTGGCACCGCGACGGGCCGCGGCCTGGGCCACGGCAAAGCCCATCTTGCCGCTGCTGCGGTTGCCCAGATACCGCACCGGATCCAGGTCCTCGTAGGTCGGGCCGGCGCTGACCACCACGTGCAGTCCGGTCAACGGACCGTCGGTCACCGGCGCATCGGCCTGCACGCTGCCGGCCAGCGCGGCGACGATGGCGTCGGGTTCGGACAGGCGGCCCGGGCCGGATTCGCCCTCGGCCAGCGGCCCGTCCTCGGGCCCGATGATCTGCACGCCACGGGCACGCAGGGTGGCCAGGTTGGCCTGGGTGGCCGCGTGCTTCCACATGATGTGGTTCATCGCCGGACACACGGTGATCGGCGCGGTCGTGGCCAGGCACAGCGTGGTGACCAGGTCGTCGGCCAGGCCATGGGCCAGGTGCGCCAGCAGGTCGGCGGTGGCCGGGGCGATCAGTACCCGATCGGCCCAGCGGGCCAGCTCGATATGGCCCATCGAGGCCTCGGCCGCGCTGTCCCACAAGGTAGTGCGGGTCGGCTGGCCGGACAGCGCCTGGAAGCTCAGCGGAGTGACGAACTGCTGCGCGCCGGCGGTCATGGCGACCTGCACCTGGGCACCGGCATCGCGCAGGCGGCGCACCAGTTCCAGCGACTTGTAGGCGGCGATGCCACCCCCAACGCACAACAGGATGCGTTGTCCTTCCAGGGCCTGGGCCACGTCAGAATTTTCCGAACCAAACAGGGGCGACAGCTTACCCGACGGGCCGGTGTCGCCTGATAGCCGCAGGCCATGTGCAACGACAGAGTAGGCATGACGCGAGAGGCCAGGCACTGCGACCGGTATCGGTCATGCGATTCCTTGTCGATCTCTCTGCCGGCCGCGCCTGGCCTCTCGCCCCCGATCTCCCTTCCAAACCGAGCGTCCATGCACATCCGCGACTGGCCCGCCGACGAACGCCCCCGCGAAAAACTGCTGGCCCGTGGTGCCGGCGCGTTGTCCGACGCGGAGCTGCTGGCGATCTTCCTGGGCTCGGGCCTGCCCGGCCGCGATGCGGTCCAGACCGCACGCGACCTGCTCGGCGCGCACGGCCCGCTACGCGGCCTGCTCGACCGCACGCCCCAGGCGATGTCGCAGCTGCCCGGCCTGGGCCCGGCCCGGGCCTGCCAGCTGGCCGCGGCCCTGGAGCTGGGCCAGCGCCACCTGGCCGCTGGGCTGGAGCGCGGCGAGGCGATGACCGATCCGCACGCGGCCGGCCGTTACTTCGCCCTGAAGCTGCGGGCGCAGCCGCGCGAGGTGTTCGCGGCGCTGTTCCTGGACACCCGGCACCGGGCGCTGGCGTATGAAGAACTGTTCTCCGGCAGCGTGGATTCCTCCGAAGTCCATCCGCGCGAAGTGGTCCGGCGCGCCCTGGCCCACAACGCGGCGGCGCTGATCGTCGCGCACAACCATCCTTCCGGGAATCCCGAGCCTTCGGCCGCGGACCGTGCGGTCACCGCACGCGTGAAACAGGCGCTGGCGCTGGTGGATGTGCGGCTGCTGGACCATTTCGTGATCGCCGACGGGCCGCCGGTGTCGCTGGCCGCACGCGGCTGGGTCTGAGCCGGCGCTGGCCGCGTTCGATCCGGGCCGGGCGCCGTGCACGGTCTGCGCTAAAATGCGCGGTCCCGCGTTTGCCGCAGTGACCTCCCCACGTGAAACCCGAACTCCGCGCCCTCATCGCCCAGGGCATCGATGCCCTGCGTCAGGCCGGCATTCTGCCCGCCGAGACCGCCACCCCGGATTTCACCGTCGAACGTCCCAAGACGCGCGAACACGGCGATTTCGCCACCAACGCGGCGATGCTGCTGGCCAAGCCGGCGCGCAGCAATCCGCGCGCCCTGGCCCAGGCACTGGTCGAGGCGCTGCCGGCCAGTGCCGACATCGCCCGGGTCGAGATTGCCGGCCCGGGCTTCATCAATTTCCACTTCAGTCCTGCCGCCTACCAGCGCGAGGCGGTCGCCGCGCTCACCCAGGGCGCCGACTACGGCCGCAATGCCTCCGGCGCCGGCAGGACCGTGGGCGTGGAATATGTCTCGGCCAACCCGACCGGTCCGCTGCATGTCGGCCACGGCCGCGCGGCGGTGATCGGCGACTGCCTGGGCCGGGTGCTGGCCGCCAACGGCTGGAACACCAGGCGTGAGTTCTATTACAACGATGCCGGCGTGCAGATCGAGAACCTGGCCAAGTCCACCTCCGCGCGCCTGCACGGCTTCAGGCCCGGCGACGCGCAGTGGCCGGAGACGGCCTATAACGGCGACTACATCCAGGACGTGGCCGATGCGTACCTGCGCGGCGACAGCGTGGAGATCGAAGGCCACACCGTCACTGCTGCCGCGGACATCGAGGATCTGGACGCGATCCGCCGGTTCTCGGTGGCCTACCTGCGCCGCGAACAGAACGCCGACCTGGCCGCCTTCGGCGTGGGTTTCGACGTCTATTTCCTGGAAAGCTCGCTGTACGACAGCGGCAAGGTGGAAGAGACCGTCGGCACCCTGGTCAAGTCCGGCCATACCTACGAGGAAGGCGGCGCGCTGTGGCTCAAGTCCACCGACTACGGTGACGACAAGGACCGGGTGATGCGCAAGTCCGACGGCACCTACACCTACTTCGTGCCGGACGTGGCCTATCACCTGTCCAAGTGGCAGCGCGGCTACGAGCGCGCGATCACCGAGCTCGGCGCCGACCACCATGGCTCGCTGGCGCGCGTGCGCGCCGGCCTGCAGGCGCTGGATGTCGGCATCCCCAAGGGCTGGCCCGAATACGTGCTGCACCAGATGGTCACGGTGATGCGCGGCGGCGAGGAAGTGAAGCTGTCCAAGCGTGCCGGCAGCTACCTGACCCTGCGCGACCTGATCGAGGAAGCCGGTTCGGATGCGACGCGCTGGTTCCTGATTGCGCGCAAACCCGACTCGCAGCTGACCTTCGACATCGACCTGGCCCGCGAGCAGAGCAAGGACAACCCGGTCTTCTACGTGCAGTACGCCCATGCGCGCGTGTGCAGCCTGCTGCGCCGGGTGACCGAGAAGGGCTTTGCCGCCTACGACCAGGACGCGGGCATCGCCGAGCTGCCGACGCTGGAAGACGAGGCCTCGCTAAACCTGATGGTGGAGCTGTCGCGCTATCCGGAAGTGGTGGAGGCCGCGGGCGTGGCGCTGGAACCCCATGCCATCGCGCAATACCTGCGCGAACTGGCCTATGCTTTCCAAGCCTGGTACGACGGCGCGCCGATCCTGGTCGACGACGCCACGGCGCGCAACGCGCGACTGGCGCTGGCCTGCGCGGTGCGCCAGGCCCTGGCCAACGGACTGGACCTGCTGGGCGTGACCGCGCCCGAGCGCATGTAACTTTCTTTCGGAGATTCGGACGCAGATGGCGGCACGACGCGGTAAATCACAGGCCAGGCGCAACACCAGCAACGGCACGCCCGGCTGGGTCTGGCTGATTGCAGGCCTGGTGATTGGTGCGGCGGCGTTCTTCATCGTGCCGGACCTGATGAAGAAGGACGGCGACAACTACCTGCGGCCCAAGCCCAATCCGGATGCGCGTCCGGCCCCGGTGGCCAGCGACGACGACAGCGCCAGCGCATCGGTGGCCAGCGATACGGCGTCCCCCGCCACGCCGGCCGCCACCGCCAGCAAGCCCGCGCCGGAGAAACCGACCCAGTACGACTTCTATACGCTGCTACCGGGCCGTGAAGTACAGATGTCCGACGCCGAACTGGCCGCCAGTGCGCGTGCCGAGGAACAGCGCAAGGCCCGCGAAACCGCCGCCGCGCAGGCCAAGGCGGCCAAGGACGCCGCGGCCAATCCTGTCGCGGCCAGCCCCGATGCCGCCGCCCTGGCCCGCCAGCAGCCCACGCCGCTGGACGAGATGACCAAGACCCCGTCGGCCACGCCGACCCAGACCAGCGTCGCCGCCGCAGCCGCGTCCAACGCGGTGGCCAGCGCCGCTGGCGACGTGGCCTACATCCTGCAGGCCGGTTCGTTCAGCGCCTCCGGCGATGCCGAGGCGGTCAAGGCCAAGATCGCGATGCTGGGCCTGAGCGCCCGGGTCGAATCGGGCGACTCGGGCGGCAAGACCGTCTATCGCGTGCGGATGGGGCCGTACGGCACCGCCAGCGAACTGGCCGAAGCCAAGCAGAAACTGTCCGGCGGCGGCCTGCCCGCCATGGCGATCAAGGCCCGGTGATCCGCCCGGCGACACTGCGGCAGCGCCTGATCCTGGCGGCCGCCGTGGCGTTCGTACTCGATTTTGCCTTGGGATTTGCCGGCGCGAAGCTGCTACCGGCAAGCTGGCAAACCCTGACACTGCACAAGAACAGCTTCATCCAGCCGGTGGCTTGCGCGGCCGTCGCGATCAGCCTGCTGCTCGGCGGCTGGATCGGCGGACGCCGGTTCCTGCCGATCGGCGTGGGCCTGGTCCTGATGCTGCAGTTGGTCGCACTGGCGATGCTGGCCCGGATCGCATACGCGGCCATGCCGCAGCGACCCCTGCCCCTGGTCTTGTCATCGGTGCTGGGCAGCAATGTGCTGGGACTTGGCCTACAGCTGCTGGCTGCCGCCATCGGCGCGCTGGTTGGCGCGGCCCTGCATCGCACGCGCGTTCTCTTCCCCGCTTCCCAGGACGTTCCATGACCCGGACCGTCGCCATCACCGGTGCCACGCTCTGAACATGCATCTGCTCATGCGTCTGGCCTGCATGCCGTTCGCCTCGCTATTGGCCTGCGTGTCACTCGCCGGATGTTCCGCGGCCACCACCCAGGTTCTGCGCGATGTCCCGCCGCTGGATCGCAGCCTGGTTGCCGGGATCTCGCCTGATGATTTCGATGCGGGCCGGTTCACTGCCGCCGATGGCACGGTCCTGCCGTATCGGCTGTTGACGCCGGAGCGCATCGAACCCGGCCGGCAATACCCCCTCGTGGTGCAGTTCCACAACTCCGGCGGCATCGGAAACGACAATCGCGCGCAGATCGAGCAGGACGCCTCTGCCCGGGCATGGGCGATGCCCTCGGTCCGCGCACGCCATCCGAGCTTCGTGCTGATTCCTCAGTTCTCCGCCCGCAGCGCCAATTACGATGACCCGAAACAGCCGCAGGTGGCCTACGCCACAGCGCAGCTGCAGGCGTCCCTTGAACTGGTGGATACCATTGTTGCGCAGCACCCCGTCGACCCGGGACGCCTCTACGCCACCGGCTTTTCGATGGGAGGTTCAACGACGTGGCTGGCTGCCGTGGCGCGCCCGCAGTTCTTCGCGGCGGTGGTGCCGGTCAGTGCCGTGGCGCCGGACCGCCGGCTCGCGGCGGACTTGGCACACCTGCCCGCCCTTGCATTCCATGGCGATGCCGACACCGAAAATCCGATTGCATCGGACCGCGAATGGGCTGCGGCTCTCCATCGCGCAAACGGACGCCAGATGCGCCTGCGCGAATATGTCGGTTTGACGCATCAGCCGCCCGGCGACTTCATCCCCGGTGACTGGTGGCGCGACTGGATGTTCGCCCAGCATCGCCAGGCCCACTGAACTTGCATTTCGACCACAGGAGTCCCCCATGACCCAGACCGTCCTCATCACCGGTGCCACCTCTGGTTTCGGCGCTGCCGCCGTGCGCAAGTTCGCCAGCGCCGGCTGGAAAGTCATCGCCACCGGCCGCCGCGCCGAGCGCCTGGCGCCACTGGTGGAAGCATTCGGCAGCGACCTCGTCCACGCCGCCGCCTTCGACATCCGCGACAGCGATGCGCTGGACGCTGCCCTGGCCGCGCTGCCGGCCGCGTTCGCCGATATCGACGTGCTGGTCAACAACGCCGGCCTGGCCCTGGGCACCGCGCCGGCGCAGAGCGCCGACCTGCTGCAGTGGCAGCAGATGATCGACACCAACGTCACCGCGCTGGTCACCCTGACCCACCGCCTCCTGCCCGGGCTGATCGAACGCGAGGGTGCGGTGATCAACATCAGCTCGGTGGCGGCCACCTATCCCTACACCGGTGGCAACGTCTACGGCGGCACCAAGGCCTTCGTGCGCCAGTTCTCGCTGGGCCTGCGCTCGGACCTGCACGGCACCGGCGTGCGCGTGACCTCGATCGAACCGGGCATGGCCGAAACCGAGTTCACCCTGGTCCGCACCGGCGGCGACCAGGCCGCCTCGGACAAGCTCTACGGCGATGCGCATCCGATGACCGGCGAGGACATCGCCGAGCAGATTTTCTACGTGGCCACTCTGCCGGCGCACCTGAACATCAATCGCCTGGAAATCATGCCGGTGACCCAGTCCTTCGCCGGATTCCAGGTCGCGCGCGGCTGAAGACACCGCCCGCGCGCCGCGCAACGGCGGCGTGCGGTCAGGCGCGTTCGGCCAACGCCGCGCCGGCCGTGGCCTGCGGTGCCAGCATGCGCCCGCGCAGCCCCAGGAACGGGCGTTCCACTGCGTAGTGCAGCACGGCCGCCGCGAGCAGCGAGGTGGCGCCGTACACCGCCACCTGCAAGACGCCCAAGCCGGCGATGCGGTCACCCAAATGGACCTGCACCAGGTTGAACACCGCCTTGTGCACCAAGTACAGGCTGTAGGAAATCCCGGCCAGCCAGCCCGCGCCCGGCACGCACCAACGCCCGATCGCGCTGCGCGTGCCTGCGCCTGCGAACACCAGCAGCGCCAGCCCGGCCGAGAGCACCGGCCAGCCGATCGCATTGCCCAGTAGTCCAGTGCGTTCGCGGAACAGCCAAAAGGCAAGCGCCATCACCGCCACGCCGGCAAGCAGCACGATGTTGGCCTCTTGCTGCACACGGGCCCACAGCCGCGGGCGGAACAACTTCATCGCCGCCAGCAGCACACCGCACAGCAGGCCATCGAGACGGTTCCAGGTCGGGTAATACAGGTCCTCGATGAACCAGTTGCGCTGCGGTGCGCCGGCGGCCTGCGCGGCCGTATCGTGCAGCCACACGCCGGCGCGCAGCGCGATCCCGCCGATCACCACGGCCAGTGCCAGCGCGATCACCTTTCCCACCGCCGGTTTGCGCATCAGCGCCCAGGCCAGCAGCGGAAACACCAAGTAGAAGTGCTCCTCCACGCACAGCGACCAGGCATGGGAGAACGCAGGATTGCGGTAGTCGTTGCCCAGGTTCACCACCATCAGCACGAACTTCCACAGCGGCTCCAGGCCCGGCAACTCGCGCCAGGCCGGGACAAGCGCGTAAGCGGCCAGCACCACCCAGTACGCCGGCAGGATCCGGAACGCGCGGCGCAGATAGAAATCGCCGAAACGCAGCCGCTCACCGCGCGACAGCGGCAGCAGCACCTGCTGGCCGATCAGGAAACCACTGAGCACGAAGAACAGGTCCACGCCCATCCAGCCGTAGCGCGACAGCCAGCTCCAGTCCGGCCCCAGCCCGCCCACCACCCACGAATGGAAGAACATCACCCAGACGATGGCGATGGCACGCAGCAGGTCGAGTCCGGGATAGCGCACATCGATCCTGCGAGTGGGATGAGCCTGCGATTAGAAACCAAGCGCGCGACGCAATCCAGCATGCTGGAACGCAGCAGCGTGCGAGAACGCGCGCGCTACGACGCACTTACTGCAGCGGTTCGTCGCTCAGGTAGGTGTAACCGGTCAGGCCGGCTTCCAGCGCAGCGGACAGCTCCCGCGCATGTTCCGGCGACAGATCGGCTTCGGCTACGCGCTGGGCGTAGGCTGCGCGCAGGTCGGCCAGTGCGTAGCCCACGTAGTCGAGCATCACGTCGGTGGTGTCGCCGCGGCGCTGCTGGGTGATGCGGTAGCCGTCGCCTTCGCAGCTGACTTCCACCGCGTCGGTATCGCCGAACAGGTTGTGGATGTCGCCCAGGATCTCCTGGTAGGCACCGACCAGGAAGAAGCCGATGCGGTAACTCTCGCCGGACTTGAGCGGATGCAGGGGCAGCGAGGTGTCCAGGCTCTCGTTCTCGACGTAGGTCTTGACCATGCCGTCCGAATCGCAGGTCATGTCGGCGATGATGCCGCGGCGCTCCGGACGCTCGTTGAGACGCTCGATCGGCACGATCGGGAACACCTGGTCGATCGCCCACACGTCGGGGATTGATTCGAACACGCTGAAGTTGACGAAGTACTTGTCCACCAGCCGGTCGTTGAGTTCGTCCAGAATCGGGCGGTGGCTCTTTTCATCAAAGCTCAGGCGCGCCCGCACGCCATGGGCGATGGCGTAGAACAGGTCGTCGATGCGCGCCCGCTGCGGCAGGTCGATCTGGCCCAGCGCGTAGGCGCTCAGCCCTTCGGCGTGGAAATGCTGCGCTTCCTGGAACAGTTCCACCGCCGGACGCACGTCCAGCTCCTCGAAGATCTCGCGCAGATGGCGCACCGCGGCCGGCTCGTCGTCGTGCGCGTCGGGCACGCGGCCTTCCGGCGCCTGTTCCACTTCGGTCACGTTGGCGATCAGCACCGCGTGGTGCGCGGTCATCGCGCGTCCGCATTCGGTGACGATGCGCGGCGGAGGCAAGCCGTGCTCCTCGCAGGCCTCGGCCAGCGGCTGGACGATGTTGCCGGCGTAGGAATTGAGCCCGTAATTGATCGAATAGTAGCTGCGCGAACGGGTGCCTTCGTAGTCGATGCCCAGCCCGCCACCGACATCGACGTGGCTGATCCTCGCACCCAGGCGCGAGAGCTCGACGAAATAACGCACCGCCTCGCGCATGCCGTTGGCGATGTCGCGCACGTTGGAGATCTGCGAGCCCATGTGGAAATGCAGCAGGCTCAAGCACTCGGCGAATTCGGTATCGCGCAGCGACTTCCACAGGTCCAGCACCTGGCGCGGGGACAGGCCGAACTTGGCCTTGTCGCCGCCGCTGTTCTGCCACTTGCCGGCGCCCAGCGAAGCCAGACGCATGCGCACACCCAGGCCGGGCTTGACCTCCAGCGCGCGGGCCTCCTCCAGCACCAGCTTCAGCTCGGACGGCTTCTCGATCACGATGAAGGTCTGCAGGCCCAGCTTGCGGCCGATCAGGGCCAGGCGGATGTATTCGCGGTCCTTGTAGCCGTTGCAGACGATCAGCCCGCCCGGGCGCGACAGCGCCAGCACCGCCATCAGCTCGGGCTTGCTGCCAGCCTCCAGGCCGAAGCCCTCGCCGTGGTGGCTGGCCAGGGTCCCGGCCACGCCGCGGTGCTGGTTGACCTTGATCGGATACACGGCCGTATAGCCGCCGGCATAGTTCCAGTCCGACTGGGCCTGGGCGAAAGCCGCCTGCAGCTTGCCCAGGCGCTGGCCCAGGATGTCCGGGAAACGCACCAGCATCGGCAGGCGGGCGCCGTTGGCGCGCGCGGCGTCGACCACGTCCGGCAATGCCACGACCGGCCCAGCTTCGCCCTGCGGACGCACGGTGATGCGGCCAGCCGCGTCCACGTCGAAATACCCGTCGGCCCAGTGCGGGATCGAATAGGTCTTGCGTGCCTGGTCGGTGGACCACTCGCTCATCGTGGTGAAGGCCTGTCTGCGGGGAAAATGGCCGCGGATTGTAACGTCTGGGGATGTTGGGCTTCGTTACAATGCGCCGCCGCTCCAAGCCCCTCCCGCGCCGTGAGAGGGGTTGAGGTGAGGGTACGGGGCGAAGCCACTGCGCTGTCAGGCTGCACGAGGCTTCGCCCGGACCTCAGCCGCAGGGATGCGGCTTCGATATCCGCCCTGCGGGGCATCCCCGCCTCCGCGGGGACAGGCTCTTCTCCCGAAGGGAGAAGGATTTCCTCCACCACCATGCTTCTTCTTGTCCAAGGCTGACCCCATGACCGACACCGCATCCTGGTTCACCGAACATTTCCAGCCCACCGGCTCGGCCATCGGCTTCCGCCTGAAGGGCAAGCTGGACGAGGTGCAGTCGCCGTTCCAGAAGATCGAGATCTACGACAGCACCGACTGGGGCAAGCTGATGGTGATCGACGGCGCGATGATGCTGACCACCAAGGACAACTTCTTCTATCACGAGATGATCAGCCACCCGGTGCTGTTCACCCACCCGGATCCCAAGCGCGTGGTGATCATCGGCGGCGGCGACTGCGGCACCCTGCGCGAGGTGCTCAAGCACCCGGGCGTGGAAAGCGCCACCCAGTGCGACATCGACGAACAGGTCACGCGCATGTCCGAGAAGTACTTCCCGGAGCTGTGCGAATCCAACGGTGACGCGCGCGCCGAGCTGCTGTTCGACGACGGCGTGGCCTACATGGCCAACTGCGCGCCGGGCAGCGTGGACGTGGTGATCGTCGATTCGACCGACCCGGTCGGCCCGGCCGAAGGCCTGTTCAACCAGGCGTTCTTCGAGAGTTGCTTCAAGGCGCTCAAGCCCGACGGCCTGCTGGTCCAGCAGTCCGAATCCCCGCTGGCCCTGCTGGACCTGATCCGCGACATGCGCGCCGAGATGGGCAAGGCTGGCTTCAAGTCGTTCAAGACCCTGCCCTTCCCGCAGCCGTGCTACCCGACCGGCTGGTGGAGCGTGACCATCGCATCGAAGAGCGCCGGCGCCGATTTCGCCTTCCGCCAGGCTGATTCGGCGGACAAGGGCTTCGACACGCTGTACTACACCGCGCCGCTGCATACCGGCGTGCTGGTGTCGCCGCCGTTCGTGGCCAAGGCGCTGGGCGAGGCCTGACGCCAGGCCCGTTGCGGGCCAGCCTGAAACGAGCCGCGTGACTCGACCCGCGCGGCTTTTTTTGTGTCCGCGCAGGTCTGGTTCGGGATAGCGCGACACCTGATGTCATGCCCTTGCCTTGGCCGCGCGCCAAGCTGCAAGTTCATGACCGTGCCTTCCGGCGCCGGATGGCACCCGCTTTCGGAGACCTGCATGACCCGTTTGACCGTGTTCCTGGTGGCCTGCCTGGGTGGCACGCTTGCTTCCACGACCTCGGCGCAGGACCTGCGTCCACTGCCGACCGACAAGCCCTTGGTGATCGGCCATCGCGGCGCCAGCGCGCTGCGGCCCGAGCACACACTGGCCTCATATGCCAAGGCGATCCAGGACGGCGCCGATTTCATCGAGCCTGATCTGGTCTCGACCAGGGATGGCGCTTTGGTGTCGCGCCATGAAAACGAGATCGGCGGCACCACCGATGTCGCCACGCATCCGGAATTTGCCGCGCGCAGGACCACCAAGACCATCGACGGCCACGCGATCGCAGGCTGGTTCACCGAAGACTTCACCCTGGCCGAGCTGAAGACACTGCGCGCGCGCGAACGCCTGCCGAAGCTGCGCGGCACGGCTTTCGACGGCCAGTTCCAGATCGTGACGCTGGACGAGATCATCGACTTCGCCGCGGCCGAAGCCGCCGCGCGCGGCCGGATCATCGGCATCATTCCCGAGATCAAGCACCCGAGCTATTTCAGCCAGCACGGCCTGGCGATGGAAGCCAAGGTGCTGGCCACGCTGCAGGCGCATGCCTACACGCGCAGCGCACCAGTGGTGATCCAGTCCTTCGAGGTCGCCAACCTCAAGCACCTGCACACGCTACTGGGCAGCGATCATCCCAACATCCGGCTGCTGCAGCTCATTGGCGCGCCGGACGAACAGCCTGGCGATGTGCTCGCTGCGGGCGGCCCCCGGACTTACGCACAGATCCTCAGTCCGGCCGGCCTGAGCGAAGTGGCAACCTACGCACAGATCCTGGGGCCGAATATCCGCAGCATCCTTCCGCTGGATGCGCGACAGCGCCTGGGCAAGCCTTCCAGCCTGGTCCGCGATGCGCATGCCGCCGGCCTGAAGGTCGTGCCGTACACCTTCCGCCCGGAAAACCATTTCCTGCCCGGCGACCTGCGCGATGGCGACGTGCCGGCCACCCGCCACGACGCCGGCAGCATCGCCGAGATGCGCGCGTTTCTGGATGCAGGTGTCGATGGCTTCTTCACCGACGATCCCGCGCTGGGCCGCGCCGCGGTGGATGGCTGGCGCAAACCCTGAGCTGCACATGCGCGCATGACGGAAGCGCGTGATCCCGGACCGCCGCGGATCGCCGAAATTCTTTGCCGCGGATGTCGGACCGAACTCCCATGCCCATCAGCGAACGCGTCGAGATTGAAGCGCCGGCGGATCAGCCGAATGGCATCGGACGAATGCCATCCCCGCTTCTTCTGCATGGCGATGCGGTGCATCGCTTCATTCGCCGCCAGCGCGGCTCATGCGGCTTCGCCGTGCCCTGATCCACAGCTGGCGATCCAGCGCATGCGAAGCTCCTGGCTGAACCCGGGATCCAACCTGATCCGCATCGCAGCGTATGGCGCAGACAGCAGGGGTCGATTGCTCATTGAAATGTCGATTACTGCGCTGGAAACCGATCGGCACGCTGAACAGAACAGTCCGTACGGCCATTTGGGCCGGTTTATGGCCGAAATTCGTTACATCCTGATGTCGTAAAGACGTTAGAATTGTTTGCTGATACAACAAGTACAGTAATTGTGCGTTCACCTGCTGCCGCTTCAGCGCCGACGAACGCACCCCGATACCCCATGAATACTGCCCTGCTCCCCTTCCATCCCGGCGCTCGTCTGCCCGCCACTGCCAAGCTGCTCAAGCGCGGCGAACGCGTGCTGGAACCGGACGTCTACGTGACGCCTTACGAAGGACGTCCGGTGGTCGTGAAGGATTATCGTCGTTATGCCGGCACGCCAATGGCGCTGCTGGCGCGCCTGCTGGTGTGGCGCGAGGCGCGCATGCTGAAGCATCTGCAGGGCTGGCGCCATGCGCCGATGCTGCTGGGCACCGCTGGCGGCCTGCTGCTGGGCATGGAGTTCATTTCCGGCACTGCCCTGGGCGGCGAGACGATGGACGCCGGCAAGGCCGTATTCCGCCAGCTGCGCGCGCTGATCGCCCAGCTGCACGCGGCCGGCATCACCCACAACGACCTGCACAGTTCCAACCTGATGGTCAGCGGCGGCACCCTGGTGCTGCTGGACTACGCCTCTGCCATGCGCCTGCCGCGCTGGATGATGCGCCTGCCGCTGCTGCGCGAGCTGCGCCGTTCGGACTTGGCCAACGCCCTGAAGATCCAGCAGCGTCTGACCGGCCGCAAGATCACCGGCGCGCGCGCGCAGATCGTGGCCCAGCGCCCGTGGGTGACCGCCATCCGCAACAGCTGGAAACGCTTCTACGTCTGGAGCAAGGGCTGAATCCAGGCCACTGCGCCGCGCGGCCATTGCGCGCCGCGGTCCCGATCCGTTCCAATGGGCATCTGACATCCACACCGGATGTGTCGGATTTTTCCGATGCGCGCGTGTGGTTTCCGCTGATGGTCGCGCCGCACGTGCGCGTGCGAGCCTTGCGGTCACCAACGGGAGAACTGCCCCATGATCGACCTGAATCCCATCGACGACCTCGCGCGCCGGCTCAGTGATCTGGTGCCGCCGGGCCTGCGTGAATCGCGCGAAGACCTGCAGCGCACCTTCAAGAGCGCCCTGCAGTCCGGCCTGTCGCGGCTGGACCTGGTGACCCGCGAGGAATTCGAGGTACAGCGCGCGGTGCTGCTGCGCACCCGCGAAAAACTGGACGCGCTGGAGCGCGAACTGGCAGCCCTGGAAACGCGCGCCGCCGTGCGCAGCTAGTTTCCCCGGTCACCGGCGGACAAGGAGCGTCCGATGAGTCTTGCCTTGGTGCACAGCCGCGCCCGCGCCGGCGTGCACGCCCCGGGCGTGCAGGTGGAAGTGCACCTGTCCGGCGGCCTGCCTTCCACCCAGATCGTCGGCCTGCCCGAAGCGGCGGTGCGCGAGAGCCGCGACCGCGTCCGTGCCGCGATCCTGTGCGCGCAGTTCGAATTCCCCGCCCGCCGCATTACCGTGAACCTGGCGCCGGCCGACCTGCCCAAGGACGGTGGCCGCTTCGATCTGCCGATCGCCCTGGGCATCCTGGCCGCAAGCGGACAGATCGACCGACAGGCGCTGGCCGAATGGGAATTTCTCGGCGAGCTCGGCCTGACCGGCGAACTGCGCCCGGTCGACGGGGTGCTACCGGCGGTGCTGGCGGCCGCCGGCAACGGGCGCCGGCTGGTGGTGCCGCTGGCCAACGGAAGCGAAGCCGCCCTGGTCCGCGACGGCGGTGCCTGCACCGCGCGCACCCTGCTGGAGGTCTGCGCGATGCTGTCCGGCGCGCGTCCGGCGACCCTGGCGCAAGCCACCGACGCGGCCGAAGCGCCGATGCCCGAGCTGAGCGACGTGCGCGGCCAGCTGCATGCACGGCGCGCCCTGGAAGTCGCTGCAGCTGGCGGACACCATCTGCTTTTTGTCGGCAGCCCTGGCTGCGGCAAGACCCTGCTGGCCTCGCGCCTGCCCGGGATCCTGCCGCTGTCCAGCGAAACCGAAGCACTGGAAAGCGCGGCGGTGGCCTCGGTCAGCGGCCGAGGCCTGGATCCCACCCGCTGGCGGCAGCGGCCGTTCCGCTCGCCGCATCACACCGCCAGCGCGGTGGCACTGGTGGGCGGCGGCGCGCAGCCGCGGCCCGGCGAGATTTCGCTCGCCCACAACGGGGTCTTGTTCCTGGACGAGCTCACCGAATGGGATCGACGCGCCCTGGAAGTCCTGCGCGAACCGCTGGAGTCCGGCACCGTCACCGTCTCGCGCGCGGCGCGCAGTTCCGAGTTCCCTGCGCGCTTCCAGCTTGTGGCCGCCATGAATCCCTGTCCCTGCGGCTGGGCCGGCGACAGCAGCGGGCGCTGCCGCTGCAGCGCCGAAGTCATCGTCCGCTATCGCAACCGCATCTCCGGGCCGCTGCTGGATCGGATCGATCTGCAGATCGACGTGCCGCGGGTGCCGCCACAGGACCTGCGCCCGGATGCACCGGCGGGCGAATCCAGCCAGGCGGTACGCGCACGGGTGGAAGCCGCGCGCCAACGCCAGCTGGCCCGCAGCGGCCTGCTCAATGCCCGCCTGGGCCACGCGCAGACCTTCGCCTGCTGCCGCCTGTCGACCGATGACCAGATCCTGCTGGAACGCGCGATCGACCGCCTGCAGCTCTCGGCACGGGCCATGCAACGCACGCTGCGCGTGGCGCGCACCATCGCCGACCTGGCCGGTAGCGACGACATCGCCACCGCACACCTGACCGAAGCGCTGGGCTACCGGCGCATGGAGCCGCGCAGCGCCGCACATGCAGCCTGAGCGGCAGGTACGGCGTAGCATCGGAACTCCAGCGAAACGCACGAGGTCCGTATGCCGCCCTCCGTCAACCCCGCAGCCACCAGCGCGCGCGCACAGTGCCTGTGCGGCGCGGTGCAGCTGGATGCCACCCTGCCCAGTCTGTGGCTGTCGCATTGCCACTGCAGCCGCTGCCAACGCGCGCATGGCGCGGCGTTCGTGACCTGGGTGGGATTGGAAGAGGCCGGCTGCACATTGCACGACCCGCAGCGCGTACTGCACTGGCATCACGCCGACACCCAGGCCGATCGCGGCTTCTGCATGCAATGCGGCACCACGCTGTTCTTCAAGTCGCCGCGTTGGCCGGGCGAACTGCACGTGGTGGTCGCCAACTTCAACACGCCGCTGGATCGCGCGCCGCAGGCGCACACGCATTGGGAAACCCACGTGGACTGGTGCGCGGTGGACCCGAACGACGGGCTGCCGCGACGGATGTCCGAAGACGCCTGACGCCGCGGCGATCAGGCCTGCGTGAGCACCGTATCGACCTGGTAACAGTGCTGCGGGGAGCAGCGCGATTTCATCGATAAGGGCGCGTCGTCGGAATTGCATCTGGCCTGGAAGGACGGCAACGGCAACGCTGCCCTACTGCGGCTGCTGGCACGGATCGGCGTGACGCCGGCAACGCGCGTCGAGCAGCGACCGATTCCTAACAGGCGTCAGTCGCGGTCGGCCGGTTTGACGTCGATAGCGCTGCCGCGTGGCGCTTCATCCTCGCTTTCTCCTGCATCGGTCTTCTCGCCGTGATCGTCGGCCACAGGCTGGCGCTCCTTGAGCGGCGCGAGCATCTGCAGCGGCTGGCCGTCATAGCGGAATTCCAGCGCGTCCTGCAGCCGGCGCAGCTTGTCCACCTGCGTGCACAGCGCATCGGCCTTGGCCTCGATCGTATCGCTGCGCGCGTCGAGCTTGGCGTCGAGCGCATCACCCATCTTGTCGGCGCGCTCGTCGATGTTGTCCGCACGCCCGGTGAACATCTGGAACAGCAGGTGGCGCGCGATACTGCCCTTGAATTCCTCGGCCTGGTCCTGGACATAGCGCTCGAAGTTGCCGCCGAACGCGTCCTGCTCCCAGCGCCCCTTGCCCAACGTGGCGTCGACGTAGCTATCGGCGCGCTTGCGCATCCGCTCGATCTTGCGCGCGTTGAGCCAACTGCCCGTCATGATCTCGATGACACCGCCGAGCGCGTCGTAGCTGAGATCGACCACCTCGTGTGCAACGCCGGCAACCTGCGGCATCAGCACGCGGGCTTCGCGCTCCATTTCCCAGAGCCGCTGCGCATCGGCAGCGCTGACCTGCTGCACCCGCTTGTCGACACTCAGCTCGCCGCCATGAAAGAAGATTTCGCGCGGCTCGCCGCTGTCGCGATACAGCCAGATGCCGCCGCTGTCGGCCAGGACGTTGAATGCAGTGCCCAACCCGCACTGCCGCGAGGATACCTGCGGGCGGCGGTCGTGCCTGTCGCCGCGACTGGCCTCGCCTGCATCATCGGCCTGCGCCCGTGCGACCAAGGAGACGGCAAACAGCAGCAAGGCAAGTGGCAAGCACGGACGCATCGACAAGATGCCTGCATCATTGGATTGATCCGCAGGGTCGCCGCAGCCATGGCCACCGGTCGCGTGCCTAAAGTCATCCGCTGACGCACGAGCCAGCGCATGCAAAAAATTGCCGGGCACATTGAGGTCGCGCAGTGACGGTCCGAAGGGTGGACGCCAAGGAGGGCAGGCAAGAAAAGGCTCTGCTCGCCTTGAGTGAGGATGTGCTGGATTGCGCATGACCTCCCGTAGGAGCAACTGTCTCCTCAATCACGTAGCGGCCTCCTTGTAGAGCGGAGCATGCTCCGCTGCTTTTGGTTCGGTTCGTGAGAAGGCCCCAGCGGAGCAAGCTCCGTCCTACAGGTGGAGCGGTAGGTCGGCCCCACGCGGCCGACGTGTGTCCAGCGGATTGAACGATCCGTCGGGGTCGTGGCCCCGACCTACGGCTATCCCCTCAAATCTCGTAGCGGCCTCCTTGTAGAAGGGAGCTTGCTCCTCTGCTCTTGATTCGGTTCGTGAGCAAGGCCCCAGCGGAGCAAGCTCCGCTCTACAGAACGATCCGTCGGGGGCGTGGCCCCGACCTACGGCTTGTCGGGAAAGCCCTTCGCCGCTGAAGCGGCTCCCACGATGTTCGATCTTCTGTAGGAGCGGCCCATGGCCGCGATGGGGCTTTCCCGATAAAGCCTCTCGCGGCCATGGGCCGCTCCTACGCATCGCCGGCGGCCACGGAGCGGTGCGGCCAATCGGCGTGGCCCGGGCGCAGGCCGCCCTCGGACTACGGTGTTCCTCTGCCCGCTCCCCGCAAGCAGAGCTGCAGGGCGAGAAGATCGCAAGTGTGACCGATGGATGCGGCCAGCACGATGCAACGCGAACAGGGCCAAAAAAACGCCGGCCGCGTCCCTGCGGCCGACGTCCCGCGCGGTTGCGCGCGCTGCTCCTTGGCAGCGCGCGACGTTCTGTTGCCTCAGGCATCTAGTCCCACCGATACAACCAGCTGCAGGTCATCGCGTTCGCCCTGGATGCGCAGCTGCGCGCTGGGTCGGCAGGCGAGCGCGTTCAGGCGTGCACCGCAGTCGGACAGGTCGTTCCATTTCAGCTGCCACACGAATGGCGCTGCATCGGCGCTGTCCAGGACCAGGCGCGAGACCGACTCGGTCACTTCCAGGCTGACGTTGTCCACGCCGGGAATGGCATGACACCGGCCGACCGCATCGGTGCGCGGGCTGGAGGCGAGATGGTCGAGCATGCAGGCGAGCATCGCGATGCCGTGGCGATCGCCGCGGAACATCAATGCATCCTGGCCGTTGAAGCTGTTGGTGTGTCGTGCCCTGAGCATGGTGCACCTTCCTGTCTTTGAAGGACGCTGGGAAAAATCCGTTGCGGCCTCTGCCGGCTACGCGCCCCGCCCCGCGACGGGGCGCGTCATGTCAGGCCGCCTTGGTCGAAGTGAACTGTTCTTCCTCGGTCGAGCCGGTCAGCGCGGTGGTCGAGGACTGGTTCTGCTGGATCGCCTGGGTCACCGCATCGAAGTAGCCGGTGCCCACTTCACGCTGGTGCTTGACCGCGGTGAAGCCCTTGGGCGCGGCGGCGAACTCGGCTTCCTGCAGCTCCACGAACGCCTTCATCTGCTCGCGCGCGTAGCCGTGGGCCAGGTTGAACATCGAGTAGTTCAGCGCGTGGAAACCGGCCAGGGTGATGAACTGGAACTTGTAACCGTACGAGGCGATTTCCTTCTGGAATTTTGCGATCGTCTCGTCGTCCAGGTGCTTCTTCCAGTTGAAGCTGGGCGAGCAGTTGTAGGCCAGCAGCTTGCCGGGGAACTGGGCATGGATGGCCTCGGCGAACTTCCTCGCGAATTCCAGGTCCGGCTTGCCGGTCTCGCACCACACCAGGTCGGCGTAGGGCGCGTAGGCCAGGCCGCGGCTGATGGCCTGATCCAGGCCCTTGCGGGTCTTGTAGAAGCCTTCGACCGTGCGCTCGCCGGTGGTGAACGGGGCATCGATCGGATCGACATCGCTGGTCAGCAGGTCGGCGGCTTCGGCATCGGTGCGCGCGACCAGCAGGGTCGGCACGCCCATGACGTCGGCCGCCAGGCGCGCGGCATTCAACTTCTCCACCGCCTCGCGCGTGGGCACCAGGACCTTGCCGCCCATGTGGCCGCACTTCTTGACGCTGGCCAGCTGGTCTTCGAAATGCACGCCCGAGGCGCCCGCCTCGATCATCGCCTTCATCAATTCGAAGGCATTCAGCACACCGCCGAAACCGGCTTCGGCGTCGGCCACGATCGGCTGCAGGAAATCGATGCTGTCATCGCTGCACCCTGGTTCTCTTTCCGCGTGCTGCAGCTGGTCGGCGCGCAGCAGCGTGTTGTTGATGCGCTTGACCACCGCCGGCACCGAATCGGCCGGGTACAGCGACTGGTCCGGATACATCTGCCCGGCCAGGTTGGCGTCGGCCGCGACCTGCCAGCCGGACAGGTAGATCGCCTTCAGCCCGGCCTTGACCTGCTGCATGGCCTGGTTGCCAGTCAGCGCGCCCAGCGCGTTGACGAAGTCCTCGGTGTGCAGCGACTTCCACAATTTCTCCGCGCCCAGCTTGGCGATCGAATACTCGACCGGCACGGTGCCGCGCAGGCGCACCACATCTGCGGCGGTGTAATTGCGGGTGATGCCCTCCCAGCGCGGATTGGTGTCCCAGTCCTTCTGGATTTCTTCTGCGGTCGGCAGTTTGGTGGTCATGATGGGTTCTCCGTTGGGATGGGTACCGCTGTTGCCCTTGGCTGTTGTTTGGGCTGTTGTTTGGGCCGTCATTCCCGCGAACGCGGGAACCCAGTGCCTTCCGCGACGATGCAGCGATCTGAACGAAAGTCGCTGGGTTCCCGCGTTCGCGGGAATGACGGAGAAAAGGCGGGGACGATGAGGGATTGGCCTTCAGTCGATCAACGCATACGCCGGCAGCGTGAGGAACTCGGCCAGCGTGTCGCTGCGCGAGAGTTCGTCCAGCAACGCGGTGGCCTGCGCCACCCTGGACGCGCCCGGCACCGCGCTCGTTTCGCCCAGCAGCGAAGGCAGCCGCTTCAACGTGGCCTGCAGCAGGGCGTTGTCGATCGCGGTGCCGTCGTCCAGGTGCAGGCCGTCGGTGTGCAGCCACTGCCAGATCTGGGTGCGCGAGATTTCCGCGGTGGCCGCGTCCTCCATCAGCCAGTGGATCGGCACGCAGCCGTTGCCATCCAGCCACGCGGCCAGGTAGCGCACGCAGACCTCGACGTTGCCCTCGACCCCGGCGCGGCTGATCGTGCCGGTCGAAGGACGGATCAGGTCGTCGCGACTCACGTGCACGTCGGCGCGGGCGACCGCGTGCTGGTTGGCCTGCGGCATGTGCTCGTCGAAGATCTGCATCGCCACCGGAATCAGTGCCGGATGCGCGACCCAGGTGCCGTCGTGGCCGGCCGTGACTTCGCGCAGCTTGTCGGCACGCACGCGGGCCATGGCCTGTTCGTTGGCGGCCGGATCGTTGTTGATCGGGATCTGCGCGGCCATGCCGCCCATCGCATGCGCGCCGCGCCTGTGGCAGGTCTGGATCAGCAGTTCCGAGTACGCCTTCAGGAACGGCTGGGTCATGGTGACCTGACCGCGCTCGGGCAGCACCCGGTCGGCGTGGGCACGGAAGGTCTTGATGTAGGAAAAGATGTAGTCCCAGCGGCCGCAGTTCAGGCCGACGATCCGGCTGCGCAGCGCATGCAGGATCTCGTGCATCTCGAATACCGCCGGCAGGGTCTCGATCAGCACGGTGACCTTCATCCGGCCCTGCGGCAGGCCCAGCACCGCCTCGATATGCGACAGCGCGGTCTCCCACAGCGCGGCCTCTTCCATCGACTGCAGCTTGGGCAGGTAGAAGTACGGACCGCGGTCCTGGCCCTGCAGCGCGCGGGCGTTGTGGAAGGCGAACACCGCCACGTCGAACAGGCCACCGGCGATCGGCGCGCCATCGACCAGCACGTGCTTTTCATCCAGGTGCCAGCCGCGCGGCCGCACGATCAGCACCGCCTGCTGGTCGCGCGGCTTCAGCGCGTAATGCTTGCCCGGCTTGCCACCGGCCGCCGGCGCGGAGAACTGCAGGTCGCCGGCGACCGCGCCGATCAGCGCACGCTGGCCGGCCAGCAGGTTGGACCAGGTCGGCGAGGTCGAATCCTCGAAGTCGGCCATGAACACCTTGGCGCCGGAGTTCAGCGCGTTGATGACCATCTTCGGATCGGTCGGACCGGTGATCTCCACGCGGCGGTCGGACAGGGCCGCCGGGATCGGGGCCACGGTCCAGTCTTCCTCGCGGATGGCGGCGGTATCGGCGCGGAAGTCCGGCAGCGCGCCGCCGTCGAATTCGGCCTGGCGTGCCTGGCGCTGGGCCAGCCGGGCCTGGCGGGCCGGCTCGATGGCCCGGTGCAGCGTCACCAGCAGCGCCAGCAGGGCCGGCGGCAGCAGCGCCGACTGGCCAGCATCCTGCCGGGTCAGCGCAAGCCCGGGCGTGGCGCCGGCGATGGCCGGATCACGGGGAGGCAGGGCGTAAGCAGGTGCGGACATGGGCGGATTCCTGTCGTTCGGACTGGGTCGCCACCGTGCTCCCGGGGGTAGTATTTGACAACTTAGTTTTATCAATCATTTTCATAAATTGAACTCATACTAATTCCCAACCATGCCATGACCAGCCCCGTAACCCCCCGTTTTTCCTACAAATCCGACCGATTGAAGCCGCTCCGCGCCTTCTGCCAGGTGGTGCGCCTGGGGTCGGTTTCTCGGGCGGCGGAGGCCTTGTTCGTCAGCCAGCCGGCCATTTCGCTGCAGCTGCAGGCGCTGGAACGGGAATACGGCTCGCACCTGTTCGAGCGCAGCGGCCGGCGCCTGTCGCCCACCCGCGAGGGCCAATTGCTGTTCGAAATGGCCCAGCCCCTGGTCGAGGGCGTGGACGGGCTGGCGGCGGTCTTCCGGGAAAAGGTCAGCGGCCTGGACGCGGGCGAACTCAACATCGCCGCCAACAGCTCGACCATCCTGTACCTGCTGCCGCGGATCGTGGACGCCTTCCGCCAGCAGCACCCGGACGTGCGCCTGACCCTGCACAACGCGATCAGCGCCGACGGCACCGACCTGCTGCGCGAGGACGCGGTCGACCTGGCGGTGGGTTCGATGGTCGATGTGCCGGCCGACCTGAGCTACGAGCCGGTGTACCGCTTCGAGCCGATGCTGATCACCCCGCGCGACCACCCGTTGGCCGGGAAATCCAAGGTCACCCTCGAAGACATTTCCCCTTACGGCCTGATCCTGCCGCCGCGCCGGCAGATCACCTACCGGCTGGTCGACCTGGTGTTCCAGCAGGCGCGCGTGCCCTACAACGTGGTCTTGGAGGTCGGCGGCTGGGAAGTGATCAAGCAGTACGTGGCGATGGGCATGGGCCTGTCGATCGTCAGTTCGATCTGCCTGGGCGAGGCGGACCGTGGGCGGATCGCGGCGCGTTCGCTGAGCGCGTATTTCCCCTCGCGCAGCTACGGCGTGGTGGTGCGCAAGGGCAAGTACCTGTCACCGCAGGCCCGGGCCTTCATCGCGCTGATCCGGCCGGACCTGTTCCACCAGCGCGACTACGACGAATCCGGGCATTCGGAACGTTAGTAGCCCGGGTAAGCGCGAGCGCACCCGGGGCATTCCCGGGAAAGCCTCCCCGGGTGCGCTTCGCTTACCCGGGCTACGAGGGCTTTCAGCGCCGGCCGGGACGGCCCGCCGGGCGCCGGCCTGGACCCTTGCCGGCATTTTCGGCCACGCGCTTGGCCAGCTTGGCCGCGGCGGTGGCCACTTCGTCCTGCAGCTTCATGTAGTTGGCCAGGCGGGCCGGATCCAGCTCGCCGCGCTCGATTGCCGCCTGCACCGCGCAGCCGGGCTCGCCCTGGTGGGCGCAGTCGCGGAAGCGGCACTGCGCGGCCAGCGCCTCGATGTCGGCAAAACCGCCTTCGGCCAGGTCTTCCTCGCCGGTGGGCTTGAGTTCGCGCATGCCGGGCGTGTCGATCAGGCAGGCGCCGGACGGCAGCGGGATCAACGCGCGATGGGTGGTGGTGTGGCGGCCGCGCGAATCGTTTTCGCGGACGGTATTGGTCTTCATCTTCTGCACGCCGAGCAGTGTGTTGGTCAGCGTGGACTTGCCCGCGCCGGACGAACCCACCAGCACCGCGGTACGGCCCGGGCCCAGCCAGCCGTGCAGTTCGGCCACGCTGGCCGGGTCCTTGGCATTGACCGCGCGCAGCGGGATCTCCTGCGCGGCCAGGTCGGCCAGCACCTCCAGCGCGTCGGCGGCGTACTCGGTGCGGTCGGCCTTGGTCAGGATCACGACCGGCTGGGCGCCACCGCCGCCGACCAGCATCAGGTAACGCTCGATCCGGCGCGGATTGAAGTCCGCATCCAGGCCGCAGACGATGAACACCGTATCGACGTTGGCCGCGATCACCTGCTGGTGGTAGTGCTCGCCGGCCGCGGCGCGCTTGATCGCGGTATGCCGCGGCAGCAGGGCGACGATGCGCTTGTCCTCCTCCACCAGCACCCAGTCACCGACCGCGGGACGCTCGTGGGCCGGGAACCGCGGCCGCTGCCATTCGGGCAGGGATTCAGGGCGCACGGTGTCGTCGGCCTCCGGTCCGCGCGCCACCACGTAGCCGGAGCGGTGCTGCTCCACGACCCGGGCCGGCCGGGCCAACGGATGGGTATCGAACAGGGCCTGCCAGGCCGGGTCGGGCGCGTCGCCGGTGTCCAGCGGCCAGCCGATCAGGCGCAGCGCGGACAGGTCTTGGGGAGATGACATGCGTGGATTCTAGACGGGGTGCGGCCTGCGCCGTTGGCAGCGCGCCACGAAGGGGTATGCTTGGGCCGTTTTCGCCCTCATTCCGTCCGCCATGCCTTCCGCCCCCAGCAAGCCGCTTGCCATCCGTGAACGCCTGTCCGAAGTCCGCTACGAAATCCGCGGCGAGCTGGCCCGGCGAGCGCGGGAGCTCGAGGCCCAAGGCCGCAAGCTGATCAAGCTCAACATCGGCAATCCCGGCGCGTTCGGCTTCCGCGCGCCCGAGCACCTGCAGCGCGCGATCGCCGACGACATGGGCCGCACCGATCCCTACACCCACCAGCAGGGCCTGCCGGCCGCGCGCGAAGCCGTGGCCACCTACTACGCCGCGCGCAACACGCCCGATGCGCACCCGGACCGGGTGTTCATCGGCAATGGCGTGTCCGAGCTGATCGACCTGTCGCTGCGCGCCCTGCTCAACCCGGGCGACGAAGTGCTGGTGCCCTCGCCGGACTACCCGCTGTGGTCGGCCGCGACCATCCTCAACGACGGCCGCCCGGTGTACTACCAGTGCAACGCGGACAACGACTTCCTGCCCGATCCGTCGGAGATGGAGACGCTGGTCTCCAGCCGCACCCGCGCCATCGTGCTGATCAACCCCAACAACCCGACCGGCGCCACCTATCCGCGCGAGCTGCTCAAGCGCATCGTCGCCATCGCGGCCAAGCATCGCCTGCTGCTGCTGGTCGATGAGATCTACGACCAGATCCTGTACGACGGTGCGACCTTCGAACCGCTGGCGCCGCTGGCCGGCGAAGTGCCGTGCATCACCTTCAGCGGCCTGTCCAAGGTGCACCGCGCCTGCGGCTGGCGCGTGGGCTGGGCGCTGCTGTCCGGCAGCGCCGAACTGATCACCCCGCTGCAGCACGCCATGGACCTGCTGGGCGCGCTGCGCCTGTGTGCCAACGTGCCCGGCCAGTACGCGGTGGAAGCCGCACTCAACGGCCCGGACACGATCAGCGCCCTGTGCGTGCCGGACGGTCGCCTGTACGAAACCCGCCGCGCCGTGGTCGACGCCTGCGCTGCCAGCGAGCACCTGCAGCTATGCGCTCCGGCCGGCGCGCTGTATGCGTTCCCGGCGGTGGTCGGCGATGCCGCCAAGGGCTTCGACGACTACACCTTCGCCCTGGAACTGATGGAAGACGAAGGCGTGCTGGTGGTGCCCGGCTCCAGCTTCAACGTGCCCTACCGCAACCACTTCCGCGTGACCCTGCTGCCCGACGCGCTGTCCATGCGCGATGTGTTCGCCCGCATCGACCGCGCCTTGTCGCGCCGTGCGGAGGCCAACACCAAGGTCGTGCCGCTCAAGCCCAGCTCGCGTTCCGCCGCGGCCTGAGCATGGGCGCCGAAGTCGGCCTGGCTGCGGGCACCATCGCGCCGCACGGCCTGCGCTATCTGGCGCTGGGCGATTCCTACACCATTGGTGAAGGCGTCGACGACGCCGGCCGCTGGCCGGTCCAGCTGGCCCATGCGCTGCGCGCCGAGGGCATTGGCATCGACGATCCACGGATCATCGCCATCACCGGCTGGACCACCGACGAACTGCAGGCCGCCATCGACCAGGCCGCGCCCGAACCCGGCTTCGATCTGGTCACCCTGCTGATCGGGGTCAACAACCAGTATCGCGGCCGGCCGTTAGACGAATACCTGCAGCAGTTCCAGGCCTTGCTGGCGCACGCGATCGGCTTGGCCGGCGAGCGCCCGCAACGGGTGCTGGTGCTGTCGATCCCCGACTGGGGCGTGACGCCCTTTGCCGCAGGCTCGGGCCGGGACCTGGCGCAGATCGCACGCGAGATCGACGCCTTCAATCAAGAGGCCCGCATCGCCTGCAACCGGCGCGGCGTGGCCTTCGTCGACATCACTCCCGTCAGTCGCCGGCACGGAGGCGCGGCAGACATGTTGACCGCCGACGGCCTGCATCCCTCCGCGGCCATGTATGCGTTGTGGACCGCACTGGCGTTACCCGCGGCGCGCAATGCGCTAGCCTGAGCACTTCCCGCCGATCGCCGAAGGAACGACGTTGAGCGAAGCCATCCGACCCATGCCGCCGCAGCAGGCGCTGGCCATTGCCCGCGCGTTCCTGCCCAAGCGGCCCTGGGGCAACCGCTATGACTACTACTACACGCGCGCCAAGCTGCGCACCGACCCGCTGTACCCCGGCGTGCTGGCCGCGCTGCGCGACACGCCCGGCCCGCTCCTGGACCTGGGCTGCGGACTGGGCCTGCTGGCCCACGCGCTCAACGCCGATGGCCAGGCGCGCGCGTATCACGGCGTGGACATCGACGCCAGCAAGATCGAGCGCGCCCGCCAGATCGCCCGCCGCACCCAGCTGCAGGACGCCCGCTTCGAAGTGGTCGACCTGACCGCGCGCTGGCCCGAGCACCGCGGCAATGTCACCATCCTGGACATGCTGCAGTACCTGCCCGACCACGTGCAGGCCGGCATGCTGGCGCATGTGGCACGCATGCTTCCCCCGGGTGCCAAGCTGGTGATCCGCAGCGCGCTGGGCGATGACAGCGGCCGCGGCCGCACCTCGAAGGTGACCGACCTGATGGCCCACTTCGCCGGCTGGATGCAGGAAGTGCCCAAGAGCTATCCCACCCGCGAAAGCCTGGCAGGCCATCTGGCCCAGGCCGGGCTGACCGCGACGTTCTCGCCGCTGTACGGCAATACGCCGTTCAACAACTGGTTGATCGTGGCCGAACGCAGCGCTGGCTGACCGCGCACCAAGCGTGGGAGACATGCGTCGCCCGGGTAAGGCCGCAGGCCGCACCCGGGGAGGAGTTCCCGGCCAGGCCCTCCCCGGGTGCGCTTTGCTTACCCGGGCTACGAGGTGCCGGGCAGGACGGTATCTACGGCAACTCTGCCCGCAGGCCGCGCCGCTCCAGTACGTTCAGCACCCGCTGCAGGATCTCCACGTTATGCCCGTGCGCGGCGCCTTCGTGCAGCAGGACGATGGCGCCGGGCGACAGGTCCGGCTCGATCCGCGCCAGCACCTGGTCCGGGGTGCAGGTCACGCCATCGAAGCCGCGCGCGCTCCAGGCCACGCGGGTCAGGCCGTGACGGCCCAGGACCGGGGCGATGAAGGGATTGGTGTGGCCCACGACCGAGCGGAACCAGCGCGGCGCGGTGCCGGCGACTTCGGCCAACGTGCGCTGGTTGGCGGCGATCTCGGCCTCCAGCGTGCCCGGACCCAGCCGCCAGAACGCGGTCTGCGGATGGCTGTCGCTGTGGTTGCCGATGCCGTGGCCGCGGCGGACGATCTCGCGCACCAGCTCCGGCCGGGCGCGGACGCGTTCGCCGACCAGGAAGAACGTGGCCCTGGCGCCGTGCGCCTCCAGCAGGTCCAGGAGCGGCAGGGTATCGTCGGACGGGCCGTCGTCGATGGTCAGCCAGACCCGCGGCGCGGTGCCAGGCAGGCGCACCAGCGCCGGGCAGAACAGCTGCGAGCGCGGATTGAAGGTGGACCACAGCACCGCGCCGTGGCTCAGGGCCAGCGCCGCCAGGCCGATTTTCCAGCCGGCCAGCCACCACAGGGCGATCACCGCCACTTGCGATAGGGCGAGCAGCCCCAACCTCAGCTGAGGACGTGGCACATGATGCTGCGTTGCGTGCTCCTGCATGCCGCGCATGATGCCACGCGCGTAAAATTCCCCTTCTCGCTCACCCGCCGGTACCCGACATGTCCCTCGATTCCGCCCTGCGTTCACGCATCGATTCCCTGCTGCAGTCCAACCGCGTGGTGCTGTTCATGAAGGGACAGCCGACCATGCCGCAGTGCGGCTTCTCGGCCAAGGCCGTCGGCGCGCTGTCCTCGCTGGGCGTGGACTACGCCCACGTCAACGTGCTGGCCGACCAGGAGATCCGCGAAGGCATCAAGGCCTACGGTGACTGGCCGACCATCCCGCAGCTGTACATCGACGGTGAACTGGTCGGCGGCAGCGACATCATCGAGCAGATGACCAACTCCGGCGAACTGGCCGCGGTGCTGGGCGTGGCCGCGCCGGACCGCACCCCGCCGTCGATCACCGTCACCCCGGCCGCGGCCGAGATGCTGGCCAACGCCCTGGAAGACGCCGGCCCGGGCGCCGCGCTGGTGCTGGCCATCGACGCGCAGTTCCAGCCGAACTTCCAACTGGGCGCGTTCGACGCCAAGGCGATCGCCGCCGAATCCAACGGCGTGCGCATCCAGTTCGACCTGGCCAGCGCGCGCCGCGCCGAAGGCGTGACCGTCGACTGGGTGGACGACATCCGCGGCAAGGGCCTGGCCATCGACAACCCCAACGCGCCGCGCGCGGTGAACCAGATGCCGGTCACCGAGGTCGCGACCAAGGTCGCCACCGGCGAGCTGCTGCTGGTGGACGTCCGCCCGGCCGACGAGCGCGCCATCGCCTCGGTCAACCTGCCGTTCAAGACCTTCGACGGCGACGGCCGCGCCGAGCTGGAAGCCCTGCCCAAGGACACCCAGATCGCGTTCCTGTGCCACGCCGGCGGCCGCAGCCACCAGGCGGCCGAGCAGTTCCGGGTGCTGGGCTTCAGCAACGTCCACAACGTGGCCGGCGGCATCGATGCCTGGTCCACCGAGGTGGACCCCAACGTCGCCCGCTACTGAGCGCGTGACGATGCGCACGTCCCGCAGGGTGGACGTGCGCTGCTGCATCGTGGGAGGCGGCCCGGCCGGCATGCTGCTGGGCCTGCTGCTGGCCCGCGGCGGCGTGGAGGTATGCGTGCTGGAGAAGCATGCCGACTTCCTGCGCGATTTCCGTGGCGACACGGTGCATCCGTCGACCCTGGAAGTGCTGCGCGACCTCGGCTTGCTGGAGCGTTTCCTGCAGCTCCCGCATCGGCGCGAGGAACAGATCCTGGTCCGCTTTGCCGAAGGCTTCCGCCCGGTCGCCGAGTTCCGCGGACTCAAGCCATTCGGCTACATGGCGCTGGCGCCGCAGTGGGATTTCCTGGACCTGCTGGCCGACGCCGCCAGCACGCTGCCGAACTTTCGCCTGCTGCGCTCCACCCGTGCGACCGCGCTGCTGCGTGATGGCGACGGACGGGTGACCGGTGTGCGCGCCGAGGACACCGACGGCGTGCTCGAATTCCACGCCGACCTGGTCATCGGCTGCGACGGACGTGGTTCGACCCTGCGCGCGCAGACCGGCCTGCCGCTGCAGACCTTCGGCGCGCCGATGGACGTGTTGTGGTTCCGGCTGCCGCGCGCACCCGACGACATCGACCAGACCTACGCCGCACCGGCGCGCGGCCGGATGATGGTGATGCTGGACCGCAACGACTACTGGCAATGCGCCTACCTGATCCGCAAGGGCAGCGGCGAGGCGATGCGGGCCGGCGCGATCGCCGACTTCCAGGCGCTGGTCGCGCCGCTGCTGCCATTCGATCCGGCCCGGCTGCAGGTGCTGGCCAGCTGGGACCAGGTCAAGTTGCTGGAAGTGCGCGTCGACCGGCTGCAGCGCTGGCACCAGGAAGGCCTGCTGCTGATCGGCGATGCCGCCCACGCGATGTCGCCGGTGGGCGGGGTGGGCATCAACCTGGCGCTGCAGGACGCGGTGGCCACGGCCAACCTGCTGGGCCCGGCGCTGGCCGCGGACGGGCCGGTCACCGCCGCACAGCTGGCCAGAGTGGCCCAGCGCCGACGCTGGCCGACGCGTGTGATCCAGCGCGTCCAGCGCATAGCCCAGCGGGTGATCATCGCCAATCTGCTGGAAGGCGTGCCCGCTGGGCCGCTGCCGGCACCGTGGCTGCTGCGGCTGGCCACCCGGTTCGCATGCGTGCGGCGCATCCCCGGGCGGCTGTTCGGCTACGGCGTGCGGCGCGAACGGGTGCGCTTCGGCCTGGACCTGCCGCGCCGCTAGAAGCCGCCGCCGGCGTCCAGCCAGGCCTGTTCGGCAGCCGTGTTGCTGCGCCCAACCGAGGCATTGCGATGCGGGAACCGGCCGAAGCGGGCGATCACATCCTGGTGCGCCAGTGCGTACTGGAGCGTCTGTGCATCACCCAAAGCGCGAAAGAGCGCCACGGCGAGGGCCTGTTCGGTGGGATCCTCGGCATGCTCGAACGGCAGATAGAAGAACGGCCGCAGCGCCGGCTCGGTCGCCTGGTCATGGCCCAGCGCCAGGGCACGTTTGGCGTACTGCAGGGCCAGGCCATCTGTGGCCCAGGCGTGGCCGCTGTCACGCCAGGCATTGCGCGGAAACTGATCCAGCAACAGCAGCAGTGCCAACGCGCCTTCGGCCGTCTCCAGCCAGCCGGCATGCTCACCGCGCGCGGCGGCGTGATGGTCGTCGATGAAATGCTGGCGGAAGTTGGCGTCGAACGAATCATTCTTGCCGAACCAGCGTTCCGGTCCGGCCTGGCGCCAGAACTCGAGCAGTTCCTGCTGGCGGGTGCGCTTGTTCACAGCCATGCGGTCACCGCCGGTGCGTGCTGCCAGTCGTTGTCGCGTCCGTTGCAATAGCGCACCGGCGCGGCGGCCAGCGTCGCGTCGTCGACATCGTCCAGGCTGGTCACGGCGATGGTGACGAACGCGCCACCCGCCTCGGGCACCTGGCCATTGCCGAAGGCGTGGACGCCGCAGATCCGGCAGAAGCTCCAGTGGATCGCATGGGTGCCGAACTGGTAATCGGACAGCGCTTCTTCGCCGGCTACCAGATGGAATTGCTCGGGCTTGACGATCACCGACCAGTTGCGGGTCTTGCTGCACATCGAGCAGTTGCACTTGCCGGTGCCAGCGTCCAAGTCCAGTTCTGCGGTGAAGCGCACCGCGCCGCAGTGGCAGCTGCCGCTGTGGGTCTGCATGGCCATGGATCGTGTCTCCGTGGGCTGTTCAACGAGCGCCGAGCATTGGCCGGCCGACATGAACGACACGTGCAAACGGTGACTTGCGATGTCCGGCACGCCCCGAGAAAAATGCGGTTTCGACCGCAGCAGCCTGGCAATCGCCCGAAAACGCCTGACAATGCCGTCATGCGCGCACATACGGCCGCGGATGGCCGTATCAGCAACGCACCCGCGTCTTTGCAGCGGCGGAACCGGCGACAATAGCGGCGAGGAATTGCACGCTGCAGTGCGGTTCGACGCCCGGCGCGCCTGCGTGGTACACAGCGCCGCACATACATCACGCCATGCTTTGGAGGGGAAACGCATGCGGATCGGAATCGTGGTGGACTCGGCCTGCGACCTGCCGTCGGAGTTCATCGAAAAGAACAACATCGTCGTGCTGCCGATCACCGTGCGCATCGGCGAGGCCGTGCTGGCCGACCATCGCGACGAGGAGGCCACCCTGGAGTTCCTGCGCGCGCACGTGGCCGAACGCGGCCATGAAGCCGAGACCACGCCGTTGTCGGTCAACCAGATCCGCGATCTGTTTTTGCAGCGGCTGGTAATCGATTACGACCACGTGTTCTGCCTGACCCTGTCCAAGCTGCGTAGCCAGATCTACGACAACGCGATGCAGGCCAGCTTCGCGATCCTCAACGACTACAAGCCGGTGCGCCATGCGGCCGGGCACAACTCGCCATTCGCGCTGCGGGTGATCGACACCCTCAACCTGTTTGCCGGGCAGGGCATCACCGCGGTGGACGCGGTGCGCATGCGCGAGGCCAACGAGGGCGTGGCCAGGATGCGCGCCCAGCTGGAGTATCTGGCCGAGAACACCTACGGCTACATGATCCCGCGCGACCTGTACTACCTGCGCGCCCGCGCGCGGACCAAGGGCGACCGCAGCGTCGGCCTGATCGGTGCGGCGCTGGGCAGCGCGCTGGACATCAAGCCGGTGCTGCGCGCCTATCGCGGTGTGACCGAGCCGGTGGCCAAGCTCAAGGGCTTCGAACCTTCGGCGCAGAAGTTGTTCGACTTCACCGGCAGGAAGGTGCGCGAAGGCCTGCTCACGCCGGTGGTCAACCTGGGATATGGCGGCGAGCTGACCGAGCTGCGTGCACTGCCCGGCTACGCGCGCCTGCGCGAGATCTGCGCCGAGCATGGCGTGACCGTGTACGAATCGGTGATGAGCCTGACCGGCATGGTCAACGTCGGCAAGGGCGCACTGGGCGTGGGTTTTGCTGCCGCGCCGCACAGCTTCTCGGCATGAACACGGGCCGCTGACAGACCGCGGCCTAGGCTGGAACCCTTCAAAGCGCCAAAAAAGGTCTGTCCATGCCTCGTTACTACATCGCCCTGCCCGACCCCGACAAGGCGCGGGGTCCGGCGCCGGAGTTCAGCTTCAACGCCAGTGGCCCGGAGGGCTTTGCCCAGCAGCTGCAGGATGCGCTGCGCACCGACCGCCTGTTCGCCCGCTGGCGCGATGCGCAGGACGAACCCGACCAGGTCCCGCAGACTCTGGGGGCGATCGATCCGGCCGCCGTCGTGACCGGGCAGGTTGACGACCTGCATATCGACCTGATCGCCGAAACCACCATCCCCGGGGAAGTGCTCAAGCATCGCCTGCGCCTGCTCGCCGGCAGCGGATGGCAGCTGCGCGACGTGCGCTGACGGCGTAGCGGCAGGCTTTTTCTACGTGGCGTGATCGCAAGGCTTCGTCAGGACGTAGCCCTGCGATGAGCTGAAAGCCGTCGCGCCATGGACGAGGATCGCTCCGACACCATGACCGGTCCCCAACGCGGGACCGCAGCGCCATTCGGCGCCAGGCTCCAAGCCCATGACGCGCCCGTTCGATGCCACTGCCCCAGCATGAGTTGGCAGAGGATCAAGTCGGCTACAACAACTTGCTACAGCGACTGGCTTTCCGCCCAAGCCTCCATTTCGCTCCATTTCGCGCCCTACGTGCGAAACACTCTGTTGATCTGATTGGCGTCCCGCATCCGTACCCGTCGCCCGCCCGCCGGCGCTAGGATTCGGGCAGCAGGTCCGGTGCACGGAACACCGCCCCGGCCCTGGCTGGTTCTCGGTTCCGCGCCCTGGCAATGCGGCATCCGGTGATGGGTGCACACGCCGATGCCACCACGACACGCCCGGCTCGAGGACCGACAGGATGCCAACGACGGTGACTGGAGAGAGAGAGCGGCATGTTGAGCTTCGACAGCGGGACCCTGCCCAACCGCACCCACAACACCCTGTATCGCAAGCTGGGCTCGCTGCTGCAGCGGGCCGATGTGCGGCTCGATGGCGACCGTCCGTGGGACGTGCGCCTGCTGGATGCCGATGTGCCCGCGCGCGTGTTCGCCCAGGGCAGCCTTGGCCTGGGCGAGGCCTACATGGATGGCCATTGGGAGAGCGACCAGCTGGACGTGATGTTTCACCGTGTGCTGCGTGCCGAGCTGGCGCGCGACCTGCATCCGCATCAACTGCTCTGGCACCACCTGCGGGCCCGGCTGTTCAACCTGCAGACCGTGCGGCGGGCCTGGCAGGTCGGCCAGGCCCACTACGACCTGGGCAACGACTTCTATGCGGCGATGCTGGATCCGCGCATGACCTACACCTGCGGCTACTGGGCCGATGCCGACAACCTGGCGCAGGCACAGGAGCACAAGCTGGAACTGGTCTGCCGCAAGCTCGGACTGCAGCCGGGCATGCGGGTGCTGGATATCGGCTGCGGCTGGGGCAGCTTCATGGGCTATGCGGCGCAGCGCTACGGCGTGGAGTGCGTCGGGGTGACCATCTCGAAAGAGCAGGCCGCCTGGGCGCAACAGCGCTACGCCGGGCTGCCGCTGGAATTCCGCCTGCAGGACTATCGCGCGATCAGCGGAAGGTTCGACCGCATCGTCAGCCTCGGCATGTTCGAACACGTCGGCCATCGCAACTACCGCGATTTCATGGACGTGGCGGCACGTTGCCTGACCGACGAGGGCCTGTTCCTGCTGCATACCATCGGCAAGCAGGTCGACACCGGGGCCACCGACGCATGGATCAGCCGCTACATCTTTCCCAATGGCGAGATCCCCACCCTGGCGCAGATCGCCCAGGCCTGCGAAGGACGGTTCGTGATCGAGGACGTGCACAACTTCGGCGCCGACTACGACCGCACGCTGATGGCCTGGCACGCCAACTTCGCCCGCGCCTGGCCGCGCTTTGCCGACCGGCTCGGCGAGCGCTTCGGCCGGATGTGGCGCTACTACCTGCTGTCCTGCGCCGGCGCCTTCCGCGCGCGCAGCCTGCAGCTGTGGCAGCTGGTGCTGTCGCCACAGGGCGTGGAAGGCGGCTATCGCCGTCCATGACCGGCATGGCGGTTGTCGCGGCCGCCGGTTCACGCTAGGCTGCGCGCCCTTCGGAAGCGCTGCCATGGCGGCTGCTTCCGCGTAAGCGTTCACGTCAACCAACGCGCTTCCACGTCGGCCGGCTTTCCCGGTCCGGACGCCGGTCGCGCATGGGCATGCCCGTGGCGGACCGGCCCCCCGGCCGACCCCCATCGAGGTCCGTTGTCCATGTCTGCTGCTGCTTCGACCGTTTCTGCTTCGACCGCCACCTGGCGCCTGGCGCGCCTGTGCCTGGCGACCTTCGGCGCGTATCTGGCCATCGCCCTGCCGCTGCCGGTGTTGCCGGTGTTTGTGCGCGACGTGCTGCACCAGGCCAACGTCATCGTCGGCTGCGTGATCGGCGTGCAGTTCGTCGCCACCGTATTGACCCGTGGTCTGGCCGGCCGCATTGCCGACACCGCCGGGCCGGCGCGGGCGATGCGCCGCGGCTGCGTGCTGCTGGCCGTGTCCGGTGTCACCTATCTGCTGGCCGGCGTGCTGCCCGGTGCGGCGTTGGTCCTGCTGGTGGCCGGGCGCCTGGCCGCCGGCGTAGGCGAAAGCCTGCTGGTCACCGGCATGCTCGCCTGGGGCATCGGCACCGTTGGCCAGCCGCGCGCGGGCCGGGTGATGACCTGGGTGGGCCTGGCGATCTTCGCCTCGCTGGCGGTGGGCGCGCCGATCGGGGTCGGGCTGTCCGATGCGCTGGGGTTCCCGGCCGTCGCCGTGGCCTGCCTGGTGCTACCGCTGGCCGCGCTGGCCCTGACCTTCAGCGTGCCCACGACCACACCGGTGGCGGGCGCGCGCCTGCCGCTGCGCGAGGTGCTGGGCCGGATCGCCTTGCCGGCGCTGGGCCTGGCCCTGCAGGGCATGGGCTTTGCCTCGATCAGCGCGTTTGCGGTGCTGTATTTCAACGACCAGCACTGGACCGGTGCGGCCTGGGCGCTGAGCGCATTCGGCGGCGGCTTCGTGCTGTCGCGGCTGCTGCTGGCACGCACGCTGGACCGCTTCGGCGGCGCACGCGTGGCGGCGGTGTCGATGGTTGGCGAATGCGTCGGCCTGGCGCTGTTGGCCATGGCGCCCACGCCCGCCCTGGCGCTGGCCGGCGCGTTCATCGCCGGCATGGGCTGCTCGCTGGTGTTCCCGGCACTGGGCGTGGTGGTGGTGCAGCGCGTGCCGCCGCAGATGCGCGCCACCGCGCTGGGCGGCTATGCCGCGTTCCAGGACATCGCCTATGCGGTGACCGGCCCGGTCGCCGGCATCATCGCCACGCATTTTGGCTATGCGGCGATCTTCGCGGTGGCCGCCGTTTCGGCTGCGGGCGGGGTGATCGTGGCCGTCAGCCTGCAGCGCCGCGCGGTGGCGCAGGCCGCAGGCTGAAGCCGGCGCATTGCACGCTCAGGCGTGCAGTGCGGCGGCGTGATGGGCGATGTGCTCGCCGATGAAGCTGGCCATGAAGTAGTAGCTGTGGTCGTAGCCGGGCTGCATCCGCAGGGTGATGGGATAGCCCGCGGCCGCGGCGGCATCGGCGAACAGCTGCGGCTTGAGCTGGGTGTCGAGGAACTCGTCCGCCTCGCCCTGGTCGATCAGCAGCGGCAGCCGCGGCGATGAGGACTTCACCAGTTCGGTGGCGTCGTACGCCTTCCACGCTTCCCGGTTGTCACCCAGGTACGCGGTGAACGCCTTCTGGCCCCACGGCACCCGGCTCGGCGCCACGATTGGCGAAAACGCCGAGACACTGCGATAGCGCTGTGGATTTCTCAGCGCGATCACCAGCGCGCCGTGGCCTCCCATCGAGTGGCCGGAGATCGAGCGCGCATCGGTGGCAGGGAAGTTCGCTTCGATCAGCGCCGGCAGCTCGTCGACGAGGTAGTCGTACATCCGGTAGTGCGTGGCCCACGGCTGTTCGGTGGCATTGAGGTAGAAGCCGGCACCCTTGCCCAGGTCGTAGCCCTCGGCATCGGCGACGTCATCGCCACGCGGACTAGTGTCCGGCGCGACCATGATTACCCCGTGCTCGGCCGCATAACGCTGCGCGCCGGCCTTGGTGATGAAGTTCTGCTCGGTGCAGGTCAGGCCGGAGAGCCAGTACAGCACCGGCAGCTTCTGCGTGGCGGCCTGCGGCGGCAGATAGATCGCGAAATTCATGTCGCAGTCCAGCGCCTGCGCGCGATGGCGGTAGACGTCCTGCCAGCCGCCGCTCACCGCGCGGTGCTCGATACGCTCCGGCATGGCGCTCATGCGTAGTGCACCACCGAGCGGATCGACCTGCCCTGGTGCATCAGGTCGAAGGCCTCGTTGATCGCATCCAGGCCCATGGTGTGAGTGACGAAGGGCGCCAGTTCGATCTCGCCCTTCATCGCGTCCTCGACCATGCCCGGTAGCTGGCTGCGGCCCTTGACGCCGCCGAAGGCCGTGCCCTTCCACGAGCGGCCGGTGACCAGCTGGAACGGGCGGGTGGAGATTTCCTGGCCGGCCCCGGCCACCCCGATGATCACCGACTGGCCCCAGCCACGGTGCGCGCATTCCAGCGCCGCACGCATGACGTTGACGTTGCCGATGCATTCGAAGGTGTGGTCCACGCCCCAGGTGGTCATCTCCACGATCACCTGCTGGATCGGCTTGTCGTAGTCCTTGGGGTTGATGCAGTCGGTAGCGCCGAACTGCCTGGCCAGCTCGAACTTGGACGGATTGGTATCGATCGCGAAGATCCGGCCGGCCTTGGCCTGGCGCGCGCCCTGGATCACCGCCAGGCCGATCCCGCCCAGCCCGAACACCGCCACCGAATCGCCTTCGGCCACCTTGGCGGTGTTGTGGACAGCGCCGATGCCGGTGGTCACCCCGCAGCCGAGCAGGCACACGTGCTCCGGATTGGCCTGCGGATTGATCCTGGCCAGCGAGACCTCGGCCACCACGGTGTACTCGCTGAAGGTCGAGCAGCCCATGTAGTGGTAGATCGGCTCGCCGTTGTAGCTGAAACGGGTAGTGCCATCGGGCATCACGCCCTTGCCCTGGGTGGCGCGCACGGCCACGCACAGGTTGGTCTTGCCCGAGGTACAGAACACGCACTTGCCGCACTCGGCGGTGTACAGCGGGATCACATGATCGCCCGGCTTGACGCTGGTGACGCCCTCGCCCACCTCGACCACGATGCCGGCGCCTTCATGACCGAGCACGGCCGGGAACAGGCCTTCCGGATCATCGCCGCTCAGGGTGAACGCATCGGTATGGCACACGCCGGTATGGGTGATTCTGACCAGCACTTCGCCGGCCTTGGGCGGGTCGACGTCGATCTCGACGATCTTCAACGGCTGGCCTGGGCCGAAGGCGACGGCGGCACGGGATTTCATGGGATGGGTCTCCAGACGAGGCAAAAGGGAAACAGGACGTGCCGGCGGCACGCTTTACTTGAGGTAGGACCGGACCAGGCCGGCCATCTCGGCCACGCGCGACTCACGCTGGGCGTCGTCACCGGCAGGCTGGCCGAAGGTCTCGCGGATATGGGCTTCCATCACTTCGGACATCAGGCCGTTGACCGCGCCACGGATCGCGGCGATCTGCTGCAGCACCGGACCGCAGTCGGCGCCGGCTTCCAGCGCGCGCTCCAGCGCTTCGGTCTGGCCGCGGATGCGGCGCAGGCGGGTCAGGACACGTTTCTTCTCATCAGGCGAATGCGGCATGATCGGAACACAGTCGATACTGGGGGCCAGTATCGACTGCATGCCCGGCGACCGCAAGCAGGCAATGGCCAGGGAGCAGATTTTCCGGGCAAAAAAAGACCCGCAGGCGCTTTGCGCTTGCGGGCCGATGCCGGCCCAGGGAAAGGGCCGGTCCATCACCTCATGGTGTCAGTTGCCGCCGCCATCGGCCTCGCCTGCCGGCGGCGGAGGCGGCGGGCCGCGGTGGTCGCCTGGCGGATGCGGCGGCCGTTTGAAGCCCTTGGCCGCCATGCAGGCTTCGAACTTGGCGTGGTCGGGCCGTTTGCCCTTCCGCGATGGACCGTCGCCGCCTGGACGCTCGGCCGCGCAGGCCTCCATGGCCGCAGCAAACTTGGGATCGCGCGGCGGTGGTGGACCCGGCGGTCCGGGCGGCGGCACATCGGACCGGGCCGGGTCAGCGGCGGGCGAGGCGGGGGCCGCCCAGAGCGAGCTTGCGCACAGCAGCGCGAGCAGCGTGGCGGCGGCGAGGCGATGGGTATGGATCAGACGCATGCATTTCTCCTTGGCGGGTCCAGCCTGCCAATGCGGTGGCGCCCGGACCCGGTTCCTGTTTTGGCGCAGCCTCACGGCCGCACCCCTGATGTCAACGACAACAAGCCCACGAATACCGGCATGGCCGGATGTCGACGTCGACGGCTGCAGGATTCGCCGGTACGCGCACAGCCTGGCAGGCATTGCTGTGCGTGCGATGCCAGCCCTGGACGATCGCGGACACTGCCTTTTTCCCTTGCTGTTCGCGGCGCCAATTCCGGCCATGCCAGCCGCTGTGTGGCATCGGCGGATCCTCCCGGCCACGCCGGACATGCGGCCGCACCGAAGCAGCGTCATGCCGGGAGGACCTCGCCGAAGGCCACGCCACGCCATGGCCCTGCGCCGCGGAGAAACCCACGGCCACGATGCCCGCATTACATGGCAGCCGGTTGCCGCCGCGTGGCAGGCACGCCATCTGCCAATCGCCCGCCGGAGGCTGAATATCACGGAATTTGTGTCGAAGTTTTTGTCAGCTTGACAAACGACGCCTACACTGGCGCGGTATTTCTTGCCGCCATGAACGCCATCCTCGCTGATATGGATCCCGAATTCCGCATCCTGGTCGTCGACGACGACCCGGACCTGCGCCGGCTCACCGTCGATTTCCTGATCGGCCACGGTTATCTCGTGGACGAGGCCGACAGTGCCAAGCAGATGTGGGAGATGCTCGAACAGGGCCGTCCCGACCTGATCGTGCTCGATGTCATGATGCCCGGCGAAGATGGCCTGAGCGTGGCGCGCCGGCTCAACTCCGGCAACGGTCCAGCCGTGCTGATGCTCAGCGCGCTGGGCAACGACACCGATCGCATCGTCGGTCTGGAAGTGGGCGCCGACGACTACCTGGCCAAGCCCTGCAACCCGCGTGAACTGCTGGCCCGCGTGCGTGCCCTGCTGCGTCGCCAGAAGGCCTTCGGCGTGGCGCCGGAGGTGCGCGGCAGCCAGTACGAATTCGGCGGCTGGCGCCTGGATGCGGTCCGCCGCGACCTGCGCGATCCGAGCGGCACCTACATCACCCTGTCCGATGGCGAATTCTCGCTGCTGCGGACCTTTGTCGAACATCCCCAGCGCGTGCTCAGCCGCGACCAGCTGCTGGACCTGGCCCGTGGCCGCGGTACCGAGGTGTTCGACCGCGCCATCGACAGCCAGGTCAGCCGCCTGCGCCGCAAGATCAATGGCCGCGGCCATGCCGAGCTGATCCGCACCGTGCGCAACGAAGGCTACATGCTGCTGCCGGCGGTCACCCGCCTGTGACCCAGGCGGCCGGAGGCCGCTCCGGCCGCTCCATCTTCACTAGGACCTTCATGCTGCTTGCGGCAGCGTTGGTCCTGGCCCAGTGTTTTGGCCTGGCGCTGCTGTTCATGCGCACGCCGGTGTACAACCCGCCGGTCGAACTGCCGGAAGTGGTGGCCCTGCTGTCCACGCGCATGCCAGCCTCCAACAAAGAGGTCTCGGTCACCGACGAGGCGCAGGCGCCCCACGCCACCGACGCGATGAGCGTGGAAGACCCGCACATGCGGGCGATCCTGTCCGAATGGATGCGCCAGCCCACCGACCAGGTGCACTTCTACCGCCCCAAGCGCGGCCAGCTGCTGGACGACGGCATGATCGACAGCGGCGCGCTGCTGCCACCGCGACCGCGCAACGGTCCGCCCTGGGTGCGGCAGATGCCCAATGTCGAACCCGACGGCATCTCCGCGCGGGCGCGTGCCCAGATCCAGCGCACACCGACTCCCGACAGCCGCTCGCCCGGGCAGATGATGCCGACACCAGGCGATGGATTCGGCGAGGATCGGGAGATGACCTTGGGACCGCGCGCGGCCCTGGCCAATGGCTTCATCGCCGGCACCCGCCAGGCCGACGGCAGCTGGCGCGTGGTGCGCTACACGGGCATGACGCTGTCCAATGCGTTCAAGGTGCAGCTGACGGTGCTGTTCTTGCTGGGCCTGCTGCTGATGCTGCCGCTGGCGTGGTGGTTCTCGCGCGCGCTGTCGGCACCGATCCGCGAGTTCGCCGCCGCGGCCGACCGCCTGGGCCGCGATCCGGACGCACCGCCGCTGGAGCGGCGTGGCCCGGCCGAAATCCTGCAGGCCACCGATTCGTTCAACGCGATGCAGTCGCGCCTGAGCCGGATGGTGGCCGAACGCACCCACATGGTCGGCGCGATCGCGCACGACCTGCGCACGCCGCTGGCGCGGCTGGCCTTCCGCCTCAACGACATCGATTCGCCACTGCGCGAGCGCGCCGCGGCCGACATCGACGAGATGAAGCACATGATCACCGCCGCGCTGGAATTCCTGCGCGACCAGTCGCGCAGCGGCCCGCGCGAACGCCTGGATTTCCAGCTGCTGGTGGAAAGCGTGGTCGACGACGCGGCCGACATCGGCCAGGACGTCACCCTGGAGCCCAGCGACAGCGTGATGCTCGATGGCGATCCGCTGGCACTGCGGCGCGTGGCCGGCAACCTGATCGGCAACGCGGTCAAGTACGGCAAGCGGGCCCGCGTGCGGGTGCTCGGGATCGACGGCCATGCCCGGCTGGAAATCGACGACGACGGCCCGGGCATCGATCCGGCGCTGGGCGACAAGCTGTTCATGCCGTTCTTCCGCGGCGAGAACTCGCGCAACAGGGAAACCGGCGGGATCGGCCTGGGCCTGTCGGCCGCGCGCGCGATCGTGCTGGCGCATGGCGGCGAGATCGGCCTGAGCAATCGCCAAGGCGCAGGCCTGCGCGCGTGGGTCACGCTGCCACGCGCCAAGATCGAGAAGTGAACCAGTCCCACCGCGATCGCGGGCGTGCCGATCGGCAGCCCGCGTCCGGCACATGCCTCAGTAGGCGAACTCGCCAAACACCGGATCGACGCTGCCCTTCCAGGCGCCGTGGAACAGCGCGAGCTTGCGCTCGGCCGGAGTCTGGCCGGAAGTAGCGATTTCGGCCAGCACGTCCAGGAACGCCGATTCGTCGGCGCCGTTGGCGTTGAGGCAGGCGCGCCGGCGCAGGCCGGCCTGGGCGATCCTGACCGCTTCGAGCGCCAGCTCGCGCACGCTGCCGTTGCGGAACGACAGCTTCAGCCCGTGGCGCGGCACGCCGTCGCGCAGTGCGTGGCGCTCTTCCAGGGTGAAGTCCTTGACCAGGTCCCAGGCCGCGTCCAGCGCGGCATCGTCGTACAGCAACCCCACCCAGAACGCCGGCAGCGCGCACAGGCGATTCCATGGCCCGGCATCGGCGCCGCGCATCTCCAGAAACTTCTTCATCCGCACTTCCGGAAAAGCCGTGGTCATGTGATCGGACCAGTCGCGCAGCGTCGGCAGCTGACCCGGCAACGCCGGCAGCCTGCCCTTGAGGAAATCGCGGAAGCTCTGTCCGCTGGCGTCGTGATAGATGCCGTCGCGGTAGGAGAAGTACATCGGCACATCGAGCAGGTAATCGACGTAGCGCTCGAAGCCGAAACCGTCCTCGAACACGAAATCCAGCATGCCGGTGCGGTCGGCATCGGTATCGGTCCAGATGTGCGAGCGGTAGCTCAGATAGCCGTTGGGCTGGCCTTCGGTGAACGGCGAATCGGCAAACAGCGCGGTGGCCACAGGCTGCAGCGCCAGCGACACGCGGAACTTCTTGACCATGTCGGCTTCGGAGCCGTAGTCCAGGTTGACCTGCACCGTGCAGGTGCGGGTCATCATGTCCAGGCCGAGCTGGCCGACCTTGGGCATGTAGGACTGCATGATCCTGTAGCGGCCCTTGGGCATCCACGGCATTTCATCTCGGCGCCACTTGGGCTGGAAACCCATGCCCAGAAAACCCAGCTGCAGTTCGTCGGCGACCTGGCGCACTTCATTGAGATGACTGCCCACTTCCACGCAGGTCTGGTGGATGGTCTCCAGCGCCGCACCGGACAGCTCCAGCTGGCCCGCCGGTTCCAGTGTGACCGAGGCGCCGTCGCGCAGCAGGGCGATGGTGCGGCCGTCTTCCGGAGCCGCTTCCCAGCCGAAGCGGGTCAGGCCATTGAGCAGGGCCTCGATGCCGCGCTCGCCGTCGAAGGTCGGCGGACGCAGGTCGTCGGTGCGGAAGCCGAACTTCTCGTGCTCGGTGCCGATGCGCCACTGCTCGCGCGGACGCGAGCCGGCGGCGGAATAGTCCACCAGCTGCGACAGGTCGGTGATGGGCGTATCGGCAACGTGGCTGGGACTCGACAAGGGGCAACTCGCAATGACGGTGGGCGCAGGCGGATGCGTCCGATCTCCCGGCGCGCTCACCTTCGCAAGGGCCGCACTATACCGGGCCAGGTGTGCAGCTTCGTTGCCCCCGAACGGCTTGCAGCATTCCATCACCGTGGCCCGCAGCAACGGTCACTCCCCTCGCAATGACATGCGAGGGGCAACATGCTGGAACGACGCATGCGGGCGCATCGCATTTGCACCTGACCTCACAGTTCGTCATCCGCCGCGTGAAGTCGCTAGGCTCGTCCATCGCCCGCTTCGTCCCCTGTCCCCATGCGCATCGGTCATTCGGAAACCCACCGCAGCAACCGCACCGGCTGGCTGCGCGCCGCCGTGCTGGGCGCCAACGACGGCATCGTCTCGGTGGCCGGGCTGATGGTCGGCGTGGCCGCCAGCGGCGCGGGCACGGCAACCCTGGCCGCCACCGGCGTGGCCGGGCTGGTCGCCGGCGCCATGTCGATGGCGGCCGGCGAGTACGTGTCGGTCAGTTCGCAGGCCGATACCGAACGTGCCGACCTGAAACTGGAAAAGCGCGAGCTGGCCGAGGACCCGCACAACGAACTGCTGGAGCTGGCCCAGATCTACCAACACCGCGGCCTGTCACCGGCCCTGGCCCGCCAGGTGGCCGAACAGCTCACCACGCACAACGCGCTGGAAGCCCATGCCCGCGACGAACTGGGCATCACCGAAGCCCTGCGCGCACGACCGGTCCAGGCCGCATTGGCGTCGGCCGCGGCGTTCTCGGTCGGCGCGCTGGTGCCGCTGCTGGCGGCGTGGCTGTTCCGTGACCAGGTCAGCGTCGCGGTGATCGTGGCCACGCTGATGGCCCTGCTGGTCTCCGGCGCGCTGGCGGCGCGGGCCGGCGGTGCGCCGCTGGCCACCGGCGCGCTGCGGGTGACCTTCTGGGGCGCGCTGGCGATGGCGGCCGCACATTCGGTCGGCCGCCTGTTCCAGGTCAGCCTCTAGGGCAGCCGCGCATTGGCGACTGCGCGGTGCGATCAGGCCGGCTGCGAAGCGGCGGCTGGCAGCAGTTCCAGCCAGTCCTGCACAACGCTGCGCGCCTGGTCCACGCCCAGCTTGGATTCGGACGAGAACACCTGCACGCCGACGCTGTCGCCATAGGCCGACTGCAGTTCCTTCCTGACCGCGGCCATGGCCTGCATCTGCTGGCCGCGGCCCAGCTTGTCGGCCTTGGTCAACAGGGCATGCGCGGGCAGGCCGCGCTGCACGGCGTAACCCAGCATCTGCCGGTCGTAGTCCTTGAGCGGGTGGCGGATGTCCATCACCACCACCAGCCCGCGCAGGGCCTGGCGGCTGGCGAAGTACTGATCGATGAAGGCCTGCCAGTGCGCCTGCAGGTCCATCGGCACCTTGGCATAGCCATAACCGGGCAGATCGACCAGGCAGCGCTGTGGCTTCACTTCGAAGAACACCAGCTGCTGGGTGCGGCCCGGGGTCTTGGAGACGCGGGCCAGGGCGTTGTGCCCGGCCAGCGCATTGAGCGCACTGGACTTGCCGGCGTTGGAGCGACCGGCGAACGCCACTTCGAAGCCCTCATCCGGCGGCAGCTGGCGAGTGTTATGGGCCGACAGCAGGTAATGCGCGGCGTTGAGGTAGTTGGAGACGGCCATGGGCATAGGATCGCACGGCCGCGCACCCGCCGACCGTCAGACATGCTGCGATGCGCCATGTTGTTCCGGCATCTGCTCGCGATGTGCGGTCAAAGCCGCGCAAAGCCCGCCTCCGACCCGGGTCGCATTGACCGCCCGAGCAGGCCATGACGATAATCGGCCGGCTTCGCGCCGCCTGATTCCTCGAATGCGCGATCCAAAAGGAACCACGGAGCTCCAGCTAATGCGCCACGCTCGTGTCTTGGGACTGTCCAGCTTTGCCATTCTCGCCGTCGGCGCCTTTGCCTATGCGCAGACCAGCGTGACCCCGCTGCCGGACAACGCCCCTGTTGAGTCCCAACCGCTGGAGATCGACCTGGCCAAGACCCAATGGGGCGATGCCAAGGCCGGTGCGGCCAAGGCCGCCACCTGCGCCGCCTGCCATGGCGCCGATGGCAATCCGGCCACACCGATCTATCCGCGCCTGGCCGGCCAGGGCGAGCGCTACATCGCCCAGCAGCTGGCGCTGTTTGCCACCGGCCAGCGCACCACCGGCATGGCCGCGGTGATGGTGCCCTTCGCCCAGACCCTGAGCGGCCAGGACATGCGCGATGTCGGCGCCTACTTCGCCACCCAGAAAGCCGGCGCCGGCGTGGCCGACGACACCGGGATCACCGAAGGTCCCTACAAGGGCATGAAGTTCTACGAAGCCGGGCAGCAGATCTTCCGCGGCGGCGATGCCAAGCGCGGCATTCCGGCCTGCATGTCCTGCCACGGCCCCAGCGGCGCCGGCAATCCGGGCCCGCCTTATCCGCACATCGGCGGCCAGCCGCAGGATTATGTCGCCCGCCGCCTGCAGGAGTACCAGGCCGGCACGACCAGCTACAAGGATCCTGCCCACTTCCAGATCATGGCCCAGGTGGCCAAGCCGCTGACCGAACAGGAAATCCAGTCGCTGGCCAGCTACATCCAGGGCCTGCACGACAGCAGCGCCGATGCCGCCGCGGCCAAGGCCGGCACCACGCCTGCACCGGCCGCAGCGCCTGCAGCGGCGCCGGCTGATCCAGCGCCGACGCCGGAACCATCCCAGCAGTCCTAGGGTCCAAGCGCTCCGGCAGCAGGCCGGCTGTCGCGCTCGTCATCCCGCAACGCCGGCCGCAGCATGGCCGGCGTTGTCGTTTTTGCCGGACAATCCCCTATCCCACGCCTTTGGAAGGACGCCTCCCGCATGAAATCCCGCCTGCTGTTGTTTGCCCTGCTCGCCCTGCTGCCCCTGGCCGCCTGCGCCTCGCCCGCCAATCCGGTGGAAGGCGACGATTACGAGGTGATCCCCAACGGCCAGCCCTTTGCCCCGCTCACCGGTGGCCAGAAGGTCGAGGTGGTGGAGGTGTTCGGCTATGTGTGCATCCACTGCGCGCACTTCGAGCCGCAGTTCGAGGCCTGGCAGAAGAAGCAGCCGGCCAGCGTGCGGGTGACCGCGGTCCCGGCGGCATTTGGCGGGTTCTGGATTCCCTACGCCAAGTCCTACTACGCCGCCCAGGCCATGGGCGTGCTCAAGCAGAGCCACGCGGCGGTGTTCAAGGCCCTGCACGACACCCATGAGCTGCCGATCCAGAACGCCAGCGACCAGGAAATCGCCGGGTTCTACGCGCGTTTCGGGCCAGACCCGGACAAGTTCGCCGCCACCATGGAGTCCTCGCAGGTCGCCGCGCAGCTGGACAAGGCCCGTGCCTTCGGCATGGCCACCGGCATCACCGGCACCCCGACCCTGGTGGTCAACGGCAAGTACCGGATCAAGGTCGCCAACCCGGATGACGTGCTGAAGGTCGCCGACTTCCTGATCAAACGCGAGCTGGCCGCGGCCAAGTAAGCATCCACATCTGGAATAAACAGGCTGGCCGGCATGATGTCGGCCTGCTTCCCGCATCGACGCTTGAGGAGTGTGTTGCACATGAAGACCCGTTTCGTCCTGGCCCTGGTGGCCCTGCTGCCTGTCCTGGCCGCCTGCTCCAAGCCCGAAGCCGCCGCACCGGCCGCCGACACCGCCGCCCCGGCGACCAGCACACCCGCTGCCAGCACCCCGGCCACCGACGAAGCCACCGCGGCTCCGGCGACGTCCGCGCCGGCCCAGGCCGCCGCCGACGCACCGAACAACAATCCGCCGGTCGCGCCCGAAGGCCCGGCGCCGGTGGAAGGTACTGACTACACCGTGATCGCCGACGGCCAGCCGTTCGAGCCGGCCGATGGCAAGATCGAAGTGGTCGAAGCGTTCAACTACATCTGCCCGGCCTGCGCGCAGTTCGAGCCGGTCTTCAACCAGTGGAAGGCCAAGGAGCCAGCGGACGTGAAGGTCGTTTACGTGCCGGCCGTGTTCCGTCCAGACTTCCGCGAGTACGCCAAGGTCTATTACGCCGCCCAGGCGCTGGGCGTGGACAAGCAGAGCCATGATGCCGTGTTCAAGGCGATCCACGTCGACAACGTGTTGCCTGGCGAAGGCAAGCCGTTCGACGCTGACAAGATCGCTCAGTTCTATACCCAGTACGGCATCACCGCGGACCAGTTCAAGCAGGCTACAGGCAGCTTCGCGGTGGCCGGCAAGATCAACAAGGCCGACAAGTTCATACAGAACGCCAGGATCGGCGGCACCCCGTCGCTGATCGTGGCTGGCAAGTATCTGGTCAAGGGCCGTACCTACCAGGACATGCTGCGCACTACCGATCACCTGATCGCGCGCGAGCGCCAGGCGGCCGGCGCCAAGTAAGGCTGGAACGATGTCCGAATCCCCCGCTTCGCCACGCCGGCTGCGGATGTTGAGCGCCAACATCCAGGCCGGCTCCAGCACCCGCCGCTACAGCGACTATTTCACCCGCAGCTGGTCGCACGCGCTGCCGGTGGGTGCCAAGCGCACCAGCCTGGATGCCATTGCCGAGCTGGCGGGCGGGCACGACATCGTCGGCCTGCAGGAGGCCGATCCCGGCAGCCTGCGCTCCGGCTTCACCAACCAGACCCACTACGTGGCGCAGCGGGCCGGCTTCGAGTACTGGAGCCACCAGCCCAACCGCAACGTGGCCCGCGTGGCCGGCAGCGCCAACGGCCTGCTGAGCAAGCTGGAACCGGTGAAGGTCGCCATGCATCCGCTGCCCGGGCGCATCGCCGGGCGTGGCGTGCTGCTGGCCCACTTTGGCCAGGGCGACGAAGGCCTGGTGGTGGCGGTGGCGCACCTGTCGCTGGGCAATGGTTCGCGGCGGATGCAGCTGGGTTTCATCGCCGAACTGCTGGCGCCGCACCGGCATTCGGTGCTGATGGGCGACTTCAACTGCGTGCCCGACGTGCCGGAGATGGAGCTGCTGTACTCGCGTACATACCTGCGTCCACCGAGCTTCTGCGTGCCCACGTTCCCCTCGTGGCGGCCGCAGCGCGCGATCGACCACATCCTGGTCACCGAGCACCTGGTGCATGCCAACGCGCGTGCGATGCCGGCGGCGTTTTCCGATCACCTGGCCCTGGCCCTGGAGATCGACGTCCCGGACGGAGCGCTGCGCCAGTAGGAGCCACTGTCTGCTCGACGCGTTCGGCCCCTCTCCCCCGCAGGGGAGAGGGCTGGGGTGGGGGCTTTTGGGCTTGAAGCCCAGCAAACCGCAGCAGGCTCCGGAACATTGATGTGTCGCCGTCAGCATGGTCGTCACCCCCACACACCCGACCCTCTTCCCCGCAAGCGGAGAAGAGGCGGGCAAACCCCAGCGCTGCGACAGCGGGCCATGCAAAATCCGATTCATCCGGGCCTGCTTATCATCGGCGGTATGATCCGCCCCGCCCTGCTCTCTGCCTTGATCGCCCTGTGCGCCGTGGTCCCACTGGCCGCCGCGCAGGACCTGGATGCCCCGCGTCCGCTGGTGCGCGCTGCACTGGAAGCAGCCGAGCGCGGCCAGCCCAATGACGCCCTGCAGAATCCGGCGCTGGCCAACCATCCGCTGCGCGGCTGGATCGAATTCACTCAGCTCAAGCGCAACATCGACACGCTCGGCAATGCGCAGGCACAGGACTTCCTGAAGCGCTACGCCAACCAGCCGGTTGCCTCCGCGTTCCGCAACGCCTGGCTGCCGGCGCTGGCAAGGCGCAAGGACTGGGACGCGCTGCTGGCCAACTGGCAGCCCACCGACAACATCGGCCTGCGCTGCGCGCGGCTGCAGGCGCTGCAAGTACAGGGCCGCGCCGATGCCGCCTGGACCAAGGACGCCCAGGACCTGTGGCGCGCAGCCGGCAAGCCGCTGCCCGACGGCTGCGATCCGGTGTTCGCCGTACTCGCTGCCCAGGGTCAGCTGAGCGATGCGCTGCGCTGGGAGCGGATCGACGCGGCGGCCGAACAGGGCCAGCCGGCCGTGATGCGCGCGGCCGCCAATGGCCTGTCCGCCGGCGAGCGCAGCCAGGCGGTGGTATATGCGAATTTCCTGGACGCTCCCGCGATGCAGGGGCTGAACTGGGAAAAATCCGACCGCAGCCGCCGCATCGCCAGCAATGGCCTGGGGCTGCTGGCACGCAAGGATCCCGATGGCGCCGAACGCCTGCTGCCGCAGTACGCGCAGACCCTGGGCCTGAGCGCCGACCAGCAGGGCCAGGTGCGTTACCAGATCGCGCTGTGGACCGTCGCCTCGTACCTGCCCGATTCGGCCCGGCGTCTGGCCGCCGTGCCCGACACCGCCTATGACGAACGCCTGCACGAGTGGCAGGCGCGTGAAGCGCTGTCCCGCGGCGACTGGCCCTCGGCCTTGAAGGCGATCCGCGTCATGCCGGCCGCCCAGCGCGGCGACTCGCGCTGGCAATGGTTCGAAGCGCGCATGCTGGACAAGACCGGCCAGCCTGGCGAGGCCAAGCGTTTGTATGCCGAGGCGGCCAAGACCGCGACCTTCCACGGCTTCCTGGCGGCCGACACGCTGGGCCAACCGTACGTACTGTGCCCGCGCGAACCGCAGGACAGCGCGCAGGCCAAAGCCGCGGTGGCGCGCGATCCGGCGCTGGTCCGCGCGATGGAACTGTGGAAGCTGGACCGCGCCGCCTGGGCCACCGCCGAGTGGAACGATGCGCTGACCCGCTTCAACGACGACCAGCGTCGCATCGCGGTGGAAGTGGCGCGCGATAATGGCTGGTTCGACCGCGCGGTGTTCTCGCTGGGCAAGAAGCCCGACGAACTGCAGCTCTATAGCCTGCGTTTCCCGCTACACCACGACGTGACCATCCGCCGCGAGTCGTCGAAGAACGCGATCGATCCGGCATGGGTCGCCGCCGAGATCCGCGCCGAGAGCGTGTTCAACCCCAATGCGCGCTCGCCGGCCAACGCGATGGGCCTGATGCAGGTGCTGCCCGGCACCGGTGCCGGCGTGGCGCAGCGCAACGGCATCGCCTATGGCGGTGCGCAGAGCCTGTACGACTCGGACACCAACATCGCCATCGGCACTGCGTATCTGCGCGAGCTGTTGAACAAGTACGGCACGCCGTACGTGACCATCGCCGCCTACAACGCCGGTCCCACCCCGACCGCGCGCTGGCAGTCGCAGCGTCCGGGCTTCGATCCGGACGTGTGGATCGAAACGATCAGCTACAAGGAAACGCGCGAGTACGTGGCGCGCGTGCTGGCCTTCAGCGTGATCTACGACTGGCGCTTGAACAAGGACGCGCTGTCGCTGAGCGACCGCCTGAACGGCCGCATCGACGGCAAGCGCAAGCAGTTCGTCTGCGGCGGCGGCTGAGCCGCACGCGGCTTCGGGCATCATGCCGGCCATGAAGACCTATCTCGTCGGCGGCGCGGTCCGCGATGCCCTGCTCGGCTTGGCCGCGGGCGACCGCGACTGGGTGGTGGTCGGCGCCACCCAGGCACAGATGGAAGCGCGGGGATTTCGCGCTGTTGGCAAGGATTTCCCGGTGTTCCTGCACCCGGACACGCAGGAAGAACACGCGCTGGCGCGGACCGAACGCAAATCCGGGCGCGGCTATCGCGGCTTCGTGGTCGATGCCGATCCGTCGGTGACGCTGGAGGAAGACCTGCAGCGGCGCGACTTCACCCTCAACGCCATCGCCCAGGACCAAGACGGCACGCTGGTCGATCCGTATGGCGGCGCGCGCGACATCGAGGCGCGCGTGCTGCGCCACGTCGGCCCGGCATTTGCGGAAGATCCGCTGCGGGTGCTGCGCGCGGCGCGCTTCATGGCGCGCTTCGCGCCGCTGGGGTTTACCGTGGCGCCGGAAACGCTGGCGCTGATGCGGCGGATGGCCGACAGCGGCGAGCTGGAGACGCTGGTGCCCGAACGGGTCTGGCAGGAGCTGCGCCGCGCGCTGGGCTACGCGCAGCCCAGCGCGTTCCTGCGCACCCTGCACGACGCTGGCGCACTGGCGCACGTGCTGCCCGAAGTCGAAGCACTGTACGGCGTGCCCCAGCGCGCCGAATTCCATCCCGAAGTGGACACCGGCCTGCACCAGGAGCTGGTCAGCGACATGGCCGCGCGCCTGGCGCCGGGCGACGAGGTGATCGGCTTCGCCGCGCTGACCCATGACCTGGGCAAGGCGCTGACGCCGGCCGAGGTGCTGCCGCGTCACATCGGCCACGAACAGGCCGGACTCAAGCTGCTGCGGGCGCTGTGCGAGCGACTGAAGGTGCCGGCCGAACACCGCGAGCTGGCGGTGATGGCCTGCCGCGAACACCTCAACGTGCATCGCCTGGCCGAACTGCGCGACGCCACCGTGCATGACCTGCTGGCGCGCTGCGATGCTTTTCGCAAGCCCGCGCGCATCGCCCAGCTGGCGCTGGTCTGCGAATGCGACAAGCGCGGCCGCGCCGGCAGCGCCGAGGACGACTATCCGCAGGGCCGCGAACTGATCCGTCTGCATGCCGCCGCCTGCGCGGTCGGCGCCCGCGATGTCGCCAAGGAGGGACTGAGCGGCCCGCAGATCGGCGAGGCCGTGCGCAAGGCGCGCATCGCCGCGATCGCGCAGGCGCGGGCCGCGTCTGCTTAGCCGACGACAACATGCATGCGACAACGCCTGTCGGCAGATGCCAGGTGGCAAAACGCCCGAACTATCCGGATCCGATCATGATCCTGATACATCCAAATCCTCGGCTCACATCTTTTGTATGTAGAGCGGAGCTTGCTCCGCTGCCCTTCGATCAGATCATGCGAAAGCCTCAGCGGAGCAAGCTCCGCTCTACAGTGCAAGCCTCCTCAAACCCGCTGATCGAGAAGCCGCTGATCGAGAAGCCGCTGACAGCGCAGGATGGATGCCTTTATCTCAACTATGCAGAACTCGTCGGCTAAAACGCACACCTTTTGTAGAGCGGGGAGCTTGCTCCGCTGCCCTTCGATCAGATCATGGGAAAGACCCAGCGGAGCAAGCTCCGCTCTACAGCGCAAGCCTCCTCAAACGCGCTGATCGAGATACCGCTGTCGGCGCGGGACGGATGCCTTTATCTCAACCATGCAGAACTCGTCGGCTAGAACGCACGCCTTTTGTAGAGCGGAGCTTGCTCCGCTGCCTTTCGATCAGATCATGGGAAAGCCTCAGCGGAGCAAGCTCCGCTCTACAAAAAGCATAAGGCACAGGTTCAAGGCGATTCGAGCGAGCGTAGAAACGCCTCCAGCGCCGGCGAACGCGGCCGGTTGACCAGTTCCAGGCGATAAAGGGGACGCTGCATCGCCGAGCCTTCCGGCAGCTGCAGCACGCGCAACCGGCCGACCGAAACCAGGTCTGCGACGACGGCCGCCGGCAGGATCGCCACGCCATCGCCAGCGGCCACCGCGCGGGCGATGGCTTCGTTGCTGCCGATCTCCAGGAAGCGTGTCGCGGCGATGCCACACGTTCCGAGCAGGCTCTGCGCGACTTCGCGCGTGCCGGAGCCGGGCTCGCGCACCAGCCAGCGCTGGGCGGCCAGCTGCTTCGCGCTGGCGCGCCGCTGCGCACCCAGCGACGACGAAGCCGCCACCACCGCCTGCAGGGGCTCCTCGCGCCAGCGCGTGGCGACGATGCGCTCGTCATGCGGCGGGCCTTCGACGAAACCGGCATCGATTCGGCAGTCGACCAGCGCGTTGGAGATCTCTTCGGTATTGCCCACCACCAATGCGCTGTCCAGCTGCGGGTACCGGGCCACATGCCGGGCGAACGAGTCCGACAGCCAGTACGCGGCCACGGTCGTGCTGGCGCCGATGCGCAAGCCGCCGCGGCGCAGGCCGACCCGCTCGCGCACTTCTTCCAGCGCAGCGCGCTCCATCGCGAAGATGCCGCGGGCGTGCCGATACAACGCCTGGCCGCCATCGGTCAGGCGCACACCGCGTCCGCCGGAGCGGTCCACCAGCGGCAGGTCGAGCTGGGTCTCCAGTTCGCGCAGCGCCTTGGACACGGCCGACTGGCTGACGAATAGCGCCTCGGCCGCGCGCGAAAACCCGTTGTGCTCCACCACCGCGGAAAACACGCGCAGCAGGTGCAGGTTCAAGCCATGAGCTGAATTCATGGAAAGTTGAAAATGATGTATTGGACGCATTCTAGTCGCGGGCGGAGCATGGCCGCATCCTGCTTGCCGCCCGAATGCCGTTTCCATGTCCAGCACTGCCGCGCAGCCGCAAACCGGCCTGATCCACCGCCCCGGCTTCTGGCCTGGGCTGATCCTGGTGCTGCTCATCGCCCTGGCGGGCATCGGCCTATCCGACCTGCCCTGGGCCAGGACCGCCGGCCTGAGCGCGCTGACCCTGGCCATCGTGATCGGCATCGCGCTGGGCAACACGGTGTTCCCGGCCATCGCGGCGCAGACCGGCACCGGCGTCGACTACGCCAAGGCCATGCTGCTGCGGGCGGGCATCGTGCTGTACGGCTTCCGGGTGACCTTCCAGGACGTGCTGGGCGTGGGCACGGCGGGACTGGTGATCGACCTGGTGGTGGTCGCCGGTGTGTTCTGCTCGGCCACGTGGATCGGCATGCGCATACTGAAGATGGACCGCGAGACCTCCATGCTGATCGGCGCGGGCAGTGCGATCTGCGGCGCCGCCGCGGTGCTGGCGGCCGAGCCGGTGATTCGCGCGCCGGCGCACAAGGTGTCGGTGGCGGTGGCCACGGTGGTGGTGTTCGGCACGCTGGGCATGTTCCTGTACCCGTGGATGTATCCGCTGCTGGGCATGAGTCCGCATGCCTATGGCGTGTATGCCGGTTCGACCATCCATGAAGTCGCACAGGTCGTGGTCGCCGGGCGCACGGTCGGCGAGGAAGCCGCTTCGGCCGCGGTGATCGAGAAGATGCTGCGGGTGATGCTGCTGGCGCCGTTCCTGCTGACCCTGGGGGCGTGGCTGCGCTGTAGCAACAGCAGGGCCGAAGCAGGCAGCACGCCGCTGACGATTCCGTGGTTCGCCATCCTGTTCGTAGTGGTCGCCGGCTTCAACTCACTGCACCTGCTGTCCGAGCCGGTGGTCGATGCGATCCTGATGCTGGACTCCCTGCTGCTGGCCATGGCGATGGCTGCGTTGGGCCTGCGCACGCACTGGGGTTCGATCAGGCAGGCTGGCGCAAGGCCGCTTCTGCTGGCCTCGATCCTGTGGGTACTGCTGATCGGCGGCGGCTACCTGCTCAACCGCGGAGCGATGGCGCTGCTGGGCTAGTGCCTCGGCACAGATGATCTGTTCTCTCCGGCCAACGCGAGTAGTGACCCGCACCATGGCGCCGCAATCGCATCAGCCTGCACGCCGCTGCGCCCCCGTACCGTACGCCCGATCGCGTCGCCGGCCCCTGATCCGCCGCCGACCGATGATGGTCGCTTCCGCACCGATGGCAAGCCTGCTCCATCTGCCGTCCGTCGCGGCCAGGACGGGATCGCAAGTCTGCTACACCTTGATCACGATCCCGCGCTTTTCCATCACCTTGGCGATGACCCACCAGATGCCGGTGAATACCAGGCCGAACGCCAGTGACGGCACGTACGGGCCGAACCGCGGCGTCATCCAGCCCGCATAGCCGACCCGATAGATCGCATCCCAGGCGCCGGCGGCATACAGCAGCAGGAACATCACCGCCGATCCGGCATAGACGGTGATCGCGTTGATGCCCAGGCACCGGCCCAGCGCCGGCCAGCCGCGCCGGTCGATGAGCTGGTGGAACAGCCACAGCAACGCCATCGCCCAGCCGGCGGTCCACACCACGAAGGACGGCGTCCACAGGTTCTTGTTCCAGGGCAGCGCCGCCTGCCACAGCCAGCCGACCAGCAGGCAGCCCAGCGCGCCCGGCAGCAGGCGGTGCGCACGGCCGCGGCGCAGCCAGCCACCGGCATGCAGGCCGAGGAGCGTGGTGGCGATGGCCGGCAGCGTGCTGAGCAGGCCTTCCGGGTCGTGCCCGCGGCCAGTGGCGGCGTCGAATTCGTAGACCAGCCGGCCCAGCAGCGCCGTATCGACCTGGCTGGCCAGGTTGGTCCATGGCGCGTAGCCACCAGCGAAACCCAGCAGCGCCCAGTAGCCGAGCAGCAGCGCGGCGATCCACAGGCCCTGCACGCGCGGCGCGGGCCGGGTCGCGACGTAGCCGACCGCCAGGAAGCACAGGCCGATCCGCTGCAGCACGCCCCAGGGACGGAAGTGCGGCTTGTCCAGCAGCCACCAGGCCAGCAGGTTGATCGCCAGGCCGATGCCGATGATGCGCAGCGCGCGCACCCAGAGCGCCCGGCGCAGCGGCGCCAGGTCCGCGCCGGCCTCGACGCGCGGCACGACCCCCAGCGCGATCGAGACGCCGACAATGAAGAGAAAGAACGGGAAGACCAGGTCGGTCGGCGTGCAGCCGTTCCATTCCGAATGCAGCAAGGGTGCGAAGACATGCGCCCAGTCGCCCGGATCATTGACCAGCAGCATCGCCGCCACGGTCAGCCCGCGCAGCGCATCCACGGAAGCAAAACGAGGTGTGGGGACAGCGCCCATGGGTTCATCCGACGGAAGCGACGCCACCGATCCAGGTCTGGATCACCTGCAGATCATCGTCCAGGGCCACCAGGTCGGCACGCAGATTCGGCGCGATGCTGCCGCGCTCGTGCTCCAGCTTGAGGAACTGTGCCGGATACAGCGCCGCCATGCGCAGCGCTTCTTCCAGCGGCAGGCCAAGCAGGCGCACGCTGTTGCGCACCGCCGTGGCCATGTCCAGCGCCGAGCCGGCCAGCGAACCGGCCGCATTGCGGACCACGCCGTCGACCGCGGTGATCGTCTCGCCATAGAGGTCAAAGCTGGGACTGTCGGCGCCGACCATCGGCATCGCGTCGGTCACCAGCAGCACCTTGCCGCGCGGCTTGGCCGCCAGCGCCACGCGCAGCGAGGCCGGATGCACGTGCACGCCATCGGCGATCACCCCGCACCAGCTGTCCGCATCTTCCATGGCCGCGCCGACCGCACCGGGTTCGCGACCCTGCAGCGGGCTCATCGCGTTGTACAGGTGGGTGAAGCCGCGCAGGCCCGCTTCCAGCCCGGCGCGGATCTGCTCGTAGCTGCCGGCGGTGTGGCCGGCGGCGACGATCGCGCCGCGTGCGACCAATGCGGCGATGCGCTCCGGGCCGATGGTCTCCGGCGCGACGGTCATCAGCGTGATGCCGTTGTCGAGCGCGGTGGCCATGGTGATCTCATCCTCGCCCGGCACGCGGAACTGCTGCGCATCATGCGTGCCCTTGCGGGCCGGCGCCAGGTACGGGCCTTCCAGGTGGATGCCCAGCACGCCGTCCACGCCGCCGGCGATGGCATCACGCGTGGCGTCGATCGCCGCACGCATGGTCCGTGCGTTGTCGCTGATCAGCGTGGGCAGGAAGGCGGTGGTGCCGAACCTGCGATGCGCGCGGCCGATGACGTCGATGCCTTGGGCCGTCGGCGTGTTATTGAACAGCACGCCGCCGCCGCCGTTGACCTGGATGTCGATGAAGCCCGGCGCCAGCCAGGCACCGCCCAGATCGCGCAGGTCATCGGTCTGGCGCTGCGCGTCGGCGCGATCGGTGATGGCGGCAATGCGGCCATCGCGCACGACCACGGCGCCGTCCTCCATAAGCCCCTGCGCGGTGAACACGCGCGCGTTGACCAGGGCGAACACGGTGCTCATACGGTTTCGGTGACCTTGTTCAGATGCGGCGGCACGTCGGGATTGTGCCCGCGCGCCAGTGCCAGCGCGTTGATCGCCTTGTAGAAGCTCTGGATGGTGATCAGCGGCGCGCACGCCGGATGCGGTGCGGCCACCAGCGGCAGATCGCCATGCGCCGAGGCGACCCAGACCTGTGCGCCACGGCCGCGGAATTCCTCGGCCAACGCCAGCGTGCCCGCTTCGGTGCCATCGGGCTGGGCGAAGCACAGCACCGGGAACCCCGGTCCGACCAGCGCCATCGGCCCATGCTTCACCTCGGCCGAGCTGTAGGCTTCGGCATGCAGGCCGCAGGTTTCCTTGAACTTCAGGGCCGCTTCCTGGGCCGCGCCCAGACCCAGACCGCGCCCAAGCACGAACAGGTTGCGCGCGCCGGTCAGACCCTCGGTCAGCGGCGACCAATCCGCCTGCCAGGCCTTGCGCAACGCGCCGGGCAAGGCGTCCAGCGAAGCCAGCAGCTTCTCGTCCTGCGACCAGTGCGCAGCCAGCTGCAGCAGCGCGGCCAGCGAGGCCAGATAGCTCTTGGTCGCGGCCACGGATTTCTCAGGGCCGGCGCACAGCGGGATCACCACGTCGGCCAGCTGCGCCAGCGGCGAATCCTCGACGTTGACCAGCGCCACCACGCGCGCGCCTGCCAGCTTGGCGGCCTCGGCGTTGCGCAGCAGATCCGGGCTCTTGCCGGACTGGGAGATCACGATGAACAGCGCGCCGCGCAGCTTCAGCGGTGCGGCGTAGACCGAGCCGATCGATGGCGAAGCCGACGCGGTCACCACGCCCAGCTGGGTCTCGAACAGGTACTTGCCGAACGTGCACGCATGGTCGGAACTGCCGCGCGCGCAGGTGGCCACGAATGGCGGCGGATCGGCGCGCAGCGAGGCGGCCAGCGCCACGATGGCGTCATGGTTGCGGGCGAACTGGGCGGCAATCACATCGGCCGTGGAGGCGGCCTCGTTGAACATCAGGGTGTCGGCTGCGGCAGGCAGCGAGGCAACAGAGGTCATGGCGTGGAAGTCTTCGATTCGTGCGTGCCCGGTCGCATGGGCGCGGTGGAACCACGCACCACCAGCTGCGGCGTGAAGCCCTGGTTGTGCATGGCGATGGGAGCGTCGTCGTAGGCATCCTGGCGCAGGCGCGCGATCAGCAGGCGCGCGGCATGCTTGGCGATGTCCTCGGTGGCCTGCTTGGCGGTGGTCAGCGGCGGCCAGGACTGCTTGGAGAACGGGCTGTCCTCGAAGCCGGCGATGGACAGGTCGTAGGGCACGTTCATGCCGGTGGACTTGGCCGCGGCCAGCACGCCGGCGGCGATCTCGTCATTGGACCCGAAGATCGCGGTGGGCGGCTCGCGCAGCGCCAGCAGGCGGCGCGCGCCACGGAACCCGTCATCGAAGGTGTAGTCGCCCGGAATCACCAGGTGCTTGTCCAGGGTGATGCCGTAATCCTTCAGCGCCTGCTCGTAGCCGGCGTAGCGTTCGGTGCTGGAGCGATGCGCCAGCCCGCCCATCAAAAAGCCGATCCGCTGGTGGCCCAGCTGGATCAGGTGCTCGGTGATTTCGTAGGCCGCGTCCTTGTCGTCCACGTATACGCACGGCGGTCCGTCGCCGGGATCCTCGGTGGCCGCGATGATGCGCACCAGCTGGATGCCGCGCGCGGTCAATGCGGCGATCAGCTCGGGGCGTTCGGACATCGGCGCGGTCAGCACCAGCCCGGCCAGGCGCGAGCGCTGGACGAACTCGGCCAGTTCCTCGGCCAGCAGCGGCGAGGTCGAATCGCAGGGCTGGATCTGCAGGCCGAACCCGGTCTCGCGGCACGCCGCCAGCACGCCGTTCTGCACGCCGATGATGTGGTACGGATTGGGATTGTCGTACACCAGGCCGATCACGAACGGCGTACCGCTGCGCAAATTGCGCGCGGACGGGTCGGGCTCGTAATCCAGCTCGGCGATGGCGCGCAGCACGCGCGCGCGCGTGCCCTGCATCACCGACGGCTCGTTGTTGATCACGCGCGAGACGGTCTTCAACGACACCTTGGCGCGTTCGGCTACATCCTTGATCGTCGGTCTGCGCATGGAAGCGTCTCTGCCTGTAAGGAAGGAAACCGCGTGCTCAGCGCGCGGCGCCCTGGCCCACGCGATGGCCGCGCAGGGCGAAGAACAGGATGTACAGATAGCAGGGCACCGCCAGGCCGGCGAACACCCACTGGAAATCGAAGTGCTGCTTGAGGATCGCAAAGCTCTGCGACACCACCGCGCCGCCGGCGATGCCCATCACCAGCAGCGCCGAACCGGTCTCGGTGAAGCGGCCCAGGCCCTTGATCGCCAGCGGGAAGATCGCCGGCCACATCATCGCGTTGGCAAAGCCCAGCGCGGCGACGAAGCCCACCGACACATAGCCATGGGTGAACAATGCGCCCAGCGCGAACAGCACGCCCAGCGTGGCCGACACCGCCAGGTAGGCCTGCTGCGACAGCAGCCGCGGGATCGCGATCAGGCCGGCCAGATAGCCCAGCAGCATCGCGCCCAGGGTGAAGGAAGTGAAGAACTTGGTCTCGTCCAGCGGCAGGCCAAAGCCATTGCCGTAGGTGCCGATGGCATCGCCGGCCAGCACTTCCACGCCCACGTACACGAACAGGCACAGCACGCCCAGCCACAGGTGCGGGAACTGGAAGATGCTGCCGCGCATGGCGCTGCCTTCGCGGCGGACTTCGGCGTTGGCATCGCTGCCCTTCAGCTCCGGCAGCGGCGAGAACAGGATCAGCAGCGCGACCAGCACCAGCACCCCGGCCATCACCAGGTACGGGCCGTGGATCTTGGCGGCGAAGGCGTTGAGCAGCTGCTCCTTGGTGGCCGCATCGGCGGCCGCAACCTGCGCGGACAGGTCACCGATGCCGTGCAGCACCAGCGAGCCGATCACCACCGGCGCCAGGATCCCGGCGAACTTGTTGCAGATGCCCATCAGCGCGATGCGGCGCGCCGCGGTTTCGATCGGCCCCAGGATGGAGATGTAGGGATTGACCGCGGTCTGCAGCAGCGCCAGGCCGCCACCGATCACGAACAGCCCCGACAGCGCGCCGGCATACCAGCGCTGGGTCGAGAACTGGCCGAACATCGCCGCGCCCACCGCCATCACCACCAGGCTCAGCGCCAGGCCCTTCTTCATGCCGGTCAGCTTGAGCGCGGCCGCGGCCGGCAGGGCCAGCACGAAGTAGGAGATGTAGAACACGAACACCACGAAGAACGCTTTGACCTCGTCCAGGTCGAAAGCCAGCTTGACGAAGGTGATCAGCGGCCCGTTGATCCAGGTGAAGAAGCCGATGATGAAAAACAGCAGTCCGGTGACAACGAGCGAACCGGCGAAGCGCTGGGTCATGAGTCAAATCCCGAATCGAGAGGCCGGCCGGTCGCCGGCGGATTGGCAGACATTCCCCGAACAGGATGTCTGCTGCCCGAGACATCCCGGTCCAACGTTGTCACAAACTCTAGCGGCTTGCCAGTCCTGGCCGTGGTGCAGTGCGGAATGAATGATCCATCGCGGGCGACGCTCCACATGGTGTGGCACGTCATCGTGCAAGCGGTGGAGCGCCCTGCAAAGCAATAAGGTGTTCCTGCCGATCCATGCTGCCCTGCGCCGGAGCCAGGCGAGCGCGTTCTACAGGTCAAACATCAAAATGGCGTGACAGTCGTTGACAACGTTGTCAGGGCGTGACCAAACTCCGGCCACGCCTTGGTGCTGACCAGCGTACGTCTGTCTTGGGGATACGCCGTGCCCGCAGTTGCTTCCACATCGCAAGTGCCTTCGAACAGCGGCGACCAGTTCATCGCGGCCGATGTCGGCGGCACCCATGTGCGCCTGGGCCTGATGCGCCCGACCGGCCGCGACCTGCAGCCGGTGGAAATCCTCAGCTATCGCAAGTACGCCTGCGCCGAATTCGCCGGGTTGGCCGACATCATCGGCAACTTCATCGACGGCCTGGACGGGGCGCGCGTGCGCCGCGGCGTGATCGCCAGCGCGGGGTTCCCGCTGGAAGACGGCACGGTCATCACCGCCAACCTGCCCTGGCGCCTGTCGCCGCGCGAGATCCAGGGCGAGCTGGGCCTGGACGACCTGCGCCTGGTCAATGATTTCGAGGCAGTGGCCTACGCGGCCGCGCTGGTCGGCGACCAGGAAGTCCTGCGCCTGACCGGACCGGAACATGTCGCAGAACGCGGGCCGACCCTGGTGCTCGGCCCGGGCACCGGCCTGGGCGGCGCGGTATGGATTCCTACCGGCCGCAGCGCCACCGTGCTGGCCACCGAAGCCGGTCATGCGGCCCTGTCGGTCGGCACCGAGCTCGAACTGGCGCTGCTGGGCCAGATGCTGAAGACCCGTTCGCACGTGCCAGTCGAACACGCCTTGTCCGGCCCGGGCCTGCTCAACCTGTACACCGCACTGTGCGAATTGCGCGGCGTCACGCCCGCGCACACCGCGCCCGACGCCATCACCGCCGCGGCGGCACGCGATGACGCCCTGGCGCGCGAGGCGCTGGACGTGTTCTGCGGGCTGCTGGGCAGCACCGTGGGCGACATGGCCCTGCTGTACGGCATCACCGGCAGCGTCTATCTGGCTGGCGGCATCCTGCCGCGCATCCGCGAGTTCCTGCTGCAGAGCAGCTTCGTCGAACGCTTCCTCAACAAGGGGCCGATGCGAGCTGCGCTGGAGCGCATTCCCGTGCGACTGGTCGAGCACGGGCAGTTGGGCGTCCTGGGCGCCGCCAACTGGTACCTCGGCCAGACCGAACCGCACTGAAGTCATCGCAAGGCCGCCCGCGGCTTTTGCTGGTCGGGACATTCGGCACACAGCACAGAAGTTTGTTTCGACATTGCAGTACCGCAACGACGCACAGGCCTGGCAGCCCACTGCCACAACCCAACTTACATTCCGGGGAAGCATCATGAACTGCAAGAAATCCCTTCTTAGCGCGGCCATCCTGACCAGCCTGGCCTTCGCGGCACAGGCGCAGCAGGCAGACAGCAACCAAGCTTCCGACGCCGCTGTCGACCTGGACAAGATTACGGTCGTCGGCATCCGTGCGAGCCTTGAGAAGTCGCTGGATACCAAGCGCTACAACACCACGATCTCCGAAGCCATCACGGCCGAGGACATCGGCAAATTCCCCAGCACCAATGTCGCCGAGGCCTTCTCGCAGATTCCCGGCGTCACGCTGGACCGGCGTTTCGGCCAGGGCGAGCGCGTCAGTATCGACGGTACCGACCCCAGCTTGAATCTCTCGTTCCTTGATGGACATCCGGTGGCGCAGGCGATCTGGCTGTACGGCGAACAGCCGAACCGAGGCTTCGACTACACCCTGCTGTCGCCGCAGATCCTTGGCCGCGCGGAGATCATCAAGTCCTCCGAGGCACGCCTGACCGAAGGCAGCCTGGGCGGCACTGTCCTGATGCACACGCGTCAGCCGCTGGACCTGGAGCGCAACGCGGTCGCCGGCTCGATTGGTTACAGCTATAGCGATCAGGCCAGCGAAGGCAAGCCCAATGCGTCGGTGCTGTACAGCTGGAAGAATGACGCCGAAACCTTCGGCGTGACGGCCTCTGCACAGCATTATGAAGAACGCGTCGACCGCCAGGGCATGGAAGTGTTTGGCTACGCCAAGGCTTCGACGTTCCCGAACGCCGCCGCAGCGGGGCTGGATCCCGACGCCGACGTGCCCAACTCGGTCAACGCCGCCTGGTTCCAGCAGGACCGCAAACGCGACAGTGCCGTGGTCAACCTGCAGCTGAAGCCGAGCGACGCGTTGGAGTTCAACCTGAGCGGCCTGTACATCAAGGAGAACTTCGACAACTACAACCAGTCGCTCTACAGCTTCCTGACCTGGAATCCCGGAACACAGGACGCGGTCGACCAGCTCAACCAGGGTCCGAACGGCGTGGTCACCAGCGGTCATTCCACAGCCAATGCCGCAGCTGGAGGCGGCACGGTGATCTACGACAACAACGTGCGTGAGTCGGAGGTCACCACCAAGGGGCTGGACCTACGTGGTGCATTCAAGGGCGAGGGCTGGGGCGTCACCGGTCAGGTCGGACAAAGCAAGTCCGACAACAAGAACATGTCCCAGTTCTTCATTGAGCCGTTCTACAACGGCGGCTTCAGCTGGGATCTAAACCGTGGCATCCAGTTCGACAATCCGGACGGCGCACGGGACCCGGCCAACTGGAGCGACCAAGGCAGCGGATGGCTGGGCAACAACGGCATTTTCTCCACAGAGAGCAAGGACACCTACGGCCAGGTCGACTTCAACGTCCAGTTCGATAGCGCCTTCAACAAGCTGTCTTTTGGCGTGCGCCAGGGCAAGCACGAAGAGTCCTTCGCGCTCAACGTCTTCGGTGGCGTCCGCACGGGCTCGCTGGCCGAAGTCGGGACCACGGGCCTGACCGACATCCGGGGTTTCTATCCCGACCAGGGCCAGCATATCCAGGCCGGCCGTGGCAACGTGCTGGACTGGATCCGCGGAAGCGACATCAACTACGACTTCGCCGTGCAGGATCCTTCCAGCTACCTCAACAACACTTGGGCGTTGGAGCAGACCAACACCGCCGGTTATGTGCAGATGGATTTCGCGACCGAAGGTGCACTGCGCGGCAACTTCGGCGTGCGCTACGTGCGCTCCAAGACCGACGGCAGTGGCTTTGTCTATAGCGGAACCCCGACGCTGGATGACCTGGACAGCAAGTGGCAGACCCGGTCCAAGACCGAGAACTTCTTCCTGCCGTCGGTCAACCTGGTATTCGATGCGGACAATGACTGGGTCTTCCGCTTCGCCGCAGGCAAGGTGATCGCCTGGGCACCGTACAACCAGATGGTGAACAACACCTTCCTCAACGACACCCAGCTGACCGGCAGCGGTGGTAATGCGGAACTGTCGCCGTATGAGTCATGGAACTACAACCTGTCGGCCGAGTATTACTTTGCCAACCAGTCCGTAGCTGCGTGGTCGGTGTTCTACAAGAAGATCGATAACTATATCGACACCTCCGCGGTAATCGAGCGCCAGTACAACGCCATCCGCGATACTTCGCCTGGCGACTGGGCCAACAACTACGTCGGCTCCCGCGGATGCACGGCCGACGGCTACTGCGACTACAGCATCCAGCGTCCGCGCAATGCAGGAAAGGGCGAGGTCAAGGGCTTTACGGTCAGCTTCCAGCAGCCGTTTGGCGACAGCGGTTTCGGCGTGACGTCCAGCTTCACCTACGCTGATGGCGAGAACAACACCGGCGATCCGCTGCCCTACCAGTCCAAGACCAGCTTCGCGCTCAGCCCGTACTACGAGAAGGGTCCCATCAACGCTCGCGTGACCTACAATCAGCGTTCGCATTATCTGGCTGGCGGCTATGTCGCAGGCTCGGCTCCAGCTTCGGTCGATGATTATGCGGAACTGGGTGCCAGCGTCGGCTACAACTTCTCCAAGAACGTGTCGCTGCAGATCGATGGACAGAACCTGCTGGATGAAGAATATTTCCAGTACCTGGGCGACAAAGACCACATTGCCGGACGCTACAAGAGTGGGCGCCGCTACATGGCAACGCTCAACCTGAAGTTCTGATCGGCGCCAATTTGCTGCATGCTTGACCCCAGGCGGGCCCGGACATGTCCGGGCCCGCCTTCGTTTGGACACTGCGCGGCGCTGCGGCGGCGCGTCCCCTTGCCAGAGGTGCCCGATGTCATCGCCCGTCCGCTTCCGTCCCGCCCTGTACGCCGCGCTGGCCGCGCTGGCCCTGCTGTCGGCGCCGGTCTTCGCCGCACCGCTGCCGCTGATCCCCGCCCCGCAGACATCCACGCCGGGGAAAGGGCGCTTCAGCCTGCGCGCCGACATGACGGTGGGCGCGCAGGGCCAGGGCGCCCGCGAGACCGCCCAGCAGTTCATCGACCTGCTGCGCAGCAGCGGCGGTCCATCGCTGAAGCTGGCCGACGAAGGCGGCGGCGCTGACGCGCCGATCCAGTTCAGCGTCGGGCCCGGCACCGGCGGCGCCGAGGCCTACGCGCTGCAGGTCACTCCGGAGCGGATCCGGATCAGCGCGACCCAGCCGGCCGGCCTGTTCTATGGCGCCATGAGCCTGTGGCAGCTGATCCCGGCCAGCAGCGGCCAGGGCACCGCGCAGATCGGCGCGGTGACGATCAGCGATGGACCGCGCCTGGCCTGGCGCGGCCTGATGCTCGACTCGGTGCGCCACTTCCAGAGCGTGGAAGAGATCGAGCGCCTGCTCGACGCCATGGCGTTGCACAAGCTCAATGTCTTCCACTGGCACCTGGCCGACGATCAGGGCTGGCGCATCCAGATCGACCAGTACCCGCTGCTGACCGAGGTCGGCGGCTGCCGGGTGCCGATGGGCGACGGCGGCATCGGCGCCGATGGCCGGCCGATCCAGGAATGCGCCTTCTACACCAAGGACCAGATCCGCGCGGTGGTGCGCTACGCCGCCCAGCGCCACATCACCGTGGTGCCGGAGATCGACATCCCCGGCCATGCCACCGCGGCGATCGCGGCGTATCCGGAACTGGGCGTGGACCGCCCGCAGCTGCGGGTCGCCAACGGCGCCGGGATCTATCCCAACCTGTTCAACGCCGACGAGTCGACGATGCGGTTCCTGGAGAACGTGCTGGGCGAAGCCATTCCGTTGTTCCCCGGCACGTTCTTCCACATTGGCGGCGACGAGGCGGTCAAGGACCGCTGGAAATCCTCCAAGCACATGCAGGCCCGGATCAAGCAGCTGGGCCTCAAGGACGAGGAAGCGCTGCAGGGCTGGATGGTCAACCGCCTGGGCACCTACCTGGCCCAGCATGGCAAGCGCATCATCGGCTGGGACGAGATCCTGTCCGGTGGCCCGCTGCCGGCCGATGCGGCGGTGATGTCCTGGCGTGGCACCGAAGGCGGCATCGAGGCGGCGCGCAAGGGCCACGACGTGGTGATGACGCCTGTCACCCACCTGTATCTCGACTACCTGCAGACCGCTTCGCCGGCCGAGCCGCCGGGCCGTCCGCTGCTGATCCCGCTGCAGAAGGTGTACGGCTTCGATCCGGTCCCCGCGGAGCTGGACGATGCGCAGCGCCAGCACATCATCGGCGTGCAGGCCAATGTGTTCACCGAGCACATGCACAGCTTCGACCGGGTGGAACACGCGGTGTTCCCGCGCATCGCCGCATTGGCAGAGGTGGCCTGGTCGCCGCAGGCCAGCCGCGACCTGGAGAGCTTCAAGGCGCGTCTGCCAGATCTGCTGGCCCATTACCGCGCCCTGCGCATCGATTACGCGCGCACTCCGTTCCAGGTGATGTTCGACACGACCACCGACGCCGAGGGCAGCAGTGCCACGGTGAGTTTGTCCGTTCCGCTGGAGTATCCGGAAATCCGCTACACCACCGACGGCAGCGCGCCGAAGAGCGATTCACCGCGCTATGCCGCGCCGCTCACCGTTCCGGTGCCGACCGAATTGAAGGCGGCCGTGTTCTTTGATGGCCAGCCGCTGGCGCCCGCCACGACGCTGTCGCTGTCCGCCGACCGCCTGCGCACCCGCAGCGACGAGCAGTTGGCCATGTGCACCGGCGCGCTGATGCTGCGGCTGCAAGACGACGGCCCCCGAGAAGGCCGCCGCGCGGTCTACAACGTGGACATCTTCAACCCGTGCTGGGAATGGAAGCAGGCGCCGCTGGCCGGGATTGGGGCCATCAAGGTGCGTGCCGGGCGCATTCCGTATTTCTTCGAGCTGGCCCACGACGAGCACCTGCGCACCTTCAAGCCCGCCAAGTCGGCCGATGGCGAACTGGAGATCCACGACGGCTGTGACGGCCCCCTGCTGGCGACCGTCCCCCTGCCCGATGCGCCCGGCTTCGATGGCTTCGTCACCCTGCAGGCGCCGTTGCAGCAGTCCCCGGCGCAATCGGACCTGTGCGTGTTCTTCACCGGCGACACCCGCCCCGACATGTGGGTGCTGGACCGGATGACGCTGGTGCCGGCGGGCAATTAAGCGCCCGCAGCCTTATGTAGAGCGGAGCCTGCTCCGCTGCTCTCCGGCCGATCGCGGGAAAGCCCAAGCAGAGCAAGCTGCGCTCTACAGGTGATCGCCTTACGTCAGCTCGGCCGCTTGGGAAACAGCCGCAGCAGCAGGTCGCGGGCCGGCGTCCTTGCGAGCCATAGTCCCAGCAGCACGCCGCTGGCATCGGCCAGCGCGTCCAGCGGATCGGCGCTGCGATCGGCGGTGAATTCGCCTTGCGCGAACTCGATCAGCACGCCCAGGATCACCAGCCACGCCGCCGCGCGCAGCAGTGCGCGGCGCGTGGCGAACAGCTGCACCGCGCACGCCGACAGCACCAGGAACGCCGTGGCGTGCTCGAGCTTGTCCACGCCCGGCCAGACCTTGGGAATGTCCTCGCCCGGCAGCAGGCAGGTGGTCACCACCACCGCCATCGCCAGCAGCCATAGGCCGACCCACAGCGCCGGCCAGCGAAAGGGCTTGAGCACGCCGGCGTTCACAGCCGCCATGTCAGGTCTCCGGACAGGAACGCCGCGTCGAAATTGCAGTCGCGGGCAAAGCCCATGAACTGGAACCGCTCGCCCATCTCGTTGGGCAGGGTGAGCTTCTTGAACTCGTTGCGCAGGCGCATCACGCCGGCCTCGTCGGCGCGGGTCTCGGCCTCGGCCAGGCGGTCGATCAGGCCGTTGCCGACCAGGAACCCGGCCTGGGTCGCGTAGCCGGCCAGGGCAAAGCCTGCGCCGGTGCCGGCTTCGGCCAGTGCCGTGAAATCGACCGATGCGGTGATGTCCTGCAGTCCCGGCCAGCGATACACGTCGTTGTGCATGCGATGGCGATAGAAGGCACGCGCGGTGCCGCCGTTGCGCTGTTCCAGGTAATACTCCTTGCGCGGGTAGCCGTAGTCGCAGAACAGCAGCGCGCCGGCCTGCAGGTTGCCGATCACCGCCTGCACCCAGTACGGCAGCTGTGGCAGCAGTTCGGAGCGGTAGCCGTCCTCGAACAGCACGTCGCGCGAGCGCTCCACATGGCGCACCGCCGCCGCCAGCAGCGGATCGGCCGGACGGTCGGTGGCCACGAAGTTGCCGTGTCCGTCCAGCGCCACGTGTTCCTCGAACACCTCGCCCTCGCGCAGGGTGAACCGCGGCGTGGGCAGCGCATCGATCACCTCGTTGGCGAACACCACGCCGTTCCACTGCTCGGCCGGCGGCGTGTCCAGCCATTCCACGCAGTCGAACACCGGCGGGATCAGGCGCCGGCCGAGCCGCTCGCGCTGGCGCTGGCGCAGGTCCGCGCTGGGCTCCAGGATCCAGTACTTGGCCGGCATCGCGTCCAGCGCCAGCAGGCGCTTGAGCATCACTTCGGCAAAGGCGCCGCTGCCGCCGCCTATTTCCAGGAAACAGGCCTCCGGGCCCAGCTCCTGCAGCACCGGTGCCACCGCCTGCGACACGGCGCTGGCGAACAGTGGCCCGATCTCCGGCGCGGTCACGAAATCGCCGGCCTCGCCAAACTTGGTCGCCCCGGCGCTGTAATAGCCCAGGCCGGGCGTGTACAGACAGCGCTCCATGAAGCGTGAAAACGGCACCGAACCGCCGGAGGCGGCGATTTCGCCGCGGATCATCGCGCTGAGCTGGTCGCTGTGGGCCAGGGCGTCGGCTTCGGGGAGCGGCAGGTCGTTCATGCAGGTGAGCGTGTGGCGGCAAAGAAGCCCATGTTACGCGGCGCTCGGTGACCATGCCGCCGCCGACGGGAGATCGCCGGCATTGCCCGGCCCTAGCCAGCACCAGGGGGCGCCCCTATGATCGCGGTGCACTCTTCCCCGGCTGTGACATGACTTATTGCGTCGGCATCGAAGTGGACGAAGGCCTGGTCTTCGCCGCGGATACCCGGACCAGCGCCTCGTTCGACGACGTGCGCGTCTATCGCAAGATGCACATCTTCGAATATCCCGGCGAGCGGGTGTTCGTGATCCTGTCCGCGGGCAACCTGGCCACGACCCAGCTGACCATGTCGCGGCTCAAGCGCGATGCGGACGATCCGTCCTGTCCCCGCAGCCTGCGCACGTTCAAGCATCTGTTCGAGGTGGCCGAATACGTGGGCGAAGTGCTGGTGGCCAGCCAGTCGGCGGTCAGCGACCAGGCCCAGCAAAGCGGCGTCAGCGTGCAGTCCACGCTCGTATTGGGCGGACAGATCGCCGGCGAACGCCCGGGCCTGTACATGGTCTACCCGCTGGGCAACTGCATCGCGACCTCGCCGGAAACGCCGTATCTGCAGATCGGCGAGTCCAAGTACGGCAAGCCGATCCTGGACCGGATCCTGCGCCCGAGCACCACGCTGGAGGACGCCGCGCGCTGCGCGCTGGTATCGCTGGACTCGACCATCCGCTCCAACCTGTCAGTCGGCATGCCGCTGGACATGGCGCTGATCCGCGCCGGCGACCTCAGGATCACCCAGCAGATGCGACTGGAAAGCGATACCCCCCTGTACGCCGAGATCCACGACACCTGGTCGCGCAAGCTGGAAAACGCCGTGCGCACGCTGCCGCGCTTCCCTTGGGAACCGGCCCGCGATGGCGAGGAACACGAGGAGCTCCCGGTGATGCAGGTGGTGGCCCCGCCGCGCCGCATGGCCTCGCGCCAGGATCCGGGCGACGACGCCGGGCAGCAGTAGCACCGCCGGACTTTCGCGCGAACAACCCCTGTAGAGCGGAGCTTGCTCCGCTGCTCTTCGGTCAGATCGTGGGAAGGCCCCCGCGAAGCGGGCTCCGCTGCTCTTCAATCAGAGCGTGGGAACGCCCCGGCGGAGCAAGCTCCCCTGCTCTTCTGCCGGATCATGGGAAGGCCCCAGCGGAGCAAGCTCCGCTCTACACATCGCCGAAGCAATGCAGCGCGGTCAGTTGTAGAAATACCCCTCCACCACCGCGTTGTGCAGGCTGCTCAGGTGCACCTGAATCTCGTCCATGAACGAGGCTGGATTCTGCGCCGCCAGCCACACCGGATCGGCATTGCGGATCATGCCGACCACGCGGTTGAGGTGACGGTCCACGCCCGGGCGCGGCGGCATGGTCGGCAGCACGTACTGGGCGCGGGTCAGGCAGAACTGCACGCTGCGCGGGAACTCGGTGTTCTGCAGGAGAAAGCGCAGCGCATGCTCGCCGGTGACGCGCTGACGGATGTGTCGCCGATACATCTGGTAGGCCGCCAGCGAGCGCAGCACCGCCATCCACTGCATGTTGCGAAAGGCCTCGCGGTCCTCCTCGCTGCGCGGGGTGATCAGCCCCGAGGCGCCGGCATCGATGATGCGCGTGGTCATGTCGGCCTGTTCGATGCCCGTGCCCAGGCGCAGGAACTGATAGCCGATGTCGCGGCTCACGTTGGCCGACAGCAGGCCGGAGACCTTCAGGCAGCCATCGGCGATGCGGGTGATGAATTCCAGCCGATAGCGCCGCTGCAGCGCGCGCTCGCCGCTGCCGCCAAGGTAAAGATGCAGGTCGTTGACCGCCTCCCACACCTCCTGCGGCAGGGTGTCGCGGATGCCGCGCAGGATCTCGCGCGCGCCGGTGATGGACACCGCCAGCGACGAGGGATTGTTCTCGTCCAGCAGCAGGAAGCGCACCACCTCGGCATCGGCCACATCGGTACCGGCATCGGGATGCAGCGCGGTGAACACCTCGCCCGACCCCACCGTGTCGATCATCGGCCGCCAGGTGAAGCGCACCGAGCGCGGCAGGTCCAGCTGCAGCATGCTGCCCACCCCGACCAGGCGCGCGGTGTTCTCGGCGCGGCGGATGTAGCGGCTGAACCAGTACAGATTGTCTGCGACGCGCGAGAGCATTAGGGCGTGCTGCCGTGATTGGGGCGGGCCACGTTGTCGTGTCCGGCTGTCAGGTGGTCGTGCGCGCCGCAGTGGCAGGCTGGCCGCCTGTCCAAGGTGTGCGCGGCTGCATGGCAGCCGGACACGGCAACCCGAAGGGCCGTGCCTGCGCGCGCACGGCGCTGCGTCATCACTCGATCATGTATCGACATACATTTCCTCATTCTTCCTTGCCCCGCACGCACGCAGGCGCGGCGTGGCCCACCCCAATCACGGCAACACGCCCTAGCCCTCCTCGTCGGCATCGACCACCCAGGTGTCCTTGGCGCCGCCGCCCTGCGATGAATTGACCACCAGCGAACCCGGCGTCATCGCCACGCGGGTCAGGCCGCCGGTGGTGACGTAGGTGTCCTCGCGCGAGAGGATGAACGGCCGCAGGTCCAGATGGCGCGGCGAAGGGCCCTCGTCGGTGACGATCGGCGCGGTCGACAGGTTCAAGGTGGGCTGGGCCATGTAGTTGCGCGGGTCGGCCTGGATCAGCGCGCGGAATTTCTCGCGCTCCTCGTCGGAGGCGCGCGGGCCGATCAGCATGCCGTAGCCGCCCGACTCGTTGGCCGGCTTGACCACCAGCTTGTCCAGGTTGGCCAGCACGTGCTTGAGGTCCTTGTCATCGTGGCATAGGTAGCTGGGCACGTTGGGCAGAATCGCATCCTCGCCCAGGTAGTACTTGATCATCTGCGGCACGTAGGCGAACACCACCTTATCGTCCGCCACGCCGGCACCCGGCGCGTTGGCCAGCGCCACCTTGCCCATACGCCAGCTGCGGATCAGGCCAGGCACGCCCAGCATCGAATCGGGATGGAACACTTCCGGGTCGATGAACAGGTCGTCCACACGCCGATAGATCACGTCCACCCGCTGCGGGCCGTAGACGGTGCGCATGTAGGTGCAGTCGTCGTCGGCGACGAACAGATCCGAGCCCTCGACCAGCTCGATGCCCATCGCCTGGGCCAGGTAGGCATGCTCGAAGTAGGCGCTGTTGAACACGCCCGGCGTCAGCAGCGCGATCACCGGCGCATCACCTGGACGCGGCGACAGCGCGGCCAGGGTTTCATAGAGCTGGCTGGGATATTCGTCCACCGGCAGGATCGAACTGGTCTCGAACAGCTCCGGGAACACGCGCTTGGCCACCATGCGGTTTTCCAGCATGTAGCTCACCCCGGACGGGATACGCAGGTTGTCCTCCAGCGCGTATAGGGTGCCGTCGCCGTCGCGGACCAGGTCCGAGCCGCAGATGTGCGCCCACACGCCCAGCGGCGGGGTGACGCCCACGCACTGCGGGCGGAAGTTGACCGAATCCTTGAGCAGCATCGCCGGAAACACCTTGTCCTTGACGATCTGCTGCTTGCCGTAGATGTCGCCGATGAACAGGTTCAGCGCGCGCATGCGCTGCTTGAGGCCGGCCTCGGTGACTTCCCACTCCCTGCGCGGGATCACCCGCGGGATCAGGTCGAACGGCAGCGTGCGGTCGACGTTGCGGCCGTCCGAATACACGGTGAAGGTGATGCCCATGACCCGGGCGACGACATCGGCGGCAACCTGGCGCTCGGCGATCTCGCGGCCGGACAGGCCGCCAAGATATTCGACCAGGCGGCGGGCCGCAGGGCGCGGCTGGCCGTCGGCCTGGATCAGTTCGTCGAACGTGGAACTCCGGTACCTCTCCCAGTCCATTCGCGCCGTTCCGTTAGCCCTTGCAGCCAGCGGAAAGCGGTGCGAAAGGGGATGCCAGGCAACATGCCCGCAAACCTCGACCGGCGCAAGCAATCCAAACCCATGACGCATCGTCTGTCGAGCAGCAACATTCCTGTGTGGAAGCATCGATTTGTCGGCATCTCGGGCGGCATACCGCGGGAATGCCACAATCGCGCCCATCTTTCCCATCGCCTGCCTGCCATGTCCGATCTTCCCCGTGTCGCCCTGGTCACCGGTGCAGCCAAACGGATCGGCGCGGCCATTGCCCGCGCGCTGCATGCCGACGGCTATGCCCTGGCCCTGCACTACCGCGGATCAGCAGAACAGATGCAGGCGCTGGCGGACGAACTGGAGGCGGCGCGCGCGGGCAGTACGCTGGTGCTGCAGGCCGAGCTGGGCGACGCCGAACAGCTGCCGATGCTTGTCGCGCGCACCGTCCAACGTTTCGGCCGGCTCGATGCGCTGGTCAACAACGCCTCGGCCTATTACGCCACGCCGGTCGGCACGGCCACGCCGCAGCAGTGGGACGAGCTATTCGCCTCCAACGCACGCGCGCCGTTCTTCCTGTCGCAGGCCGCCGCGCCGCACCTGAAGGACAGCGGCGGCGCCATCGTCAGCATCGCCGACATCTACGCCCGGCGTCCGCTGCCCGAGCACACCGTGTACTGCATGGCCAAGGCCGCGCTGGTGATGATGACCCAGTCGCTCGCCCGCGAGCTGGGTCCGCAGGTGCGGGTCAACGCGATCGCCCCGGGCAACATCCTGTGGTCGGAAAACCCGGTCAAGGCCGAGACCGAAGCAGTGCTGCACGAACGCGTGCCCCTGCAGCGCCAGGGCTCTCCGGCCGACATCGTCTCGACCGTGCGCTGGTTGCTGGATGGCAACAGCTACATCAACGGCCAGATCATCGCCATCGATGGCGGCCGCTCGACCTTCATGTAGGCGCGCACCGCAGGACGCGATGGCCTGCCTTGCGGGAAAGCCCCGTCGCGCCCTGCGGTGCGCTCCTACCGGGCGCGTCCTGCCTGAGCAGCGCCGCGGCGCACTCGGATCGCGCGCCGCGATGCGATGAGACGTCTCTATGGCGTAGCGATGCCGCGCAGCTGATCCAGCACGTCCTGCATCAGGCTGACGAACAGCGGGTGCTTGAGCTTGGCGTCGTCGCGCCACAGCACGATGCCGTGCGCATCACATTCGCAGGCCAGGTCGATGTCGATCACGCACTGCGGATCGCCAGGCGTGCGGCCCAGCTCGGATTCGATCGCCTTCAGCAACGGCACCAGCGCGTCGCTGGCCAGGCTGGTCGCTAGCACCAGCGCCTGGTTGTGGAACCGGCGCGTGTCGCCGATGCTGATACTGGGCCCTGCCACGCAACGCGAAGTGGCTTCCACCAGCCCGTGCGCGGACAGCAGCTCGGCCGCCAGGCGCAGCACTTGCGGCGAAGCCAGGCTGCTGCCCAGCAGCAGCACATAACGATGGGTCTTCATGCCGCGTTCCGGCCGCGCACGATGCGCACGCCCACGCCGCGCGCGGCCGGTACCGCCTGTGGCTTGGTCACCCGCAGCGTCACGGTCTGGATCGGGAAATCGCGCAGCAGCTGCGCGGCAATCGTTTCGGCCAGCGCCTCGACCAGGGCGAACCCGGACTGTGCACAGATCGTCTCGATGGCCTGGGCCACCACTGCATAGTCCACGGTATCGGCCAGCGCGTCGCTGCCGCCGGCGCTGCGCGTATCGACCGTCATCTCCACATCGAACACCAGCGGCTGGGTCGCCTCGCGCTCGAAGTCGTAGACGCCGATCAGCGCCTGCACGCGCAGGCCATCGATGAAGATCACATCGGCCACGGCGGTCATGCTCAATCGTCCTCGCGCGGGCCAGCCATGCGTGCCAGGCGCAGCTGGAACAGCACTTTGGTGACCAGCAGGCGTTCTTCGATCGGCTTGAGCACCAGATCGTTGGCGCCGCTCTGCAGCAGCTGGGCCTGGTTGTCGCGGTTGCTGTCGCCGGTCATCACCAGGATCGGCAGGCGCCGCTTGCCGTAATCGAAGTCCACGCGCACGCGCTGGACGATGTCCACGCCACTGAGCTCGCCTTTCAGGGTCACGTCGGTCAGGACCACGTCGAAGCGGTGCGTGGACATGCCCAGCGACTCGGCCGTGAGCAGGGCGAAGGCGTCCTCGGCCCGCAGCACGTGCACGACCTTGAGGTCGTGGCGCTCCAGCATGCGCTTGGTGGTCTCGGCCACTACACGGCTGTCTTCCACATACAACACGGTGGCGCCGGCGATGGGCTCGGGCCGCACGTAGCCATGGATGAAGGCGGCCAGCGCCTCATGGCCCAGCGCCTTGTCGAAATAGTCGGTGACGAACTCGGTGAAGCGGCGCTCTTCCAGATGCGATTGGGCCTCGCCGGAGACCACGATGACCGGCACATAGGCCTGGCCGGCGGATTCGCGCACCGCGCGGGCCACCTCCAGCCCGTTGCCGTCCTTGAGCGACAGCGCCGTGGTGACCAGATCCACCGGACCTTCGACCAGGGCCTTGCGGGCCTCGGCCAGGGTCGCGCAGCCGACCACTTCGACCTGCGGCAGGTCGCGCTTGAGGACATCGGCGATGAGCTTGCGCACCATCTTGGACCCATCGACCACCATCACTCGGGGGGTGTCGCTGATCAGGTGCCGCAGGTCTTGTGGAGGCATGTGGAGCCCGGAAGGGTCAGGTATCGGTCGGACGCGTCTGGCGCAGGAAGTGACCGGTCACCCACCAGGCCCCCAGCCAGCCGATGATCAAGGCCGCCACTAATACCAGCCCGGCGCGCGCCGGGTCCAGTCCATCCAGCGCGAAGGTGCTGCCGTAGCTGCGCGCCAGCGCATCCAGCGGCGCGCGCAGGGCAATGCCGGCGCCCAGCACCAGGCCCAAGGCCAGTAGCCCGGCGCCCAGGCCATACCAGGCGCCCAGATAGATGAAGGGCCGGCGGATGAAGCCATCGGTCGCGCCCAGCAGCTGCAGCACGCCGATTTCCTCGCGCCGCGACTGGATGTCCAGGCGCACGGTGTTGCCCACCACCAGCAGCGCGCCCAGCCCGAACAGCGCCGCCAGCACCCACGTCAGCCGGGTGCCGAAATGCAGCCAGCCATCCAGGCGCTGGCGCCAGACCGCATCGTGCTGGACCACGTCGGCTTCGGGCAGCTGCTGCAGGTCGGCCGCCAGCGCGGCATCGTCGCCACTGGGGATCACGATCAGCTGCGCGGGCAACGGGTTGTCGTCCAGCGCATCGATGGCCGCGTCCAGCCCACTGAGCTTGCGGAAATCGGCCAGGCCTTGTTCGGGCGTGCGCAGCTGGACGCTGGCCACGTCGCTGCGGCCGCGCACCTGCTCAGCCACGGCCTGGGCGCGCTCGGCCGGGGTGTCGCGCTTGAGGAACACATCCACCTGTCGCGAGGCCTGCACGTTGCCGGCGAAGTGCTGGACGTTGCCCAGCGCCAGCCACAGTCCCAGCGGCAGGGCGAAGGCCACCGCCATCACGCCGATGGTCAGCGCCGTGGACCAGGGCCGGCGCAGCGCGCGTCCGAGGCTGGAAACGAAGCTGTAGAGATGCTGGTCCAGCCAGATGCCGACGCCCGAACGCGGCCCGGGCGCGGGACGGTTGGCTTCGATCTTGGGACTGGGGGTCGGCTCGCTCATGCGTGGGCCACCGTGTTCGAGACAGGAATCATGGACGTCATTCGGCCAGATCGTCCGGATCGATGTCGTCCATCAGCCGGCCGTGGTCCAGGATCAGCACGCGCTTGCGCATGCGCTTGATCAGGGCAAGGTCATGGCTGACCACCAGCACCGAGGTACCGCGCTCGGGCATCGAGGCGAACAGCGACATGATCTCGGCAGCCAGGGTCGGATCGAGATTGCCGGTCGGTTCGTCGGCCACCAGCAGCTGCGGCTCGGACACGATCGCCCGGGCGATGCCCACGCGCTGCTGCTCGCCGGCCGAAAGCTGGGTCGGCAGCGCGCGTTCGCGATGGCCAAGGCCCAGACGGGTCAGCACTTCGCGCACGCGCTTGCCGATGTCGCCGCGCCGCTCGCCGCGCAGGATCAGCGGCAGGGCCACATTCTCGGCCACGGTGCGGTCGGTCAGCAGGCGATGGTCCTGATAGACCGCGCCCACGTGCCGGCGGTGCAGCGGGATCTTGCCGCCGCGCACCTTCAGCAGGTTGCGGCCGCCGAACACCACCGCGCCGCGGCTGGGCCGCTCGCTCAGGTGGATCAGCTTGAGCAGGGTGCTCTTGCCGGCACCGGAGTGGCCAGTGACGAACAGCATCTCGCCCTCGGCCACCTCGAAGCTCACATCGGACAGGGCTTCGTGGCCACCGGGATACTGTTTGCTGACGTTTTCAAAGCGCAGGACGGTCATGGGCGCGATTATGCCTATCGCGTCGTGAGCGGTGGGCACTGGCCACGGTGATCCGCATGCCTGCATCGATCCGGATGCCCTGTACGCAAGAGGGCCGCCTTGCGGCGACCCTCCTGGGGATATTGCAGCGGGGCCGAGAACTCAGCCGCCGACCAGCGACTTGATCTTGCGGCCCAGACGGGTCAGGAACGAATCGTTGGGATGGGCAGCGACCGGCACTTCGGCCGGGCGCGCCTTCGCTGCCGCCGGGGCGCCGGTGCGCGGCGGCCTGGGCGTGGCGTCGATTTTGGCCGGCACGGCGGCTGAGCTGCCCGCATTTTCACCCGCTTCCACCGGACGGCCATGACGGCGGCGACGACGCTTGCGCGCCGGCTTGTCGCCCTGCGGCGCCAGCGGATCGATCGCCGGACCGGTGGCGGCGACCAGCGGATCACCGGCCGGCGGCACGCTGGTATCGGCTGCGGCCACCGGTTCGCTGCGCGGACGGCGCGGCGGACGTGGGCCACGGCTGCCCGCGCCAGCGGAACCCGAACCACTGCGGCCACCCTCGCGCGAACCGCCGCTGCGGCCACCGGCACCACCCGAACGTCCACCGCCCCGGCGGGCTTCATCGGCCGCCTTCTGCTCGCGGGCCTCGCGGAAGATCGCGCTGACGCTTTCGGCTTCCTCGCCTTCCTCGGCGGCCGGCAGCGGCGCGCGTTCCGGGCGCGGCAGCGGGGTCAGCAGTTCGGCGGTGACCGGCTCGACCGGGATCTTCTGCTCGATGTAGGCCTCGATGTCCGGCAGGCTCATCGCATAGCGCTCGCAGGCAAAGCTGATCGCATCACCTTCGGCGCCCAGGCGCGCGGTGCGGCCGATGCGATGCACGTAGTCCTCGGCGTCGAACGGCAGGTCATAGTTGTAGACGTGGCTGACGCCGTCGATGTGCAGGCCACGGGCAGCCACGTCGGTGGCGACCAGCAGCTCCAGCCGCCCGGCCTGGAACTGCTTGAGCAGGGTTTCGCGCTTCTTCTGCGGCACGTCGCCGGACAGCACGCCGACCCGGTAGCCGGCGCGCTCCAGCGCCCGAGCCACCCGCTCAACGAACGCCTTGGTGTTGACGAACACCATGGTCCGGGCGCCTTCGCTGCGCGAGAGCAGGCCGATCAGCAACGGGATCTTCTCCTCGTCGGCCGGCAGGTACATGCGCTGGCGCACGCGCGCGGCGGTGATGGTCTCGGTTTCCACGACGAGCTTTTCCGGCTCGTTCATGTGTTCGTAGGCCAGTTCCAGCACGCGGTGGCTCAGGGTGGCACTGAACAGCAGGGTCTGGCGCGTGGTGCGCTCGGGCATGCGCCGCAGCAGGAAGCGGATGTCCTTGATGAAGCCCAGGTCGAACATCCGGTCGGCTTCGTCCATCACGCACATCTCGCAGGCGTGCAGGGACACCACCTTGTGCTGCTTGACGTAGTCGATCAGGCGACCGGGGGTGGCGATGATCACATCCACGCCCTGCTGCAGCAGCTCGCGCTGCTTGTCGTAGTCCACGCCGCCGTAGATGAGGGCGAAGCGCAGGCCGAGCGCGTCGCCGAACTTCATCGCATCCTTGTGGATCTGGATGGCCAGCTCGCGGGTCGGCGCCATGATCAGCGCACGCGGGTCTTCCGGCTTGCGGTCGGCCAGCGCCGGGCGGGTCAGCAGCCGGTTCATGACTGCGACCAGGAAGGCCAGGGTCTTGCCGGTGCCGGTCTGGGCCTGGCCGGCGACGTCGCGCCCGGCCAGGGCAAACGGCAGGGTCAGCGCCTGGATCGGCGTGCAGCGTGAAAAGCCGGCTGCTTCCAGCCCGGCCAGCAGGTCCGGATGCAGATCGAACGTATTGAAGGTGACGTCGGTAAGGGGCTTGTCGCTCATGAATTCTCTTTGCGCCGCGGCGCAGGGGCGACGGCTGGCTGAAGGGGCGGAGATGTCCGCTTGCATCGCCGGCAACCCGGTCGCAAACTGGCGACATCGATGCCGGGTGGCGCGGCCCTGCCCCTGCATGCAGGGCTTGATCAGGCCGCGAAACGCCCCATTTTACCGCATCCGGCGGCCATCTTCGGCCCCGCACCGCGAAAACCCCTGGAGACCTTAGATGAGCGACAAGGTAACCCACGTCGGCGATGCCGATTTCGACGCTGCCGTCCTGCAGTCCGACGAACCCGTCCTGGTGGATTTCTGGGCCGAATGGTGCGGTCCGTGCAAGATGATCGCCCCGGTCCTGGATGAGCTGGCCGACAGCTACAACGGCCGCCTGAAGGTCGTGAAGCTGAACGTGGACGAGAACCGCGCCACCGCCATCAAGTACCACGTGCGCAACATCCCGCTGCTGCTGCTGTTCAAGGATGGCCAGGTGCAGGCGACCCAGGTCGGCGCCGTCGGCAAGGGCCAGCTGACCCAGATGATCGACAAGGCCATCGGCGCAGCCGTTTAAGGCCTGCATTGCCCTGACGCCGGCCTGCCACGGGCGAGCCGGCGGCTGAATCAGCTGCAACCTGTCGCCTGGACGTGCTTGAAGCCGCCCCGGCGCAGTGATAGTGTCAACGCATCCGGCGCGCGGGGATTCGCGCCGCACCCCTTCTGCAGTACCACTTCCCAGTCACTCCAGCCGCCCGCCCCTTTGAGTCGCCGGCCGCTCGCAACCTCTCAGTGAGGAATCGCACTTTGTCCGACAGCAACGAAACCGGCGTCGCAACCGCCGAGAAGCGCGTGCGCAAGCCGCGCGTCACCAAGACCGCCCCCGCCAAGCGCGATGCCGGCGCCCCGCAGGCCAACCTGGCCCTGGATTCGGCGCCTTCGGCTCCGCCGGCTGCGCCGAAACCGGCGCCAGAAGCCTTTGCCCCTGCCGCACCCGCTCCGACGGTCGCGCCACAGGCGCCATCGCAGCCGTCCGAATCGCAGCCGCAGGCGCCACGCCACGACGCGCCCCGCAATGACGGCGGCAACCAGGACAACCAGTCCGGCGGCAACGCACAGGGCGGCGGCAACCAGGAAGGCGGCAACGCCCGCTTCCAGAACAACCCGCAGGCCAACAACCAGCCGCAGGGCCAGAACCAGAACAACAATGGCGGCGGCAACAACCGACGCGAACGCTTCCGCAACCGCCGCGACCGTGATCGCAGCGGCGGCGGCGGCAACAACAACCGCGGTGATCGTTACAGCGGTGGCGGCGACGGTTTCCCGGCCGATGGCGCCAACGAGAACTTCGTGCCGCGTCCGCACCCGCAGGTGCCCGAAGGATTCCCGCAGTACTCGCTGAGCGACCTCAAGCGCATGCCGGCCTTCAAGCTGCTGGAGATCGCCGACCAGCTGCAGATCCAGGAAGGCGTGGCCCGCGCCCGCAAGCAGGACGTGATCTTCGCCCTGCTGAAAGTCCTGACCCGCCACGGCGAGGGCGTCGCCGCCGACGGCGTGCTGGAAATCCTGCCCGACGGCTTCGGTTTCCTGCGCGCCGCCGAAGCCAGCTACCTGGCTGGCCCGGACGACACCTACATCTCGCCCAGCCAGATCCGCCGCTTCAACCTGCGCACCGGCGACCATCTGGCCGGCCGCATCCGTTTCCCCAAGGACGGCGAGCGCTACTTCGCCCTGTCGATCGTGGACACCATCAACGGCGAACCGATCGAGGCCAGCAAGGGCAAGGTCCTGTTCGAGAACCTGACCCCGCTGTTCCCGCGCAAGCGCTTCACCCTGGAGCGCGGCAACGGTTCGTCCGAAGACATCTCCGGCCGCATCCTCGATCTGATGGCGCCGCAAGGCAAGGGCCAGCGCGCGCTGATCGTCTCCCCGCCCAAGGCCGGCAAGACGATGATGATGCAGCAGATCGCCACCGCGATCACGACCAACCATCCCGACGTGCACATGATCGTGCTGCTGATCGACGAGCGTCCGGAAGAAGTGACCGAAATGCAGCGCACCGTGCGCGGCGAGGTCATCAGTTCGACCTTCGACGAGCCGGCCGCGCGCCACGTGCAGGTCGCCGAAATGGTGATCGAGCGCGCCAAGCGCCTGGTCGAGCACAAGAAGGACGTGGTGATCCTGCTCGACTCGATCACCCGCCTGGCGCGCGCCTACAACAATGTCGTGCCGTCCTCGGGCAAGGTCCTGACCGGTGGTGTCGACGCCAACGCCCTGCATCGCCCGAAGCGCTTCTTCGGCGCGGCCCGCAACGTGGAGGAAGGCGGCTCGCTGACCATCATCGCCACCGCGCTGGTCGAGACCGGCTCGAAGATGGACGAGGTGATCTACGAAGAGTTCAAGGGCACCGGCAACAGCGAAGTGCACTTGAACCGCCGCATCACCGAAAAGCGCGTCTACCCGGCCATCGACATCAACCGCTCCGGCACCCGCCGCGAGGACCTGCTGATCGAGCCGGAGCTGCTGCAGAAGATCTGGATCCTGCGCAAGCTGCTGCATCCGATGGACGAAATCGCCGCGATGGAGTTCATGCTGGACAAGATGAAGAACACCAAGTCCAACGACGAGTTCTTCAGCTCGATGAAGCGCTGAAGTTCCAGCGCTTCACGGCAGCAACAAAAAGCCCCGCATCAGATGCGGGGCTTTTTTCATGTTCGATTGATTTGCGTCTGTATCATCGCTTCGGCAAACAGCGATGAATCCAGCGGCCCTTCCGTGACATCCGGATGCCTGTGCCGTCTCGCGACTGCTTCATATCCCTTGCAAGCAAACCTCAGCAACGGCCGAAGCGAGGGCGATCAACCCTTGCTGTCCGAAATAGCGGACATCCCACATGCGCGTTTAGACAACTGAGATTTGACTCATCTCGCAGATCCGATTCGCTCGAACTTAACTCAAATCCATCTTCAGCCAAGGACCGTCATGTCCACGGCCTTGAAAAGCTCAGTCGTCAGCACGATGGCCTGGATACATCATTACAGATCCTTTCCTGTCACCTCGTTCTTAAGTCGCACCGGCGGATCGGCCAAGGCGATGCCCTCTCCATGCTCCCAGCCGCTAATGTCGTATTGCTGCAGTTCGGCGGCGAGCCATGGAATCATGGACGATGCTTTTCCAGACTGGACTTGCCAGTGCTTGAAGGGATCGCGTCCATCTTTGGTTTCAAGCCAGAAGTGCGTTGAAACTACCAGCGTCGTGTCGGCCGTTTCGCCCAGGGCCACGTCAGCCGGCTGATAACGCCACTCCTTGGCCGAATCCAGCACCGCGCGCTCGAAGCTGGCCTGCCACTGTTTCATCTCCGGCGGCGTTCTCCTGAAACCCAGGGTGGACTGGAGGACGACTGTATCGGTGACATGCCCTTCCGCGTCCACCCGGACGGCGATCGCCACCGCACCATTCAGGCCGACCCTGGCAGCGTCTCTCGGATATTTTGGTGAGGGACTTTCAGGGAGCTTTCGCCGGCTACCAAAGAACTGGACCTTTTCAACTTTCATGGCGTAGCCATTGCCGGCGGGAATGGCAAGCAGGATCAACTGCATCAATGCCCGCTTTTCTGACGCACCGCCATCTATGGCCGCCGGCTCGAAGGCCCACCGGGACACTCCTGCGCAGATCATCGCGCTGACATCCGCCGACCGTTCTTCAATCGATACCTTACAGGTCTGAACACGGCCATCGGCGGCCACCACGATTTGCCTTCCACCAGGAGTCGTGACACGGCCGCCGGACTGGCGCCGGAAAACACGAACAGCAAAAGGACGGCGCCAAGTCCCCTGAGCATTCCCTTACCCCCCTCATGGACCAAGATCGCTGAAGGCAGGCATCCAACGTCCCGCGGATGAACAGCTTCCCCAAGCTCCGAAGATCGTAACGTAACGCTGCGGTCCGTCGATAGGCTTCGGGCACGTCGGGAGCACCGCGCATAATGGCCCGCGTTTTCCGGAGGGTCGTCCATGTACGGCGGTGGTCTGCAAATAGCCTTGGTGTTCCTGTTGGCCGGCGTGATCGCCGTGCCGGTGTTCAAGCGCTTCGGGCTGGGCGCGGTGCTGGCGTACCTGGTCGCCGGCGCGGTGCTGGGGCCAGATGGGTTCGGCTTCGTGCGAGATGCCGAGCGGATCCTCAATGCGTCGGAAATCGGCGTGATGATGCTGCTGTTCGTGATCGGGCTGGAACTCTCGCCGGCCCGCCTGCGGGTGATGCACAAGCCGGTGTTCGGCACCGGCGGTCTGCAGGTGCTGCTGTGCACGCTGATCCTGGGCGGCATCTGCATCGGCCTGGGCCTGAGCTGGAAGACCGCGCTGGTGGTCGGCATGGGCATGGCGTTGTCTTCCACGGCGGTCAGCCTGCAGCTGCTGGCCGAGCGCAAGGCGCTGGCCAGCGACTATGGGCGCACCGGCTTTGCGGTGCTGCTGTTCCAGGACCTGATCGCGATTCCGCTGCTGGCGGCCATCCCGCTGCTGGGCGGGGCCAAGAACCAGACCCTGACCTGGCCGGCCGCGTTGCATGCGGTCGGCGCGATCGTGATCGTGGTGCTGTGCGGACGGCTGTTGCTGCGCCACCTGTTCCGGATCGTGGCGCGCACGCGCATGCCGGAGGTGTTCACCGCCAGCGCGCTGCTGGTGGTGCTGGGTACGGCCTGGTTCATGGAGCTGGCCGGGCTGAGCGCGGGCCTGGGCGCATTTCTGGCCGGCGTGCTGCTGTCCGACTCGGAATTCCGCCACGAGCTGGAATCGCAGATCGAGCCGTTCAAGAGCCTGCTGCTGGGCCTGTTCTTCATCGCGGTCGGCATGAGCATCGACCTGGATCGTATCCGCGCCGAGCCGCAGATCATCGCTGCCGGCGTGATCACTCTGCTGCTGGTCAAGGTCGGCGTGCTGTTCGCGCTCGGGCGCTGGCAGCAGCAGATGAGCTGGCGTTCGGCGCTCAAGCTCGGTGGCGTGCTGTGGCTGGGCGGCGAATTTGCCTTCGTGGTGTTCAACCAGGCGGTGCAGGCCAACCTGCTCAGCGTCGAACATCACGACCGGCTGGTGGCGATGGTCGGCCTGTCGATGGCGGCCACCCCGCTGCTGCTGATCGCCACCAGCCGCTGGCTGGACCATGCCCCGCCGGACGAGCCCAAGCGCGCCTTCGATGAGGTGGACGACCAGCAGCCGCAGGTACTGATCGCCGGCATGGGCCGCTTCGGCCAGATCGTCGCGCGGCTGCTGACCGCGCAGCGGCTGCCGTTCGTGGCGCTGGAACACAGCTCGGAAACCGTGGACAACCTGCGCCGTTTCGGCAATGCGCGACTGTTCTATGGCGACCCCACGCGCCCGGACCTGCTGCGCGCCGCTGGCGCCCAGCACTGCAAGGTGTTCGTGGTGGCGATGGACGACCCGGACACCAACATCCGGGCCACGCGCCTGATCCGGCGCATGTATCCCAAGGCGATCGTGCTGTCGCGCGCGCGCAACCGCCAGCATGCGTGGCGATTGATGGACCTCAATGCCGAACCGTTCCGCGAGACCTTCGGCTCCAGCCTGGAAATGGGCGAGCGCGTGCTGACCGCGCTGGGCATCGCCGCCGACACCGCCGCCGCCCATGCCAAACAGTTCCGCGCGCACGACGAGAAGCTGCTGCGCGAGCAGTACTTGATCTATGACGACGAAGCGGCGCTGATCCAGACCTCCAAGACCGCGCGCAGGGATCTGGAGAAGCTCTTCGCCGCCGATATCTCCGGCGACGATGGCATCGTGCGCGACCGGCCGACGGCCGAACGCAGCTGACGCACTGGCTCAGCCCAGGCGCGCGCCGTTGGGGACCGGGCGCTCCAGCGTGGTCACCACCACACCCTCGTCGGTGCAGGCGCCGGTGAGCAGGAACTGCGAGCGGAACTTGCCGATCTGCTTCTCGGGGAAGTTGATGACCGCCACGATCTGCCGACCCACCAGATCCTCGGGCGCGTAGAGCTTGGTGATCTGCGCGCTGGTCTTGCGTTCCCCGAAGGGGCCGAAATCGGCCCAGACCTTGTAGGCCGGGTGGCGCGCCTCGGGAAAGGGCTCGACCCGCAGGATCGTGCCGGCCACCAGCTGCACGCGTTCGAAATCGGCCCAGGTGATGGTGGCGGTTTCACTTGCAGCGGGATCGGACATGACAGGTGCCGGTGGAGATCGCGACTTGGGGCGTCGCCACCAGGATCAGCGCGGATCGCGCAGGTAGCGCGCGATCGGCGCGGCGCTGCCGGGCAGCACGGCCGGGGCGAGTTCGCCGGCGACGTCGACGAAGCCACGCATGATCGCGATCTCGCGCGGGCTGCGGCCCAGGCCATCGCGCAGCTCCGGATCGGCGCCGGCACGCAGCAGGCGCTGGACCACGCGCAGCAGGCCGTGCAGCGCGGCCAGGTGCAGTGGCCCGAAGCCACGCGGATCGCGCGTGTCCAGGGCGATGTCTTCGTCCAGGATGCGTTCCAGCCCGGCCAGGATCACGTCCTCGTCGCAGGTGGTGCCCGGCTCGGCACGCGCGCCCAGCAGCAGCAGCAGCGGGGTGACCGTGCCGGCGGCGACGCCATCGGGCTCGGCGCCGGCCAGCAGCAGCGTGTCCAGCAAGGCCAGCAGGCGCGAGCGTTCGCGGGCGATGAACCCGAACAGGCACGCGCAGTGCAGCGCGGTCAGGCCCTGCGCATCGACCGCATGCACGTCGGCACCGGCGGTCAGCAGGCGCGCGGCGATGTCCGGCAGGCCCAGGGCGGCGCTGAGCATGAGCACGCTGACCTCGCCAGGCAGGCGGTATTCGATCTCGGCGCCGGCCTGCAGCAGTCCGTCGACGATGGCGGTCTGGCGCATGCTGACCGCCGCCGACAGCGGCGTGGCGCCAGTGCGCGCGGTGCACTGCGGATTGGCGCCACGCGCCAGCAGCAGGTCAACCACCGCGATGTGGCCGCCGCCGGCGGCGCGCAGCAGCGCACTGCAGCCCTGCGCGTCCAGCGAATCGACGTCGAAGCCCAGTTCCAGCAGGCGACGCACGGCATCGACATCGCCGGCGATCGCAGCCAGCGGCAGGTCGCCGGCGCGCAGCGGACGCTGCGGCAGCGCCCAGCCGCGCCAGTCCAGCCAGTCGGCCAGGTCACGACGACCGCTGGACAGGGCCACGCCCAGCGGCGTCTGGCCGTCGGCGGCGCGGGCGTCGGGCGAGGCACCACCGGCGATCAGGCGTCGCACCATCGGCACGTTGCCCAGCGCGGTGGCCAGGTGCAGCGCCGACATGCCGCGCGCATCGCGGGCTTCGCGGTCCACGCCCAGAGCCAGCAGCGCGTCGACCAGCGGGCTCCAGTCCAACCGCACCGCCAGCGACAGCGGCGGGTCGCCGGCCGCCGTGGCGGCGAACGGATCGGCCCCGCACTGCAGCAGCTCCATCGCCAGCGCCTGGGCGGCCGCGTCATCGCGCGCCTCGGCCTGGATGCAGGCCGTCAGGAAGCGTGCCAGGCCGGCACCACCGGCCGGCGAGAAGCCGGCATCCAGCAGCACGCGCGTGGCCGGCAGCGCCGCCGGACCGCGGGCCAGATTGGCCAGCAGCGGGATGTCGCCATGCACGTCCATCGCCTCGCCGACCGCGCCCTGGCGCAGCAGCCAGGAGAGCACGCGCGGCGAGGTCGACAGCGTAGGTGCATGCAGCAGGCTGCCCAGCTCGGCCGGCGAACACAGCCGCGCCAGCTCCTGCAGGTCGGTGCCATCGCCGCGTTCCAGCGCCTCGCGCAACAGGCCCAGCGGCGCCTGATCCGGCGGTGGCTGCTGCTGGTCCAGGCTGGAGACCGCGTTGGGCAGCACGTAATCCGGATCCAGCTGTGAGACCAGCGCCCAGCGGCCGGCCGCCGCGGCCACATCGACCGGACGCTGCCCGTCGGCGCCGCGATGGGCCGGATCCAGGCCCAGTTCCAAGAGGCGTTTGACCAGTGCGGTCGAGACCCGCTCACCGGTGCAGGCCAGCAGCACCGCATTGCGGCCCTGCCCATCGACCGCGTGCAGGTCCGCGCCGGCGGTGGCCAGCACGTCCACGGCGGCGACATTGCCGCTGCGCACCGCGTCCAGCCAGGGCGTGGCGCCGGCGTCGTCGCGCGCGTCGACCGTGGCGCCGGCGGCCAGGAGCGCATTGAGGATGTCGGTGTGCCCGGCGCGCGCGGCCTCGTGCAGCGCGCTGCGGCCGTTGGCGCCGCGCGCGTCGACCTTGGCCTTGTGCTTGAGCAGCAGCTGGACCCCGGCAGCGTCGTCTTCCTCGGTGCCGGCGGCGGCCAGCAGCACGGGCCGGGCGCCGGCCGGCTCGGCCTTGGCGCCACGCTCCAGCAGGAACTTCGCCAGGCGCCAGTTGCCGGCCACGCAGGCGATGCCCAGCGGGGTCACGCCGTCGGCGTTGCGGGCGTCCAGTTCGGCCGCGGCATCGCGTAGCAGGGCGACGACACCGGGATCGGAGCTGCGCGCGGCGTGATGCAGGGGCGTATTGCCGTCGCGATCGGCCTGGCGCGGATCGGCACCGTTGGTGAGCAGCGTGGTCACCGCGTCGGGACGGCCGTGCCAGCTGTCGCGGGTGGCGGCCAGCAGCGGGGTCATCCCGGCGTGGGCCTGGTTGAGGTCGATGCCCTTGGCGATCAGCAGACGCAACAGGCGCAGGTCCGGCAGGACCGCGGCCAGCACCGCCAGGCTGCGCTGGTCGCGGGCATCGGCCGGCGGCAGCGCGCGCGGATCGGCGCCGGCTTCGATCAGCTCCAGCGCGCGTTCAACCCGACCGCTGCGGGCCGCTTCGTACAACGCCGCGTCCTGGGCCGGGCCAGTGCCGGCCTGGGCGCGCAGGGGTTCGACGCGCGGTGCCGGCGCCACTTTGGGTACTGCGGCCGGCGCGAACTTGGATGCGGTGGGACGCACGGGCATTTCCAGCACAGGCAGCCCGCCGGTCCGAGTGGTGCGCTGCAGGCCCCAGTGCAGCAGCGGCAGCGCGATCACATACAAGCAGGTGCCGGCCGTGCGCAACGTGCTCGGCCACAGCGCCGGCCACGCCAGACTGAGCCCGAAGCCGATCACCACCGCCGCCGCTCCGGCCACCGCCAGGCCGTGCCAGTCGCCGGCATCACGTTCGGTCATGGCCCGCCACTGGCGGGCCAGCCCGCCGCCTTCGGATTCGACCAGCTGCCACAGTGGCCAGGTGCGCCACAGGCCGATCAGGCAAATACCCGCCACCGCGCTCAGGCCCACCGCCGCGCCCAGGCTGCCGCCGTTGCACAGCGCCTGCAGCGGCCACACCAGCAGCACGCCGACCACCACGAAGCCCACCGCCCACACCGCCAGCAGCGCCGCCAGGTCGCGCTTGAAGAAATCCCTGCGCGCCGGCGCCCGGGTGCGCGCCTGCCAGGACACCGCCAGGGCCAGCGCCGGCTGGGCCAGCAACGCGCCGGCCGCCGCGGTCCAGCCGCCAAACCAGGTCAGCGCCGCCAGCGCCAGGCCCACCGCCAGCGCCATCCCGGCGGCAGGCATCGGCTGACGCGCGTGCTCAGGCATCCGGCAAGGTGTCCAGCTGGGTGGGCGGAAACTGGACGTGGAAGCCCTGCGCGGCCAGGTTCTGGCGCACCACCGCGACGTTCTCGCGGGCCAGCCTGCGTTCCGGGGTCAGGGCCACTTCCAGGACGAAGGACAGTTCGCCCATCTGCGCGCGCAGCGGCGCGGGCAACCGCGCGAAGTCGTCTCGGGCGGCCAGGTAAACGTAAGTGTCGGCCTTGCGCAGGCTTTTATAGATAAACGCATGCATCAGGTGCGTGCGGAAGATTCTTGAAGGAAAGTGTCACGATTGTGCGGGAAATGCCGCAGGGGGGGAACCCGATGCCGACTTGCGGCGTGCTTTTGGCGCACGGCCTGCGTCAGCGGCGTACATCGCGGCCGGATCACGGGCCATCGCTATACTCGCCCGTCATCCGCTGACACACAGAGATAGATGTCGTCCCAGTCTCGCATGACGCCTCTGGCGATCACGGCCTATACCGCGACCACCGCGCTCGGCGCCGGACGCCAGGCCCAGATCAACGCCCTGGACCAACGCCGCAGTGGCCTGCGCCGCAATGATTTCGGACATGGCCCGCGCCTGGACTGCTGGATTGGCCGCGTCGACGGCGTCGAGGACGTGCAGCTGCCGGCCGAACTGGCCCAGTGGGACTGCCGCAACAACCGACTGGCCTGGCTGGCGCTGCAGCAGGACGGCCTGGTCGAAGCGGCCAAAGATGCAGCCCGGCGCTACGGTGCGGCGCGCGTGGCGGTGGTGATGGGGACTTCGACCTCCAGCATCGGCGCCAGCGAGGAGGCCTACACCCGCCTGGAGCACGACGCCGGCGGCGAGCACTTCCCCGAAGACCTGCAGCGGCCGATCGTGCATACCCCGCACTCGCTCGGCGATTTCGTCCAGCACGCCACCGGCCTGGCCGGGCCGTGCATGACCGTGGCCACCGCGTGCTCGTCCAGCGCCAAGGTGTTCGCCCAGGCCGCGCGCCTGATCGAGGCCGGGCTGGTCGATGCGGCGCTGGTCGGCGGCGTGGACACCCTGTGCGGCAGCGTGCTGTACGGGTTCAACTCGCTGCAGCTGGTCTCGGTCAACCAGTGCAAGCCGTTCGATGCGACCCGCGACGGCCTGTCGCTGGGTGAGGCCGGTGGCTTTGCCCTGGTCGAACGCGCCGAGGCCGGCGCCGGCCTGCAGCTGCGTGGCTACGGCGAATCCAGCGATGCCCACCACATGTCCGCCCCGCATCCACAAGGCCTGGGCGCGCAGCTGGCCATGCGCGACGCGCTGGCCCGCGCCGGTATCGACGCGGCCCAGCTGGATTATCTGAACCTGCATGGCACCTCGACCCCGGCCAATGACTCGGTCGAAGCCATCGCCGTGGCGGCGATGTTCCCCGACTCGCTGCATGCGGCCTCGACCAAGGCCTGGACCGGGCACACGCTCGGCGCGGCCGGCATCGTCGAGTCGGTGTTCGCACTGATTGCGCTGGACACCGGCCATTTGCCGGGCACGCTCAATTCCACGATTCCCGATCCGGTCTGCGGTCCGCAGATCCGCTTCGCGCCCGAGCGGCGCATGGTCCGGTACGCCATGAACAATTCCTTCGGCTTCGGCGGCAACAACTGCGCGCTGGTGTTTGGCCGCGCATGAGCCCGATCGTCCTGTCCGCCCGCATCGCGGGCATCGGTTTCTGGTGTCGCGGCCTGCCCTCATGGGCTGCCGCGCAGGCCTATGCCCAGGGCGGCGAACTGCCGCCAGACGCCCCCAATAAACCCTCGCCGCAGCTATTGGCGCCCAACGAGCGCCGCCGCGCCCCGGAGACGGTGGCCGTAGCCCTGGACGTGGCCTTGGCCGCCTGCCATGACGCGCAGCGCGATCCCAAACAGCTGCCGTCGGTCTTCACCTCCACCCACGGCGACCTGGCCATCACCGATTACATGTGCCGGCAGCTGGCCGACGATCCGGCCGGGATCTCGCCGATCCGCTTCCACAATTCGGTCCACAATGCCGCCGCCGGCTACTGGACCATCGGCGCGGAAACCCACGCGCCGGCCACCGCGCTCAGCGCCTTCCACGGCAGCTTCGCGCAAGGCCTGCTCGAAGCGCTGACCCAGCTGGCCACCGGCACCGACGCACTGCTGCTGGTCGGCTACGACAGCCAGTCGACCGGGCCGCTGGGACGCGTGTCGCACAGCCAGGGCCTGCTTGGTGGTGCGCTGGTGCTGACCGGTGACGGCGATGGCCCGCTGCTGCGCGCCACGCTGGGCACCGCTGGCCAGGACCGCAGTCCGGCCGGGCGGCTGGAACACCACGCCGCCGGCAATGCGATGGCGCCGATGCTGCCGCTGTTCGATGCACTGGCCAGTGGCGCGATGCACTGCCGCCTCGACGCCGGCAACGGCGCGCAGCTGCACGTGGAGATCGTGCGTTGAGCACGCTGACCATGCGGGACGTGGCGGTGCTGATTCCGGCACTGAACGAGAAACTGCGCATCCGCGAAGTGGTCACCGATGCGCTGGCGGTCTGTCCCCACGTGATCGTGGTCGACGACGGTTCGGATGACGGCACCAGCGACTGCATCGCCGGGCTGCCGGTCACCCTGATCCGCCATCCACGGCGGATGGGCAAGGGCGCGGCCCTGCGCAGCGGTTTTGCCGAAGCCGCGCGCATGGGCGCGCAGGGCGTGCTGACGATGGACGGCGATGGCCAGCACAAGGCCAGCGATTTTCCGCGCATGCTCGAGGCCGCCAACGCGTATCCGGGCTGGGTGGTCAACGGTGCGCGCCTGCGCAAGCGCGCCAGCCAGCCGATCATCCGCCGGATCGGCAACGACTTCGGCGACTGGGGCATCGCCTGGGCGTGTGGTTTCCGCCTGGTCGATACCCAGAGCGGCCAGCGCTTCTATCCGCGCAAGGTGTTCACCCTTGCGGATGTGGCCGGCGAAGGCTTCGTGTTCGAGGCGCAGATGCTGATCTCGGCCGCACACCGGGCCAATGCGCGCCTGGTGTCGGTGCCGGTGGAAACGCGTTATCTGCACCTGGAAGGCGGCGCGTTCCGCAAGAGCCATTTCCGCCTGGTCCACGACCTGATCAAGATCACCACGCACGTGGCCGCTCAGGTGCTGGCCCACGGCCATGTGCTGCGCCAATACCGCAACGCGCGCCGGCACCCGTCGGTGATCCACGATCCCAGCGGCGAATTTGTTACCGTGCCGGCCACGCCTTGAACGCCATGGATGCCCAGATGACAGCTCAGACCGATGTCGCGATCCTGGGGGGCGGCCTGGCCGGCCTGACCCTGGCCCTGCAGCTCAAGCGCCAGGATCCGGACATCGCGGTGAGCGTGATCGAGCGCCGCGCCCATCCGGTGCGCGAGGCCGCGTTCAAGGTCGGCGAATCGACGGTGGAGATCGGCGCGCACTACTTCGCCCACGTGCTGGGGTTGCGCGAGCATCTGGAGACCGAGCAGATCCGCAAGTTCGGCTTCCGCTTCTTCTTTTCCGAAGGCCAGCAGCACATCGACCAGTGCACCGAACTGGGCGTGAGCCAGCTGCTGCCGACGCCGTCATGGCAGATCGACCGCGGCCGCTTCGAGAATTTCCTGGGCGAACAGGCGCGCGCGGCGGGCGTTGCATTCATCGATGGCGCCAGCGTGCGCGGCGTGGACCTGGCCAGCGGCCAGGACAACCATGCGGTGCGTTACGAGCGCAGCGGTGAAGCCGCGCAGCTGGCCGCGCGCTGGGTGGTCGACGCCAGCGGCCGCGCCGGCATCCTCAAGCGCAAGCTCGACCTGGCCCAGACCAATGACCACAACGCCAACGCGGTGTGGTGGCGCGTGGATGGTTTCGTCGATCCCAATGACTGGTCCGACGATCCGGCCTGGCTGGCGCGCTGCACGCCGCCGGACCGCTGGCGTTCGACCAACCACATGTGCGGGCCGGGCTACTGGTTCTGGCTGATCCCGCTGTCCTCGGGCGCGCACTCGCTGGGCATCGTCTGCGATGCGGACATGCATCCGCTGGACACCATGAACACGCACGAAAAGGCGATGGCCTGGTTGCGCGAGCATCAGCCGCGCGTGGCCGCCTCGCTGGAAAAGCGCGAGCACACGCTGCAGGACTTCCTGTTCCTGAAGCATTTTTCCTACGGCTGCAAGCAGGTGTTCTCCGGCGATCGCTGGGCCCTGGCCGGCGAGGCCGGCGTGTTCCTGGATCCGTTCTATTCACCGGGCAGCGACTTCATTGCCATCTCCAACACCTATGTGGCCGACCTGATCGCGCGCGACCGCGCCGGCGGCGACTTCGCGCCCTACGCCAACATCTTCAACCAGCTGTATTTCAGCTTCTACGAAAACACCCTGACCCTGTACCAGAACCAGTACCCGCTGTTCGGCGATGCGCAGGTGATGCCGGTCAAGGTGATCTGGGACTACACCTATTACTGGGCGCTGCTGGCGCCGCTGTTCTTCGCCGGGCGCCTGACCGATGTCTCGCTGCTGGGCCGGCTGCGTCCGCTGCTGCTACGCGGGCGGGCGCTCAACATCGGCCTGCAGGCGCTGCTGGCCGACTGGGGCAGGCGCAACGCCGCCACGCCGCAGCCGCTCACCGACGGCCGCATGCTGGACCAGTACATCATCGGCTGGTTCCATGAACTCAACCGCGCGCTGACCGACGAGCTGGACACTGATGCGTTGAATGCGCGCCTGCAGTCCAACGTGGCGCGCATGGAGTGGCTGGCCGGCGAGATCCTGGCCCGCGCGCGCCTGCAGCATGCCGACATCGACGACCACGGCCTGCACGCGTTGCTGGCCGGTAGCGTGCCTCCCGAGGAATCGCTGGATCCGGCCTGGTACGCCGACGCGGCTTAGAGGACGGCGGCGTGGGGGAACCGCCATGGCGGCGATCGGGTTTGCGCGATAGAGCTTATCGCCGCCAGGGCGGCTCCCACATTGCCAACGCCGTTCAGCCCATCCCGCCGTTGATGCCGATCACCTGACCATTGATGTAGCCGGCCGCGTCGCTGCACAAGAACGCCACCAGCGCGGCCACTTCTTCGGGCTTGCCGGCGCGGGCGGCGGGTACCAGCTGCTTGAGCGCCTCGGCGGGAAACTGCTCGCCGACCATCGCGCCTTCGATCACGCCCGGCGCCACGACGTTGGCAGTGATGCCGCGGCTGGCCATTTCGCGTGCCAGTGATCTGGTCGCGCCATGCAGCGCGGATTTGGCCGCCGCATAGTTGGTCTGGCCGCGGTTGCCGATGAGCGCCGCGACCGAGGACACGCACACCACCCGGCCCCAACGCGTGCGCGCCATCGGCAGCAGCAGCGGCTGGGTGACGTTGAAGAAGCCGTGCAGCGACACGTCGATGACCCGGTGCCATTGCGTCTGGCTCATCCCAGCCATGGGTGCGTCGTCGTGGATGCCGGCATTGTTGACCACGACCTGCACCGGGCCGGCCTCCAGCAGCACGGCAACTGCCGCTGCACTGGCATCGGCATCGGCCACGTCGAATGCGACCGCTTCGGCGCTGCCGCCGGCCTGCACGATCGCCTCGATCACCGACTGCGCGCGCGCCAATGCGGTATTGGCGTGGACGATCACGTGGAAACCTGCCGCGCCCAGCGCGAGGCAGATGGCCCCGCCCAGATCGCCGCTGCCGCCGGTCACCAGCGCACGGCGTTGAGGTTTTGAAGTTGTTTCTGAAGTCATGCGCGACATGCTAGCAGCCGCAAAAAGCACGGTCGCATCGCTCGGGTTTTTACCCCCTCTCCCCTGCTTGCGGGGGAGAGGGTCGGGGTGAGGGGGATCGGGGATGACTGCCATGCTGACGACCAGACCCAACGTTCCGGAGCAGGCTGCGGTTTGCTAGGCGTCAAGCAAAAGCCCCCTCAGTCGCGCGTCGCGACTTCAATCTCCCCGCAAGCGGGGGAGCGGGGGCCGAACGTGGCGAGCAGACAGTTGCTCCTACAGAGGATCCGACATCCTGGAGCCGCTTCAGCGGCGAAGGACTTCCAGGCCACATCGCCGCTGAAGCGGCTCCCACGCAAGACAGTTGCTTATATGCCCAGCAGCACCGAAGCGCGGCCTTCGGCCAGCAGCATGCCGGCATGGTGGATGCGAAACGCATACTGCTGGCTGCCGGCGCCTTGCATCAGCATCTCGGCTTCGGCTTCCAGCGCGCCGGGAAGATCATCCAGCGTGTCCACGTGCAGGATCACGTTGCGCAGCGCGACCAGCACGCCCGGACGCACTGGCGCTCCGCTGGCCTGGCCGAGCAGGCCGCCATGCACGGCCATCGCCTGCGCGCCGTACTCGCACAGGTGCACCGCGCGCAGGCGGCCGTGCGAACGCAAGGGATGTGCATCGTCCAGATGACCGGTGCTGCGCAGGATGATGCGCTGCGCGTCCCACTGCACCACCTCGTCCCACAGGCACATCAGGCCCTGGTGCGGAACCAGCGCGGCGATCGCCTCACGTCCACGCATCGGCCACCTGTTTTGCATGCGGCTGGCGCGAGACCAGCAGCGCCAGCACGAAATTGAACACCACGCCCATCGCCACGGTCGACCCGATCGCGCGCAGCACCGGGATGCTGGACAGCGCCAGCAGCACGAACACCAGCAGCGTCATCAGGCTGCACACGATCAGCGCGTGCAGGGTGCGGCGCTGGTCGGCCGCATCGTCGCCGGCATGGTCGAAGAACAGCGCGTAATCCAGGCCCAGGCCGGCGCCGAGGATCATCGAGATCAGGTGGAACAGATTCAGTTCGACGCCCAGGGCGCGCAGCACGGCCAGGATCAGCAGCACGCTCAGTCCCATCGGCAGCAGCACGCGCGCGATCCGGCGTCGGTCGCGCAGGGCGATGCTCACCGCAATCGCCAGCAGCACCGCGGCCACGCCCATCGCCACCAGCACGCGGTGGTAGGTGTTGACCAGGGTGCGCGAGGCTTCGCGCAGGTCCATCAGCTGCGCGCCACTGCCGCGCAGCGCCGCGGCCAGCGCCTGCGGATCGCGGATGCCGCTCATCGACACCAGCGCGGTGAAGTGGTCACCGCCATCCAGCAGCAGGCCCTGCACCATCGGCGCCAGCGGCGTGTCGGCCAGGTCCGCCTCGGTTAGCGGCTTGGCGGTGCGCGCCTGCTCCAGGTCCGCCAGGAACGGTGCGAAGACCTCGCTGCGGAACGGCGAATCGACCAGCGCCGTCTCCAGCATCTTTCGCGCCGCGACGGCATTCGGCAGCTGGCGCTGGCGATGCTGCTGCACGGCCAGGCTGGGCAGGTAGCGTGCGGCCATGTCGTAGCTGCCCAGCTCGCCCTTGGCGACCTGCGCGTCCAGGCGCGGGCGCAGGGCTTCGGAGGCGGCCAGTGCGCCGTCGCGGGTCGGTGCCTGCACGGCCAGCACGTACAGCACGTCGGGCGCGCCCAGCTCCTGGCGCAGATCCTGGTCCTGCATCAGCGACTCGATCGGCACCGGCGTGAGCTTGGACAGGTCGTTCTGCCAGAACGGCGTTGGCATCGCCACGATCACCACCGCGGCGACCACGGCCAGCACCGCCAGCGACCAGCGCGGCCGTGGCAGGCGCTCGATGGCATCGCCCAGGCGGCCCATCAGTCTTGAATCGGCATAATCGCGCGTGGCCGGATCCAGCAGTTCCGGCATCACCAGCCGGGTCAGCAGTGCCGCGGCGGCCAGGCCGCTGATGGTGAACACCGCGAGCTGGCGCAGGCCTTCGACGCCGGAAAAGAAAAATGTGATGTAGGCGATGCAGGTCGAGACCACGCCGGTGGCCAGGGTCGGCCACAGGTGGCGCGCATTGGCACGCGGGTCCAGTCCCGGACGCTGATGACTGAACAGGTGGATCGGATAATCCTGGACCACGCCGATCAGGGTGAAGCCGAACGCCAGGGTGATGCCATGGACCTGGTCGAAGCACAGCATCACCGCGACCATGCCGGCCAGGCCGGCGCTGGCCAGCGGCAGCACGCCCAGCAGCGGGATCTTCCAGCTGCGATAGGCCACCAGCAGCAGCACGATCAGGCCGACCGTGTCGAACACGCCGATCCACTGGGTCTCGTCCTGGGTACGGGTG
>Ga0160456_100087_pt1 | contig 119662 bp, 66 predicted proteins | sample HID1972K_E6MG_FD_108261 | JGI IMG/M metagenome (GOLD analysis project Ga0160456, IMG submission 108261) | Enriched pill bug-associated microbial communities from UW Madison campus, WI, USA - HID1972K_E6 MG | ecosystem: Host-associated > Arthropoda: Insects > Digestive system > Unclassified ... | reverse complement strand
TGTTACATAGGCGTTAACCCAGTAATGGTCACCGGTCTTGCAGCGATTCTTGACAATGCCCATCCATGGCAAGCCTTGTTTCCGTGTGCCCCACATGTGCGAAAACACCGCCGCCGGGACGTCGGGGTTACGGACCAGGTTGTGCGGCGCACGGATCAGCTCTTCACGCGAAAACCGGCTCCTATCTACGAAAGCGTCGTTGCAGTAGCTGATCACGCCCTTGGCGTCGGTTGTGGAAATCAACCGCTGCTGAGCCGGAAAAGTCCGTTCGCGTTGTGTAATGGGCTGGTTATTACGCATGGTTTTTCAATCCGCAAGGCTTTGAAAGGTTGTCGGCGGTGACAGCTGATTATTGAAAATTTTTTTCAATAATCAGCACAGCGTCGCAAAACGGCGCTTGCTTCAGCCGGCGAGCATCGGATAGGTGAACAGGCCGAAATGCAGCAGGTTCAGGCCGAAATGCGTGACGATCGCCGCGCCGAGTCCGCCAAAACGATAGGCCAGACCATAGCCGACCCCCGCCAGCCCTGCCAGCAACACCCATGTCCAGCCCGCGCCGGCGTGCACCAGACCAAACAGCAACGAGGCCAGCAGCAGGGCGAGGTTGTCGCCGTATGGCAGCTGTTTGAAGCGCTGGCTGAGGCCGCCCTGTATATAGCCGCGAAACAGCGCTTCCTCGACCAAGGTCACCAGCAGCAGATTATTGAGCACCCACAGCCACGCCTGATCCGGCCACTTCGGCGCCCAGGCAATCACACCCAGCAACAGCGCGCCGCCGAGGGCCAGAACCGCGCTCAGCGTCAGGGCGAGGGCGGTGGCGTAGACGCTCAGGCGCAACGAACGGCGCCCGACAATCCACGGGCACACCAGCAGCAACCAGAAACCAATCAGCGGTTTATCCAGATTCAGGTACATCGAGAACGGCACGGCGTTGTCGGTGAAGCGCTGCGGATCGATAGCCCGACCGTTGGCGAAACCCGGTAACCAGTGCAGCGCCAACGCCACGGCCAACACGATGAACAGCCCATGACCAAGAAAACGCGCGACCGGCACCTGTTGCTGGCGCACGGCAAAACCGGCGAACACCAGCAGCCCCACGGAAATCAAAGCGAGCCAGCCGAGGTGGCCGTAGCTCAGCGCCCATCCATAACCGAGGCTGAGAAGCGCCAGATAGAGCCATGGCAAAGCCTTCATCGAAAGTCCCTGTGCAGAATTTGTGGAAGCGCTTTCTACACGGGCGAGGGCTTGGGGACAAGTGAAGGTGTGGCGGTGATCGGGGACAACCCAAATATCCTTGGTAACCCGATCAACTGTAGGAGTGAGCCTGCTCGCGATAGCGGTGTGTCATTCAACGCAGATGTTTTGGCTGATCCACCGCTATCGCGAGCAGGCTCACTCCTACAGGGTTTTGTATTTGGCTGACGAATCAGTGCAAGTTGAGTTTGGCGGCAGCGCGCTCGGTAATTTCCGTACGTAGCTTCAGCGATGGCGCTGCACGCAAACGGGCCTCATCGACAACCGCACCCGGCGCAGTCTCCGGGCTGCCGGAATTGAACGGCGGTGCCGGGGCATATTCCAATTGCAACTGGATCAGTTGCGCCGCGTCGGCACCCACCAACTCTTCAGCCAATACCAAGGCAAAATCGATCCCCGCGGTAATCCCGCCACCGGTAAACAGATTGCCGTCACGCACCACCCGATCTTTCACCGCAATCGCACCCAGCGTCGGCAGCAGATCGTGATACGCCCAATGCGTGGTCGCGCGTTTGCCTTGCAGCAGGCCCGCCGCGCCGAGGACCAACGAGCCGGTGCACACTGAGGTCACATATTTCGCCTGAAGGGCCTGGCGTTTGATGAAGTCCAGCGTCTGCGCGTCTTCCATTAACGGCCCGACACCGCCGCCACCGGGAATGCAGATCACATCCAGACACGGGCAATTCTCGAATGTGATGGTCGGTTTCAACAGCAGACCGGTGCTGGCGGTGACCGGCATCAGATCCTTCCAGATCAGATGCACCTGTACGTCCGGCAACGAGGCAAGCACGTCATAAGGGCCGGTCAGGTCGAGTTGCTGAACCTGCGGAAACAACAGAAAACCGATCTGCAACGTCATCGTTCTTGCTCCATGAAAAGGGGTGGACGGCTTCACTGTAGGCGCGTAGGTTCTGGCGCATACGCCAATCACCCCACGAATTACGCCAAATGCCCAAAGCCATCCACGTACTCGCGTTTGCCAACATGCAGATCCTCGACGTCACCGGGCCGTTGCAGGTGTTCGCCTCGGCCAATGACCTCTGTCGTCAACGCGGTTTGCCGATCCCTTATGCACCGAGTGTGATCGCCAGCGGTGGCGGGGCGGTGATGTCATCGGCGGGTCTGGCGGTGTTGGCTGAGCCTTTACCGGACGCGGCCAGTGACACGCTGATCATCGCCGGCGGCTGGGGCATTTATCCCGCCGCTGAAGATGTGCCGCTGGTGGATTGGGTGCGCGCACATGCCGCGAAATGCCGACGCGTGGCCTCGGTGTGCACAGGTGCTTTTTTGCTGGCCGCCAGTGGCTGGCTCGACGGTCGTCGCGTGGTCACCCACTGGACTCGCTGCGAACAACTGGCGCAGCAACACCCCAATCTGCACGTTGAGGCGAATCCGATTTTCATCAACGACGGCCCGGTGTGGACCTCGGCGGGTGTCACCGCTGGCATCGACTTGGCACTGGCGATGGTTGAAGAGGACCTGGGCAGCGACATCGCTTTGGACGTCGCCCGGCATCTTGTGGTGTTTCTCAAACGTCCGGGCGGGCAGTCACAGTTCAGCGTGACCTTGTCCTTGCAGAATCAGGGCAATCGTTTTGATGAGTTGCACGCGTGGATCGCCGAGAACCTCACCTGCGACCTCGGCGTCCCGACCCTTGCCGAGCAGGCCGGCATGAGTGAACGCAGTTTCGTCCGCCATTACCGCGCCGACACCGGCCAGACCCCGGCGCGGGCCATCGAAATGATCCGCGTCGAAACCGCCCGGCGATTGCTCAGTGACACTGGTCTGCCGGTCAAACGCATCGCCGCCAATTGCGGGTTTGGCAGTGAAGAGACGTTGCGTCGTAGTTTTCTGCGGGCTATCGGGGTGACGCCGCAGGCTTATCGCGAGCGGTTTTCGGTCAGTGCTGCAACAGATCCAGTAATGCCTTGAGGGTTTGTTCAGGGGCTTCCTCGGGAATGTTATGGCCGACATCGGGCAACACACGCCGCTCATAGAAGCCGGTGAAATGCTCTGCGTCTTCATCCTCTTGTGGTGCAGGGCCGACACCGTCGTCGGCACCGCACAAAGAAATGGTCGGCACGCTAATGGTCGGTTGCCGAGTCAGCAAATCTTCCATCAACTCAAACGCCGGATCTCCCGCGACGTACATGAAGCGGTGGCGATAGGAGTGGATCACCACGTCAACGAAATCGGGGTTGTCGAAGACAGGCGCAGTCAGGGGGAAACGCTTGGCGGCGTGCGACCAGGTCGGAGACCAAAGCCTCCAGAGCAGCTCACAAAACTCCCGACGATTGTGCTTCAGGCCCTCAACGCCACGTGGCGTGTGGAAGTAATACTGATACCAGAGTCGATGTTCGGTTTCGGGATCCAGCGGTCGAATCGAGTTGGGGATGTCCTGCAGGTTGTATCCATCACCGGTCACCAAGCCGCGCACTCGTTCCGCAAATAACGCCGCGACGATACATGCCGCGCGACCACCCCAGTCATACCCGCAGAGCGTGGCTTGTTCGATGGAGAGTGCATCCATCAAATTCAGCAAATCCTGGGCGAGTGCGGCTTGCTGGCCTGAGCGCAGTGTTTGTGCATCGTTGAAGCGAGTCTGCCCGTAACCGCGCAGGTACGGAACGACGACTCGGTAACCCTGAGCGGCGAGGAGCGGCGCGATTTCGTCGTAAGCGCGAGGGGAGTACGGGAAGCCGTGAAGGAGGATCACCGGCGCACCGGTTTCCGGGCCATGCGCCTCATAGGCAATGGTCAGGCTAGCGGTTTTGCAGAACAGAATCGCTTTTCCACTCATACCGGGCTCCTGTTATCCGAACAACACCTTCTGCCAATGATCTTCACTGATGATGGCGATCGGCACGCCGCTGTCTCTCAGCTCAACGGCTTTTTTGATCTTCGTACCATAGCTGCTGTGCAGCCACTGTTCATTGCCGATGCTGCCGATCACTAGATAATGGATTTTCTTGCTGACACCTGCACCAATCATTCCGCCGCGTTCTACGATCAGCGATTCACAGGCTTTGCGCGGCCCGTAAGCCATAACACCGGTAAACAGAAAAACACGATTGGCACAGTCCAGGGATGGGGCTGGACTATCGAGCGGCAGGCTGTTGGGCACGCTGAAGGTTTGTGCTGCGCCCACTGGCAGGCCGGCGAACTGATGAAGAATCTCCAGCAATTCCACCGATTCATCGGCATCCAGTACACCGTCGCTAAGCATGCCCCCAAGACGCTTGTAGAGAATATTTACCACCGGATCCCCCAAGTGAACCAAGTGGGTTTCGATCCAGGTCTTGAGAAACTCGGCTTCCTGCTGATTGATCTTGCCATCAGCGGCTAGCCCGGCAGCGACCCCTGCCAGTGCGTCGGCCGAACGCCTGTCAATCCGCGCTTCGTGAAAGAAACGGCTGTTATGAAATTCCTGATGCAAATCGACCATCGCTGCTTCTCCTTAAGCCTCGGCTTCCGCCACCTGATTGAAATACTTCGTCCGATCCGGAGTAAACGTCACCCGCATCTTCGTCCGCGAACAGGTCAACGAACGTTCTTCGCTCATATCAATATCCAGATCCTCGCCGCGCAAGCCTTGCCACTGCGCCAGATACTTCAACGAGCCATATTTTTCGGTTTTCTTCAGGCTGCGGCTCACGCCACCTTTCCAGCCGAGCACTGGCAGTTCGTCGGCGAGGCAGCGTTGGGCGAGGTCGGGGAAGCGGGTGGCGCGTTGGCGGCCGATTTCCCAGCATTTGATCAGGCCTTTGTCCGCGGCTTCCCAGAGTTGGCTGCGGGTCAGGCCGCTGCGAAGGGGCGTGTTGATGGTGCGCTGGACGTGCTGGGACATTCTGGTTCCTTGAATTCGGGTTTTATTGGACAGCTCCGCTGTGCCCGTTGCGGTGGATGGTAGGGGGGGATGTAACAGCTGGCAACAGGGTATTTCCGGGTGTGACTGCGAGGTTCGGGGGAGGGTGGGCGCGGCGGATGTTGATCACCTGTAGTCCATTGCCATGCGAATTTGTGGCGAGGGGATTTATCCCCGATAGGCTGCGCAGCAGCCCCGAAGTGAGAAAACCCGGTACTTCTGGGGGAATGGGTTGGAGGGTTTTGGGGCTGCTTTGCAGCCCATCGGGGATAAATCCCCTCGCCACAGGGGTCCTACAAGGTCTTCGTTTTGTGGACTATTTCCTACAACCACTGGCGAACATTACGGCTGCCACTCACTCTTTTCCCCACTCAACCGACGATCCAGAAAACTCGCCGCGCTGATCAACGCCAGATGCGTCAGCGCTTGCGGCGTATTACCCAAATGCCGGCCATGGCTGTCGAACTCTTCGGCATACAACCCGAGCGGGTTGGCGTAACGCAGCAGTTGCTCAAACTCCAGATGCGCTTTTTCCACTTGGCCGGCGCGGGCGAGGCATTCGACGTACCAGAATGAGCACGCAGCGAAGGCGCCTTCGGTGCCGGCCAGGCCATCGATATTGCTGTCGTCGTTGCGATAGCGATACACCATGCCGTCGCGCACCAGATGTTTTTCAATCGCCTCAAGCGTCGACAGCCAGCGCGGATCCTTGGCGCTGACGAAGCGCACCAGCGGCATCAGCAACATCGAGCCATCCAGCGCCGTGCCACCCTTGTACTGCACGAAATGCCCGCGCTCTTCATTCCAGAAGTTATCCCAGATGTCGGCGTAGATCGCCTGTCGGGTCTGGTCCCACTGCGCGAAGGGCGCCGGCAGCGAGCGTTTCGAGGCCAGTCGGATGGCCCGGTCCAGCGCCACCCAGCACATCAGCCGCGAGTGCAGAAAGTGGTGCTGTTCACCGCGCATCTCCCAAATGCCGACGTCTTTGGTCTGCCACGTCTCACAGACTTGATCGACCACTTCGCGCACGTGTTTCCAGCCTTCGTGGGAAATTGCGTCGCCGTATTTGTTGACCAGATACACCGCGTCCATCAGCTCGCCAAAGATATCGAGTTGGATCTGATCGTAAGCGCCGTTGCCGATGCGCACCGGTTTTGCTCCGCCGTGCCCCGAGAGGTGATCAAGTTCGGTTTCCGGTAATTCCTGACGGCCATCGATGGCGTAGAGAATGTTCAGCTTCATCGGTTGGCCACAGCAGTCGCTGACCCGTCCGCGCAACCAGCCCATATAAGCGTTGGCTTCGCCGACAAAACCCAGGCGCATGAACGCGTACACCGTGAACGAGGCATCGCGGATCCATGTGTAGCGATAATCCCAGTTGCGTTCGCCCCCCGGCGTTTCCGGCAGGCCGAAGGTGGCGGCAGCGAGAATCGCGCCGTGTTTGCGCGACGTCAGCAGTTTCAACGCAAGGGCCGAACGGTTGACCATTTCCCGCCAGCGTCCGCGATAGATTGACTGACCGAGCCAGTCGCGCCAGAACTTCAGCGTGCGCTCCATGCAAAGTTGCGCGGCACCTGCCGCGAAACGCGGATCGTCTTCGCCACCCAGCATGAACGCAGCAGTCTGATCCTGTTTCAGGGTAAATGAGGCAACCGCTGCGTCGGTTTCGATGTGCAACGGCTGATCCGACGTCAGACGCATCGATGGCTGGCCATCGGCACTGAAAATCACCGCTTGCTGGTCCATCCGTGCACGGGTGTCGGCGCGCGCGTAGTCATGGCGCACCGCGCAACGCACGTTGAAGGTCGCCTCACCGCTGACCACGCGGACCCGGCGCATCAGCAGCGGCAAATCGTCCTCGTTGTCCGCCACTGGCAACAGATCGGTGACTTCGACCACCGCACGCTCACTCAGCCAGCGGGTTTGCAGCACATTGGTGTCGGGCAGGTAAATCTGCTCGCGGCGCGCATCGGGCAAGTCCGGCGCCAACTGGAAAATCCCCGCGTCGGGGCTGTCCAGCAACGAACAGAAAATCGACGGGCTGTCGAACTCCGGCCAGCAGAAGAAATCCACGCTACCGCGATCATTGATCAGCGCTGCACTGCGCATGTCACCGATGATGCCGTGGGCATCGATCGGACTTTGTCGTTCCAGGTGATGCTCAGCCATTGCCGCGAAACTCCGGATAGAGGCTCATGCCGCCGTCGATGAACAGGGTGGTGCCGACGATGTAATCGGAGGCATCCGAGGCGAGAAAGACCACGGCGTTGGCGATGTCTTCCGCGTCGCCGATGCGTCCGTAGGGGATCAGCTCCAGCAGCTTGTCGCCGGCAGCGCCTTCGGTCGCGTCTTTGTTGATTGCCGTGCGAATCGCCCCCGGCGCGATGCCGTTAATGCGAATGCGTTGATGGCTGACTTCCTGCGCGAGGGTCTGCATCAATTGATCGACGCCACCCTTGGACGCCGCGTAATTGACGTGCCCGGCCCAAGGAATGCGCTGGTGCACCGAACTCATGTGGATGATCTTGCCGGCCGCGCGCGACACGCCTTCGCGAATGCCCTGGCGATTGAAGATGCGCAGGGCGGCGCGAGCGCAGAGGAACTGCCCGGTGAGGTTGACGCTGATCACTGCGTTCCAGTCGTCGAGGGTCATGTCCACGGCGGCAGCGTCTTTTTGCATGCCCGAGTTGGCCACCAGAATGTCCAGCGAGCCGAAGGCGTCGAGGGTTTCGGCGAACAGTCGTTCAACGTCGTCTTCCTGCGAGACGTCGGCGCCGATGGCCAGCGCTTGACCGCCGTCGGCAATGATCTGCCGGGCCAGTGCTTCGGCGGGTTCGGCCTGACGGTTGTAGTTGATGACCACTGCGGCGCCGGCAGCGGCGAGGGCTTTGGCGGCAGCGTGGCCGATGCCGGAGCTGGCGCCGGTGATCAGGGCTACTTGTCCGGTGAGGGAGATTTGCATGCAGGGTCGCGCCTTGAGTCGAGGACTTATCTAGCTGACTGACAGGCGGCGACGAGAGTTCATCCGTAATCATGAAAAGTTCGACACCTTCACACCTGATAACGGCCACTGGTGCGATGCCATTCGACATTGCCCGCCAGCCAGCTCTTGATTCCTCGCAAATAGCGTTTGAGCAGCGGCGATGCGCCCGGCAAGACGGCCAGCTCTGCGGCTTCATACAGATGCATGATCTCGTCATGGATAGCGGCGCTTTGCGCCATGGCCTGTTGCGGCGAGCATTGCTGCTCACGCATCAGCAGCAACGGTAAATTGAAATCACCAATGCCGGCCTGCTGTTCCTTCAACGCCGAAAACAGGTCGTTGGCAATGATCGTGGCGCTGGCAGCCAGTGTCGTCACCCGCCGCACTTGCGGTGCGCTGTAGACATTGGCGGGCAATTCATAGTCACCGACAATGTCGACGAGCGACAGGCATGGGAGGAAACTGTTGACCTGGCGGTGGGCGAGGTACTCCCAGAGCGCGGGCGTGAGGCCTTCGATGCGCCAGGCGGCTTCGGCTGTCATGGTTACGAACATGGCGATGATTTCATGGCGTACGCGTGCGACCTGTGCAGGTCTCGCGAAGGCCTCCACCCGCGCCAGATAGGCCTGCAGTGCGACCAATACCGGATCGCCACACAAGGCCTGTGCCAGACCAGGGCGAAACCGTTCGCTCAAATAAACCGGTTCCAGCGCGGCCAGCGCGACGGACAGGCGCGGGCCGACCAGTTTGGGTTCAGCCCCAGTTCTTTCATCATCACAGTAGTAATCATCGACGGCGAACAGCGCGGCAACACATTGCGCTGCCAGCAACACACGGTCCGGATCCTCCGTGTCGGTATGACACAGCATGGCGAAGCGCCCAAAGCCCATCGCGCGGACTTTTTCGAGTTGGCCCGGAAAGATCCCGACCTGCTCGATCCATGGCATGAGCTGTTCATCCACTGCCTCGGCCAGCGCAGCATCGACCCGAAAGGGAGCAGGGCAGTACAACGGTGGGATGGCCCAGGGCGAATCCATACGAACAACGTTTCGCGGCGGCGATGATGGTGAAGCGGTGCGCGCGCGCACTGCCTCGAACCAGCCTCGCACCCCCTCTATCCCGAACTGCTCGAACATCCGCCGAAACCAGACCGTGAAGACGTTGGGCGTCTGCTCGATGCGCTCCGCGATTTGCGGTAGCGCCAGCCACTCCCAGCTTTCGGCTTCATCAGGATTGGCCACCGGATCGGTCTGACTGATACCGGCAAACACATGATCGAACTCATGCTCGATCAGTTGATCGGACACTTGCTCGTGGTAGAGCATCGAGGCGACTTTGTGCAGCTTGCAGGTCATGCCCATTTCTTCCTGCAGTCGACGGTTGACAGCGACTGCCGTCCGTTCGCCCGCGCGAGGATGCCCGCAGCAGGTGTTGGTCCATAACCCGCCGGAATGATATTTGCCCAGCGCGCGTTGCTGCATCAGCAGCCGGCCCTGCGGATCGAACAGCAGAATGGAAAACGCCCGATGGCGCAGGCCCTGGTGATGCACTTGCATTTTTGCGGCCACGCCGGTCTGGCGATCCTTGGGTGAGACGAGAATGAGCTGTTCATCCATGGCAGGGCTCCCGAGTATGTTTGCTGCCAGATAGTTCCCATGCACGTTGCCTGTTCATCAGGAGCGCTGCGCAGTTGAGCGACGGATTAATGAAAACTTGTGTGGCGGAACAAGGCACCTGTCAGATCTGACAGGTCTGCCAGGTTTTCGACAAATGGTCGTTGTGATTCGAGAGGTTGACGGCCATTTCGGCTGTATCAGGCATCGGTCGTCAGCGCATGAGTCGAACCGCAGGCCGTGGTCGAGCACCTTCACATTCCACCAACAATTGTGCGCTTTGCGACCTGCAAGCCTTATGGCAACTTGGCGGCCCCTGATGAGGCAGCACCCATGGCAAACCCCTACCGCGAATTATTCACAGCCCCCGGCGCACGCAATTTTGTCCTGGCCGGGATGATCGCGCGCATGCCGATCTCCATGACCGGTATCGGCGTGATCACCATGCTCTCGCAGTTGAAGGGCGGCTATGCGTTGGCCGGTGGTGTGGCGGCGACGTTTGCTCTGGCCACGGCGTTTTGCGCGCCGCAGGTGTCGCGACTGGTGGACCGCTTCGGGCAGGGGAAAATTCTCCCGGTGTCGGCATTGATCGGCGGCGGCGCACTGCTGATGTTGCTGCTGTGCACGCGGTTGCAAGCGCCAAACTGGACGCTGTTCATCTTCGCCGCGCTGGCCGGGTGCATGCCGAGCATGTCGGCAATGGTGCGTGCGCGCTGGACCGAGATCTATCGCGGTCAGCCGCAATTGCAGACGGCCTATGCGCTGGAGTCGGTGCTGGATGAAGTGTGCTTTATCGTCGGCCCGCCATTGTCGGTGGGGTTGTGCGTGGCGGTGTTTCCCGAGGCGGGACCGCTGGCGGCGCTGCTGGCGCTGGCGATCGGCGTGACGGCGTTTGTCGCCCAGCGCAGCACCGAGCCGGCGGTGCATCCGCACTCGTCCGAAGATCAGGGCTCGATCATTGGTTCGACCGACGTTCAATTACTGCTGGCGCTGATGATCGCCATGGGCGTTATTGTCGGCGTGATTGATGTAGTCAGCGTTGCGTTTGCCCAACAGCAAGGGCAGCCGGCGGCCGCGAGCATCGTGCTGTCGGTGTACGCGATCGGTTCGTGCCTGGCCGGCATCGCCTTCGGTGCGATGCGCTCGAAATTGCCATTGCCGCAGTTGTTCCTGTACGGCGGCGTGGCGACGGCGGTGACGACATTGCCGCTGTTGCTGGCGAGCAATATTTTTGGCTTGTCGCTGGCCGTGTTCGTTGCCGGGCTGTTCTTCTCGCCGACGCTGATTGTGGCGATGGCGTTGATTGAACGCATTGTGCCAGCGGCCAAACTCACCGAAGGGTTGACCTGGCTGGTGACCGGTTTGAGTATCGGCGTGGCTGTCGGGGCCGCCGGCTCCGGTTGGCTGGTGGACGCCTTCGGTGCGCGCAGCGGTTTCTGGCTGGCGATTGTGGCGGGGGCCGTGGTGCTTGGCTCGGCAATCCAGAGTTACCGCCATCTCAAGTAGGGGTCGCGGCACGCTGCGATCTTTTGATCTTGATCGTTAAAGTCAAAAGATCGCAGCCTCGTTTCACTCGACAGCTCCTACAAAGTAGAGGTGGCAACTGTTTACCAGCCCCGTCCCGAATTCACCCAGAAATTCACCGACAGTGATGTCGACACCGATTCCACCTGATGGAACCAGCCCTCCGGCAAAAACAGCAAATCCCCAGCCTCCAGCGTCACCCGCAGAAATGTCACGTCGCGGGCGGCAGGAAAACGCTCGTAGTCCGGCGCATCCGGGTTGAAATCACAGCCATCCAGCCCGCCCTTGGGCGCCGTCGACCAGGTGCCCAGCGCTTCACGGTGATGCGGCGCGGCGAGGGTGAAGGTCTTCTGCCCCCAAACCTGCGCGAAGAGGTTGTCGGTGTCGTCACGATGCAACGGCGTCAACGTGCCTTTCGGCCCGATCCAGATACGCGGCGGAATAAACAGCGAGGTGTCGAAGTAGGGCGGGTACTTGATCTGCTGCATCAATTGCGCCGGCAGGATGTTGTTGCCCATGTAGGCGGGTGGTTCGCCATTCGCACCTTTGACCGCCGGTTGATCCAGCGAGGCGATGAAGTCGGCCATCGACGTGGAGCGAAAATCACGTTCGGTGGAGAAGGTTTTCTTCACGTAATCGCCATGGCGGGTGATGCCTTGCAGCTCGGCGAAATGCACCAGCGATTCTTCGCGGCTGAGGTTGAACAGTGGCCAGTCGTGCAGCGCATTGCTGATCACCACCGGAATGCCATTGGGCAAGTAGCGGCTGTTGAATTCGGCGACCGACAGATCACTGCGGGCAAGGCGTTCGACGCTGCTTTGGGTCGGCAGGCTGGCAGTGAGTTTTTCGCTGAAGCGCGGCGGAGTCGGGTAGCGCTTGTTCATGTCGACTTTTTCCGCCACGGCGCCACCGTGCATCGCATGTTCGATAATCTGCGGCAGCATCGTTGCCAGGCCCATGTTGCCGCCGATTTTCAGGCGCCCGCTGGCGAACAGCTCTTCGACGTTGGCCATGCCGCTCATGATCCCGAGGAAATCGCGCTCGGCGACTTCAATGGTCACGTCCGGGCTGGCGTGGTGTCCGGGCTCGGTGCGGCTGCTGGCCTTGACCTCGGACCAGTAGGCCTGCTGCGGACCAAACACGAATTGAAAAACGCCTTCGATGCCGACGGCACCGGCATTGGCGAACAGCTTGCCCAGGATGCTCTGCAGGTCCACGGTGAATCCTCGTTATTGGTTTTGGCCTGAACAGTTAACGAGCGCCTGCGGGGGGAATTTACCGGTCGAAGACTAATTTAGCCGCCACGGGATCCGTTTCTCTCTACAAGTGAATTTTTCGAGGAAAGCGTGGTGACCAAGCTGACCCTGCTGTGCCTGCCGTATTCCGGCGCCAGTGCCATGGTCTACAGCCGCTGGCGGCCGAAACTGCCGCAGTGGTTGCAGTTGCAACCGGTTGAGCTGCCGGGACGTGGCGCACGTTTCGGCGAGCCACTGCATACCGACATGCGTGCATTGGCGATGCAACTGGCCAAGGAGCTGCGCCCGACACTCAAAGTCCCTTATGCACTGTTCGGCCACAGCCTTGGCGCGTTGCTGGCCTGCGAAATGGCGCACGCCCTGCGCGCACTGGGCTGTCCCGAGCCGGTAGCGATGTTCGCTTCGGGAACCGCGGCGCCGACGATGCGTGCCGATTACGATCGCGGCTTTGCCGACCCCAAGACCGACGCCGAGTTGATCGAACAACTGCGCACGCTCAATGGCACCAGCGAGGAAGTGCTGGCCAACGCAGAGCTGATGAGCTTGACCTTGCCGATCCTGCGCGCGGATTTCCTGTTGTGCGGCAAGTTCGAGCCGCTGGCGCGACCGCTGCTCAACTGCCCGGTGCATGTGCTCGGCGGCAAGGCAGATCGCGCCACCACCGAGCAATTGATCGGCTGGAGCAAGGAAACCCGCGGCAGTTTTTCGGTGGACATGCTCGCCGGCGGGCACTTCTTTATTCATGAGCATGAAGCGAAGGTATTGAAGGTGATCAAGGATCAGCTCGATGTGCATCATCGCCGCCACGCCATGGCCGCGACTGCCTGAACACCTTATAACCTGTGGGAGCGAGCCTGCTCGCGAAAGCGTCGCAACAGTCAGCATTTTCATTGCCTGACATACCGCTTTCGCGAGCAGGCTCGCTCCCACCTTTGATTTGTCGTGCCCGAGAAATCCCCGCTCTGCCTCCCGCCTGACAGTTCTTCTCATTCGCTAATTTTTCCGGTCTGCATTCGTTTTATAGGGACGACGTGCCTTTGTGCTTCCTGCCTACTGATCCGGATGCTAAGAAATGAATGCTGAAGACTCCTTGAAACTCGCTCGCCGGTTTATCGGGTTGCCCCTGGAAAAGCGCCAGATGTTCCTCGCTGCCCTGCAGAGGGAAGGGGTGGATTTTTCCCGGTTTCCGATTCCGACCGGCGTCGAGGCCGAGGATCGGCAGGCGCTGTCTTACGCACAGCAACGCATGTGGTTTCTCTGGCAGCTGGATCCCCAAGGTGGCGCCTATAACCTGCCAGGCGCGGTACGGCTCAATGGCCGTTTGAACGTGGCGGCGCTGGAGCAAGCCTTCGCCAGCCTGGTCGAGCGCCACGAAACCCTGCGTACGGTGTTCCAGCGCCAGGCCGAGGACAGTCTGTCGCAAGTGCCGGCCAGCGCGCCGTTGGTGATCCGTCATGAAGACTTCAGCGCACTGCCGGCCAGCGAGCGTGAGCAGGCTGTGGTGCAGGCCGCCGAACAACAGTCGGTGTTGCCATTCGACCTGGCCGCGGGTCCGCTGCTGCGGGTGACGTTGCTCAAGCTCGCCGATCAGGAGCATGTGCTGCTGTTGACCCTGCACCACATCGTTTCCGATGGCTGGTCGATGAACGTGCTGATCGACGAATTCATCCGTTGCTACGACGCGTTCGATGCCGGTCAGCCACCGCAACTGGCCGCGCTGCCGATCCAGTACAGCGACTACGCCTTGTGGCAACGCCGCTGGCTCGAAGCGGGCGAACAGGCGCGCCAACTCGATTACTGGCAGGCGCAACTGGGTGACGAACACCCGGTGCTGGAGCTGCCGCTGGATCATTCGCGTCCGGCGATGCCGAGCTATCGCGGCACTCGCTATGAATTCGCTGTCGATGAACAACTGGCCGAGCAACTGCGCAACACCGCGCAGCAGCATCAAGTCACGTTGTTCATGCTCTTGCTCGGTGCTTTCAACGCGCTGCTGCATCGCTACACCGGCCAGACCGACATCCGTGTCGGCGTGCCGATTGCCAACCGCAACCGTGGCGAAATCGAAGGGCTGATCGGCTTCTTCGTCAACACTCAAGTGCTGCGTACCCAACTGGACGGGCAGACCCGGATTGACGATCTGCTGCGCGCCGTCAAGGACACCGCGCTCGGCGCTCAGGCGCATCAGGATCTGCCGTTCGAGCAATTGGTCGAAGCGCTGAAGCTGGAACGCAGCCTCAGCCACACGCCGCTGTTTCAGGTGATGTACAACCACCAGCCGCAAGTGGCGGACATCGCCAGCATCAGCACGGCCTCCGGTCTACTGTTGAACAGTCTTGACTGGCAGAGCCGTACCACCCAGTTCGATCTGACCCTCGATACCTACGAGAAGGGCGGCAAGCTGCATGCGGCGCTGACGTACGCCAGCGACTTGTTCGAGCCGGCCACCATCGAGCGCATGGCGCGCCATTGGTTGCGCTTGCTCAAGGCTATGGTCGCCGATCCGTCGCAACGCATCGGCGAACTGCCGCTGCTGGAGGCCGATGAGCAGCACACGCTGGTGCATGACTGGAACAACGTTCACGCGGTTTATCCGACGCAAACCCCGATACACCAACTGATCGAAGCGCAGGTTGCGCGCACGCCGAATGCGCCTGCGCTGCTGTTCGGTGAGCAGACGCTGAGCTACGCCGAACTGGATGCGCGGGCCAACCGCCTCGCGCATTTGCTGGGTGATCAAGGCGTGCGGGCCGACAGTCTGGTCGGCGTTTGTGCTCTGCGTTCGGTGGAAATGGTTGTCGCGCTGCTGGCGATTCTCAAGGCTGGCGGCGCTTATGTGCCACTGGATCCGGAGTACCCGCAGGAACGTCTGGCGTACATGATCGAGGACAGCGGCATTACCTTGTTGCTGACGCAGGAGGCGCTGCTGGCGTCGCTGCCGACTGACGGCGTGCAGGTCATCACGCTGGATCAGCCGGGCCTGCTCGACCGCTACAGCGACAGCCGTCCGAACGTCAGCATCGATCCGCTGAACCTGGCCTATGTGATTTACACCTCGGGTTCCACCGGCAAACCGAAAGGCGCCGGCAACAGCCACGCGGCGCTGGTCAACCGCTTGTGCTGGATGCAGGACGCGTACGCGATCGACGCCAGCGATTCGGTGTTGCAGAAGACCCCGTTCAGTTTCGACGTGTCGGTCTGGGAGTTTTTCTGGCCGCTGCTGACCGGTGCGCGTCTGGTGGTTGCCGCGCCAGGTGCGCACCGCGATCCGCTGCAACTGATCGACATCATCAACCGCCACGGCATCAGTACGTTGCACTTTGTGCCGTCGATGTTGCAGGCGTTCATTCATGAGGCCGGTGTCGAAAGCTGCGTGGGCCTCAAGCGCATCGTCTGCAGCGGTGAAGCACTGCCGCTGGACGCGCAACTGCAAGTCTTCGCCAAACTGCCGAACGCCGGCCTCTACAACCTCTACGGCCCGACCGAAGCGGCGATCGATGTGACCCACTGGACCTGCGTTGACGAAGGCGCCGACAGCGTGCCCATCGGCCGGCCGATCGCCAACCTGCGCACCCACGTCCTCGATGCCGAACTGTTGCCGGTGCCGAGTGGCGTGGCCGGCGAACTGTACTTGGGCGGCGCCGGTCTGGCGCGCAGTTATCACCAGCGCCCGGCGCTGACCGCCGAGCGTTTTGTGCCGTGCCCGTTCCACGACGGCGCGCGCCTGTACCGCACCGGTGACCGGGTGCGTCAGCGCGCCGACGGGGTGATCGAATACCTTGGTCGTCTCGACCATCAAGTGAAACTGCGCGGTCTGCGCATCGAATTGGGCGAAATCGAAACCCGCCTGATGCAGCATCCGCTGGTGCGCGAAGCGGTGGTGCTGGTGCAGGGTGGCAAACATCTGGTCGCGTATCTGGTGCTGGAACAGGCTCAGCCGGACGAGCAGTGGCAGCAGGACGTCAAGGCGTGGCTGCTCGGCAGCCTGCCGGAATTCATGGTGCCGACCTACCTGATGACGCTGACCAAACTGCCGGTCACCGCCAACGGCAAACTCGATCGCAAAGCCTTGCCGCAACCGGATGCGGCGCCGCAACAAGCCTTCGTCGCACCGCAGGATGCGCTGCAAAAAGCGTTGGCGGCGATCTGGGAAGACGTGCTCGGCCTTGAGCGCGTCGGTCTGGAAGACAACTTCTTCGAACTGGGCGGCGATTCGATCATTTCGATTCAAGTGGTCAGCCGTGCGCGACAGGCCGGGATTCGTCTCAGCCCGCGCGACCTGTTTCAGTACCAAACGGTGCGCAGCCTTGCGCTGGTCGCCACGCTGGATAATCAGACCTCGGTGGATCAAGGCCCGGTGACCGGTGACGCCGTGCTCGGGCCGATCCAGCAGCATTTCTTCAGCCGCGCGATGCCGCTGCGTGAGCACTGGAACCAGTCGCTGCTGCTGACCCCGCGCGACACCTTGAACGCGCAGTGGCTCGATGCCGCACTAACTCAGCTGATCAATCATCACGACGCCTTGCGCCTGCGCTTTGTCGAAAGCGCAGACGGCTGGCAGCAGAGCCATGGCCCGCTGGTGGGCAGCGCTGACCTGTGGTTGCGTGATGCCGAGTCGGCGGAACAGTTGCAGGCGTTGTGCAACGAAGCCCAACGCAGCCTCGACCTGCAGAAGGGTCCGCTGCTGCGCGCACTGCTGGTGACGATGGCTGATGGCTCTCAGCGCCTGGCGTTGATCATTCACCACTTGGCAGTGGACGGCGTTTCCTGGCGCGTGCTGCTGGAAGATTTGCAGCAAGCTTACGAGCAGCGCTCGGCGGGCGGAGGCATTCAGTTGCCGGTCAAGACCAATGCCTTCCAGAGCTGGACCGCGCGTCTGGAAAGCGCCGCTGCACGCTTCGATGAACAACTGGATTACTGGAAAAACCAGCATCAGGGCGCACAGGATCTACCGTGCGAGCGACCTGGCGGCAGCCTGCAAAACCTGCATGGCGAGAAAATCGAATGGCGCCTCGACGCCGAGCGTACCCGTCAGTTGCTGCAACAGGCGCCGGCGGCGTATCGCACGCAAGTCAATGACTTGCTGCTGACCGCATTGGCGCGCACCATCAGCCGCTGGAGCCAGCAGCCGGGCACGTTGATCGAGCTAGAGGGGCATGGTCGCGAAGACCTCTTCGATGACATTGACCTGACCCGCACCGTGGGCTGGTTCACCAGTCTGTTCGCGGTCAAGCTGACCGCTGCCGACGATCTCGACGGTTCGATCAAGTCGATCAAAGAGCAACTGCGCGCCGTGCCGGACAAAGGCCTGGGCTACGGCGTGCTGCGTTATCTGGCGGCGCCATCGGTGCGCGCCGAATTGGCGGAGTTGGCTCCGCCACGGATTACCTTTAACTACCTCGGTCAGTTCGACCGCCAGTTCGACGAAGCCGCGTTGTTCGTGCCGTCCGCCGAAACCAGCGGTGTCGCGCAGGATCCGGCCGCGCCTCTGGCCAATTGGCTGACCGTGGAAGGTCAGGTCTATGGCGGTGAACTGTCGATGAGCTGGGGTTTCAGCCGCGAGATGTTCGACAGCGCGACCGTGCGGTATCTGGTCGAACAGTACGCCATCGAGCTGCATGCGCTGATCGAACATTGCTGCACGTTGCAAGCCGCACAAGCGACGCCATCGGACTTCCCGCTGGCGCGCGTGACCCAGGCACAACTGGATGCGCTGCCGGTGCCGGCGGGTCAACTCGACGATGTCTATCCGCTGTCGCCGATGCAACAGGGCTTGCTGTTCCACACCCTTTACGAACAAGCGGCGGGTGAGTACATCAACCAGTTGCGCGTCGACGTCGAGGGTCTCGATCCCGAGCGGTTCCGCGCCGCGTGGCAGGCCACCGTCGATGCGCAGGACATTCTGCGCAGCGGGTTCGTCTGGCAGGGCGAGTTGGCGCAGCCGCTGCAGATCGTCCACAAGCGGGTGCAACTGCCGTTCAGCATTCTTGACTGGCGCGACCGCGACGATCAGCCCGCAGCGCTCGCGGCGTTGGCCGATGCCGAGCGCCAGCAAGGTTTTGATCTGAGCTGCGCGCCACTGCTGCGACTGCTGCTGGTGCAGACCGGTGCCGAGCAATGGCATTTGATTTACACCCATCACCACATCCTCATGGACGGCTGGAGCAACTCGCAGTTGCTCGGTGAAGTCTTGCAGCGCTACAGCGGTCGCACGCCGGTGACGGGCGGCGGACGTTATCGCGATTACATCGCCTGGCTGCAACGTCAGGACGGCCAACTGAGTGAAGATTTCTGGAGCGGCCAATTGGCTGCCCTGCAAGAGCCGACCCGGCTGGCGCGCGCGGCCACCGCTGGCGAAAAGCAGAGCGGCCACGGCGATCACTTCCTGACGCTGGACGTACAACGCACCCAGGCGCTGGAAACCTTTGCCCGCCAGCAAAAAGTCACCGTCAACACCTTGGTGCAAGCGGCATGGCTGCTGTTGCTGCAACGCTACACCGGTCACGAAGCCGTGGCGTTCGGTGCGACGGTGGCCGGGCGTCCGGCGGATCTGCCGGGCATCGAGCAGCAGGTCGGTCTGTTCATCAACACCTTGCCGGTGATCGGCGCGCCGCGTCCGGATCAAAGCGTTGGCAGCTGGCTGCAAGCGGTACAGGCGCAAAACCTCAGCTTGCGCGACTTCGAACACACGCCGCTGGCGGACATCCAGCGTTGGGCCGGGCAGGGCGGTGAAGCACTGTTCGACAATATTCTGGTGTTCGAAAACTACCCGATTGCCCAGGCGCTGAGTCAGGCCGGGCAAGGGCTGACATTCGGTGATGTCGGCAATCTCGAACAAACCCATTACGCGCTGAGCGTGGCGGTCACCCTCGGTCAGCAGTTGGCGTTGCACTACAGCTTTGATCGCGGCCAGTTCGCCAGCGATGTCATCGCCGGTATCAGTGCGCACCTGTTGCAATTGCTTGAGCAGTTCGCCGTGTCCGCCGAACGCAACCTCGGTGAAATCGCCTTGGCCGATGCTCAAGAGCAGGCCCGCCAGCAAGCCGAAAACCATCCGCAGCCGTACCCGGTGGACATCGGCGTACATCAGCGTATTGCCGCGTTGGCCACGGAAAATCCGCAGCGCACGGCGGTGATCTTCAACGGTGAGCATTTCAGCTACGGCGAGATCGACCAGCGTGCCAATCAACTGGCGCACGCACTGATCGCCCGTGGCGTCGGCGCAGAAACCCGCGTCGGTGTAGCTTTGCCGCGCAGCGAGTCGGTGATCGTCGCGCTGCTGGCGGTGCTCAAGGCTGGCGGTGCTTATGTGCCGCTGGACACCAGCTATCCGCGCGAACGCCTGGCCTATCTGATCGAAGATTCCGGGCTGGCGCTGCTGATCAGCGACTCGTCGGTGTCGGCGCAATTACCGGTCGACGAATCGGTGCCGCTGCTGGAACTGGATCGTCTCGATTTGCGCGAGTTGCCGATCAAGGTACCGCTCGTGCAGCTCGATCCGCACAACCTCGCCTACGTGATTTATACCTCCGGTTCCACCGGCAATCCGAAAGGCGTCAGCGTCGCCCACGGTCCGTTGGCCATGCATTGCCAGGCCATCGGTCAGCGTTATGAAATGCGCGACAGTGACTGCGAATTCCACTTCATGTCGTTCGCCTTCGATGGTGCCCACGAACGCTGGCTGACCAGCCTGACTCACGGTGCGTCGCTGCTGATTCGCGACGACACGCTGTGGACGCCGGAGCAGACCTACAACGCGATGATCGAACACGGCGTGACCGTCGTCGCATTCCCGCCGGTGTACCTGCAACAACTGGCCGAACACGCCGAGCGCGTCGGCAATCCGCCGAAGGTGCGTATCTATTGCTTCGGCGGTGACGCAGTGCCGAACGCGAGTTTTGAGCGGGTCAAACGCGCGCTCGATCCGGACTACATCATCAACGGCTACGGTCCTACCGAAACCGTGGTCACTCCACTGATCTGGAAGGCCGGTCGCGAAGTGCCGTGTGGCGCCGCGTACGCGCCAATCGGCAGCCGTATCGGTGACCGCAGCGCCTACGTCCTCGACGCCGATCTGAACCTGCTGCCGCAAGGCATGGCCGGTGAGTTGTACCTCGGTGGCACGGGGCTGGCGCGGGGTTATCTGAACCGTCCGGGGCTGACTGCCGAGCGCTTCGTCGCCGACCCGTTCAGCACCACCGGCGGCTTGCTTTATCGCACAGGCGACCTGGTGCGTCAGCGTGTCGATGGCACGTTCGACTATCTGGATCGCATTGACAATCAGGTGAAAATTCGCGGTTTCCGTATCGAGTTGGGCGAAGTCGAAGCGGCCCTGCAAGCCCTCGACGGCGTGCGCGAAGCGGTGGTCGTCGCGCAGGAAGGCAGCGCCGGCAGTGGCAAGCGTCTGGTGGCCTATGTGGTGGGCGATTCCAGTCGTGCCGACTTCACCGACGATCTGCGTGCGCAACTCAAGGCGACGTTGCCGGGGCACATGGTGCCGGCGTATGTCTTGCGTCTGGAGCGCATGCCGCTGACGCCGAACGGCAAACTCGATCGCAAGAACCTGCCGAAACCGGACGTCAGCCAGCTGCAGCAGGCTTACCTTGCACCGCACACGCCGCTGGAACAGCAACTGGCGGCGATCTGGCAAGACGTGCTCAAGCTTGAGCAAGTGGGCATCAGCGACAACTTCTTCGAGCTGGGCGGCGATTCGATCATTTCGATTCAAGTGGTCAGCCGTGCGCGGCAGGCCGGGATTCGCTTCACACCGAAAGACCTGTTCCAGCACCAGACCATTGCAGCGCTGGCCGTGGTCGCGCAGACCGGTGAAGCGTTGCAATTGATCGATCAGCAACCGGTCGCCGGTAGCACAGCGCTGTTGCCGATCCATCAGGAGTTCTTCGCGCAGGCGATTCCCGACCGTCATCACTGGAACCAGTCGGTGATGCTCAAGCCGACGCAGGCGCTGAATGCGCAATTGCTGGAACAAGCACTCGATGCCTTGGTGCTGCATCACGACAGCTTGCGTCTGGACTTTGTCGAGCAGGCTGATGGTTGGGCCGCGCAATACCGTGATGTGGTAACGCAAGCGGGTGAGACCATTCTGTGGCAAGTCGAGGTCGCTGACCTTGCAGCTCTGGAAGTGCTGGGCGACAAGGCGCAACGTAGCCTGCAACTGAGCGGTGGCTCGCTGATTCGCGCGGTGTTGGCGAATCTGGCTGACGGTACGCAACGCCTGTTGCTGATCGTTCATCACCTGGTGGTCGATGGCGTGTCGTGGCGGATCCTGTTCGAAGACCTGCAAAACGCTTATCGGCAGCTCAGTGCCGGTGCATCCGTGCAATTGCCGGCCAAGACCAGCGCAGTCAAAGCCTGGGCGGCAGCGTTGCAGGATTATGCGGCAAGCCCTGCGTTGCAGGCTGAACTGCGCTTCTGGCAGCAGCAGTTGCAAGGCGCTTCGGCCGCCTTGCCTTACGACCATCCGCACGGCGGGCAGCAACACGATCAGGCGCTGACGATCCGCAGCAAACTGGACAAAGCCCTGACCCGTCAACTCTTGCAGGACGCGCCACAGGCCTATCGTACGCAGGTCAACGATCTGCTCCTGACCGCACTGGCGCGAGTGATGGTGCGCTGGACCGGTGACGACAGTGCGCTGGTCTTGCTCGAGGGCCACGGTCGCGAAGACCTCTTCGACAGCATCGACCTGACCCGCACGGTCGGTTGGTTCACCAGTGTGTTCCCGGCGTGTCTGTCACCGGTGACTGAACTGGGTGCATCGCTCAAACAAGTGAAGGAGCAACTGCGGGCCATTCCGCACAAAGGCATCGGCTTCGGTGCGCTGGCGCATCTGGGTGATGAACAGGCGCGCGAAACCCTGCAGGCCTTGCCGGCACCGCGCCTGACTTTCAACTATCTGGGCCAGTTCGACGGCAGCTTCGACGCGGCCGATGAGGCCTTGTTCGTACCGACCAGCGAAGCCGGCGGTGCCGAAGTCAATATGCAAGGGCCGCTGGGTAATCCGCTGGCGCTGAACGGCAAAGTCTTCGGCGGCGAGCTGGACCTGAGCTGGACCTACAGCGGCGCCATGTTCGACGCCGCGACCATCCAGCGTCTGGCCGATGACTACATGCAGGAACTGACCGCGCTGATCGGCCATTGCTGCGACAGCGGCAACCGTGGCGTGACACCGTCGGACTTCCCGCTGGCGCACCTGTCGCAAGCGCAACTGGATGCGCTGGTGCTGGAGCCGCAAGGCATCGATGACATCTACCCGCTGTCGCCCATGCAGCAGGGCATGCTGTTCCACACCTTGCTCGAACATGGCAATGGCGACTACATCAACCAGATGCGTCTGGACGTTGAGGGCGTCGAGCCGCAGCGCTTCCGCGCCGCGTGGCAAGCGGTGGTGGATGCCCACGACATTCTGCGTACCGGGTTCTTCTGGCAGGGTGACCTGCCGCAGCCGGTGCAAGTGGTGCAACGCCAGGTCGAGGTGCCGTTCAGCGTGCTCGACTGGAATGGCAAGGCTAATCTGGATTCGGCGTTGCAAACCCTCGCTGACGAGGAGCGCGCCCTGGGCTTGGACCTGACCTGTGCGCCGTTGCTGCGTCTGGTGCTGGTGCGCACGGCGACCGACCGTCATCACCTGATCTACACCAACCATCACATCCTGATGGATGGCTGGAGCAGCGCGCAGTTGCTCGGCGAAGTGCTGCAGCATTATCGCGGCGAAGCGGTGCCGCGTCCGGCGGGTCGCTATCGCGACTACATCGGCTGGCTGCAGCGTCAGGATGCGGCGGCTGCCGAGAAATACTGGCTGGCAACGCTGGAACACCTGCACGAGCCGACGCGTCTGGCCAATGCCATTGCACGGCCAATCGACGCTTTGCCAAGCGTCGGTTATGGCGACCATTACCAAGTGCTGGACGCCGACCTGAGCGTGCGTCTCGGTGAATTTGCCCGTGCTTCGAAAGTCACCGTCAACACGTTGGTGCAAGCCGCGTGGCTGTTGCTGTTGCAGCGTTACACCGGCAAAGACTGTGTGGCGTTCGGTGCAACCGTGGCCGGGCGTCCGGCGGATCTGCCGGGTGCTGAAGAACAGATCGGTCTGTTCATCAACACCTTGCCAGTGGTGGCCGCGCCGCAAGCGCAGCAGAGTCTGGCCAGTTGGCTGCAAGCCGTGCAGGCGCAGAACCTCGCTTCACGCGAGTTCGAACACACGCCGCTGGCGGACATTCAGCGCTGGGCCGGGCAGGGCGGTGACGCGTTGTTCGACAGCCTGATGGTGTTCGAGAACTATCCGATTGGCGAAGCGCTTGAACGGGGCGCGCCGCAGGGATTGCGTTTCGGTGCGGTGGTCAATCAGGAACAGACCAACTATCCGCTGACGCTGCTGGTGAGCATGGGCGCGCAACTGTCGGTGCATTTCAGCTATCAGCGCGACAGTTTTGCGGCGGCGAGTGTCGCGCAGCTGGGTGAAAGCCTGCAGCGTCTGCTCGGGCAGATGGTCGAAGCGGGTGAAGGCTCGTTGAGCGACTTGAGCCTGATCGACAACGTCACGAACGTCGAGCCCGACTTCGTCACCGAACTGTGCATTCATCAAGGCATTGCCCGCCAAGTGGCGGCCACGCCGGATGCGCTGGCGGTGACCTTCGCCGATACGCGACTGACCTACGCCGAACTCGATGCGCAAGCCAACCGTCTGGCGCACAAGCTGATCGAGTTGGGTGTCGGCCCGGAAGTGCGCGTGGGTGTGGCGATGCCGCGTTCCGAGCAGCTGCTGATTGCCTTGCTGGCGGTGCTCAAATCCGGCGGCGCGTATGTGCCGCTGGATCCGGATTACCCGGCTGATCGCGTTGCCTACATGCTCGAGGACAGCCGTGCGCGGGTGTTGCTCACCGAGCAAGCGGTCGCTGCGACGCTGAGCGTGCCGGGCGATACCCAAGTGCTGCTGATGGATCAGGTTTCGCTGACCGGTTATTCAGGTGTCGCCCCGCAAACGTCGGTCCAGCCGGACAACCTCGCCTATGTGATCTACACCTCCGGTTCCACCGGCAAACCGAAAGGCGTGGCCATCGCCCATCGCAACGTCATGGCCCTGATCGATTGGTCGGCCAAGGTCTACAGCCGTGACGATATCCAAGGCGTGCTGGCCTCGACATCGGTGTGCTTCGACCTGTCGGTGTGGGAGCTGTTTGTCACGTTGGTCAATGGCGGTTCGCTGATCATCGCGCGCAATGCACTGGAACTACCGACCCTGCCAGCTCGCGATCAGGTTCGCTTGATCAACACCGTGCCGTCGGCCATCGCTGCGCTGCAACGCGCCGGGCAGATTCCCGCGAGCGTGCGCATCATCAACCTCGCGGGTGAGCCGCTCAAACAAGGGCTGGTCGACGCGTTGTATCAGCAGCCGACAGTCGAGCACGTCTACGACCTTTACGGCCCGTCGGAAGACACCACCTATTCGACCTGGACCCGCCGTATCGCCGGCGGTCAGCCGCGCATCGGTCGTGCGCTCGATCACAGCGCCAGCCATTTGCTCGACGCCGATCTGCAAGCGGTGCCGCATGGGGTTTCGGCCGAGCTGTACCTGTCCGGCGCCGGCATCACCCGCGGTTATCTGGGGCGTGCGGCGATGACCGCCGAGCGCTTTGTACCGAACCCGTTCGTCGGCAATGGCGAGCGCATGTACCGCACCGGCGACCTGATTCGTGAACGCGAAGAGGGCGAACTGGAGTACATGGGCCGGATCGACCATCAGGTGAAAATTCGTGGATTCCGCATCGAACTGGGGGAAATCGAGGCGCGATTGCTCGCGCAACCGGACGTCAGCGAAGCAGCGGTGCTGGCCATCGAAAGCGAAACCGGTGCGCAACTGGTGGCCTATGTGGTCGCCCCGCAGCTGGACATGCATGACGGCGAAGCGCAGCGGCAACTGCGCGACGGACTAAAGACTGGCCTCAAGTCTTCGTTACCTGACTACATGATTCCCGCGCACCTGCTGTTCCTTGAGCAGTTGCCACTGACCCCCAACGGCAAACTCGACCGCAAGGCCCTGCCTGCGGTGGATGCCAGCCAGATGCAGGCCGCGTACGTCGCGCCGCAGAGTGAGCTTGAGCAGCAGGTCGCGGCGATCTGGCAGCAAGTGCTCGAGGTTGAACGCATTGGTCTGAACGATCACTTCTTCGAACTGGGCGGGCACTCGCTGCTGGCGGTCAACGTGGTGTCGCGCATCGCCCTCGAACTGGGCCTGACGCTGACCCCGCAACTGTTATTCCAGCACCCCGTCCTGAGCGACTTTGTCGCTCGACTCGATACAGGAGGCGGGGCAATCAACGAACAGAAACTGAGCAAGCTGGAAGCCCTGCTTGACGATATGGAGGAAGTCTGATGGACAAGAGTGTTGCTTTGAGGGTAGCCAAGCGCTTTATCACTCTGCCGCTGGACAAACGTAAGCTGTACCTGGAAAAGATGCTCGAAGAGGGCGTCTCTCCGGCCAACCTGCCGATCCCGGAAACACGCTCCGGGTTTGCAGCGATTCCTCTGTCGTACGCTCAGGAACGCCAACTGTTCCTCTGGCAAATGGATCCGCACAGCACCGCGTATCACATCCCCAGCGCCTTGCGCCTCAAGGGCCAGCTGGACGTGGCGGCGCTGGAACGCAGCTTCAATGCCGTGGCCGCGCGCCACGAAAGTTTGCGCACCACGTTTGCCGAGCACGGCGAAACCTTCTGCCAAGTGATTCACCCGCAATTGCCACTGAGCATCACCCTGACACCGCTGCCGGCAGGCCTCGACAGCGCTGGCGAAGAGGCGGCGATCAAGGCGTTTGTCGAAAGCGAAACCGCGCGCCCGTTCAATCTGCAACAGGGTCCGCTGCTGCGCGTGGCATTGCTCAAGGTCGCTGATGACGATCATGTGCTGGTGTTGATCCAGCACCACATCATCGCCGATGGCTGGTCGATCAAAGTGCTGGTCAACGAGCTGATCCAGCATTACGCCGCCGACAGCGCCGGGCAGCCGTTGAGCCTGCCGGAACTGGAGGTGCAATACGCCGACTACGCGATCTGGCAGCGCCACTGGCTGGAAGCGGGCGAGCGTGAGCGACAACTGGCTTACTGGATCAAGACACTGGACGGCGAGCAGCCGGTGCTGGAACTGCCGATCGATTTCCCGCGTCCGGCAGTGCAAAGTTTGCGCGGTGCACGCCTGCAACTGGACCTGCCGGCGGCCCTCGGCGATGCGCTCAAGCAACTGGCCCAGCGCGAAGGCGCGAGCCTGTTCATGCTGTTGCTGGCGTCGTTCCAGGCGTTGCTGCATCGCTACAGCGGCCAGGCGCAGATTCGTGTCGGCGTGCCCACGGCCAACCGTAACCGGGTCGAGACCGAGGGCCTGATCGGCTTCTTCGTCAACACTCAAGTCTTGAATGCCGAAGTGCATGGGCAACTGCCGTTCAACCAATTGCTGGCCCAGGTCAAGCAGGCGGCGATGGCCGCCCAGGCACATCAGGATCTGCCGTTCGAGCAGTTGATCGAAGCGCTGCAACCGGAACGCAGCCTGAGCCACAGCCCGGTGTTCCAGGTGATGTTCAACCACCAGACCAGCCGTGATCAGGGCCGTGGCGCGGTGCAACTGCCGCAACTGAGCGTCGAGGATGTGCAGTGGGAAGGGCGCACCGCGCAATTCGACCTGACGCTCAATACCTATGAATCGAATGACGGTTTCGCCGCCGAGCTGACCTACGCCACCGATCTGTTCAAGCCGGAAACGGTCGAGCGTCTGGCGCGTCATTGGCAAAACCTGTTGCAAGGAATTGTGGCCGCACCGACTCAACGGGTTGGCGAGTTGCCCTTGCTGGAAAGTGCCGAGCACGGCGTTCTGTTGCAGGACTGGTTCCGCGTGGCGGATCACAGCGCGCAGGGCGAATGCGTGCAGCAGGACTTTGCCTTGCAGGCGCAGCAAAACCCCCAGGCCACGGCACTGATCATCGGCGACGACGTACTGACGTATGGCGAACTGGATGCCCGGGCCAATCAACTGGCGCATCACCTGATCGAGGCCGGCGTCGGCCCGGATCAACTGGTCGGCATCGCGGTCGAGCGCAGCGTTGAGATGATCGTCGGCCTGTTGGCGATCCTCAAGGCCGGCGGTGCTTATGTGCCGCTGGACCCGGCGTATCCCGAGGATCGCCTGGCCTACATGATCGAAGACAGCGGTCTGCAATTGCTGTTGACCCAAACGCATTTGCAAGCGCAGTTGCCGATCCCGGCGGGTGTGCAAACCCTGTTGCTCGATCAGCCAGCTGCCTGGCTGGCGGCTTACCCACAGACCCTGCCGAGCGTCGCCGTCAATGGCGAACACTTGGCGTACACGATCTACACCTCCGGCTCTACTGGCAAACCGAAAGGCGTGATGGTGCGCCACGCGGCGCTGAGCAACTTTGTCGCGAGCATGATCAATCAGCCGGGGATTGCCGCTGCGGATCGCATGCTGTCGCTGACCACGTTCTCGTTCGATATTTTTGGCCTGGAAATCTATGGTCCGCTGCTGGCTGGCGCCTGTGTGGTGTTGACCGGCAAGGATGTGCATCAGGATCCGCAAGCGGTGCTCGAACTGATCGAGCGTCATGCCGTCAGCGTCCTGCAAGCCACGCCATCGACCTGGCGCATGCTGCTCGACAACGAACACGCAGCGATTCTCAAGGGCCGCACATTCCTCTGTGGCGGTGAAGCGCTGCCGCAGGAACTGGCCAATCGCATGCTGGCGCTGACGCCGAGCGTGTGGAACCTGTATGGCCCGACCGAAACCACGATCTGGTCGGCGCAACACGCACTGAGTGCGGACAACAGCCGCCCGTTTCTCGGTACGCCGATCGACAACACTGCGCTGTACATCCTCGGCAGCGACCTTGAGCTCAATCCGCTCGGTGCGCCGGGGGAATTGCTGATTGGCGGTGACGGTCTGGCGCGCGGTTATTTCCAGCGCCCGAGCCTGACCGCCGAACGTTTTGTGCCGGATCCGTTTTCGGCAAACGGTGCGCGTCTGTACCGCACCGGCGACCTGACCCGTTATCGCGCAGAAGGCGTGATCGAGTACATCGGGCGCATCGACCATCAAGTCAAAATCCGTGGTTTCCGAATCGAGCTTGGCGAGATCGAAGCGCGTTTGCTCGCGCTCGACAGCGTGCGCGAAACCGTGGTGGTCGCGCAGGACGGCCCGACTGGACCGCAACTGGTCGGCTATGTGGTGCCATCCTCCAGCGCTGTTGATGAAGTCGAACTGCGCGCTGAATTGAAAGCCAGCCTCAAGGCCGAGCTGCCGGAATACATGGTGCCGGCGCACCTGCTGTTCCTCGCGCAACTGCCGCTGACCCCCAACGGCAAAGTCGACCGCAAAGCCTTGCCGGCGCCAGATGCCAGCCAGTTGCAATCGACTTACAGCGCGCCAAAAACCGCGACTCAACATGCCGTCGCCGAGATCTGGCAAGCGGTGCTCAAGCTTGAGCGTGTCGGCCTCAGTGACAACTTCTTCGAACTCGGCGGCCATTCCTTGCTGGTGACGCAAGTGGTCTCCCGTGTGCGTCAGGCGCTGAACGTTCAGGTGTCGCTGCGCACACTGTTCGAGCACAGCACGCTGGAAGATTTCGTTGCTGCTTTGGGTGTCGATCAGGCGACTCAGGAACCGCCGATTGTTGCCTTGCCACGCCTGCAACCGCTGGCGCTTTCCTATGCGCAGGAGCGTCAGTGGTTCCTCTGGCAGCTGGAACCGACCAGCACGGCCTATCACGTCCCGGCTGCGCTGCGTCTGCGCGGTGAGCTGAATCTGCCGGCATTGCAGCAAAGCTTCAATGCGCTGATCGAGCGCCACGAATCCTTGCGCACCTGCTTCGTCGAACAGCAGGGCCAGACCCTGCAAGTGATTCAGGCGCATGGCACGCTGGATCTGCAAGTGCAGGACGTGGCGGGGCTCGACGACGCGGCGCTGCGAGCGCTGGTCGCCGCAGAAACCCTGCACCTGTTCAACCTGCAGCAAGGCCCGCTGCTGCGGGTGAAACTGCTGCGTCTGGCCGCCGATGATCACGCGCTGGTGATCACCTTGCACCACATCGTCTCCGACGGTTGGTCGATGAACATCATGGTCGATGAACTGGTGGCGTTGTACGCCGCGTACAGCCAGGGCCAGACCGCGCCATTGCCGGCGTTGCCGGTGCAATACGCCGACTACGCCGTGTGGCAGAAACAGTGGATGGACGCCGGTGAGCGCGAGCGTCAGTTGAATTACTGGACCGCGCAACTCGGCGATGGCGATCAGCCGTTGCTGGAGCTGCCGACCGACCGTCCGCGCCCGGCCGAGCAAAGCTATCGCGGCGCGCGTCGCGACATCCCCCTGAGCCTCGAACTGGCTACTGCCCTCAAGCAAGTCGCGCAACGTGAGAACGTCACCCTGTTCGCGTTGTTGCTGGCCTCGTTCCAGACCTTGCTGCACCGCTACAGCGGTCAGGCCGACATCCGCGTCGGTGTGCCGGTAGCCAACCGCAACCGGGTCGAGACGGAAGGGCTGATCGGCTTCTTCGTCAACACCCAGGTGCTGAAGGCCGAGTTCGACAGTCAGCAGACTTTCCGCAGCCTGTTGCAACAAGTGAAGAACACCGTGCTCGGCGCTCAGGCCCATCAGGATCTGCCGTTCGAGCAACTGGTCGACGCACTGCAACCGGAACGCAGCCTCAGCCACAGCCCGCTGTTCCAGGTGATGCACAACCACCAGAGCCAGGCGCGTCAGGCGCAGGGCGCGACACGCCTGCCGCAACTGCACATCGAAGGCTTGCCGTGGGCATCGAATACGGCGCAGTTCGACCTGACCCTGAACACCTTTGAATCGACCGACAACGTCTGGGCCGAGCTGACCTACGCCACCGACCTGTTCGACGTCGAGACCATCGAGCGCCTGTCGCAACACTGGACGAATCTGCTGCACGGCATCATCGCCGACAGCGGCCAGCGCATTGCCGAACTGCCGCTGCACGACGCCGCCGAACGCGCTGCGACGCTGCTGCAATGGAACCCGGCCGTGGCCGATTTCCCTAACGAGCAGTGCCTGCATCACTTGATCGAAGCCCAGGCCGCCCGCGCACCGCAAGCGGTGGCCGTGACGTATGCCGAGCAATCCTTGAGCTACGGTGAACTCAACAGCCGTGCCAACCAGTTAGCGCACAAGCTGATCGCCAGCGGCGTCGGCCCGGACGTGCGCGTGGGTCTGGCGGTGGAGCGCAGCCTCGACATGCTGGTCGGTTTGCTGGCGATTCTCAAGGCTGGCGGTGCGTATGTGCCGCTCGACCCAAGCTACCCGGAAGAGCGCCTGAGCTACATGATCGGCGACAGCGGCATTGGTCTGCTGTTGAGCCAAAGCCATTTGCTCGCCCGTCTGCCAGTGCCGGACTCCGTACGCAGTCTGATGCTCGATCAGGATCGTGAAGATCTCGAAGGCTACAGCGACTGCAACCCGCAGGTGCAGATGAGCGCGGACAACCTCGCGTATGTGATCTACACCTCCGGTTCGACCGGTCAGCCCAAGGGCACCTTGCTCGCGCACCGCAACGTGCTGCGCCTGTTCGAAGCCACTGCGGCGTGGTTCGATTTCGGCGCGCAGGATGTCTGGAGCCTGTTCCATTCCTACGCGTTCGACTTCTCCGTGTGGGAGATTTTCGGCGCGCTGCTGTACGGCGGCAAACTGGTGGTGGTGCCTTACGAGGTCAGCCGTGCGCCGGAAGATTTCTTCGCTTTGCTGTGTCGCGAAGGCATCACCGTGCTCAACCAGACACCCTCGGCGTTCAAGCAACTGATGCAGGTCGCCTGCGCCCCGGAACACGCCGCGCAACAACTGGCGCTGCGTTACGTGGTGTTCGGCGGTGAGGCGCTGGAAGTGAAAAGCCTGCGTCCATGGTTCGAGCGTTTCGGCGATCAAACGCCGCAACTGATCAACATGTACGGCATCACTGAAACCACCGTGCACGTGACGTACCGGCCGTTGTCGATGGCCGATTTGCAGCGTGACGCCAGCAGCCCGATCGGCGAGCCGATTCCGGACCTGTCGTGGTACTTGCTCGACGGCGATCTGAACCCGGTGGCCAAGGGTTGCATCGGTGAGTTGTACGTCGGTCGCGCCGGTCTGGCGCGCGGTTATCTGAACCGCGCCGACCTGACCACGCTACGCTTCATTCCTGATCCATTCGCCACTGACGGCGGTCGTCTGTACCGCACCGGCGATCTGGCGCGTTATCGCGCTGACGGCGTGATCGAATACATCGGGCGCATCGACCATCAGGTGAAGATTCGCGGTTTCCGTATCGAACTCGGTGAGATCGAAGCGCAACTGCTCGAACAGGCTGCCGTACGCCAAGCCGTGGTGCTGGCGCAGCCGGGCCTCAGTGGTCAACAACTGGTTGCGTATCTGGTGCCGACTGATGCGGCATTGCTCGACGCCAGCGCCGCTGAACAAGCGCAATGGCGCGACCGCGTGCGTGCCGAACTCAAGGAAAACCTGCCGGATCACATGATCCCGGCGCACTTGTTGCTGCTCGGGCAATTGCCGCTGACCGCCAACGGCAAACTCAACCGCAGTGCCTTGCCGTCGCCGGATGCCAGTCAGGCGCAGCAGACCTATCAGGCGCCGCAAAGCGACCTGGAACAGCGTCTGGCCGAGATCTGGCAAGACGTGCTGAAGCTGCCGCAAGTGGGCCTCAACGACAACTTCTTCGAACTGGGCGGCGATTCGATCATCTCGATTCAGGTGGTCAGCCGCGCGCGACAGGCCGGTATTCGCTTGAACCCGAAAGACCTGTTCCAGCACCAGACCATTCAACGTCTGGCCCTGGTCGCGCAGTTGGGCGATGACGATACGAGCATCGACCAACAAGCGGTGACCGGCGCAGCGTTGCTGTTGCCGATCCAGCAGCAGTTCTTCGACGATGAAATCCCTGAGCGTCATCACTGGAACCAGTCGGTGCTGCTCAAGCCGCGCCAGCCGCTGGACGCGGACAAAGTCGAGCAAGTGTTGCGTGCGCTGGTTGCCCATCACGATGCCTTGCGCCTGAGTTTCACCCAGCACAACGGCGTGTGGCAGGCCGAGCACCGCGCGGTTGAAGATCAACCGCAAAACCTGCTGTGGCAGGAAGCCGTCGCCGATGCCGACGCACTGGAGGACTTGGGCAACCGCGCCCAGCGCAGCCTCGATCTGCAGAACGGGCCGCTGTTGCGTGCGGTGTTGGCGAATCTGGCCGATGGCACCCAGCGTTTGCAGTTGGTCATTCATCACTTGGTGGTGGACGGCGTGTCGTGGCGGATTCTGCTGGAGGATCTGCAGAACGCGTATCAGCAATTGCTTGACGGTCAGGCGCTGCGCCTGCCCTCGAAAACCAACGCCTTCAAGGACTGGAGCGAACACTTGCAGCGCTACGCCAACAGCGCGGCGTTGCAACAGGAACTGGCTTACTGGCAGGCCTGCCTGAGCGATGTCAGCACCGATCTGCCGTGCAAGCGTGCCGATGCCGGTCAGCACAATCGTCTGGCGCACACTGTGCAGACCCGTCTCGGCAGCGAGCTGACCCGACAGTTGCTGCAAGAAGCCCCGGCGGCGTATCGCACCCAGGTCAACGACTTGCTGCTGACGGCGTTGGCGCGGGTCATTGGCCGCTGGAGCGGGCAGGCGTCGACGCTGATTCAGCTCGAAGGTCATGGGCGTGAAGAGCTGTTCGACGGTGTTGACCTGACCCGCACCGTGGGCTGGTTCACCAGCCTGTTCCCGGTGCGCCTGACCCCGACGGTGACGCCGGGCGAGTCGATCAAACAGATCAAGGAACAACTGCGCTCGATCCCCAATAAAGGCATCGGTTTCGGTGCACTGCGTCATCTTGGCGATGCTCAGGCACAACAGAGCCTGCGTGAATTGCCGACCCCGCGCATCACCTTCAACTACCTCGGTCAGTTCGACGGCAGTTTCGAGGGCGATGACGGCGCGCTGTTTGCACCGGCGCCGGACAATGCCGGTCTCGACCAGAGCCCGGACGCGCCAATGGGCAATTGGCTGACCCTCAACGGTCAGGTGTACGGCGGCGAATTGCGCGTAGGCTGGACATTCAGCAGCGAGCGTTTCGACAGTGCTGTGATCGAAGCACTGGCGGCGGATTACGCCGAGGAGCTGGCCACTTTGATCGGCCATTGCCTGACCCCGGGCGTCGCTGGGCTGACGCCTTCGGACTTCCCGCTGGCCGGCCTGACCCAGGCACAGCTCGACGGCTTGCCAACCCGTCCACAGCAGATTGACGACATCTATCCGTTGTCGCCGATGCAGCAGGGCATGTTGTTCCACACCCTCTACGCGCAACAGTCCGGCGACTACATCAACCAGATGTGTGTGGCCGTCGATGGCTTGCAGGTCGAGCGTTTCCGCGATGCCTGGCAAGCGGCGATGGACAGCCACGAAGTGCTGCGCAGCGGTTTTGTCTGGGAAGGTGACCTGCCCAATGCCCTGCAAGTGGTGCACAAAGGCTTGCAGGTGCCGTTCAGCGTGCTCGACTGGCGTGATCGCAGCGACCAGGCGCAAGCGCTGAAAGCCTTGGAACTTGAACAACGCCAGCAAGGGTTTGATCTGCACGCGGCACCGTTACTGCGTCTGGTCGTGGTGCAGGTGGCGGCTGAGCGCTTCCATCTGATTTACACCTCGCACCACATTCTGATGGACGGCTGGAGCAACTCGCAGTTGCTCGGCGATGTATTGCAGCGCTATCACGGTCACGCGCCGGCGATGGGGGCGGGACGTTATCGCGATTACATCCAGTGGTTGGCGCAGCAGGATGCGCAGGTCACGGAAAACTTCTGGAAGGGCCAACTGGCCGACTTCGAGACACCGACGTATCTGGCCGATGCCGTGCCGCACCTCGTTGATGCAAGCGTCAGCGGTCAGGGTGAATACCTGCTGACCCTCGACACTCTCGCGACCGCTGAACTCAACAGTTTTGCCCGGGCGCAAAAGGTCACGGTCAACACGCTGGTGCAAGCCGCGTGGTTGTTGCTGTTGCAGCGCTACACCGGGCAGGACACGGTCACGTTCGGCGCCACGGTATCGGGGCGACCGGCGCAGTTGAACGGCGTCGAAGGCCAGATCGGTCTGTTCATCAACACCTTGCCGATCATCGCCAGCCCACGTGCCGAACAGTCGTTGCCGCAATGGCTGCAGCAAGTGCAAGCACAGAACCTGTTGCTGCGCGAACAAGAGCACACGCCGCTGTTCGACATCCAGCGTTGGGCGGGGCAGAGCGGTGAGGCGTTATTCGACAACATTCTGGTGTTCGAGAACTACCCGATTGCCGAAGCCTTGCAACAAGCCGAATCGGCGGATCTGCGCTTTGGCGAAGTCGACCGTTATGAGCAGACCAACTATCCGCTGACGTTGATGGTCAACCTCGATCAGCAATTGACCGTGCACTTCAGCTATCAACAGACAAGTTTTGCCGCCGGCACCGTGGTCAAACTGGCAACGCAGTTGCAGCAACTGTTGAGCGGCATGCGCGCCAGTGTCGATGGCTGTCTGGGCGAATGGAACCTGCTTGAAGCAGACGATGAGCAACGTATTCTGCGTGACTGGAATCCGCAGGCAACCGCTGACCTAGAGCCGATTTGCATCCACCAGGCCATCGAGCGTCAGGTCGCTGCCCAGCCGGACGCGCGCGCCGTGACGTTCGGCCATCAGTCCTTCACTTATGGCGATATCGATGCCCGGGCCAATCGTCTGGCGCACCGTTTGATCAGCACGGGCGTCGCCGCCGAAGTGCGCGTCGGTGTGGCGATGCAGCGCTCCGACAATCTGCTGGTGGCACTGCTCGCGGTACTCAAGGCCGGTGGCACCTACGTGCCGCTGGACCCGGATTACCCGGCGGATCGGGTCGCCTACATGCTTGAAGACAGCCGCGCCCGCGTGCTGCTGACCGAGACCGATGTGGCGGCCTCCCTGTCGCTCGCCAGCGACATGCAAGTGTTGCTGCTGGATCAACTGGATCTCTCGGCCTACAGCTCGGTCGCGCCTGTCACCGACGTGAGTGTGAACAATCTTGCCTACGTGATTTACACCTCTGGTTCCACCGGCAAGCCCAAAGGCGTATCGATCAGCCATGCCAACATCATGGCGCTGAGCGACTGGTCGAAGCGCCTCTACAGCCGCGAGGACATTCAAGGTGTGCTCGCTTCGACGTCGGTGTGTTTCGACCTGTCGGTGTGGGAGCTGTTTGTCACCCTGGCCAATGGCGGTTCGTTGATCATCGCGCGCAACGCGCTGGAGTTGCCGAACTTGCCGGCGCGCGATCAGGTGCGCCTGATCAATACCGTGCCGTCGGCAATCAATGCCTTGCAGGACGCCGGCGATATTCCGGCCAGCGTACGCATCATCAACCTGTGCGGCGAGGCGCTGAAGCAGAACCTGGTGGACACCCTGTATGAACAGGCGACCATCGCCGATATCTTCGACTTGTACGGCCCGTCGGAAGATACCGTTTACTCCACCTGGACCCGTCGAGAGGCTGGCGGCACGGCGAACATCGGTCGACCGATGATCCGCACCGCCAGTTATGTGCTGGGCGGCGATCTGCAACCGGCACCACAGGGTGTGTCCGCGGAGTTGTACCTGGCCGGTGCCGGTCTCAGCCGTGGCTATCTGGGCCGGGCGGCGATGACCGCAGAGAAATTCGTACCGAACCCTTTCGCCGGCAATGGCGAGCGTATGTACCGCACCGGCGACCTGACCCGTTATCTGGGCGACGGCACGTTGCAATACGTCGGGCGTATCGATCATCAGGTGAAGGTGCGCGGTTTCCGTATCGAGCTGGGCGAAATCGAAGCGCGTCTGTTGCAGATCGACAACGTCAGCCAGGCGCTGGTGGTGGCGCAACCGATCGCCTCCAGCCATCAACTGGTGGCGTATGTGGTGGTCGATGACGCGTCCGTGGCCAGCGCCGATGCGGCCGCGCAAGCGGTGCTGCGCGAAGCGCTGAAGACGCGACTCAAGGCGCACCTGCCGGACTACATGATTCCGGCGCACGTGCTGTTCCTCGCCAGCCTGCCGCTGACGCCGAACGGCAAGGTCGACCGCAAAGCCTTGCCGAGCATCGACGCGTTTGTCGCGGCGGGTGACTTCGTTGCCCCCGTCGGTGAACTGGAACAGCAGATCGCAGCCATCTGGCAAAACGTCTTGGAACTCGATCAGGTCAGCCGCGAGGATCATTTCTTCGAACTGGGCGGGCACTCGCTGCTGGCCACTCAGGCAGTCTCGCGTTTGCGCCATTTGACCGGCGGCACGTTGAGCCTGCGGGACCTGTTCAACTATCCGCGCCTCAAGGATCTGGCCACCTGGATGGCCGAAGAACAGACACCGGCCCTTGGCGGGGCGGCCAGTCAGGCCGTTCCACTGAAGGCCTGGGGCAGCAAATCGACGGCACCGCTGTCGCTGGTGCAACGGCGTTTGTGGGTCGCCGAGCAATTGTCCGGCGGCAGTTCGGCCTACGGCATGCCGCTGGCCCTGCGCTTGCGCGGTGAGCTGTCGGTCGAGCGCTTCATGAGCAGTTTTGCCGAAGTGGTGCGCCGTCATGAAGTGCTGCGCACCGCGTACTCGCAGGATGACGAAGGTGATCCGATTGCGCTGATTGCCGAGACGGTCGATGTCGACTTCCCGTTGCTCGATTTGTCCGGTCTGTCGCGCAGTGCCCAGGAAGAACAGGTCGCGCAGGCTGCGCTGGATAACGCGCGAACGCCGATCGATCTGGAGCAGGCGCCATTGTGGCGCGGGCGCATTCTGCATCTGTCACCGACCGAGCATGTGCTGCTGTTCTCCATGCATCACATCATTTCTGACGGTTGGTCGATGGGCGTATTGATCAACGAACTGGTGCAGCTCTATGAGCTGAGCAAGGCCGGTGCTGCCGCGTCGTTGCCGGCGCTGGAAGTGCAGTACTCGGACTTTGCCCTGTGGCAACAGGAGCTGGAACGGCAAGGGATTCTCGGCCAGCAGGCGGATTACTGGAGAGAGATGCTCCGTGGTTACAGCGGGCAGCTCAACCTGCCGCTGGACACCCCGCGAGGGCCGGTGGCGTCGTACGACGGTGATGCCGTGCAGTTCCATCTGCCGAAGGATTTGAGTCAGGCCTTGCGCAAGGTTGCCAATGACGCCGGGGTGACGCTGTACAGCACGCTGCTGGCGTCGTTCCAGGTGTTGTTGCATCAATTCAGCGGCGGCGACGACGTGTTGGTCGGCGCCGACGTCGCTGGACGCGAGCAGGCGCAGCTGGAACAACTGATCGGCTTCTTCGTCAACGTCTTGCCGCTGCGTTCGCGCTTCTCGGCGGACACGGCGTTCTCGGCATTCCTCGCCCGCACGCAGGACACCCTGCTCGGCGCGCTGGAGCATCAGGACCTGCCGCTGGACATGATCGTCGAATCCTGTGGCGTGCCGCGCCACAAGGGCATGAACCCGTTGGTGCAGGTGTTGTTCGTGATGAACAACCTGCCGGGCCGTACCCAATCCATGGGCGGTTTGAGCGTCGAGCCGCTGGCGGCGCTGCAGAGCCATTCTAAATTCGACATGGCATTGTTCGTTGACGAAGAAGAAGGGCAATTGCTGGGTAATTGGCAATTCGCCACAACCTTGTTCGGACACGAGCGCATTCAGTACCTGGTGCAGGCCTGGATAGCCCTGTTGGAACAGATCGTCGCTGATCAGGACATTCAATTGGGAGCTATCAGCATGCCAGTCGACAATTTAGCAGTGGCCGCCAAACCCGCTGCCCCCGGACCCAAGGCCGACAAACTGGGCAAGTTCCTCAAGCGTGGCGCCGCGCCGGTGGCCAAGGTTCGCCCGGCGCCGATCCGCGAATCGCTGATCGCCGCGCCGCAGCCGTTCCCGCTGTTGATGGAACCGAACGAGCCGCAGCTGGATTTGATCGAGTGGATCAAGCACAACCGCCCGCTGATCGAAGAAAAACTCGCGACCCACGCCGGCATTCTCTTCCGTGGTTTCGAGCTCGACGGCATTCAGGGTTTTGAGGCGTTCGCCGAAGCGATCCAGCCAGGCCTGTACGGTCAATACGGCGATCTGCCGAAGAAGGAGGGCGGCAAGAACACTTATCGCTCCACGCCGTACCCGGAACGCAAGATGATCCTGTTCCACAACGAGAGCTCGCACCAGGATCGCTGGCCGCGCAAGCAGATGTTCTATTGCGAGCAAGCGGCGCCGGTCGGTGGTGCGACGCCGGTGGTGGATTGCCGCTTGATGTACGAAAAACTGCCGGCGGATCTGCGTGACAAGTTCGAGTCCAAAGGCTTGCTGTATGTGCGCACCTTCACCGACAACCTCGACGTGTCGTGGCAGCACTTCTTCAAGACCGAAGACCGTGCCGAAGTCGAAGCCCGCTGCCGCGCCGGCGGTATCGAGTGGCGCTGGCTCGACAACAACGAACTGCAAACCCGCACACCGGGACCGGCGATCATTCGTCACCCGATCACCGGCGCCAAGTCATTCTTCAATCAGGTGCAGTTGCACCACATCTACTGGCTGGAGCCGGATGTGCGTGAAGACCTGTTGTCGATGTTCGGCGCCGAGCGCATGCCGCGTCACGTGTACTACGGCGACGGTTCGCCGATCGAAGACGACGTGATGCAACGCATCGGTGAGCTGTATGAAGAGTGCGCCGTGCGGTTCGACTGGCAGAAGGGCGACGCGATCCTGCTCGATAACATGCTGGTGGCGCATGCCCGTGATCCCTTCGAAGGTCCGCGCAAGATTGTCGTGGCGATGGGTGACATGTATGACCACGGCAGCCTGGAGCGCCCGACAGCCGCCGCTCAGGTGGCAATGAATACTGAGGAAAGCGGAGCATGAGCGAAGTCATGATGGACGTGCAGGATCCGGGTTTCGCCCTGACGCCTGAGCAACAGGCGCTGCTTGAGCGCCTGTCGAACACCGCCACCTGTGGCGAGGCCATGCGCTGGCTCAGCGTTGTCATTGACGGTGATCTCGACCCGCAACGTTTGCAGGCCGCGTTCGATAGCGTGCTGACACAGCAGCCGATGTTGTTGGCGCGGCTGGGCAAGGCTGCCGGTTTCCACGGTTTGCGTCAGGCGGCGACCGGCAGCGTGCGCTTCCCGCTGACGGTCCATGCCGGCGAGCAGCGCGCCGAGGATGTCCAGGCGCAGATCAGCGAATCACTGGGTCGCGCCTTTGTCGTCGGCGAGTCGGCCAGCGTGCAGGCGGTGCTTTATCGTCTGGCGTCGCAGCAATGGCAACTGGTGCTGGGCATTGCTCGCTACAGCGCCGACGCGCCATCGTTGAACCTTGTGCTGCAACAAGTGCAACAGGCGTACGCCGGGGTTCAGCCAACCGAAGACGAGGAGTCGGGGGAATTCGCCCAGTATCTGGAATGGCGCAGCGAAGTGGTGCTCGATGAAGATGCCGCCACCGCTCGAGCGTACTGGCAGCAACACCTGCAAGGTGTGCAGACGGACATCGCAACGCCTTGGCTGGCTGCTCGCAGCGCCAGCCTCGAAGCGAGTGCTGCCGATTCGCGCGTAGCGCTGAATCTGCAGGCGGCGCAGCGTGATGCTCTGCAAGCGCTGGCCGAGCAGCTTGGTCAGCCAGTCGCCACGTTGCTGCAAGGCGCGTGGTGGCTGTTGCTCGGGCGTTTGAGCGGTCTCGATCAAGCGCTGGTCGGTCTGCGCCATGACAGCCGTGGCGACTACGAGTATTTCGCCAACGCCGTTGGCGTGTTCGAGAAAACCTTGCCGCTCTCGCTGGAATTGCCTGGCAGCGCGCGCTTCAGTGACTGGCTGGGACAGTTGGCCGCGCGTGTCGAAGAACATCGTACCTGGCAGGAATACTGGACGCCGGAACTGGCGCCCGACGCCGCGCGCCCGGCTTACGGCTTCAGCCTTGGCCAGATCGGCGTTGCCACCAACAGCAGCGGTTTGCGCTGGGCCCGGGCTGAAACCGTGCAGGTGCAACCGGATACTTTCGAGTTGTTGTTGCAGGTGCAGCTGGACGAAAACCAGCGTCTTGCCGGCGCTGGTCTGCAGTATGCCGCTTCGCGCTATTCGCCAGCGGCAGCCGAGGCCGTACGGGATCAGTTCGGCGCACTGTTGAGCGCGATTGTCGAGGCGCCGCACACAGCGCTTGGCCAACTCAATCTGCTCAGTCACGCCGCCGAACAGCGCCTGCTGGCGATCAACCCGCCGCCGCGGGCGCTGGTCGACACCCGTTACCTGCCACAGCGTATGGCTGACTTGGCGACGCATACGCCAGACGCAATCGCCTTGACCGATGCCGAGCAGCAATTGAGCTATGGCCAGTTGCTGGATCGTGCAGAAACCGTGGCTCAGGGCCTGAGCAACAAAGGCGTGGGCAAAGGCTCGATCGTCGCGCTGGCGCTGCCTCGCTCGGCGGACCTGGTCATCGCGATGTTGGCGAGCTGGCGCATCGGCGCGGCATATCTGCCGCTGGATGTGCAATGGCCACAGGCGCGTCAGGCGTTGATGCTGGAACAGGCCAACGCAGCGCTGTTGTTGACCGATGCAGCGCACGTGACGGCCTGGCAGGATCAGCCGCACACCGCGCTGACCCTGGCCGACCTCGGCACGTCGCACGCGGTATTGCCGCGGCTGTCGACCGAGGGTAGCGACATCGCTTATGTACTGTTTACCTCCGGCTCTACCGGTGTGCCAAAAGGCGTGGTGATCGAGCATCGGCACTTGCTCAATTATGTCGCGCAGGCCAGTCAGGCGCTGGGCCTGGAGCAGTGCAAAAACATCGGCTTCAGTTCCACCGTCGCGGCAGATCTGGGCAACACCACGTTGTTCGGTGCGTTGTTCAATGGTGCAACGCTGCATGTCGCCAGCGATGCGCAAATGCAGGACGGCGCGTTGTTCGCCGAGTACCTGCAGCAGCGTCAGATCGACGGCCTGAAAATCGTCCCCTCGCACCTTGCCGCGCTGCTTGACAATGAGCAGGCGACCTTGCCGCACACGCTGGTGCTGGGCGGCGAGCCGATTGCGCCGACGCTGATCGAGCGCATTGTGCGGCTGCGCAGTGATTGCCGGGTGTTCAACCATTACGGCCCGACCGAAGCCACGGTCGGCGTGATGATTCATCCGCTGACCCTTGACGGCTCGGGCGGCGATTGTTCGGCGTTGAGCCAGGTGCTCGGCAACAACCAGGTGTTTGTGCTGGACGCTGATCTGCGGCTGGCGCCGGAGGGTGTGCTGGGTGAGTTGTATCTGGGCGGGGCGCAAATATGCCGTGGCTATTTGAACGCCGAGGCCGATGCGCAGACGTTCATTCAGAGCCCGTTCGATCCTGCGCAGCGTTTGTATCGCAGCGGCGACCTGGCCTGTTACCGCGCCGATGGTGCAATCCAGCTGCAGGGTCGACGTGATCAGCAGGTCAAGGTGCGCGGATTCCGTATCGAACTGGCGGAAATCGAAGCCGAGCTGCTGCGCTTGCCAGCGGTTGCCGAAGCGCTGGTGCTGCCTGCGGCGTCGGCCGAGCAAGGCCTGTTGGCATTTATCGTGGCGCAGCAAGGCGCTCCGGCGGGGCTGCTTGACAGCGCTCGTGCCGAGTTGAGCACGCGCTTGCCCGCCGTGATGGTGCCGCAGCATTTGCAACTGATCGAACGGTTTCCGCGTTTGGCCAATGGCAAGATTGATCGCAAAGCGCTGCAACAGTTGGCCGGCACTGCCGCCAATGACGAAGGTGAGGCGCCGCGCGATGCCTTGGAGCAATTGCTCGCTGGGCGCATGGCGCAACTGCTGGGGCTGGAGCGTCTGGGCATAGACCGTGACTTCTTTGCCGCCGGTGGCCATTCGTTGCTGGTGATCAAACTGGTGGCCGGTATTCGCAAGTTGCTGCAATGCGAAGTGCATCCCGGGCTGGTCTTCGATCATCCGACCGTGGCGTCGTTGGCGCTGGCGTTGCGGGCGGTCGAAAGCACGCCGGGGCAGTTGGAAAAACTGGCTCAGGTGCGTCTGCGTATGGATGCAATGAGCCCCGAGGAAAAGGCTCGACTGGCTGAACAAGCGCGGCAGCTGCAAGCCGCCAAGGCTGCGCAGACAAGCTGAAATAGCAAGAAACACAAGGCCGTCGCCCAACAGCGTCGGCCTTTTTTTTAAATTTTTGCGCTAATGATAAATAAACTCATTCCGGTTTTCTGGAGGTGCTGCGTCTTACTAAGGTATGTGGACAAAGCCGGTTGGCAGGGCAGCCTCGCACCGGATCTGTTCAGCAGAAAAAATTTCGCCGTTGTTTCGCCAGATGATCGTGCCCGGGGAGGGGCCGGTCGGCCACGCACTGTCATGTTGCCCAAGGGGCCATCGACAGTGTGCGGTTCTCGAGTGCAGGCAGCGGCGGGCCCGTCGGCCCAATGGACTTTCACTTTTACCAATAATAGAGAGCACGATGTCAGCAATTCATGAGTTGAAACCTCTGTTCAAGGCACTCGTCATGTCCCGCGGCCTTCGTTCGCGTCGGGTGCTGACCGGTCTGGGGCTGGTCTGTGTGTTGCCAATCAGCGCCCAGGTGATGGCGGAAGACGTCAGCATCAACATTGCGGCGCAATCGTTGCCGCAAGCGCTGCAAGCCTTCGGCCAACAGACCAACCAGCAAGTGATCTATAACGCTGACGACATGACCGGGCTCAGAAGCCACGCGGTCAGTGGCAAGATGAGCCCGCAGGCGGCCATCGCCGAATTGCTCAGAGGCACTGGGGTGCGCTACAGCATCGAAGGCAACACGCTGATGCTGGTACGTGGCAGCAACACCCAGGGCCTGGAACTGGGCGCGACCAACATCAGCGCGCAACAGGTCGGTGCGACCACCGAAGGTAGCAACTCGTACACCTCCAACGCCGTCACCATCGGCAAGGGCACCCACACCCTCAAGGAAATTCCGCAGTCGGTCACGGTGATGACCCGCAAGCAAATGGACGACCAGGACCTGGTTGACCTCAAGGACGCGCTCAACCAGACCACTGGTGTCGTGGGTCTGCAGGGTGTCGGCAAGGGTTTGATCATTTCCTCGCGCGGTTTCCAGATCGACGACTGGCAGTACGACGGCGTGCCGATCCCGCGTAACACCTATTCGCTGGGTAACTGGGCGACCCAGGATCTGGTCTTTTTCGACCGCCTGGAAATCCTGCGCGGTGCCTCCGGGTTGCTGCAAGGCACTGGCAGCCCGGGTGGCGCAATCAACCTGGTGCGCAAGCGCGGTCAGGCGGCACCGACTGTAAGCGTGACCGGCAAGGCTGGCTCGTGGGATCACTACGGTCTGCAAGTCGACGCAGGCGGCCCGCTGAACCAGGCCGGCACCATCCGTGGTCGTCTGGTAGCCGATCAGGACCAGAGCAATTCTTTCATCGACTCTGAATGGAGTCGCACCCTGTCGCTGTACGGCTCGCTGGACTTCGACCTGAGCGAAGACACCACCCTGGGCCTGGCCGTCAGCCGTTCCGACGGTGATTCGCGTCCGATGATCCGTGGTCTGCCGCGTTATGCTGACGGCAAGATGCCGGACGTCTCACGCTCCACCTACACCGGCGCGCGCTGGAACAGTTCGGACATCGACGTCACCACGCTGTACGCCGATCTTGAACATCGCTTCAACGAAGACTGGGCATTCAAGGTCGGTGCCGTGCGCATGACCGAGAGCAACAAGGCGAAGAACCAGCGCGTGCAAAGTGCCGGCGATGGTCTGGAAGCGGATGGCAGCGGCGTGCAGTACGCTAACTTCCTGACCGATTTCGACTCCACCAAAGTCGGCATCGACATGAACCTGAATGGCAAGTTCGAAGCCCTGTCGATGCAGCAGGAAGTGATGTTGGGCGGTAACTTTTCCCAGCTCGAAACGGACGACCAGCTCGCCCGTACTTTCAGCAACAGCAGCGACACGATCTTCAACCTGAACAAGGACCGTACCGACATCAGCTATGACAGCCTGATCGCTGCCAACGGTCGTGGCACGCTGAGCAAGTATGACGTTCGTCAGAAAGGTGTGTACGGCACCTGGCGTGTCAAACCGGTCGACGATCTGACCCTGGTGCTGGGCTCCCGTGTCAGCTGGTATGACTTCAGCTACAAATCCAAGGCGCAATCTTCGTTCGGCGGCATCACCAAGAACGACCCAAGTACCGCGACTGAAACCGGCGAAGTCACGCCTTACGCTGGTATCGTCTATGACCTGAGCCGCGAGTGGGCGGTTTATGCCAGCTACACCGACGTGTTCCAGCCGCAGACCAACCGCGATGTCAACGGCACCGTGCTCAAACCGGTTATCGGCAGCAACTACGAAATCGGTCTCAAGGGCGAGTTGATGGACGGCCGGGTCAACACCTCGTTGGCACTCTTCCGCTACGACCAGGAAAACCGTGCGATCAACGACATTGCCGGTGGTTTCGAGTGCGATGGTTCGTACTGCTCGACCGCTTCGGGCAAAGTGCGCAGCCAGGGTATCGACGCCGAGATCAGCGGCGAAGTGGTGCAAGACCTGCAACTGTTTGCCGGCTACACCTACAACACCACCAAGTACATCAAAGATCCTAGCAACGAAGGTCGCGTGTTCAGCACCTGGACGCCAAAACACATGCTGCGCATGTGGGCCAACTACCAGTTGCCGGGTGAGTGGAATCGCGTCAGCACCGGCCTGGGCTTCGTGACCCAGAGCCATACGCTGGGTTACGAAGGCACCTACGATGTTGCGGGTTACACCGTATGGAACGCCCGCGTCGGCTACCAGCTGACACCTGAGGTCGGCCTGGCGATGAACGCCAACAACCTGTTCGACAAGAAGTACATTGCGGCCGGTTACAACCAGCTCGACGGCAACAACAACTTCGGTGATCCGCGTAACGTGATGTTCTCCGTGAAGTGGACCCCTCAGTTCTGATGCACTGAAGGCCCTCCACCGAAGCGGCCCACGCTCCTCTACAGAGGGCGTGGGCCGTTTTTTTTTGCATACCGTCTGCAGCTGAATCCCGCAGGTTATGCGTCAAGTCACGCAAAAAAAACGCAGAAGCCAGCGCTTCTGCGTTTTTGTTTGTCAGGATGAAAATCAGTTTTTCAGTGCCGCCTCGCACGTCAGGAACACCGATTCGAAGGACTCCAGCAACGACTCACCGTAAATCATGCTGCGGTGGGGCAGGGTTGAATGCACCGAGCCTTGCAGTCGTCCGCTGACGGTGTGTTCACGCAGCACCTGTTCCGAGTGCAACACCTGTTCCAAAGTCTTGTGCGACAGCGACCACCAGCAACTGGCCTCGACCTTTAGCGTTGGCAGCGTGAAGGCGTCGTAGGATTTCACCAGCCGATCATGGATCTCGAACGCCTGGGCATTCATGATTTCCTGTTTGATGGCGTCCAGTGTCGCCACCATTTCCTGTTCGCTGGTGGCAGCCTGTTGGCTGGCCCACTGGTAGAAAGCCTTCAGATCGGTCTGCGGATTCTCGGCGAGGAAGCGTGCCGCCGCTTCGTGCAGATGAGCGAACATCAGACTGAACATTTCCACAGCCGTCGCCAGCTCATTCTGTGCGCTGAAGTACTCGGGATTTTCTTCTTCCAGTGGTTTGCGCGGCAGATCGGCCGGCAACAGGCTGTCCGGCAAGGTGGTATCGACCAGACCGAGGAAGCTTACGTTACGTCCCTGACGCTCCAGTTCCGCAGCAATGTCCATGGCGATGGAGCCGCCGAGCGACCAGCCCATCAAGCGATACGGGCCGTCCGCCTGCTTGTCGATAATCTGCCGGGTGTAGTCGGCGATCATCTGCGCCCAGGTCTGGGCGTGGGCGTGTTTATCGGCGAAGCCTGTGTGCATCACGCCGAAAGTGCGCGCGTGTTTGCTCAGGCGTTTGGCCAACGGTTGGTAGCAGAACACGATGCCGCCGCTGGGATGCAGGCAGAACAGCGGCGGGGCGCTGGTGGCCGAGGCCGAGAGCTCCACCACGCACTGGGCTTGCTGCTGATGTTGCGTGGCAATGAATTGCGCAAGGGTTTCGACGGTGGCGTGGGCGAGCATTTGCTGCAAAGCGAGTTTGATCCCCAGGCGCGCATTGAGTGCGGCAATAAACTGGATGGCCAGAATCGAATGCCCGCCCAGTTCGAAGAAGTTGTCGTCGAGGCCGACCCGGTCAACGTGCAGGGTTTCCTGCCAGAGTTCGGCCAGCGCTTGCTCCAATGCAGTTTCCGGGGCCTTGAAGCGGGTCTCCGATTGACTGATGTCAGGCAGCGGCAACGCCTTGCGATCAAGTTTGCCTGTCGGGCTGACGGGCATGGCTTCCAGCACCAGCAGATGGCTCGGCACCATGTAGCCGGGCAGACGGCTTTTCAGTTCAGCCTTGAGGGCTGCGCGCAGTTGATCGTGCTGCTCACTCGACAAATCACTGGCGCTCGGCACGACATAACCGATCAACTGCATCCCGGCCAATCCTTCGCGAGCAAGGACCAGGGCTTCGCGAACAGCCGGGATTTGCAGCAGGCAGGATTCGATTTCACCGAGTTCGATACGGAAGCCGCGAATCTTCACTTGATGATCGAGTCGGCCGACATATTCGATGACGCCATCGGCGCGATAACGTGCCAGATCACCTGTGCGGTACAGGCGCCCGCCCTGCGTGCTGAACGGATCAGGCATGAAGCGTTCGGCGGTCAGTTCCGGGCGCTGGAAATAGCCACGGGCCAATAGATCGCCAGCAATCACCAGCTCGCCGACGACGCCCACCGGGACTGGTTGACCACCGCTGTCCAGCAGATAAATGGCGCGTCCAGCCAAGGGACGGCCGATCGGCATGGTTTTCGGCAGTGGCATTTGCCCGGTGACGTAATCCGTGCAATCGAGCACCGTGGCACTGACCGTGGTTTCCGTAGGGCCATAGGTGTTGAGCAGGCGCACATGGCCAAGTCCCGCCTTGCCCCACGCCGCCACGCCTTCCGGTGGCATGGCTTCGCCGCCCACGATCACCTGGCGCAGCGGGCCGTAGTCACGGACACCGGCAGCGGCAAAATCCCTCGCCAGCATGTTCCAGTACGTGGTGGTCAGGTCGCTGACCGTGAATTGCTTGTCGAGCAACTGCCGGTACCAGGTTTCGCTGTCCCAGATGTCCGGCCCGCGCAGTACCACCGACGCGCCGCAGATCAGCGCCGGGTAGAGCTGTTCGACGAAGGCATCGAAGTTGAACGTGGCAAATTGCAGCGAACGATCGGCGGGTGTCAGGCCGAGGAATTGCAGGGCGACTTGCGCGTGTCGGGTCAAAGCCGCCTGGGTAATCCCCACACCTTTTGGTCGGCCGGTGGAACCTGAGGTGAACATCACATACGCCAGGTTATGGCCATGGGTACGGCAGGGCGGATTGTCACAGTGCGCGCTGTCGGCGAGGTCGAGTTCATCGACGCACAGTACGCTCACCGCGTCGACCGAAGGCAGGCGCTGGAGCAAAGAGCGCTGGCTGAGCAGCACGCTCAAGCCGCTGTCTTCGATCATCCAGGTCAGGCGTTCCTGCGGGTATTCGGGGTCGAGAGGCACGTACACGCCGCCGGCCTTGAGCACCGCCAGCAGGCTGACGATCATCCGCGCCGAACGCTCGACCGCGATGCCCACCCGCACTTCCGGGCCCACGCCGTAGCCGAGCAGGGTCTGCGCCAGGCCATTGGCTGCCGAGTTGAGTTGGGCATAGCTCAGGCGCACGTCATCGCAAATCAGCGCGAGGGCATGCGGCGTGGCCAGTGCCTGGCGTTCAAAGAGCTGATGCACGCCTGCGCTCGGCAATGGCGCAACGGCTGGGTTCCATTGTTCGCGTTGCTGACGGCACTCGGTGTCGCTCAGCAGCGGCAGTTCGCTCAGGGCAATATCGGGATTTGCGGTGATGGCGCGCAACAGATTCTGCCAATGCCCGGCCAACCGCTCGATGGTGGCGGGGCGGTACAGGTCGCGGCTGAATTCGATGTTGGCATCGATGCGGTTCAGGGAATAACTGACGTCCAGCGACAGGTCGAATTTCGCCTGGCCGCTGCCGGCATCGACAAAGTCCAGGGTCAATTCGCCCAGATTCAGCGGCACCGAGGCGCCGCCGTCCGTGCGCCAGTTGAACAGCACCTGGAACAACGGATTGATCTGCTGACTGCTTTGCAGTTGCAGGTCGTCGAAGCTCAACTCCAGCGGATAGTCGGCATGGTCGAGCGCGGCCAGCGATTCGCGGCGCAGACGTAGCAGAAAGTCCTTGCAAGCCAACTGCGGGTCAATCCGCACGCGATAGACCTGGGTGCTGACAAAGAATCCGACCAGATCCTGAATTTCACTGCGGTTGCGTGTGGCATTGGGCACGCCGACGGTGAAATCGTCCTGGCCACTGTAGCGGCTAAGGAGCAATTGCCAGGCACCCAACGCGACCACAAAGGGAGTCAAACCGTGCTGCTGGCAGAAGCGATTGAGTGCTTGCGCCAAGGTGGCGGGCAGGCTGAAGTCGTGTTTGCCGGCCGCATGGCTGTGCTGGTCGTTGCGCGCAAAGTCCACCGGCAGATCCAGCGGCGGCAACGTCCGGCCCAGATAATTCTGCCAGTATTCGGCGCTGGTCTTGCAGGCCGGGCTGTGCAGATAGTCGCCACGCTGCCAGTCGGCATAGTCGGCGTACTGGATGGCCGGGCGCGGCAGTGGCGCGCTCATGCCCATTGCCGCTTGCGCGTAGGCGCGGGTCAGGTCCTGCATCAGAATCGCGTTGGACCAGGCGTCCGAGGCGATATGGTGCATGTTGAGCAGCAGCAAGTGTTCCGTGTCGGCCACCTGCAGCAATGTGGCGCGCATCAGCGGCGCCTGCTTCAGGTCGAAGGGCTTGGCGGCCTCTTCGGCAGTGCGCAGGTCAATCTGCTGTTCGCGCGCTTCAGCGCTCAGCCCACGCAGATCATCGAAGCCCAACTGCAGCGTTGCGTGTGCATCGACCACCTGCATGGCTACCCCGTCGATCTCGACGATCGCGCTGCGCAGGACATCGTGGCGTTCGATGACTTTATTCAGCGCCATTTCCAGATGCTGTGCTTGCAGGGCGCCGCTCAGGCGTACGGCGCGTGGCAAGTTGTAGGCGGCACTGTCAGGTGTCAGCTGTTGTACGAACCACAGTCGCTGTTGCGCGAAGGAGAGGGGGGCCGGGGCCGGGTGGGGACGGGCAATGATGCCTTGGGATTGCTCGCCGGCATCTGCCATCAGCAGCGCCAGTACCTCATCATCGAGTAAGTCGTTCATCGGGCTCTCGTGGTTGGCAGCACCGTGAGCGCTGACGGCGTTGCCGACAGTCGGGTCCACGGCGATAGACATTCGGATTGAAGGCCGGCAGGACGGGCGTCCGGCCGGCTGCAAAGGTGCAATCGATCAAGCAGTCTCGAGGGGCTTTTTGTGGGTGACCACTCGGCCTCCCTCCATCCTCACCAGTTGATCGGCGACGTCGAAGTAGCGGTCGTCGTGGGAGATCACGATGATGGTCTTGCCCATCTGTTTCAGCTCCGGCAGCAGCTCGGTGTAGAAGATGCGCCGGAAGGCCGGGTCCTGATCGGCAGCCCATTCGTCGAACACCAGCACCGGACGCTCTTCCAGCCAGGCGTTGATCAGCGCCAGGCGTTTGCGCTGGCCGGTGGACAGATCGGTGGTACTGAAAACACCGTCGTTGATGCTCACCTTGTGCGCAATCTCCAGGCGTTCCAGATAGCGGCTGGTGTCGGCCGGCACTTGTTTGTCGCCCTGTACCAGTTCATCGAACAGGTAGTAGTCGGCGAAGATCGTGGTGAACAGTTGGCGATAGTCATCGCGCGCCTGGGCATCGACCACCTGGCCATTGAGCAGGACTTCCCCGCGTTGCGGCGCATACAGGCCCAGCAACAATTTGATCAGGGTGGTTTTGCCGCCGCCGTTCTCGCCGACGATGAACACGATGTCACCCTGCGCGATGTTCAGATTGACCGGACCCAGCTCAAACGCTGCGCTGCCCTGAACCGGCGGGAAGGCGTAGTGCACGTTGTGCATTTGCAACTGTTGCACTGCGGTCTTGCTCGCGGGCGTCGACTCGCGCAGGAGCAAGTGCGGTTCCGGCGAGGAAAACTGCTCGGCCAGTTCGGCAATGCGTTTGAAGGCAATGTTCGCGCGACTGACCACCGGCAACGTGGTGACCAGATATTCCAGTGGGCCTTTCATGTACAGCAGCACCAGCACGAAACCGCTGAGCACGGCTTTGTCGGTACCGAGCCAGAACGATTGCAGCGCGAGGGCCAGACCGATCACCACGAAAAACAGCATCGAGCCAAAGGTTTTCGCCACCACGAACGTGTTGATCGAACGGATGTGTGTGTTACAGATGTAATCCGCCGTGCCCTCGATGCGCTGGCTGAACATGCGTTGGCGGCGCGGGCGATGAATACGCAATTCCTTGGCACCCGCGGCGATCGCGCTGTAGTGCTTTTGCAGTTCGTCCTCGGCTTCTCGCGCCGCTTCGAAACCTTTGATGCCTTTGGCCCGGGCAATGTATTGCACGACGGTGCCGATCACGATCGCGATCAACAGCAGGGCAAACATCGGCAGGGACAGGTAGGCCAGGTAACTCAGGCAACCGAGGGTGACGGTGAAAGCGATCGCCAGCGGCGCAAAGGAAAACGCGAAATCACTCACGGTGTCGACGTCATGGGTCAGCACCGGAATCAGGCGATGACTGCGAAACCGCTCGATCTGTTCGATAGGTGCCAGCAGGACTTTTTCGCCGAGTGATTTGCGCAGGCCGGCGATGATGTGCTGGCCGACATGGTTGGTGCCGATGTCCGACAGAATCGAAGTCAACAAGGCAAACGCGCAGAGGCCGGCAAACGTCAGCAGCACTGTCGCTGACGGAACGCCGCTGCCGTTCAGGGCTTTGTTGATGGTCGCCAGCAGTGCGGTGACGCTGACGCCACCGAGCATGCCGAGCAGGATCGACAGCGCCACGACGACCCGGTAAGGCTTGAGCAGGCCGAGGACTTCACTGATGGCTCCGCGCGATTTTGTGGTCATGGAGGTTTCCGCTTCTAGTGCCGCTAACGGCATCGTTTCAAGGATTGGGCTGGTTAAAAGACGAAACCCGTGGGCGGCGATTTAGCCGACCACGGGTTTATCGAGGCTGACGCGACGAGCGAGCGGCCCGCGCCGCCATGGCGGCTGTCGTTACCGCTGTCCTTAGAGATCGCGCGCGACGCGAAAACCGATCCAGTCGCCGCGGGTGTCGCTGTAGGTGGCGTTGCGATTACCCGAGCGCGAGAACACCGGTGCTTCACCCCAGTCGTTGCCGCGGATGCGGCGGATCTTGCAGTCACCGGTCAGCCAGGCACTGCCGTCACTCGGCGCGCCGACATAGTTTTCGTTGTAGCAGTCGGCGGTCCATTCATAGATGTTGCCGTGCATGTCGTAGACGCCGAAGGCGTTCGCCGGAAACTTGCCCGCCGGCGCGGTGAAGTTGTAGCCGTCGGCGGCGCCATAGGTATTGGCGTGTTTGGCGATGCTGTATTCCTTGCCTTCATCGAAGGGGAACGGGAAAGGTCCGGCGCTGCCGGCACGGGCGGCGTATTCACGCAGCGATTCGCTGACCAGTCGATACGATTTACCGGTTTTCTTCGACAGCCAGGCTACATAGGCCTCGGCCTCGGGAAAGTCCATGCACACCGCCGGATGCTTGTCGGTGTACTGCTTTTTCGGATCGCTGCCCGCGTAGTCGGGAATACCGGCCTTGCACGCGCGGCCCGGGCGTTTGTCGCCGTCGGGCATCTGATAGCCGGTGTCGGCGAGGTAGGCGTCCCATTGCCCTTTGAGCACCTGGAAACGACTGATGGCCAAGGGTTGGGCAAAGGTCACCGGGTGCATCGGACCTTCGTCCGGCTCGCGGCCGACTTCGTCCTCCGGGGTGCCCATGGTGAAGGTGCCGGTGGGCAGCACGACCATTTCCGGGCAGTCCTTGCAGTCCTTGAAGACTTTGCCCGGTTTGAGCGGTTCGGCCGCTTGCGCCAGCCCCGGCAAGGCACAACCGAGCAACGCGGCGAGGCCCAGTGCGGGTAAGGCCTTCAAGGAAAAATTACGCGGTTCACTACTGTTCATCATGACTCTCGATAACAGGTTGAAAGGAAACGTGGGAGCGGGGCGCCTACAGCTGTTTGGCCAATAGCGCCATCAAGCGATCGATTTGCGCTTCGTCGTTGAGCAGGCCCGGTGCAGTACGAATCACCGGGCCCACGTCGCGGTTCACGGCGTCGGCGACCACCCGGTTTTGCATCAGGTACGCGGCGACTTTGTCGCAGTCCTGGCCCTTGACCCGAAAGAAGGTAAAACCGGCCGACAGTTGCGTGCTCAGCGGCGTGACGAGTTCGATTTGCGGGTGTTCCAGCAGGCGTTTCTTCAGGTAGCTGTTGAGCGCGTGGATGCGCGCTTCGACCTCGGCCTTGCCCAATTGCAGATGCAGCTTGAAGGCTTCGTCCAGCGCCCAGCGATACTCGAAAGAGTGGTAGCCACCGGGCGTCATGGTGGTGGAAAACGCGGTGGCCTCGGAGAAGGTCGGGGTGATCGGCGTCACGTATTTGACCTCCTCGAAACGGCTGCAGACGATGCCGGTGCCGCGCGGGCCAAACATCCACTTGTGGGTGCCGGCAATGAAGAAATCGCAGTTCATCTGCGCGAAGCTCAGGTTGTCGACGCCGAAGCCGTGCACGCCGTCGACCACATAAATGATCCGGTCGGCATCGCTGCGGCCACGGTTGTGTTTGTCGACGATGGCGCCGATGTCACCGATCGGCAGCTTCACACCGCTGCCCGAATGCACCCAGCACATGCCCAGCACACGGGTTTCCGGGCGGATGGCCGTGTCGATGGCGGCGAGGATTTCGGCTTTGGTCGCGGTCTGCGGATCCTTGAACAGACGGATCTTGCGCACCTGCGTGCCTTCACGTTCCTTGCGCAAGGCGAGGATGGTGTGGGTGGCGTAGTGTTCGTGGGCGGTGGTGAGGATTTCCTGATCGGGGCGCACATGCACACCGCCGTAAATCATCGTCAGACCTTCAGTGGTGCTGCCGGTCAGGGCGATCTGTTTAGCGTTTACCTGCAGGTATTGGCCGGCCCAGACGCGGACGTTTTCCTCGCGCTGCTCGATCACGCCGAGGTCCCAATCCATGGCCAGGCCGGGATTTTTGTCGAGGGCGGCGCGATGCCGTTCGATCGCTTCGCGCACCGGTTTCGGGTGCGAGGTGATCAGGAAGTTGGAAAAGTGCAGGTAGTCCGGATCCTGATTGAACAGTTGCTGCAACTGCGTCCACTTGCTGCGCGGCATTGGCGCAGCGGGCGCAGCCGGGGCGGCAGCGCTGGCGATGTTCGGCAGGCTGGCACCCAGTGGCAGCGCAGCGGCGAGCAGTCCGGCCTGTTTCAGAAAATCACGACGATTGCTCATGGCTGCGTCGTTCCCTGCGCGTTGGCCAGCGCCGGTTTCTCGGCTTTTTCGACCTGATCCCAGACGCGCAGGAAGTTGCCGCCCCAGAGTTTGCCGATGTCGGCTTCGGAGTAACCGCGCGACAGCAGTTCAGCGGTGACATTGCGGATCTCGCCGACGTTCTCGAAACCTTTGACGCCGCCGCCCTCATTGAAGTCGGAGCTGATGCCGACATGGTCGATGCCGATCTTGCGCACGGCGTATTCGATGGCGTCGCCGAAATCCTTGAGGCTGGCCTTCGGTTCGTCTTCGAGGATCGCATACAGACGGCTGGCGTACAGGCCGAATTTCGTTTCGGACCAGGCCGCAATGATCGGGTCGCCCGGCATCAGCGCCATCGCCAGGTTTGGCAGGGGCGGCAGGTCGAATTCCTTGCGCAGTTCGTTGAGGCGATCCTGGGTCTTCTGGGTCAGCGGCCGCAGGTACTGGGAGAACGCGACGATTTGCACTACACCGCCGCTGTTCTTGATCAACTGCATCTCTTTGTCGCTGAGGTTGCGTGGGATGTCGACCATCGCGCGCGGCGCCGAGTGCGAGGCAATCAGTGGCGTACGGCTCAGCTGTGCGACTTGTTCGAGGGCTTTGGTCGACATTTGTGATACGTCGATGATTACGCCCAGATCATTGAGGCGCTTGACCGCCTGCTTGCCCAGATCGGAGAGGCCATCGAGGGCGTCCGGAGAATCATTGAGAAATGGCAACGGGCGCGATGAGTCCGCCCAGTCGTTGTTGCCGATATAGCTGAAACCGAACATGCGCATGCCACGCGCCGTCCACAGGTCCAGCAGATTCAAGTCATGGCCCAGTGGATAGGCGTTAAGCATGCTGATGAAAATCGCGAACTTGCCTTCTCCGTGCAGGCGGCGCATATCGTCCGGGGTGTAGGCGATTGCGACCTGATTGGGGAAGTCGCGCACCATGCCGGAAATGATCTTGTAGCGGATCTCTTGCTGGTTGCGTGCTTCATCAATGAAGCCCGCGGTAGGTTTGTGCGGGGCATCGGGGCCGTTCCACATTTCCGGCCAGCCGAAAATGGTCAGCGCCGCGCCAGATAAACGACCGCGACTGGCCTTGGCCAGGTCGAACTGGCCGGAGCCATCCTTGTCGGCCTCGTGACCGTCGGTGCCGAAGTTCTGCATCAGGCTGACATGGCTGTCGAAGGAGAGCATGCGTTCGTGCAGTTCATCTGCCTGTTTCACAACCTTGGCGTCATAGCCAAGGTCGTCCTTGAACCAGTGATGCCAGGCGGCAAAGCCTGCACCGGCACTGATCGCCAGGGCTAAGGGCAGGCCGATGAATAGAGCCTTTTTCGAACGTGGTTTTGTCATTGCCATCTCAGTCGGGTTCGCCATCGAGGTGCAGGCGCAAAGCCTTTGCTATCTGGGAAGAACGAGTGGATGGCCGTGGAATTTAGCTTGCCAGGTTAAAAGATCGCAGCCTTCGGCAGCTCCTGCAGGGATATACATTCGATGTAGGAACTGCCGAAGGCTGCGATCTTTTCAAACCCACATAAATTTACCCGCGCAACAAACGTTCTAGCTTGGATAAAGCCTGCTTCATGGCTGACACAGGTAGGGCAATGAAGATTTCTCGACGATGGTTCATGGCAGGTCTGGCGCTGACTGGCGCTGCGGTGCCTGCGGCTTGGTTTGGGCATCGTGAATGGACGAAGCCGGATCCGACGATCACTCCGGGTGAAGCGTCTTTCGACGTCGCCGACCTCGCCGGACAACGCTTGGCCAGTGCCTTGCGGGGCGTCTGGGATATTCGCTTCGAAGGCCGTGACGCAGGCCTTGAAGGGCTTCCGGCCAAGGGCCTGCAAGTGTTCCTCGACATCGGCCAGAAAGGCCGTGGCGTCTGTGGTTTTCTTGATACCCCGGAGCGTTTGCGCTCCGGTGAAACACCTCGTTACCGAATTCTTGGCGATCTCGCCGGTGCCGACGCCGCGAAGTTGACCTGGCGGCTGATCGGTGCGCAAGGCCAGATCAACTATGAGCTGGAGATGATCCTCGACGAGGTCTGGGCCGATTTCGGCAACGCCGGCAAAGGCACCCTCAGCGGTAAAGCCTTGCGCCTGGATCGCCCTCTGGCCTTGCCCGCACAGGACAACGGCTTCGTAGCGGTCAAGCGACTGTTTCCCGAAGCGCGTGAACGTACGCCACTGAATCCGACGCTGCTGGCCTGGCTGATTTCCCCCGAGCACCGGCTGTTCCACCAGTTGTGGCATGCGACGCGGGACAAGTGGCACACCTTGCCAGAGGACAAGCGCGAAGCCTTGCGCGGCATCGGCTGGCAACCGGGGCCGCGCGACAAGGAGCGCGATGCTCGTGGGCCGCGCAAGGACCGCAATGGTTCCGGCGTCGATTTCTTCTTTATGCACCGGCACATGCTCGGCACGGCGCGCTCGATGCAGGACCTGCCATCGTGGCAATACTTTCCGCTGCCACAGCCGGAATTGATCCGTGATCGCCCGGGTTTCGCCCGTTACTTCGACAATCATGACGGCACGGCGCTGCCGCCTCCGTGGCTGGCCGACGGTGATGATGAATACAGCAAGTGGGTCAGCGATCTCAAGACGGCCGAGACCTACGAAAGCAACTTCCAGGTCTGGGAGTCGCAATACCGTGATCCGGTGTACCTGGCTAGACTCACCCTCGGTCAGTTCGGTTCCGAGGTTGAATTGGGCCTGCACGACTGGCTGCACATGCGCTGGGCGTCTGTGCCGCGCGATCCGTCCAACGGTCAGCCCGTGCCTTTTGCGCGTGATCCTGCCGACTTCGCTGCACGTTGGTATGGCCCGGAAAATGACTTCCTTGGCGACCCGTTTTCATCCCACGTCAACCCGTCGTTCTGGCACTTCCATGGCTGGATCGATGATCGTATTGAAGACTGGTTTCGCGCTCACGAGCGTTTCCATCCGGGGGAGGTCACGCGCAAGGTGGTCAATGGTGTGCAGTGGTTTGCACCGGGACGCTGGAACGAAGTCGATGACCCCTGGCTGGGTCCGGTCACCCATGGTTGCAGCACCACGCCGGGGTTGCAGGCGGGCAAGACCGTGGAGATGGACCCGGAAACCATGAAGCTGGCGCTGCGCATCACCTTCCTCAACGACGAGGAAAAACTCGCCGGGCTGTTCCGCCGCGTGCCGCAACGACCGTGGTATGCGCGCAATCTGAAGGCCAAACAGACTCAGGCCTGATTACCGCGTCAACTTCTTCGCGAGCAGGCTCGCTCCCACAGGTTGGCCGCATCCCACCAGTTGAAATGCGCTCTCTTGTGGGAGCGAGCCTGCTCGCGAAAGCGCTTGGCCGGGCTGCGCGATTACAGTGCCTGCCACCCGCCGCCCAAGGCCTTGTACAAGGCAATGCTCGCCTGCATTCGCGACAGCCGCAGTTGCACGTTCTGGTCCTGCGCCGCATACAGCGTGCGCTGGGTTTCCAATACGGTCAGCAAGTCCTCGGCGCCGGCCTGATAGCGGCTCTGGGCGATGTTGAAGGCGGTTTGCGCCTGGTTCAGCTCTTCGCTCTGCCACTGCCGTTGTTCATCGAGGCCGCGGATGCTGTTGAGGGCTTTTTCGACGTCGGCGAAACCGTTGATGATCGCGCCTCGATAGGTTTCCAGCAGCTCCTGCTGACGAGCCGTGGCTTTGTCGCGTTCGGCGCCCAAACGGCCATTGTTGAAGATCGGTGCGATCAGCCCGCCGGTGAGGTTATAGAACGGACTGCGCCACAGGTCACCCGCCTGATTGGCGCCGGAGCCGATGCTCGCGCTCAGGGTGATTTTTGGCAGCATCGCCGCGCGAGCCACGGTGACGTCCGCCTGGGCTGCCGCCAGTTGCGCCTCGGCGCGGGCAATGTCCGGGCGGCGGGTCAGCAGTTCGCTGGGCAGGCCGGCAGCAATCTGCGGCCATTGCAATTGATCGAAGGACTCATGACCGGTCGGCAGGTCTTGCACTGGACGCCCGAGCAGCGCCGCCAGCGCGATTCGCGCATCTTGGGCTTGTTGCCGGACGGTCGGCAGTTGGCGTTGTTGTGCGGCCACCAGGCTTTTCTGCTGGGCCAGCTCCAGCGCGGTGGCCGAGCCGGCGTTGTAGCGCGTCTGCACCAGTTGCAGAACGCTTTGCGCATTGGCCAGGTTCAGCTCGGCAATGCGACTCTGCTCCTGCAGCGACAGCACCTGGGTGTAACTGTTGGCGACGCCGCTGAGCAAGGTCAATTCGACGGTGGCGCGATCGAACTCGCTGGCTTGCAGGCTGAACTGTGCACTGTCGCGCGATGCGCGCTTGCCGCCCCAGAAGTCGATTTCGTAACTGGCGTTGAGGCCGACATCGAAGTAGTCCACAGCCTTGTTGCTGCTGTCGGCATCCAGTTGACGGTAACCTTCGCCACGCAACAGCTTCTGCCGATTGGCGTTGCCGGTGCCTTGTATTTCCGGCAATTGCGAGCCACTGGCAATGACGGTGGCAGCGCGCGCCTGACGCACGCGAGCGATGGCTGCGGCCAGATCATAACTGCCGACCTGAGCCTGTTCGATCAGTTGATTGAGCTGCGGGCTGGCGAAGCGCGTCCACCAGCGCAGGGTGTCGCGTTCGGCGCGGGTGTCGTGTGGCGATTGCCACGCAACAGGCGGGACAATGCCGCTGTCCGGACGTTGTGCGGAACTGCCGCAAGCGCTGAGTATCAGGCAGGCGGTCAACAGGCTGAGGCGCGGTTTCATAGAGCGATCATTCACTGGTAAGGGCCGTGACCGGGTCGAGTCGGGCAGCTTTGCGGGCCGGCATGAAGCCGAAGACAACACCGGTGACCAGGGCGCAACCAAAAGCGCCGAGTACCGCCATCAACGAGAACGCTACCGCGACCTCACTGAGAATCAGCACGCCGCCAATGATCAGCGCCAGGGCGATGCCGGCGATGCCGCCGACCACCGAGAGCATCACCGCTTCAGTGAGAAACTGGCGCAGGATGTCGCGCTGACGGGCGCCGGTGGCCATGCGGATACCGATCTCGCGGGTGCGTTCGCGGACGGTCATGAGCATGATGTTCATCACGCCGATGCCGCCGACCAGCAACGAGATCGCCGCAATCGAGCCGAGCATCAGCGACAGGGTGTTTTGTGTGCGCGCTTCGGCCTGGATCATCGCGGCGTTGTTGGTCAGTTCGAAATCCTTTTTGCCGTTGTGCAGGTTCAACATCAATTGTTCGATGGCATGTTCGGTGTCCTTGACCTTGCGTGCGTCGGCGGCAGCGATGGCCACGTACTCGGGATTGCGCGTGCCGAACAGCCTGACGCTGGCAGCGGAGTAGGGCACGGCGATGCGGTTGTCGCTGTCGGAGTCGCCGGAGCTGGCACCTTTTTCCGCGAGCACCCCGACCACCTGAAACGGTACGTTCTCGATCAGGATGTACTGGCCGATCGGATTGGGTATGTCCTTGAGGAGTTTGGTCCGCACCTTGTGCCCGATCACCGCAACGGCGGCTGCGTTCTGTTCGTCGGCCTCAGTGAAGTAACTGCCCTGTACCACCGGCCAGTTGAAGATCGCCGGGAAATTGGTGTCATTGCCGCCGACGTAACTGAGGTGGTCGGCGTTGCCGAAGCGCACGCCGGCTTCGGCGCCATTGACCGGCATGATCCGCTGCACTTGCGGCAGGCTCGCCAGAGCGTGCACATCGTCGAGGGTGATGATGCCCGGTGGCGTTCGCGGGTTGGGCGCCGAGCCGCTGAGATAAATGATGTTCGAGCCGAACGCGCCCATTTGCGCCATGACCTGACGCTTGCTGCCTTCGCCGACGGCGAGCATCACCACCACCGAGGCGACGCCGATGATGATGCCGAGCAGGGTCAGCGCGGTGCGGAAGCGGTTGATCCACATCACTCGCCAGGCGGCGTGCAGGGCATCGACCAGTTCACCTTTCCAGGCGCCGGTAGCTTCGGCGCCTTCGCTCAAGCGCTTGCGCAGATCCACCGCTTGCAGGGCGCCGGGATTGGCACTGTGCTGGGCGTCGGGGTTGTTTCTGGCGCTATCGCTGATGATCAAGCCATCGCTGATTTCGATAATGCGCTTGGCCCGCGCCGCCACTTCGCGGTCGTGGGTGATGAGAATGACCACATGGCCCTGGCTCGCCAGTTCATCGAGCAGCGCCATGACTTCTTTGCCGCTGTGGCTGTCGAGGGCGCCGGTCGGTTCGTCGGCCAGAATGATGTGACCGCCATTCATCAGTGCGCGAGCAATCGACACGCGTTGTTGCTGGCCGCCGGACAGTTGATGGGGGCGGTTGCCGGTGCGCGCGGCCAGGCCGAGGCGGTCGAGCAGGGCGGCGGCGCGCGCGTGACGCTCGGCGGCGGGGGTGCCGGCGTAGATGGCCGGCATCTCGACGTTCTCCTGGGCCGAGCCGGACGGAATCAGGTGATAGCCCTGGAACACGAAACCGAAGGCTTCGCGGCGCAGCCAGGCCAGTTCATCGCTGTCGAGGCCGGCGACGTTTTCCCCGGCGAAGCGGTATTCGCCGGACGTCGGCCGGTCGAGGCAGCCGAGAATGTTCATCAGTGTCGATTTACCGGAACCGGACGCGCCGACAATCGCCACGAACTCGCCGGCGTGAATCGACAGGTCGATGCCGCGCAACACGTGAACTTCGGGAGCGTCACCGCCGCCGTAGGATTTGCGGATGTCCTGCAGGTCGATCAGAGGCGTTTGCATTCAACCTCCGCTGCCGTCGGCCGGGCCGATCAGCAAGTGATCGCCTTCGTTCAAACCCTCGATAATCTGCACTTTGAGACGGTCGCTGATGCCGGTGCGTACTTCGCGGGACTGAATCTGGCCATTGGCGGCGATGACCTGCGCGGTCTGCCGATTGGCCACCGCGCTGCCTTGCAGGGCAGCGACCGGTGCGGTGAGAACGTTTTTTGCCTGGTCGGCAACGAAGAACACTTGCGTGGTCATCTCTGCCATCAAGGCGTTGTCGGCGTTATCGACGTCCAGCAGCACGGTGTACAGCACCACACGCGCGCTGCCGCTTTTACTCGAACTGGCCGGGCTGCCGCCGCCCTGACTGGTCTGATCCAGCGGTTTGGGTGGCACCGGCAGAATTTGTCGTACGGTGCTGCTCCAGCGCCGATTACCACCGCTGAGCGTGGTGAAGTACGCGGTCATGCCCGGTTTGACATGGCCGATGTCCGCCTCGGAGACCTCAGCCCAGACCGTCATTGGCGACAGTTTGGCGATACGCAGAATCAGCGGCGTCTGTTGCTGGGCATTGAGGGTCTGGCCTTCGCGGGCATCGAGTGCAACCACCGTGCCTTCCATCGGCGCATAGATGCGCGTGTAGCCGAGTTCGGCCTGGTCACTGCGCAGACTGGCCTCGGCCTGACGGATCTGCGCACGGAACATGTCGATCCGCGCCTGGGTGGCCTTGAGTTCGGCGCGCGCGGTCTGCACGTCTTCTTCGCGGGTGGCGCCACCGGCCGCGAGGTTCTGCTGGCGTTGGTACTTCTGTCGCGCCAATTCGTGCTGCGCCTGTTGTTCTTGCAACTGCGCCTTGAGGTTCTCGATGGAGAACTGGCTGGCGTCGAGTTTGGCCTTTTGCGTCGATGGATCGATTTCGACCAGCAATTGTCCTTGCTTGACCACGTCGCCGACTTCCACGTGGATTTTGCGGATCTGCCCGGAAGCCTGCGCACCGACATCCACGTAGCGCCGTGGCTGCAACGTGCCCAGCGCGGTGACGCTGCTTTCAATGTCGCCGCGACTGACTTGCACGGTGGCGAACTTGTCCCGGCCAGGGGGCAATATCTGCCAGGCAGCTACGGCGACAACGGGAATCAGACAAAGGGCTACGAGCAGGGCGCGTCGGGCGGGGCGGGGACGTTTCATGCAGGGTTCCGGCCAGTGGAAATCGACCCGTCATCCAGCCGGCACCGCACACGGGCCAAGACCGAACGCTGGCGCAGGAGGCGACAGATACGGGGAACTGTTTTTTAAACGAGGGACGCGTTGGGTAATTTAAGCGCTGAAAAACGCGGTAACAGGTATAGAAGCTAACAATTTGTCGGGCAAATCGAAACAGCGCTTTAAATCTATATGAGAATTACTATAAATTACGCATCTGAAATTGCCAGCATCGTGCCACTGTCGTTTTGACGGTGGCGGGTGTGGCTCAAGGATCGAAACCGCACTGCTGCGGCCGGGAGTCATGTTGGAAAACTACTATCGCGAGCTGGTGTGTTTCCTGAACGCCAAGCTGGGCAACCGCCAGGTTGCCGAGGATGTGGTGCATGACGCCTATTTGCGCGTACTCGAGCGCTCCAGCGACACGCCGATCGAGCAGCCCCGGGCGTTTCTTTATCGAACGGCATTGAATCTGGTCATCGACGACCATCGTCGCAATGCCTCGCGCCAGGTCGAATCGCTGGAAGTGCTCGACAACGAAGAGCGCTATTTCACCCCGTCGCCCCATGGCACCCTCGATCACGGTCAACGCCTGGAGATGCTCCAGCGCGCGCTGGCCGAATTATCGCCGCTGTGCCGCGAAAGCTTTCTGCTGCGCAAGATCGAAGGCCTGTCCCACAACGAAATCGCCGCAAGCCTGGGTATTTCCAAAGCGCTGGTGGAGAAGCACATCGTCAATGCCATGAAACATTGCCGGGTGCGCATCAAACAATGGGACGCCCATTGATCTCTCCTCAGTAAATTTCTTTTCACCGTCCTCGTTCCTACTCAACAGACGATCTGCTGTCCTGCTCCGGGCCGGTCAGGTCACCCAGGCTTTATCCCCACGGTTGAGGGGTTCATCCAGAGGACACTGGAAATGACACAGGCAATTGCATCGCCCATCGTTCACGACCTGATCGGCGTCGGTTTCGGCCCTTCGAACCTGGCGCTGGCCATCGCTCTGCAAGAGCGCGGCCCGATCCAGGGCGAGCTGGATGTGCTGTTCCTCGACAAGCAGGCCAACTACAGCTGGCACGGCAATACCCTGTCGACGCAAAGCGAGTTGCAGATTTCCTTCCTCAAGGATCTGGTGACCCTGCGTAATCCGACCAGCCCGTATTCGTTCGTCAATTACCTCAAGTACCACGGGCGTCTGGTCGACTTCATCAACCTCGGCACCTTTTACCCATGCCGCATGGAGTACAACGATTACCTGCGCTGGGTCGCCGGGCAGTTCACCGAGCAGAGCCGTTACGGCGAAGAAGTGCTGACCATCGAGCCGGTGCTGCACAACCATCAGGTTGAAGCATTGCGGGTTATTTCCCGTGGCAGCGACGGCCTGCAACATGTGCGCACGACCCGCTCGGTGGTGGTCAGCGCCGGCGGCACGCCGCGTATTCCCGAGGCGTTCAAGGCGCTGAAGGGCGACACTCGCGTGTTCCACCACTCGCAGTATCTGTCGCAGATGGCCAAGCAGCCGTGCGTGAACAACCAGCCGATGAGCATTGCGATCATCGGTGGTGGGCAGAGCGCGGCGGAAGCCTTTATCGATCTGAACGATTCGTTCCCGTCGGTGCAGGTCGACATGATCCTGCGCGGCTCGGCGTTGAAGCCTGCGGACGACAGCCCGTTCGTCAACGAAGTGTTCTCGCCGGAATTCACCGACCTGGTGTTCCAGCAGAACAGCGCCGAGCGTGAGCGCTTGGTCAACGAGTACCACAACACCAACTATTCGGTGGTCGACATCGACCTGATCGAGCGCATCTACGGCATCTTCTATCGTCAGAAGGTTTCCGGGATTGCCCGTCACGCGTTCCGCACGCTGACCACCGTCGAGAGCGCTACCGCTACCGAAAACGGTATCGCGTTGGCCGTGCGCAACAACGCCACCGGCGAAGTCACCGTGCGCAACTACGACGCGGTGGTTCTGGCCACCGGCTACGAGCGGCAGATGCACCGTAAACTGCTGGCACCGCTGGAAGAGTACCTGGGCGACTTCGAGGTTGATCGCAACTACAAACTGATCACCGACGAGCGCTGCAAGGCTGGCATCTACATGCAGGGCTTCTGCCAGGCCAGCCATGGTCTGAGCGACACGTTGCTGTCGGTGTTGCCGATCCGCGCGGACGAGATTGCCGGTTCTTTGTATGAGCATGGCAAGCATCGTGGGCATCGTTCGATGGCGGATCTGCTGTTGGCGACTGCCAGCTGAATCTGCTGCGCCTGAACCAGATCGTTCCCACGCTCTGCGTGGGAATGCCTCTACGGACGCTCCGCGTTCGGCCTTCGATAGGGACGCGGAGCGTCCTGGGCTGCATTCCCACGCAGAGCGTGGGAACGATCATCCTGAACCCTTCCTGAACATCCCCCACATTCCCCGACACACGGCCTTTTGCGGGTTTACTCTCCAATCATCGGGGCGTAAGCTTCGCGCGTTTTCATCAATAGCGGAGACCCACAGTGGGTACTTGTTCGAGTGACAGTTGTCGGCCGGTCTCGGTAACCGGCAGATTCTCGGCAAGATAACGCGCAGCCTTTCTCTGCCGTTGTCTCGCCGTAAAGCGAGCAGCGGCATCCCGTGCATGACCCGTCCTGGGCCATGTCTGGACGTTCCTTCTCATCGACGCTGAACAGAGCGTGATTGCGACGTTATTGTCGTGATCGCAGCCCTATCGACACGCCTGTCTTTTCTGACCGGCGCGCCAGGCCTTGCCGTGCCGGTTTTTCCGGCGCACGAGGCGCGGCCGTACCTGCTCGACGGTTTCCCGGCTGACCATAGGGGCAACAGCCATGAAACTTACGCTCAAGGAATTTTTCGCAGGTTTTCTGCGGACCCGCCACATCGCCCGGCACTTCCGTCGTCTGGCGCTACTGGAGTCGATCAACGACACCACGGTCAGCCGTGAAGTCCCACCCACTCTGGCCAACACCCTGGTCGATGCCGCGCATTGCGACACCGCTGGTTTACTGTCGTCACTCGGCACCCACTCCGATGGGCTTACCGATTTCGAAGTCGATGCGCTGCGTGCGCAATACGGCCTCAACGAAGTCGAGCACGAGCAGCCGCTGCCTTGGTGGATTCACCTGTGGCACTGCTACAAAAACCCGTTCAACCTGCTGCTGACGTTGTTGGCAGTGGTCTCGTGGCTGACCGAAGACCTCAAGGCCGCCGTGGTGATTTTCTCCATGGTGGTGCTGTCGACGCTGCTGCGCTTCTGGCAGGAAAGCAAATCCAACCAGGCCGCCGATGCGCTGAAAGCCATGGTCAGCAACACCGCCACGGTGATGCGCCGTGACGCGCCGCGCAGCGAATTGCCGATCAAGCAATTGGTGCCGGGCGATCTGATCGTGCTCTCGGCCGGTGACATGATTCCTGCCGATTGCCGGGTGCTCAGTGCCAAGGATCTGTTCGTCAGCCAAGCGGCGATGACCGGAGAATCGATGCCGGTAGAGAAGTTTCCGCGTCAGGCTGATCGCGATACACGCAATCCGCTGGAGCTGGACAACATCCTGTTCATGGGCACCAACGTCGTGTCGGGTACGGCGGTGGCGGTGATTCTCACCACCGGCAACAGCACCTATTTTGGCGCGTTGGCGCAGCGGGTTGGCGCAACCGATCGCGCAGTGACTTCGTTCCAGCAAGGCGTCAACAAAGTCAGCTGGCTGTTGATCCGTTTCATGTTCGTCATGGCGCCGTTGGTGCTGTTCATCAACGGGTTCACCAAGGGTGACTGGACGGAAGCACTGCTGTTCGCGTTGTCGGTTGCCGTCGGCCTGACCCCGGAAATGCTGCCGATGATCGTCACCTCGACGCTGGCCAAAGGCGCGGTGTTTCTGTCGCGCAAAAAAGTCATCGTCAAACGTCTCGACGCAATCCAGAACTTCGGCGCCATGGACGTGCTGTGCACCGACAAGACCGGCACGCTGACCCAGGACAAGATCTTCCTGGCGCGCAATGTCGATGTCTGGGGCGCCGATTCCGACGACGTGCTGGAAATGGCTTACCTCAACAGCTACTACCAGACCGGCCTGAAAAACCTGCTTGATGTCGCTGTACTGGAACACGTGGAAGTCCACCGTGAACTGAAAGTCGGCACGGCATTTCGCAAGGTCGACGAGATCCCGTTCGACTTCAATCGTCGGCGCATGTCGGTGGTGGTCGAAGGGCGTGGCCAGCCACATCAACTGATCTGCAAAGGTGCCGTGGAAGAAGTCTTGGCGGTGTGCAGCCGCGTACGTCATGGCGAGGTCGATGAAGCCTTGAGCGATGAATTGCTGACCCGGATTCGTCAGGTCACCGCAGCATTCAACGCTGAAGGCTTGCGCGTGGTGGCGGTGGCCGCCCGCTCGATGCCCGCAGGTCGCGAAATTTACAGCCTGGCGGATGAACAGGAACTGACGCTGATCGGTTACGTGGCGTTCCTCGATCCACCGAAGGAAAGCACCGCGCCAGCGCTCAAGGCCCTGGCCGAACATGGCGTGGCAGTGAAAGTGCTGACCGGCGACAACGAGCTGGTAACCGCAAAGATCTGCCGCGAAGTCGGTCTCGCTCAGCAGGGCTTGCTCCTGGGTAACGACGTTGAACGCATGAGCGATGCCGAACTGGCCGTGGCCGTAGAGACCACCAACGTCTTCGCCAAACTGACGCCGTCGCACAAGGAACGCATCGTGCGCATCCTCAAAGGCAACGGTCACGTAGTCGGGTTCATGGGTGACGGCATCAACGACGCACCCGCACTGCGCACCGCCGACATCGGCATTTCCGTGGACAGCGCGGTGGACATCGCCAAGGAAGCGGCGGACATCATCCTCCTCGAAAAGAGCCTGATGGTGCTGGAGGAGGGCGTGCTCGAAGGGCGGCGCACCTTCGCCAACATGCTCAAGTACATCAAGATGACCGCCAGCTCCAACTTCGGCAACGTCTTCTCGGTGCTGGTCGCCAGTGCGTTCATTCCGTTCCTGCCGATGCTGCCGATGCACCTGTTGGTGCAGAACCTGCTCTACGACATTTCGCAGATTGCCATTCCGTTCGATAACGTCGATGAGGAGATGCTGAAAAAACCACAACGCTGGCAGCCGGGTGACGTCGGGCGTTTCATGCTGTTCTTCGGCCCGATCAGTTCGATCTTTGACATCACCACGTTCGCCTTGATGTGGTACGTATTCGATGCCAACACCCCGGATCACCAGACCCTGTTTCAGTCCGGCTGGTTCGTGGTCGGATTGCTGACCCAGACGCTGATCGTGCACATGATCCGCACGCCGAAAATTCCGTTCCTGCAAAGCCGTGCAGCGATGCCGCTGCTGGTGATGACCGGGATCATCATGGCGGTCGGCATCTTCCTGCCGATGGGGCCGCTGGCGCACTACTTCAAATTGCAGGCGCTGCCGTCGCTGTACTTCGTGTTCCTGCCGGTGATCCTGCTGGCGTACATGGCGCTGACCCAGGCGGTGAAAGGGTTCTACATCCGCCGGTTCGGCTGGCAGTAATGCTGCCCCTGTAGGAGTGAGCCTGCTCGCGATAGCAATCTGTCAGTCAATATTGCAGTGACTGACACACCGCTATCGCGAGCAGGCTCACTCCTACAAAGGTTATGTGTTTCAAGGAGACGACTATGCAAGCCATCAACAACCTCAACCTCGATTCACTGCTCGACACCCTCGTCAGCCTCAGCGCCGCGTTCATCCTCGGTGGTCTGATCGGTTTCGAGCGCCAGTACCGGCAACGCACCGCCGGCCTGCGCACCAATGTGCTGGTCGCGGTCGGTGCAGCGATTTTCGTCGACATGGCCAACCGTCTCGCCGGCGCTGAAGGCGCGGTGCGCGTGGTTGCCTACGTGGTCTCCGGCATCGGCTTTCTCGGCGCCGGGGTGATCATGCGCGAAGAAGGCAACGTGCGCGGTCTCAATACCGCCGCGACCCTGTGGACTTCGGCGGCGGTGGGCGCCTGTGCCGGTGCCGATCTGCTTGCCGAAGCCGTGCTCGGCACGCTGTTCATCCTCGCCGCCAACACTTTGCTGCGGCCGATCGTCAACAACATCAACCGTCAGCCACTGGACGTGGTCTCGGCGGAAGTCACCAACATCGTCTATGTCATCGCCCGACGCTCACAGCAAACTGCCGTGTTCGCCTTGCTCGAAGCCGAACTGGAGCGCAGCAACTACCCGGCCAGTGATGTTGATGTGCATGCGTTTGGCGCCGATGAAATCGAGATTGAAGCGACGCTGGCGACGACGTCGGTCGATGGTGATGAACTCGACGCACTGGTTGCGCGGATTTCCACATCGGCGCTGGTGGTGCAGGCGTTCTGGAGTCCGAGTACCACGGAATGAACCGGGCTCGTCCGTTCAGTAGCACCGCCACATCCGGTCATACCGGGTGTGGCTTTTTTGCTTGCTCTCGGCTGTTCTCCATTCATTTTTAAGATTCGTCCTACAGGCGTCACGGCTCCTTTTGCTTAGCCTTGTCATTCACGTGATGAGCGTGATTTTCCTGGGCTGTGAAAGACAATGTCCTACAAACGCTGGCGAATCCTTATTGCCGACGAGCAACGGTCGCTGCATGTGCGAATCGGCAAATGCCTCGACGAACTCGGCTATCGCGGGTACGCGTCGGTGTATTCGTTTCGTGAGCTGCTGGGTACGACGCATTACTCGTCCGATCCGTTTGAGCACTATGACCTGCTGATCATCAACGCTGAGCTGATAGCGGTAGGTGGAGACGATCCTTTGCGTTTTTTTCAATGCAACCTGCAGATTCGTCATGCCGTTATTTACGACAAACGTCGCGGCGAGGCAGGCGCGCAGGCGATATACAGCGCTGATCGACGCTATTTGACCCTGATCCGTATACCGGATCGGCAGACACTCGGCCCTTTGATCGCTGACCTGGCGACAGCACAGTGATGGGCATGACTCGGATGAGTAACCTTTTTTTTCGGATTATTCCTACAGAACCCGCCACGCAGCTTGCGTAGTCTTGCCGCACCCAGAAACCGTGACCTCGGGAGATCGATCATGATCAATAAAGCCCTGCGCATTCTGATCGCAGACCCTCAGCATTTTCACCGGATGAAAATCGAGCGACTGTTCAATGGCCTCAATTATTACCGCATTGCTCCGGTGCAGAACCTTACCGAGCTGCTGACTCTGGTGGACTACGGTTGCGAGCCCTTCGATGTGGTGGTCATCAACGCCGAACTCGCTGCAGGCTCACTGGATCTGCTGGGTTTTTTCCTCGATAACCCGCAGGTTCGTCAGGCGTTGATCTACAACGAGCAAGCGGCGCCGTTGCAGCTGGCTTCCGGCTTCGCTCAGGAAAATGTACAGATCAGCCATTTGTCACTGCCATCAAAACAGTTGATCGAGCAGTTGATGGCGCTGGTCGACGCTCCGGCACGGGCACAGACGTTATCAGCCCCCAGGGTAAATCCGTTGGCGCAGAGCGCTGCGCATGCATAGAAAAGCACTTCCTGCACCTGTCAGATCTGACAGGTGATTTGCGCGCCGTTACGTGTAACAGTCCCTGCGCAGCCACTGAGTCCGGAGCAGCCCCAATCGGTGGCCTGTTCGTCAGACTTTGTACTGGGAGTGGCCATGAAGTCAGCGCTGATCGTCGACGATCATCCAGTGGTGTGCGCCGCCATCCGGATCGTATTGCAAGCCGAAGGATTCAAGCAGATATACGAGGCGTCCAGCGGCAACGAGGTGCTGTCGCTCTTTCGTGAACACAAGCCGCAACTGGTGATACTCGACCTGCGTTTACCGGCACTCGACGGGCTGGAGGTGCTGGCACGCATCAAGGCCAATGATCCTCGTTGCCGGGTTCTGATCTTCAGTTCTCACGACCCTCTGTTTTATCAGGAGCGCTGTCTGCGTGCCGGGGCCATGGGCTATGTGACCAAAACCAATCAGTTGCACCATCTGCACAAAGCCATTCAGGCGCTGATGTCGGGCTACACCTATTTTTCCTCGATGCCGGAAAACCTCAGTGTGTTGAACGCGGTGCAGACTACGGAAAAGCAGATGGTCGATCAGCTTTCCGATCGTGAACTGAGCATTTTCGAGCAACTGGCGCGGGGCAAATCGAACAAGGCGATTGCCGCGGACATGCACCTGAGCCACAAAACCGTCAGCACCTATAAAACCCGTCTGATGAAAAAACTCGGGGTGTACTCATTGGTGCTCTTGCGCGAGTTCGCCAAGCGCAATCATGTGATCTGAGCAAGCGCACATGAGGCACGGATGCTGGATTGTCTGCCTGTGGTTGAGCCTGATCGCCAGTAGTTGGGCGGGTGACGCGCCGCAGGTGCTGCAGGTATTGACCCGTACTGGCCTGGCAAACGTCCAGCTGCGACTGGACAAGCAGGACCGCCAGTGGCTGCGTCAGCACCCGGTGCTACGCATGGGTATTTCCGGTCCGGATTACCCACCGTTCGAGATCACCCGCAATCAACAGGAACTCGAAGGGCTCACCGCCGATTACGCTGATCTGTTGGCGCAGTTGCTCGGCATACGCATTGAAGTCCGGCGCTTTGCCAACCGCGATGCGGTGATGGCGGCACTCAAGCGTGGTGACCTCGATCTGCTGGGAACCTCGAACAATTTTGAAGCCGCCGACCCGGATTTCATCCTGTCCCGCGCTTACGCCGAAGATCAACCGATGCTGGTGACTCGCCTCGATGAAAAGCTGCCGGCAGATCTTGCCGGCAAGCGCGTGGCCATGGTCGAGGACTATTTGCCGCTGGCGAATGTGCAGGGGTTTTATCCCTATGCCAGTGTGCAGCGTTACCCTTCGGCAATGGATGCGCTCGGTGCGGTGGCCTTCGGCGCGGATGATGTGTATCTGGGCGACTTCATCAGTGCCAACTATCTGATCAACACCAATTATCGCAACGACCTGCAATTAGCCGGCCCGTCAGGGCTGGACGCCAATTCGTTCGCTTTTGCCTTGTTGCGCAGCGATGTACGCCTCAAACGCATCGTCGACAAGGTGCTGGCCGCCATTCCCATGGAGCATCGCCAACGCATCGAGCAGCGCTGGAGCGTTGGCCTTGCCGAGATGGCTGAACAATCACGGGTGCAACTCAGTGCCAGTGAGCAGGCCTGGCTGGACCAGCATCCACGGGTGAGGGTCGGTGCCATCGACGATTTTGCGCCGCTGACGTTTTTCGATGCCGACGGCCGCTTCAGCGGGTTGTCCGCGCATTTGCTGAGTTTGATCAGTCAGCGCAGCGGGTTGAACTTCGAGATCGTGCGCGGGGCATCGCTGGATCGTCAGATCGAACAGCTCAAGGCCGGGGAGCTGGATGTGTTGCCGGTGGTGACGCCGAGCAGCGAGCGTGAAATCGAACTGCAATTTACCCGCGCCTACCTGAACAATCCGTTTGTGCTGGTCAGTGCGATCACTGTTCAGGGGCCACTCCATCTTGATGACCTGGCCGGAAAACGGCTGGCCATTTATCGCGGCCATCCTTTGCGCAGTTATCTATTGGGCCGCGTGCCGCATCTGCGTCTGGTCGAGGTCAAAAGTCCCGCGGAGGGCATGGCATTGATTGCCAAAGGTCAAGTCGACGCCACGGTGAGCTCGCTGTTGGTGGCGCGCTTTCTGATCGCGCGCCATTACCGCGAACGTCTGCGCATCACCGGCACGGTCGGTGATCAACCGGCGCGCATTGCGCTGGCGACATCCCCGCAAATGCCGGCACTGCATTCGATCCTGAACAAGGCGCTGTTGAGCATCGCCCCACAGCAGATGGACGAACTGGTTGAACGCTGGAGCCACGATGTGGTGGTGGATGGCAGTTACTGGTTACAACATCGCCGCGAGATTCTCCTGGGGTTCGCCGGTGCGGCGGTCTTGCTGGCACTCGCGCTGGCCTGGATCGTTTTTCAGCGCCAGCAGATCCGCCGACGCCAGCAATGGTTGCAGCAATTGCAGGAAGCCAAGGACGCAGCAGACGATGCGAATCGGGCGAAAACCACCTTTCTGGCGACCATGAGCCACGAAATCCGCACACCGATGAATGCCTTGATCGGCATGCTCGAACTGGCCCTCAAGCGCGCAGAAGAAGGCGTGACCGATCGCTTGGCGATTCAGGTAGCGTCCAACGCCGGGCAACAATTGCTGGCCTTGATCGGCGACATTCTCGACATCGCGCGGATCGAGTCCGGGCATTTGTCCCTCGCGCCCGAACGCGCCAACCTGCGCGAACTGGTGGGGTCAGTGTGTCGGGTGTTTGAAGGGCTGGCGCGGCAGAAGCGCTTGCTGTGGCACATCGAACTGGATCCCCGCAGCAACGTTGATGTGCTGATTGATCCGACGCGGTTCAAACAAGTGCTGTCGAATCTGCTGAGCAATGCGATCAAGTTCACTGAAGAAGGCGAGGTCAGTCTGCGGCTGGTGGTGAGCGCAGCGGTAACAGAAACACTGGCCGTGAAAGTGCGGATCGAGGACAGCGGGGTCGGGATCAGCCACGACGATCGGCGGCGCTTGTTCAGCCCGTTCGTGCAGGCGAGCAATCACTCGCAGTCGGCACGCAGCGGTTCCGGGCTGGGCCTGGTCATCAGTCGCAGCCTCTGCGAAATGATGGGCGGCACGCTGCGACTCGACAGCGCGCCGGGTGAGGGAACGCAAGTCGAAGTCAGTCTTGAACTGCCGCTGTTGGCCGCCCTCGCTCAGACCCCGGCACCCCCGCCAGCCGTCGTTGCTGCTGCGTGTTCTCTGAGTGTGCTGGTGGTGGATGATCACCCGGTGAACCGTCTGCTGCTGTGCTGGCAGTTGAGTGAACTCGGCCATCGCACGGTCGACACCGAAAACGGTGATGAAGGTCTTGAGCGCTGGCGTACGCAAGCGTTCGATGTGGTGATCACCGATTGCAATATGCCGAGGCGTAACGGTTATCAACTGGCGCAGGCCATTCGTGAAGAAGAAGCGATTGCCGGGCGCAAGCCTTGCCTGATTCTTGGTTTTACCGCCAACGCGCAGGCCGAGGAAAGGACGCGCTGCCTGAAGGCCGGCATGGACGAGTGCCTGTTCAAACCGATCCGCTTGCACGATCTGGCGCAGGCATTGATGGCGGCCAGTCATTGCGACATCGCGGCGGCCTCCAGCGCGGCGCCAGCATTGGCGGAGATCGATCTGAGCACCCTGGAGCAAATGGCCGGGAATGATCGTGGCTTGATCGAGCATTTACGCAAGGAGGTGCTGAACAGCTTGCACCTCGATCTGCAACGTCTGGATCTGTTGCAGCAAGAGCAGAATCGCGCAGGGCTTCGCGAACTGGCTCATCACATCAAGGGTGGGGCGCAGATGGTCGGGGCCGCGCGGGTGGTGGCGGCGTGTATCGAGCTTGAACAGGCGTGTCGCGAAGCGCACGCGGCGCCTTTGGATACGTCGAGCGATGCGTTGCGCGAGGCCATGGCCGGCCTCGCGCAACGCCTGCAAAGCTGACGGGTGCCGAGTCAATCCCAGGCAGGCGCAATGCCTTTCGGGCTGGTCAGGCGATGGCCGCGATCCAGCGTGGCAATCAGCGCCATGTCGGCATCGCTCAAGGTCAGCGCCGTGGCGGCAAGGTTGCTTTGCAGGTTGGCGCGTTTGGTCGACGACGGAATCACCGCGTAACCCGATTGCATCGCCCACGCCAGGGTCACTTGCGCCGGGGTGGCGTGCAGACGTTCGGCGATCTGCTGGATCAGCGGGTCTTTCAGCACTTCACCGTAGGCGAGGGTCATGTACGACGTGGTGTGGATGCCCTGGCGCTGAGCGAACTCAACTACTTTGCGGTTCTGCAGGTACGGATGCAGTTCGATCTGGTTGGTCGCGATGTTTTCTGCACCGACCGCAGCAATCGCCTGCTTCATCAAATCGATGGTGAAGTTGGACACACCGATCTGCCGGGTCAGGCCCAGGCGCTTGGCCTCCAGCAGCGCGCCCATGAATTCTTCCACCGGCACCTGATTTTCCGGCGAGGGCCAGTGAATCAAGGTCAGGTCGAGGTAGTCGGTCTGCAATTTCTGCAGGCTGTCCTTTAGGCTGTCGATCAAGAGATCCTTGGCGAAGTTGGCGACCCAGATCTTGCTGGTGAGGAACAGCTCTTCACGCGGGATGCCGCTGGCGGCGATGGCCTCGCCGACATCGGCTTCGTTTTCGTAGATTTGCGCGGTGTCGATGACCCGGTAGCCGAGTTCGAGGGCAGTGCTCACTGAGTCAATGACGACCTGGCCTTGCAGACGAAACGTACCAAGACCGAAAGCGGGAACAGACATGCAGGACTCCAAGGGTTGTAGTGGGAATGGGCAGGAGTATCCGCGTCTGCATCGTTGAGAAAAACCGCTGGTGGGGCAAAGCACTGTTGACCGCAAGTCATGAATCCACTCAGTGATTTTTGTTGTCTGGGCTGGCCCTATCGCGAGCAGGCTCACTCCTACATTGGAACGCGGTCTCCTGTAGGAGTGAGCCTGCTCGCGATGGCCGCGACTCGGTCTCAGGCTATATCGCTGTGCGCAAATTCCTCGCCGAGAAAATCAATCAACGTACGCACCGACGGCAACAACCCGCGCCGCGACGGAAAGATCGCATGCACCACCCCGCATTTCGGTGCCCAGCCCGGAATCAACTCCACGACGCGCCCGGCGGCAATGTCCTCTCGCACGACTACGCTCGGCAAATGCGCCACGCCAACCCCGGCAATTACCGCCTGACGCAACGCGATCAAATCATCGGTGACCAGCCGTGGCGTATGGCGAATCAGCGCCGTGTTGTCATTCGGCCCCAGCAACTCCCACTGATATTCACGCTGCGCTGCGCCCCAATGCAGGCTCGGCAAACCATTGAGGTCAGCGGGCGAGGGCGGTGACGACAGGCGTTCGACAAACTGTGGGCTACCGACCACCGATTGCGTGCTGTTGCCCAGCACCTTCATGACCATGTCGGTGTTTTCCAGCGGCGGAAAACGCACGCGCAGCGCGATGTCGAACCCTTCATGAAGCAAGTCGACCCGGCGATTGGTGCTTTCGATGAACAACTCCACCAGCGGGTACTTGAGCATGTAGCGCGTGAGCATCGGCCCGACCCACGAGTTGAGCAGTGCCGTCGGGCAACTCAGGCGTACCAGGCCTTGCGGTTCGGAGCGGTTGCGTTCGATCAGCTCGGCGGCGCTCTCGGCTTCGATGCGCATGGCCAGACAACGCTGGTAATAGGCCTGGCCGATCTCGGTCAATGAGCAATGACGGCTGGTGCGGTGCAGCAGGCGCACGCCGAGGCGTTCTTCCAACTCGGCAATGCGCCGGCTGAGTTTTGATTTGGGCATGTCCAGCGCGCGCCCGGCAGCGGCGAAACCGTGGTGTTCGACCACTTGAGTGAAGTAATAGAGAGTGTTGAGGTCTTCCACCATCGTTCTCCAGATAGAACGCTAAGGCCGATTTTTGCAGTCTAGTGCATTAAAGGTCATGGATTTAAGCTTAATCCATCGCATCACTCACCCCCATTGGAGACAACCATGAAAAACATCATCGGTATCTACACCAGCCCGCGCGGCCATTGGGTCGGCGATGGTTTCCCGGTTCGCACGCTGTTTTCCTACGACAACCTGGGCAAACACATCAGCCCGTTCCTGCTGCTCGATCACGCCGGTCCCGCCGATTTCACCGCGACCACCGAACGGCGTGGCGTTGGTCAGCATCCGCACCGTGGTTTCGAAACCGTGACTATCGTGTATGAAGGCGAAGTGCAGCACCGCGATTCGACCGGCAGTGGCGGCGTCATCGGCCCGGGCGATGTGCAATGGATGACGGCCGCGTCCGGGATCCTCCACGAGGAGTTTCATTCGGAAAACTTCGCCAAGACCGGCGGCAAACTGGAAATGGTGCAGCTGTGGGTCAACCTGCCGGCCAAGGACAAAATGGCCGCGCCGGGCTACCAGACCATTCTCGACAGCGACATCCCGAGCATCGCGCTCAAGGACAACGCCGGCCGCCTGCGCCTGATCGCCGGTGAGTTCGACGGCCACACCGGCCCGTCGCGCACCTTTACGCCAATCGACGTATGGGATCTGCGCCTGAACGCCGGCAAGTTGCTGACGCTGGAGTTGCACGAAGGCCGCAACACCGCGCTGGTGGTATTGAAAGGCTCGGTGCAGGTCAACGGTGTGGAAGCGGTGCGCGAAGGGCAGTTGGCGCTGTTCGAGCGTGACGGTCATCAACTGACCCTCGAGGCCAGCCAGGACGCGGTGGTGTTGCTGCTCAGCGGCGAGCCGATCGACGAACCGATCGTCGGCCACGGCCCGTTCGTGATGAACACCGAGCAGGAAATTCACCAGGCCTTCGCCGACTTCCAGTCCGGCCGCTTCGGCCAGATGCACGCTTAACGCACAACCACTCCGCTCTACACAGGACGCGTAGGCCGGTTCGCAGGCCAGGGATGGCTGTTGCCTAAAGAAAAGAGGACACGCACATGAACACAGTCAATGCCGCGAACTTCGACGGCCAGAAACCGACCATCGATGCCAGCGACGCAGCCATGCTGCTGATCGATCACCAGAGCGGTCTGTTCCAGATCGTCAAGGACATGGACGTGCCGCAGCTGCGCGCCAATGCCATCGCGCTGGCGAAAGCGGCGACCCTGCTCAAAATGCCGGTAATCACCACCGCCTCCGTGCCGCAAGGACCGAACGGGCCGTTGATCCCGGAGATTCACGAAGCGGCGCCGCATGCGCAATACGTGGCGCGCAAAGGCGAAATCAATGCCTGGGACAATCCGGAATTTCACGCAGCGGTCAAAGCTACCGGCAAGAAAACCCTGGTGATCGCCGGCACGTTGACCAGCGTTTGCCTGGCGTTCCCGTCCATCGCTGCCGTGCATGAAGGTTACAGGGTGTTCGCCGTGGTCGATGCGTCCGGTAATCACTCGAAACTGGCCACTGATCTGACCGTCGCCCGTTTGGCCCAGGCCGGGGTGGTGCCGATCGACATCATGGCTACGCTTTCCGAGCTGCAAGGCTCGTGGAACCGTCCCGATGCCGAGCAGTGGGCGGCCGTCTACGCCCAGGCCATGCCGCATTATCAATTGCTGATCGAGAGCTACCTCAAGGCTCAGCAAGTCGCGAACGAACACGAAGTGCTGGATTCCCAGCGCTGATCGAGTCTCCTGAGGCCGACCACCGGCCGGCCTCTTCAACCCGCGAGGATTACTGCAATGACCACTCAATACAAACGTCTGGACAAGAACAACGCTGCGGTGCTGCTGGTCGACCATCAGGCCGGGCTACTGTCGCTGGTGCGCGATATCGACCCGGACAAGTTCAAGAACAACGTGCTGGCGCTGGCCGATCTGGCCAAGTACTTCAAGCTGCCGACGATCCTCACCACCAGTTTTGAAACCGGCCCCAATGGCCCGCTGGTGCCTGAGCTGAAAGCGCTGTTCCCGGATGCGCCGTATATCGCTCGTCCAGGGCAGATCAACGCTTGGGATAACGAAGATTTCGTCAAGGCGATCAAGGCGACCGGCAAGAAGCAGTTGATCATTGCTGGTGTGGTCACCGAAGTCTGCGTGGCATTCCCTGCGTTGTCGGCGCTGGAAGAAGGCTTCGATGTATTCGTGGTGACTGACGCGTCCGGTACGTTCAACGAACTGACCCGCGAATCGGCGTGGAACCGCATGTCCACGGCCGGTGCGCAATTGATGACCTGGTTCGGTCTGGCCTGCGAGCTGCATCGCGACTGGCGCAACGACATCGAAGGATTGGGCACGCTGTTCTCCAACCATATCCCCGACTACCGCAACCTGATGACCAGTTACAGCACCCTGACTAACGGTAAATAACCCAAGTCCTGTGCAATAACTGTAGGAGTGAGCCTGCTCGCGATAGCGGTGGGTCAGTCAAAGAGATTTCGACTGATACCCCGCCATCGCGAGCAGGCTCACTCCTACATGGGTTTTGTGGTGTTTTTGCGCGGGCGTTCATCCGCTGAAATCAATTGCTCCTACACTTGCTCAATCTGTGCGATCTTCTCGCGATTGGCCCCCGTCGGAGTTGTTTGATGCTGTCTCTGCTGACCGAACATCCGTTGTTCTGCGCGTTGATCCTGATCCTCCTCGATCTGGGCCTGTGGCGCCTGATCTCCTCCCATGGCAGCGAGTGGAAACTGCTGGTGCGGGTGCTGATTTTCACGCTGTTCAGCGTGCTGTTGTTCAACGAAGGCCTCAACCCGATGGAGCCGGCGCCGTGGGCCGACAACGTGCCGTTGCACTTGGCGGCGACGGGGTTGCAGATTGGCTGGTGGCTGTTCGGCGCGCGCACTCTGACGGTGTTGATCGGCGCGGTGATGATGCAGCGAGTCGGTCACACCGGGCGGCTGTTGCAGGACTTGCTCGGCGCGGTGATTTTCCTCATCGCGATCATTGCTGCGCTGGCCTACGTGCTGGATCTGCCGGTCAAAGGTGTGCTGGCGACGTCCGGTGCTTTGGCGATCATTGTCGGTCTGGCTTTGCAGAGTACGTTGAGCGACGTGTTTTCCGGGATCGTCCTCAACACCACCAAGCCTTATCAACTCGATGACTGGATTTCCATCGACGGTACCGAAGGTCGGGTCACCGACATCGACTGGCGCGCTACGCGTCTGCAAACCAGCCAGGGCAGCATGGCGGTGATTCCCAACTCGCTGGCGGCCAAGGCCAAGATCATCAACTTCAGTCGGCCGAGCAATATGTTTGGCGTCTCGGTCAGTGTGCAGGTCAGTCCGCATGCCCGGCCCAATTCGGTGATCGATGCGCTGGAGCGGGCGATGCAGGGTTGTCGGCAATTGCTCGACACACCTGCGCCGAGCGTGGCGCTGAAAAACTCCAGCAATAACGGTGCGGAATACGAGATCAGCGGGTTTGTCGCCTCGATGGGCGAGAAACGCGTGGTGCGCAATCAGCTGTTCGACCTGGCTTACCGGCACTTGCAAGCGTCCGGGTTCAATCTGCTGTCGAGCGATGAAAGCAATGCGCCCAGCAACCTGTCGCGGCCGCGCGCGCTGCTCGACAGTTCGCCGATTTTCTCGACGTTGCGTCAGGAAGAGAAAGACACCTTCAGCCAGAACATGACGCTGAAAACCTTTCGCGCCGGCGAGACGATCCTTGAGGCGGGCGAGGTCAGCGATCATTTGTTCATCATCGAATCCGGCGTGGTCACGGTGACCTTGATTCGTCACGGTGCGCCGTTCGAGTCCGGGCGCATGGGGCCTGGCGAGGTCATCGGGGAAGCGGGCATTCTCTCCGACACTTCCGTGCCGGCGACGTTTGCCGCAAAAACCTTCTGTGCGTTGTACCGTATCGAAAAGACTTACCTGAAACCGTGTCTGGATGCTCGTCACGACATCAACGATGCGATGAAAGCCTTGCTCGATTACCGTTTGCACAAGGCCCAGGCCTTGACGGCGGACGCACCGGCGGTGGTCGCCAGGAAGGGGTTTTTGCAATGGCTGCGCAATAAGGTCTGAGCGCTTTGCGGGAACCGGGCAAGTGGGTGGTCTACTCGTCTTCCGGGAGATTGGCTATTTGTCCGGCGGCGTTGCGGGACTACTTTAGGCCACACATTCACATTCCCCGGAATACCGCCATGAAAGCTCGTACCGATTTCTACACCGCCTCCCCAGACGCCCTGAAAGCGATGATTGCCCTGGAAACCGCGGTCGCGAAGCTGCCGCTGGAAAAGACCCTGGTCGAACTGGTCAAGTTGCGCGCTTCGCAGATCAATGGCTGCGCGTTCTGCATCGACATGCACACGGCCGATGCGATCAAGGGCGGTGAAACGCCGCGTCGTCTGTTTGCGGTCACCGCATGGCGTGAAGCGCCGTTTTTCAGCGAGCGCGAACGTGCCGCGCTGCTGTGGACCGAGTCACTGACGCAACTGAGCCTGACCCACGCCCCGGATGAAGATTACGAAGTGGTCGCCGCGCAATTCTCGCCGAAAGAAATGGTCGACCTGACCGTCGCGATCAGCACCATCAACAGCTGGAACCGCCTGGCCGTAGGCTTTCGCAAAACCCCACAGGCTTAAGCCTCAACGCATAACCCCGTAAGAGCTGCCGAAGGCTGCGATCTTTTGATCTTGCTTCTGAAAAAACAGATCAAAAGATCGCAGCCTGCGGCAGCTCCTACAGGGGGAAGGTGGGTCAGTGGGCATCCGCACTTGGCGCGGTCGGTGGCTGCACCTTGCGCATCAAGGGCACCATCGCCGTGGCGATGACGAAGCACACCATGATCATCAGGAAAGTGTCACCGTAGGTCTGCGTTTGCGCCTCGCGGTAGGTCAACAGCCATAACTGGTGCAGGCTGGCGGTGACGCCGACGTCACCGCTCTGGCCCAGTGTCGCGAGGTTGCCACCGACCTGCGCCAGCCATTGATTCAGCGCCTCATTGCTGCTGTTCAAATGTTCGGCCAAGCGGGTGAAGTGCAGGTTGGTGCGGTCATTGAGAATGGTCGCGCACGCCGCAATACCAATCGCCCCTCCCAGATTGCGCATCAGGTTGAACAACCCCGACGCATGCTTCAAACGTGCCGGTGCCAATCCACCCAAGGTCAACGTCACCGCCGGCGGCACTGCCAGTTGCTGGGCAATCCCGCGCAACCCTTGCGGCAGCATCAACTCGCCAGCACCCCAGTCGTGGGTGATCGGGCTGAACTCCCACATCGACACGGCAAACAGACCCAGACCGACCATCATGATCCAGCGCAGGTCCATGCGATTGGCCAGAAAGGCATACAGCGGAATCGCCATGATCTGGAACACGCCAGTGGAGAAAACCGCCAGACCAATGTCCAGTGCGCTGTAGCCGCGCACCCGGCCGAGAAACAGCGGCGTCAGGTAAATCGTCGCGAACAGGCCGATGCCGGTAACGAATGAAAAGAAGCAGCCGAGGGCGAAATTGCGATCCTTCAAGGCGCGCAGATCGACGATCGGATTGGCCACGTGCAAGGTGCGGCCGATGAAGGCCAATCCCGCGAGGCCGCTGATCCACGCCGTGGTGAGAATGGTCTGGTCGCTGAACCAGTTCCAGCGCGGGCCTTCTTCGAGGGTGTATTCCAGACAGCCGAGAAACAGCGCGAGAAACACCATGCTCAAATAATCCGCGCCCTTGAGCAGCGACAGTTCCGGCTGGTCGATTTTCACCAGCATCGGCACTGCCACAGCAACGAAAATCCCCGGTACCAGGTTGATATAGAACAGCCAGTGCCACGAGGAAATATCAGTGATCCAGCCGCCGATCACCGGGCCCAAGGTTGGCGCCAGCGAAGCGACTGCGCCAATGGTCGCCGCAGCGATCACCCGTTGTTTGCCGGTGAAGAAAAAGAACGCCGTGGTGAACACCAGCGGAATCATCGAACCGCCGAGAAAACCTTGCAGGGCACGGAAAGCGATCATGCTCTGGATGTTCCAGGCGATGCCGCAGAGCAGGCTGGCAAGCGTGAAACCGACCGCCGAAGCGCAGAACAGCCAGCGCGTCGAGAACACCCGCGACAGCCAGCCCGACAAGGGAATCACGATGATTTCGGCGATCAGGTAACTGGTCTGCACCCACGCAGTTTCGTCGGTGCCGGCGGACAGTCCACCGCCGATATCGCGCAGCGACGCCGAGACGATCTGGATATCCAGCAGCGCGATAAACATGCCGATGCACATGGTCGCGAAGGCGAACACTTTGGTCGCGGTCGCCATGTCCGCCGCGTTGAACGGTTGCGCAGAGGCGGTGAGGGCGGTGCTCATCGCGCAACGGCCACGGCGCTGGTTTCCGGTTGCGCGCGGGTGTCGACTTCAGCGGTGACGGACAGGCCTGGACGCAAGTGCCCGAGGACGCCATCAGCCGGATCAAGGAGGATTCGCACCGGTACACGCTGGACGATTTTGGTGAAGTTACCGGTAGCGTTTTCCGGCGGCAGCACACTGAATTGCGAACCGGTGGCAGGGGCGAGGCTGTCGAGACGACCGTGGAATTCCTGACCCGACAGCACGTCGGCGCGGATGCTCACGCGTTGCCCTGGCCTCATCCGCGCCAGTTGGTCTTCCTTGAAATTGGCATCGACCCACAACCCGCTGGCCGGGACCACCGACAGTTGCTGCGAACCGGCCTGCGCGTAGGCGCCAACCCGCGCGCGGCGGTTGCCGATCACCCCATCGACCGGCGCGCGCAGTTCGGTGTAGCCGAGGTTCAGTTGCGCCAGATCACGTTCGGCGCGGGCTTGTTGAAGGGCGGCGCGGGCCTGTTGTTTCTGGGTGTCGATCACCGCGAGTTGACGTTGCGCGGCAAGCAGTTCGGCCTGGGCGCGGGCGCTCAGGGCTTGCGCGGTTTTGAAGGTGGCGTCGGCACGTTGTGCGCTTTCCACGGACACAGCATTGGTGGTCACCAAGCGCTTGTAGCGCGCGTTGTCATCCCGCGAGCGCGCGGTTTCCGCGCCGGCGGCGTCGATGCCGGCGCGGGCCTGGCCGATCACCGCTTGTTGCAGTTGTTCGGTGGCGTCGAGGTTGGCCAGCAGCGCTTCTTCGGCGGCGACGGCACCTTCGGCTTTGGCGAGGTTGGCGCGATAGTCGCGGGCGTCGAGACGAATCAGCACGTCGCCAGCCTTGACGTGCTGGTTGTCGCTGACCAGCACTTCGTCGATGTAACCGGCGACTTTCGGCCCGATCACCGTGACATCGCCACCAATGTAGGCATCGTCGGTTTCTTCGAGAAAACGCCCGGCGCCCCACCAATGCACGGCGTAGACCCCGGCGAAAATCAGCGCGAGCAATCCGCCGCCCGGCAGCAGCAAGCGTTTAAGCAGGGGCGGTCTGGTCTTGACCACAACAGGTTCGAGGGTGGGCATGCTGGTCATGGCGGATTACCTGATCAATCGGGTCGTTATTACGGTTGTAATATGACGCAGGTAATATTTAGTGGCAAATTATTTCTGACGCCGATCGTCAGTTGCTCACTTGAGCCAGTGGCCCGGTGTACTGCCAGTCATGGCTTTGAACGCAGATTTGTTGCGGCAGCGTGGCGCACAGTTCGGGGATCAGTAGATGGAGCGGTAATCGACACTCTGCTGCATCACCGCGCGATGGCTGACACCCGGCGCAATCCACGCCGCCCGCGACGGCGGCAGCAGACACAATTACCTGCTGATCGGCGTCGGATTGCTGCTCGCAGGCGCCGCTCAAACCCTCGGGGAAACCCTGATAGCGGGTAGCGCCGTGGTGTTGCTGCTGACGATAAAGCCAGGCAAAGCAATTGTTTAAGAAGTGTAAGCGCTGTAGGAAGCGTCTTGCATTTGTGTAGGAGGGCTCCGACTATCACGATTATTGATAGGGTGGCATTACGCCATTTGATGATCGCAAGGAAGTTGCGTGCCGTTTTCGTTTCGCGCTGTTTTTCGTCGTTGTTCCACGCGTTGCCCGCTGTTGTCGGCCTTTGTGTTGAGTGTCTGTGCCTCTTCGCTTGAAGCTGCCGAACCTGTCGCGCCGGGCCAGGAAGTGTTGCGCCAGCAACAACAGCAACAGCGCGATCTGCAACAACTGCAACTGGAACAACGCAAACGTCAACTGGAGCGCGGAGCTTTCGGGTCGGCGCCAGCGACCCCTGCGCTCGCACCAACCGTTACCCCTGATGAACGTTGCTGGCCGTTGAGCGGCACGCGCATCGGTGGCGTCACGCTGATCGACAGCGACAAACTCAATGCACGCATCCAACCGTTGCTGGCGCCGTGCATGGGCGTCAGGCAGATCAATCATCTGCTTGCGACGATCACTGCGATCTACGTGGAAAAGGGCTACATCGCCAGCCGCCCGTATCTGCTCAGCGCACCGGTGGCGGGGCAATCACTGGATATTCGTGTTGACGAAGGCTACATCGAGTCCATCGAGCTGGCCGATCAGAGTTTGCCGGTGTCCCTTGGCGGTGCGTTCCCGAACATGCTCGGCGAACCGCTGAACCTTCGCGATCTGGAGCAGGGCCTCGATCAATTGAATCGGCTGCGCTCGGTAGACCTCACCGCCGACATCGCCCCTGGCAGTGAGCCCGGCGCCTCGCGGATCATCCTGCGCTCGCGCAGCGCTGCGCCGTCACGCTGGGCCTTGAATGCCGGCGTCGACAACCTCGGCAGCGCCAGCACCGGACGTGACCGCGACGCCGTCAGCCTGAGCCTGGACAGCCCGCTGGAGCTCAACGATTTATTGAGCCTCAGCGCCAGCGACACACTCAATCGGGGCGACCGCTACAGTCGCAATGCCAGCCTGTATTACGCGATTCCTTACGGTTACTGGACCTACAGCGCGTTCGCCAGCCACGCCGAATATCGCGCGCCGTTCAAGTTGCCCAGCGTGACCTTTCACAGCCGCGGCATCACCGATCAGGTCAGCCTGCGTGCGGACCGCGTGTTGTGGCGCGACCAGAGTCGCCAACTCAGCGCCAACCTGCAATTGGCACACAAGGATGTCGACAGCTATCTGGAAAACATCCGGTTGGGCATTCAGAGTCCGACCCTGACCGTGGCCGAAGCCGGACTCAATCTGTTCTGGCTCGACCGCGCGGTGTGGAACCTCGACATCAACTACGCCCAGGGTTTGCGCTGGTTCGGTGCCGATGACGACTCCCGGCAATCGGTCAATAACCTGCCCAAGGCACAGTTTCGCAAGTACCGCGCCGGCCTCAGTCAATGGCGCAATGGTCAGTTCGGCGCGCAGGCGTGGCAGTGGCAGAGCCAGCTTAACGTGCAGTACAGCCCGGACCCGCTACCGGCCATCGAACAGTTGCTCGGCACCGACGATTCGGCAGTGCGCGGTTATCGCGTCAGCAGTGTCTCGGGCGCCAGCGGTACGATCTGGCGCAACACCCTGCGCCTGCCGCTGCGCAGCGAATGGCCAATACAGATCACCCCGCGAATGGGCCTCGACAACGGCTGGATCAAAGCCGATCACGGCGCCCACGGGCAACGCCTCAGTGGCGCCAGCCTCGGTCTGAATCTGGGCTGGAAAAACCTGCAAGTGGACGTCGATTACCAACGTGCCCTCAACACCCCCGACGGTCTGCAGCACGAGCCGCAAACCTGGCTGATGCGTGTCGGGGTGCAGATATGACCGCGACCTGAATCGATAACGCAGTGAACCAACAGCCGTCGGAACTGAGCGCGTCAGCCACGGCCAAGATTAAAACGCGCGACGTGATGCCGTACTCACATGGAGACGTTTTTATGCCAGCACACACCTTTGCATTTCATCTTTCGCCTCGGGGCAAATTGCGCTGGGCAATCGCCAGCCTGTTCTTCGCCGTGCACCTGCCGAACGCGATCGCCGGCGGCGTCGTGGTCGCGCCAGGACCGGGCGGCACCGCGCAATTGCAAACCCAGGGCGGTGTGCCCATCGTCAACATCGTCGCGCCCAACGGTTCGGGCCTGTCGCATAACCAGTTCCTCGACTACAACGTCGACCGTCAGGGCCTTGTGCTGAACAACGCCTTGCAGGCCGGGCAATCGCAGCTGGCCGGGCAACTGGCGGCCAACCCGCAACTGCAGGGGCAAGCGGCGAGCGTGATCCTCAACGAAGTGATCAGCCGTAATCCGTCCGCGATCAACGGCGCGCAGGAGATCTTCGGCCGTGCCGCCGATTACGTGCTGGCCAACCCTAATGGCATCTCGGTCAATGGCGGCAGTTTCATCAACACGCCGAACGCCAACCTGGTGGTCGGTCGTCCGGAGTTGATCGACGGCAAACTGCAAAGCCTGAACACCCGCGACGCCAGCGGTCAGTTGCAGATTCAGGGCGGCGGCCTGCGTAACGCTGAGGGTTCGATCAACCTGATTGCCCCGCGTATCGACAGCCAGGGCGCGATCAGTGCTCGCGATAGCCTCAACCTCACGGTCGGACGTAATCAGGTCGATTACGCCAGTGGCCAAGTGAAAACCGTAGACCCGGCGGGCAACACTGCCGACGGACGCATCGACGCCAGCCTGTTCGGCGCCATGCAGGCCGGACGGATCAATATCGTCAGCACCGCCGAAGGTGCCGGCGTGCGCGTGGGTGCGGTGCAGGTCGCCGGACGCGATGGCGTGCAGATTCGTTCTGCCGGCGACCTCACGGTCAGCGGTGAAGCGCTGCCCAACAGCCTTGATGTCACCCGCGCCGGTATCCGTAGCAGTCACGGCGATGTCGGCCTGCACAGCGGCAAAGACCTGACCCTGGCCGCCACCGACGTCAGCGGCCGTGACGTGATTGCCGAGGCCAGACGCAACCTCACCCTGACCACGGTCGAAAGCCGCAAGCTCCAGGAAAAGCGTGAAAGCTGGAACAACAGCACCATCGGCATCACCTGGGAAACCTACGACCGCACCCAGACCGATAGCGAAACCCGCCAGCATGGCAGTCAGATCGCTGCCAGCCGCGACGCCAGACTGTCGTCCGGCAAAGACACCGAACTGAAAGCCGCCAAGGTCGAAGCGGCGAAAAATCTCAGTGTGCAAAGTGGCGGCGATCTGCGCCTGAGCGCCGCCACCGAAAGCCATACCCAGACCGATCAGGGCAACCATCGCAAGCATCTGTGGAAAGCCGACTGGAACAACAGCAGCGAAGAACAGCGCAGTATCACCAGCCAGTTGAAGGCCGGCAATATCGCCCTGCAAACTGCCGCGTTGTTGCGCTCCGAAGGCGCTGAACTGACCAGTACCGGCGACCTGCAACTGGCCGGCAAACAAGTGGAAATCACCACCGCCACGCGGACTGATCGCAGCAGCGACACTGGCTATTCCGGCGACCTGGTCGGTGGCGGTTTCTTCGGCAAGACCGGCGATGCCGACAAGGGACAGACCGAGCATCAGGGCAGCAAAATCAACGCCGCCGGCAAGCTGATCGTCAAGGCTGACGACGTGCGCATCAGCGGCAGTCAAGTGCGCGGCGGCAGCGACGCCAGTGTGATCAGCGACAAGGGTTCGCTGGTGATCGATGGCGTACAGGACACCCGCCACAGCAACAATCACGACAAAGACAGCAAGTTCTTCGGTATCAGCAAAGACGAGTCGCGGCAGAACAGCAATGACAGCACCACGGTGCGCAGCGAACTGGTGTCCGACAGCAACCTCAAACTCAAGAGCGCCAAAGACCTTGCAGTGGCAGGCTCGACGGTCAAGGCAGGCGGTGCGTTAACGGCCGACGCGGCGGGGAATGTCAATGTGCATTCCGCACAAAACACTCACGACAGCAGTGCGATCACTGAAACGCGTGGCTTTGATGCCTACGCCAAAGAGCAGACGCCAGAGCAATATCGTGCCGGCGTTCACTACGAAGCCAAACAGCAGACAGTGACCAGCACCGACGTCACTCAGCAAGCCTCCAGCCTCAGCGGTGGCAGCGTGCAGGTGAAGGCGGGCGGTGACGTCACGCTCAAAGGCGCACAGGTGAAATCCACGGCGGGTGATACCACGCTGAGTGGCAAGAACGTCTCGTTGCTGGCCGAACAGGACAGCCACAAAACCAGCTCTGACACATCCAGCACCGGCGGCGGTTTCTACTACACCGGCGGTCTTGATCGCGCGGGCAGTGGCGTCGATTTCGCCCACAGCAGCGTGCAAGACTCGACCGGCAAAAGCACGGCGCAAACCACTGACCTGCAGAGCAGCGGTGGCCTGAGCATCAATGCCGACAAACTCGCCACCGAAGGTGCAGAACTGCAGGCAGGCAACGGTCTGCAGGTTGTCGCCAATGCAGTCGACAACCGCGCGGCCAGCAACAGCGACAGCAGCACCCACGCCGAGAGCAACTGGTCGGCGGACATCGGCGCCAATGTCGAGTACAAAGACATCGCCCGACCGATTGCCGGTGTGGTCAAAGAGGCCTTGAACGGCAAGGTGCCGGACAAGGATGCTTTGGCCAATCTCGGTCAGCCGAATGTCGGTATCGACGTCGCGATCGGTCATGGCAGCGCGACTAAAACCGAGCAGACCAACAACGCCGTGGTCAGCCGTTTTGATGGCGGCAACGTCGAAGTGAAAGTCGCCGGCACATTGCATGACCAAGGCAGCCAGTACAACGCCAGTGCCGGCACAGTGAACATCAGCGCCGACACACTGGTCGCCGATGCTGTCAGCAACACCCACAGCAGCACTGATAACGCCGTGGATGCCAAGGTCGATGTGCGCGTCTACACCAAGACCGGTGAAGACGTGAACGTCGCCGGCAGTGGCGCGGGTGGCAGTCGCACTTCGAGCAAAGACAGTTCCACTGCGGTGGTCGGCGGTTATGCCGGCAGTCAGGGCGTGAACATCAAAACCGCTGGCGATGCACAATTCGCCGGCAGCCGTTTCGATGGCGGAGAGGGGGGCGTGAACATCCACACCGGTGGTGATCTGGCGCTGAACCAGGCCAATGATCACCAGCACAGCAGCGACAGCAACCTGCGCGGCAATGGCTCGTTGACGGTCGGAACCTTGCCGGGCACTGACGGTACCAACGTCGATCTCGGCGCCGGCTTCCAACTCGATCACAGCGGCAAGCAAACCACTGACACTCAGGCGCACGTGGCAAGCATCAGCGGCAACGGCGTGCAGTTGAGCAGCGCTGGCAATCAGGTCCAGCAAGGCACGAAAATCGACAGCAGCGGCGCCATCGATTTGCACGCCGAAGGCAAACTCGATCTGCAAGCAGCCAGCGATACCCACATCGCTTCCGGCAGCAATCTCGGCGGTGGACTGAAGGGCGGCGGCAGCAAGAGCAGCAGCGAGAAGAGCAGTGATCAGGGCGCAAATCTGAGCGCCAACTTCAACATCGGTCGAGTCAATGAGAACGCGCAGACCCTTACCGGTGGTCAGCTCAACAGTCAGCGCGCAATCGCCTTGAGCGGCGATTCGGTGCACCTGCAAGGCACGCAAGTCAGCGCGCCAAACGTCAGCATCGACGCGCAGAAGGGCGGTTACGTGCAGGAGTCGGCGCAGTCCACCGATAACCGCAACAACTGGAACGTCGCGCTGAACGCCGGCGGCAACCTGAGCAAAAGCACGCCCACCGCTGCCGATGAAAAGGCCAGCAGCGATCACGGCTTCAATGCCGGGGCCAAGGTGGGCGTGGATTACCTGCAAGGCACCACGCAGCAAAACAGCCAGATCAAGGCAGACACGGTGGTGCTGAACAGTGCGGGTGACGCACAACTGGCGGGCACGCGCATCGACGCGAACCATGTCAGCGGCAAGGTCGCCGGTGATCTGACCGTCGAGAGCCGTCAGGACTCGCAAACCCAGGCCAAGGTCGATGTCGATCTGGGCCTGACCGCGAAGAAAACCCCAGCCGATGACAAAGGGAAACTTGCCGGCACCGACTACAAGCCAACGCTGAAAGCGCAGGGCGAATATGCGCACAAGGACAGTGTTGCGCAGGCTTCCGGCATCAGCGCCAGCCAAGGGGTCAACCTTGCCGTCGGCGGCGCCACGCAATTGACCGGCGCGCGGATCACCTCGTCAGAAGCCAAAGTCGATCTCGGCGCTTCGAAGGTCAGCAGCAGCGACTTGAGCAACCGTGACTACGGCGTCAAAGCCGGTCTCGACCTGCCGCATAAAACCGAGGAAAACGCACCGAAGGTCTCCCTTGAAAACGGCAATCTGAAAATCGGGCCGGTTACCCTCAGCGGTCATCTGGACAGCCAGACCCTGCAAGCGGGCATCGACGAAAAAGGCTGATCCCCAGCGCAAAACCCTGTAGGAGCGAGCCTGCTCGCGAAGGCGTCAGTTCAGTCAGCGAAATGCCTGACTGATATGGCGCTTTTGCGAGCAGGCTCGTTCCTGTTTTTTTGCTCGAAGTACAACGGCGGGGGCCGTCGTTTCGCGTCTGGCTCCTCGTAAATGCACGAGTGATAGGCGGACAGCTCCACGCCACCGCTGGTACCTTACCGCTCTTCAATCAACCGATTGCCGCGATGCCGGCAGACGTTGTGAAACCGTGGATCTGGCACTAGCGGTTGTGCGCAACGACCATGCATTGGTCGAACAGATCAGTGACCACAAACTGCCAAAGCCGGTACGTTCTTCACGTGTGGGATCTAAACCAGGGCGAGGGGGCAGTGATGGGGTTGATGAACTGCGGCCGGTAGGACGAGGAAAATATCAAAGCCGCGAAGGCCTGCGTAAATGACCGGGCGCGAGTAAAGTCGGTAAGATGTTGTTAATGCCCAATGGCCACTAGTCGCGCTTCGGGTTTCCATGGATGGCTTCAGGACTCTGAGTGCCAAGTGTCAAAAGGTAATGGGTGAACAATGGCAACGATCATTGGTGTGCACGGCATCGGGCATCAGTTCAGTGGTGAACATTCATTGGGTGAGCAGTGGCTTCCGGCGATCAAGGATGGTCTCGCGCGTGCCGGACGAGAGTTGCCTGACGAGGTGACCTTCAAATGTGCCTTCTACGGGGACTTGTTTCGGCCAAAGGGTAAAGGTGCGATACCGCCCTACGGCGCCAAGGATGTCGATGCCTGGGAGGCGCAACTGCTCAAGGCATGGTGGGAGGAGGCGGCTAGAATTGATCCCGCTGTTCGCGCACCTGACGAGACTACCAAAGCGGGTCTGGTGACGTTCGTCCAGCGCGGTCTCAATGCGTTGACACGATCAAAATTTTTTTCCGGTCAGTTGGAGAAAATGATGATCAGTGATTTGAAGCAGGTCTATCGATACTTCCATGAAGATTCAATCCGTCAGGCCGCTCGTGACAGCATTGAAAAGTGGATGAATGACGATACGCGGGTGATTGTTGCCCATTCTTTGGGCTCAGTGGTTGCCTACGAGGCTTTATGCGCAAACCCTCAGTGGCCCGTCCAGCACTTGATTACATTGGGTTCGCCACTGGGCATCCGTAATCTGATTTTCGATGCCCTGCAACCCGCACCGCAACGTGAGCTTGGTGCATGGCCAGGCAACGTACAGCACTGGACCAATATTTCAGACAGCGGTGATGTAGTGGCCTTGACGAAAAAACTTGAGCCCTTGTTCATGCCGCGAATTGTCGATGTAAGCGTCGCCAATGGTATGAAAGTCCACGATGCGAGCCGCTACCTCACGACCCGGGAGGTGGGAGATGCCATCGCAGCCGCTATCTGACAGTTATCGACGTCGTTTGCTTGCCACTGGCACTAGTCAATTCGATAACCATGCAACGCTGTCTCGGGTTCCGGACGAGGTTGAAACAATCAAGTCGGCCTTCGGTGCATTGCACTATGAGGTCGTTCCGGCAGAACTTGATATGGATCCCCGAGAACTGCAGGATCTTATTTTCCAAGCTTGTGCAGACTGCACTGAAAACGATTTGCTGGTGCTCTACTACACGGGCCACGGTGAAAGTGACAACCAACTCTATTTATTGTCCCGTGAGTCACAGCAGGCGGCAGAGGATCACCCAGGGCTGGCGGTAAAAGTTGTCGATCTGGCACAGATTCTGATCAAGACCAGAGCAGCGCAGGTTCTCTTGATCCTTGATGTCTGTTATGCCGGCACGGGAGCTGGTGATTTTCTCAGAATAGCGGCCGATCTGATCAGGCAGCAGCCCTCCTTGAGTCCGGCCTATGTAATCGCGGCCACGCGATCGCGAGATGAGGCGGATGAGGGTGCCTTGAGCGAGGCGTTGGCTAAAGCGTTGGCTAATCCCGATGGTCAGTTCGGCGGTGCTACGCAGCGCTACCTGGCCATGGATGAAGTGATGGAGGCGATCAGAGAATATCTCGCCGAACGCTTTCCCAAGCAGGAAGCTCAATTGGCGGGTGCAAGCCTGAAAGGTCGTTGCCTGTTGTTCCCTAATCCCCAGTACCGCCCTCATATCGGCCCAGGCCTGGATCTGGCCAGCCAGCGAGTGTTTGATGAACATTGGTTACCCAAAGCCGGAGGGGTCGAAGGTGGGTGGGTCGGGAGCTATTTCACCGGTCGTCATCGCGCGCTGCGACAAATAGGAGAATGGCTCGCACAGGTCGATACTCATGGGCGCGCTCTGGTAGTGACCGGTGGCCCGGGAACAGGCAAATCAGCATTGTTGGGGCGCATCGTTTCGCAGTCCGAGCCGCGTTTTCGCGATCAGGTGATTGCAGTTGATGGATCTTCATTGGACGCTGCTGACGTAATACCTGAAGGCATCGTCGATATCGCCATACATGCCCGGCACAAACTGTTGAGCGAGGTATTGAGCGAGATCGCGGACAAGCTGGATCTGTCGGATCGTGACTTGCCATCGGTGCTTGAATCACTGGAAAAATGCGGCAGAAAAACGGTGATTGTCATTGATGCTCTGGATGAAGCAGCCGACAGCCAGACTATTTTGCAGCAGCTGTTGTTGCCATTGGCGGCATTCAAGCATGTCTTTCTGTTAGTGGGAACTCGTCCCGACGCTACTTCATTGCAACAGCGTTTTGAGGGGTTTGGGCCAGATACTGTGGAAGTCAATCTCGAACATTCGCTGCATACGGAGCCCGGCGAGGTGGTGTTGTACGTCGAGCGACGGCTGTTAGCCAGCGAAGAACCACGGCGCTTTACGCCCTATCGCAAGCATCCCGAAATCGCTCGAAAGGTTGCCGAGGCTGTGGCCCAGCGAGCGAAGAACGTATTTCTGGTGGCACATACCGTCGCACTCAGGCTGTTCAAGATGGGCAAAATGGTCGACACGAGTCGCCCTGACTGGATGGATCATCTATCAACCGAGTTGGCTGACGCATTCAATCAGTACCTGGCCCCCTTGGAAGAGGGTAAGGACGGGCTGAATATCGCCACCGCCCGCGCGGTTTTGCTGGCTTTGGCGTTTGCCGAAGGTGAAGGCTTACCGTGGGCTGATTTATGGCGTTCAGCGGCCAGTGCCTTGAGCGGTCAGGCGATCACCGATGCGGATATCATTGCCGTGCGCAAATTTGCGGCGCCCTTTATTGTGGAGTCCATGGAGAGCGATCGGTCGGTTTATCGGCTTTACCATGAGCAGTTGGCAGAGCATCTGCTCGAAAGTGATGGCCAGGCCCCGGCCCTGTCACGCCACTTGTGGCAAGCATTGCTGGCCTGTGTACCTGCAAATTCCGAGGGGCGTCATGACTGGCTGCGTGCTCACCCTTATCTGAAACGTCATGCCGCAAGCTTTGCAGTCAAGGCGGGCATGTTACAGGCGCTCCTCGACGAACCGGCATTTCTGGTGGCCAGCGATCCGGCTATCTTGCGCCGTTATCTCAACCCTCAGTCGTCTCTCGCTCAGCCAATGGTTCAGGCCTATTTGCGAGCCTTTGGAGCTTTGCGGGAGTTGCCCGAAGCAGAGCGTCGATCCTACCTCGCACTGACATCCCTGCAGAACGGGATTGAAGAGTCAGTCCCCTTGCCGGGCGAGGAGCGTTCTCGGTGGATGCCACTCTGGGCGACCTGGAATTCGCCTGAAGGCAACAGCGTGCTGGTTTCGCGAGATTCACGAGTGACCGCATTGAGTCTTGGTCAGTGGGATGGCCGTACTCAGGTGGCACTGGTCGGGCGCGAGGATGGATTGATTGAAGTCTTTCAGCTCGACAATGGCAGGCAGTTGGCGGCTTGGCAGCCCATTGTGGGCAGCTGGATTTCACACTTGGCAATCATCGCAACGCCAAGCGGTGAAGTATTGGTTGCGAGTGGGGGGGAGGGTTGGCTGGCGACAACGAATCTTCGAACCAAGCGCGATATTTATGTCCCTTTCTCTGAGCAGAACGGTCGCATCACTGCGTTGACGGTATGCCAGCAAGGCGATCGCTTTCTGTGTGTAAGTGCTCATGAGCGAAAGCTTGCACGTACCAGCTTAGATGACAGAGTTGAGCTAGAAGGTGATCTACGAGTCTGGGATTTGACTGACCTCGGCCTGATTCATCACAGAGTCGCTGCTTCACGCGCCCGGATTCTGGCTGTGGCGATTGTTTTTACGTCCGACGGTCTTCGAATTCTGTCAGCAGGCGATAGTTTCTTCGATGGCGTGCGATGTGCCAGAACCCTGAAAATGTGGAAGCTTGATCTGGAGTTTCTGTGGCAAATACCTGCCACGATCGAAAGCGAATGTATTTCATCTATCCGCCTGCGCATGGTGGATGGTGCTACGTATGCGATAACCAACGATTTTTTCCGACCACCTCGAATTTGGCAAGTCCGGTCTGAAGAAATCATTCTTGTCTATTGCGCTCCGGATGATAAACGAGGGGCTTGGCTGTGTGAGTCACAAGCTTCAAAAATTCTTTATCTGCTGGCTGAGGACGGAACAATTGAAAGCCAGATCATTGAAGTAGCCAATCCTGTCGAAATCTCCTCAACGTTGACATCGGTCACGCGCATCGATGGCTACTGGACGGAGCAGTTCCGTACCGACAGCTTCAACTTGGGCACAAGTCATTTTTATCTGAGTAGTAACGCGGGCTCAGTCAATATGTGGAGCTTTGGGGACGTGCAATCGCCGGCGCGCGCTCTGCAGGAAGGACAATTTTTTCCAGGCCACGTCAAATGCATGTTCATGGACCCTATCGTGTCCAACTCGATTTACTGCGGTACCGACGCCGGAGAGGTCGTGGCGATCGATGAGACGAGCGGCAACCTGACCTGGACGTGTGGAATCATTCCGAATCAACGAATCCACGCAATTACCGGTTATGTGGATGAAGGAAAACTGCTGCTGGTCGTCGCCATTCGGGGGGCTATCTGTCTGGTTCCGGCAGGAGGTCAACTAGAATTCTCGGCGGTCATTCAGGCAGGCGATGATGTAACTCAGGTGCAAGTCGTCTGGATCGACGACGAACCGATGGTTGTGGCTTCGGTATGTGAAGCCAACGTGAACGCCGTTCGCATCTGGAGTCTGCGTTCAAAACTGGAGATCAATACTCTTCGCAATGAGTTTGGAGCCAAGTGGAACTATCAGCTCAGTTACGGCGAAGAAGACAAGCCCATCATGGGACTGGTTTGTCTTGCTGGCGATGATGCCGCGCGAATTGTTTTCGCCAGCAAGTATTCGCAGATCATGGTCGCGCAGCATCCGGTTCCACCCGCTGAAATGCCCAGGCTTTCACTGTTTGATACTTGGCGCATACCGGGTAGCGGCATAGCCGCAGTGCTTTCTCTGGCGCAAAGCATGGATGGTGAGTTGATCGCTGCCGGTACTGATTCAGGTCGAATTGCCTTGTGGCATTACCCAAGCGGCGAACGTCTGGCGTGCCAATCAGGCACTCACCTCAATGGGCGCATTCAGGCCTTGGCATTCTGCGATGCCAGCCCATCGCCACTTTTAGCATCAGGGGGGGAGGACGGTGTAGTCCGATTCTGGGATGGCGAATTGAATGCCCTGTTTCAAATCAGTATCAACTCACCGATTCGGGGAATCCGCTTCACCGCAATGGCCTGCATGGTTGTAGCGACCCATAACGGATTAGTGATGATCGCTCTTGATGAACAGATGCAGGTGGCATCTGCGGACCGTAATCCGGGAGGCAGTTGACGCGGTAACGTAATCGTTATTTTCAGCTGAAGGGTAACCGGCGGCCATTGCTAGATCAGTGGGCAGAGGAATCCATTGCTTCGCCTTAATAGGAAGCATTACTATTCACACCCCTTTCCTCAGCACACCACCCATACCCCCATGCGTCCCCGCAGACCCGGCTTTTTCGAGCATTACGAAGAGTTGATCGGCACCTGGACTCGTCGCCTGCGCAATCGCGCGCAGGCCGAGGATCTGGCGCACGACACCTTTGTGCGGGTGCTCGAGTCGGATTCGGCGGCGGTGCAGCAACCACGGGCGTATTTGCACCAGACCGCGCGCAATATCGCCGTCGATGGTTATCGGCGTGAGGATCGGCGCGGCGCCATGGAGTCGGAGGCGCTCGATCACAGTGCGTCGTCGTCCGGCGACCCGGAGCATTACATGCATGCGATCCAGCTGGCCGATTCCATCGAGCGCGCGCTTTGCGAGTTGCCGGTCAATTGCCGGAAGATTTTTGTCTGGCAGAAGATCGAAGGCCTGACCCAGGCGGAAATTGCCGAACGCCTGGGCCTGTCCAAGAACATGGTCGAAAAGTATATGATCCGCACCCTGCGGCATCTGCGTGATCGACTGGACGGGTTGCAGTCGTGATGGGGTGTGCCGTTGAAAAGATCGCAGCCTTCGGCAGCTCCTGCAGGGGGCTGTGTGTCTTTATATTCCCGGCCGGACAGGACATTCCATGATGGAGACTCGTGATTGCGCGTGCGGGCAAACAACGGTGCGTGATGACGCGGCGCGCTGGTTTGTGCGTTTGCAGGAGCCGACCGTTGATGTCGACGAGCAGCAGCGCTTTGACGCCTGGCTCAATGAACATCCGCAACACCGTGACGAGTTTCAGTTGTTGCAGGGGCTGTGGACGGCCGCTGATTTGCTGCCGGCGCCACGCCTGAAAGCGCTGGTCGAGGCGCCGCCGAGTCGCCGCGAACGCCGCCCATTGATGCGTTATGCCGTGGCCGCCAGTGTGCTGGCGGTAGCGCTCGGGCTCGGCTTGTTCAGCGGATTGAATCACCCGCAGGGTTACAGCGCCGAGTTCACCACGGCGTTGGGCGAGCGCAAGCATGTGGCGCTGCCGGACGGTTCGCTGATCGATATGAACAGTCGCAGCCGCTTGCAGGTGCGCTATGACAACGATCACCGGGTGATCGAACTGAGCGAAGGCGAGGCGATGTTCAGCGTCGAGCATGACACGTCGCGACCGTTTGTGGTTGAGGCTGGCAGCGGCAAAGTCACCGTTACCGGCACACGTTTCGATGTTCGTCGCGACGTCACGCAAACCCGCGTGGCGGTGGAGCAGGGCACGGTGAAAGTGCAGGGGCGCAATGCTCCGGACAACCAATTCATCAGCCTGACCGCCGGCCTCGGCAGCTTTATCGACGCTCAAGGCAACGTCGCGGCAGCTTATGCGGTCAACCCGGCAGAACTCACCGCTTGGCGCAGCGGCAAACTGGTGTTCAACAACGCCAGCCTCAGCGAAGTCGCGGCAGAAGTGTCGCGTTATCGCGAGCAACCGTTGACCGTCAGCAACCCTGCGGTCGCCAGCCTGCGCCTGACCAGCGTGTTCAAATCCGACAACACCGAAGCCTTGATCAAAGCCCTGCCGAACATCTTGCCAGTGGCTGTTCGCACGCATGCCGATGGCAGTCAGGAAATAATTTCAAAATAAAATTCAGGTTTTTTTCGAGTTCATCGTCTTCCTGTTCAACTGCAACTGGTTTGCATTAACAGCCGCACACTCTTGCGATCCACAGGACTACGTTCGACGTGAAAAACACCACTGCCAACAACAAAAAATCCCCTTGGTTACCGCTGGCCCTCGCGCTGGCGGTCAATGCTGCGATGCCGCTGGCGTTTGCCGGTGAAGCGATTCATATCCGCGCCCAGCCGCTGGGCCAGGCCTTGAGTGAGCTGGGCCAGCAAACCTCGCTGCAAGTGTTTTTCAGTCCTGATCTGGTCGTCGGCAAACAGGCCCCGGCGGTCGAGGGCGACATCTCGCCGGAGCAGGCGCTGCGCCAGTTGCTGCAAGGCAGTGGGCTGGATTATCAGATCAACGAAGGTTCGGTTACCTTGTCGCCCGCGGCAACTTCCGCCGCCAGCAATGGCCCGCTGGAGCTGGGTGTGACCGACATCAAGGTGGTTGGTGACTGGCTCGGTGATGCCAACGCCGCTGTGGTGCAGAATCACCCTGGCGCGCGTACGGTGATTCGCCGCGAAGCGATGGTCGAGCAAGGCGCAATGAACGTCAGCGACGTGCTCAAGCGTGTGCCGGGCGTGCAGGTGCAGGACTCCAACGGCACTGGCGGCAGTGATATTTCCCTCAACGTCGGCGTGCGCGGTCTGACGTCGCGTCTGTCGCCACGCTCCACCGTGCTGATCGACGGTGTACCTGCCGCGTTCGCACCGTATGGCCAACCGCAATTGTCGATGGCGCCGATCTCCTCGGGCAACCTCGACAGCATCGACGTCGTGCGCGGCGCCGGTTCCGTGCGTTATGGGCCGCAAAACGTCGGTGGCGTGATCAACTTCGTGACCCGTGCGATTCCGGAAAAAGCCACCGGTGAAATCGGCACCACCCTGGAGACCACGCAGTACGGTGGCTGGAAACACATCGACAGCGCGTTCCTCGGCGGCACCGCCGACAACGGCATGGGTGTGGCGTTGTTGTACTCGGGCGTCAACGGCAACGGTTACCGCGAGCGCAACAACGGCAACGACATCGACGACGTGCTGCTCAAGACCCACTGGGCGCCAACCGATCAGGACGATTTCAGCCTCAACTTCCACTACTACGACGCCAGCGCCGACATGCCCGGCGGCCTGACGCAAAAGCAGTACGACGATAAACCCTACGATTCGGTGCGTGACTACGACCAGTTCAGCGGTCGACGCAAGGACGTGTCGTTCAAATGGATCCGGCAGATCGACGAGCGCACTCAGGCGGAGATTCTGACGTACTACACCGACAGTTTTCGCGGCAGCACCATCGCTGCACGCGATCAGAAAACCCTCAGTTCCTATCCGCGTTCGTACTACACGCTGGGCATCGAGCCACGGGTATCGCGCGTCTTCGATGTCGGCCCGACCACGCAGGAAGTCAGCGTCGGTTATCGCTACCTGAAAGAGGCGATGCACGAGCAGTCGAGTCGTCTGGCGCTGGTCAACAACCAGCCGGTGGTGACGCCGACGTCCGACGGTCACGTATTCCAGGATCGCACCGGCGGCACCGAGGCCAACTCGGTCTACGTCGACAACAAAATCGATGTCGGCAACTGGACGATCACGCCGGGCATTCGCTTCGAACACATCAGCACCGACTGGCACGATCGCGCCGTGCTCGACACCGCCGGCAAACGCGTGCCGGAGAAAAACCGCAGTATCGAAAGCAACGAACCGCTGCCGGCGCTGAGCGTGATGTATCACCTGTCGGACGCATGGAAACTGTTTGCCAACTATGAAACCTCGTTTGGCAGCCTGCAGTATTTCCAGCTGGGTCAGGGCGGAACGGGGGACAACACTGCCAACGGCCTGGAGCCGGAAAAGGCCAAGACCTACGAAATCGGCACGCGCTACAACGATGACGTGTGGGGCGGTGAAGTGACGCTGTTCTACATCGACTTCGATGACGAACTGCAATACATCAGCAACGACGTCGGCTGGACCAACCTCGGCGCGACCAAACACCAAGGCATCGAAGCCTCGGTGCATTACGACATGGCTGCGCTCGATCCGCGTCTTGACGGTCTGACCGCCAATGCCGGTCTGACTTACACCCGTGCGACTTATGAAGGCGAGATTGCGGGCTTCAAGGGCCGTGATCTGCCGTTCTATTCGCGCCAGGTGGCAACCGTCGGTTTGCGTTACGACATCGACCGCTGGACCTACAACCTCGACGGTTTCGCCCAGTCGAAACAGCGTTCGCCCGGCACGGGAGTGAATGCCGATGGCAGCTTCAATGGCAACTACATCACCGAGGGTACGGCGGATGGGCAGTACGGCGACATTCCGGGTTACGTGACCTGGAACGTACGCGGGGGTTATGACTTCGGGCCGCAGGTGTCGAATCTGAAGCTCGGCGCCGGGGTGAAGAATATCTTCGACAAGCAGTACTTCACCCGCTCCAGCGACAACAACTCGGGGATGTATGTCGGCGCGCCGCGCACGTTCTTTGTGCAGGCCAGCGTCGGTTTTTGATAAAGCGCGGCGTCTTCTTCGCGAGCAGGCTCGCTCCCACATGGATCACTGAAACCTGTGGGAGCGAGCCTGCTCGCGAAGCTTTTAGACTTTAAGGACTTTACCGCCGATGGCTACTGCAACTAGCAGCACCGCCATCAAACCAAAGGCAAAACTCAAACTGCTGGCATGGGCGACAAAGCCGATCACCGCCGGCCCCGCCAGAATCCCTGCATAACCGAGCGTGGTAATCGCCGGCACCGCGATGCTCTCCGGCATCACCGTCTGCTTGCCCACCGCCGTGTACAGCACCGGCACGATGTTCGAGCAGCCAGCGCCGACCAGCGCATAACCGACCAACGCCGCTTCCCAGCTCGGTGCAAACGTCGCCAGAAACAAACCGGCCGCCGCCAACAGACCACCAAACAAGATGATCCGCGTTGCCCCGACAATCCGCACAATCCGGTCACCCATCAAACGTCCGGCCGTCATGGTCAATGCAAACGCCGCATAACCCAATCCCGCGTACGCCGTGTCGATCCCGCGTTCCTGCGCCAGAAACACCGCGCTCCAGTCCAGCGCCGCGCCTTCAGTCAGGAACACGATGAAGCACATCCCGCCGATAAACAGCACGATGCCGTGGGGAATGGCGAATGCCGGTCCGGAGCTTTCACTGCCGTAAGGCAGCATGTGCGGCACGCACTTGAACAGCGCGGCGATCAGCACCACGACCACCACCAGCATCGCCGCAAGCGGCGTCAGACCCAGGCCGAGCAGGGCGCTGACGCCCGCCGCGCCGACGATCCCGCCGAGGCTGAACAAGCCGTGAAAGCCCGACATCATGTTCTTGCCGCTGGCGCGCTCGACGATCACCGCTTGCAGGTTCACCGTCGAATCCACCGTGCCCAGGCCTGCGCCGAACATGAACAGCGTGGCGATCAATGCCGGTATCGACGACACCGTGGCCAGTAACGGCAGCGCTGCGCAGATGAGCAGGGTGCCGCCGGTTGCAACGCGTCGACAGCCGAAGCGCGTAGCCAGAATCCCCGCCAAGGGCATGGCCAGAATCGAACCGACACCGAGGCATAACAGCAACAAGCCCAACGTGCCCTCATCAAGCCCGGCGCGGGCCTTGGCATACGGCACCAGCGGCGCCCACGCGGCAATGCCGAGCCCGGCGATGAAAAAGGCGATGCGCGTGGACATCTGTTGCAGGCGTCCGGGGACGAAGGTGGCTTGGGCGTTGAGGCTGGTCATATCGATCCTTGGCAAAAAACTTCGCGTCCCCGAAGGACAGTGATTCGGCGACGAGGTTCGATCGCCGGTCATCCGGGGAAGTACAGACGACATCCTACCCTGTAGGAGTAAGCCTGCTCGCGATAGCGTAGTGTCAGTCGATATTTTTTGTCTGACACACCGCTATCGCGAGCAGGCTCACTCCTACATTAGATGGCGGTTTACAGTGAGTTTCTTCTGCAACGGGGATAAAGGGTGATGACACAGTTCTACGATGCACGGGGCAATATCTACGGCGTGGTTTCGCCCGCAGCACTGCGTCAGGCGGGCATTGATCTGCCTGCAAAAGCTGCCGAATGTGCGTCCTCCCGTCGGTCCTGGAGCGCAGCGGCCATCAAGCTCTGCTGCGACTGGCCCGAGGGCCAGCGCCCAGCCAACAGCAAATCCCACCGCAGCGACGGCCTGCTGATCGGCCCGTTCCAGACCTCACCGCCGTTCGATGTACTGATCGTCAACACCGACGGCACCCTTGCCGAGCGCAGTGGCAACGGTCTGACGATTTTCTCTCAGGCACTGAGCGAACAGGGATTGCTGCCGGAAGCGGGCGCGTTGTTGCGCGTTCATCACGACAAAGGTGAGGCGGTGGCAACCTCGGTGAAACCTGCCGAAGTTGAAGGTGTGCAAGGTTTCTGGCTCGACCTCGGGCAAGCGGATTTCGGGCCGCGTGCGGTGGGTGCGCAGAACGTTGAAAGTGTCGATTTCAATGGACGAGAAGTCAGCAGGGTTCAGCCGTTGGCGGCACTTGATCCCGGCTGGGAACACAGCCAGTTTGTGCGCATCGGCAATCCGCATTGCGTGACACTGCTTGGTGACGGTGCGGTGTTGCCGAGCAATGATCAGATGCGTGAATCACCGCTGAACGAAGGCCTGACGCAAATCGCCTACGCCATGCCGACCGGCGCTGGCGAACCGTGTCCGGCGGGCGTCAATCTGCAATGGGCGGTTCGTGAGTCTGCGCAGCGAATCATCGCGCGCGTCTTCGAACGTGGCGAAGGGCCGACCGCATCATCAGGCACCAGCGCCAGTGCGGTAGCGTCTGCGGCATGGCGGCTGGGTTGGGTCGAAGCAGGAGAAGTGCAGGTGGTCATGTCCGGTGGCACGGCACCGATTCTGCTGGAAGAAATTGATGGCGAGCGGGTGCGTGTCAGGTTGTTTGGTACGGCGCGGTTGATCGGCTGAATTCGAAACCGCCATCGCTGGCAAGCCAGGCTCCCACAGGGTTTTGTGCTGAACACAAAAACTCGGTATGCCAATAATCCACTGTAGGAGTGAGCCTGCTGGCGATAGCGGGCTACCCTTCAAATCATATGCTGCCTGACTCACCGCAATCGCGAGCAGGCTCACTCCTGCAAGGGTTCATAGGTGGACACGAATCATGTGTTCCCCCCAAAACCCTGTGGAAGCCTGGCTTGCCAGCGATGGGGGCCCGCAAATTCACCTCGTCAGTGAGCCTTGAACAACGTCACCGACCCCACCTGATCACCCTGCACCGTCAACCGCAGCAATGCTCGCGGCGTCGGTGCAGGCGTTGATGCCAGCCCGGCCTCGTCGAACAGCCGATTGAGTTGTTCCGCCGCACTCACCGCCCGAGGAAACCCCGCGAATGCCGAGGCTTGCAACAGCACTTCGGTCATTTCACCGGGCGCCAACCCCGAAGCCAGTCCTGTCTTGAGGTGCACACTCAATGGCGGGCCGACCATGCCTGACGCAATGATTGCGGCGAACGAAACCGCTTCCCTCAAGCGCGGGTCGAGGCCCGGACGGGCGTGCAAATGCCCGTAGACCACGCTAACCGCCAATTCACCCAGCGCGGGCACGGTGTGAAACAGTGCGTCGAGGCGAGCGCCGCCATCGGGTACAAGTTCGGTAAAGGTCTGTCGGCCTTCGTGGTACAGCGAGGCCATGGGCGAGGGTTGGTTGTTCATGGGGTAATCCTCAAGAAAATGAGGATGGCAGCTGATCAACTACGCACGAACTTCAGCATGAAGGAGCATCCATCGCAGGGGGTTGCCGGCGTCATTGCGACGCCGGTCTCTTCACCTTAGACGAACTCGACCACCGGCATCTGCCGTTTCATCAGCACCTTGCCTGCGCGAATCGAATACAGCGGCAAGCCCTGACTACGGATCACCTCGTAATCGCTGTCCGCCGACAGAATCAGCAAGTTCGCCGGGCGCCCCTGTTCCAGCCCGTAACGTTCGCCCAGATGCATGGCTTTGGCGCTGTTGTCGGTGACCAGATCCAGCGCACTTTGCAGATTGCGATAACCGAGCATGTGACAGATGTGCAGCCCGGCCTCGAGCACGCGCAGGATGTTGCCGTTGCCCAGCGGATACCACGGATCGACGATGGAATCCTGGCCGAAACACACGTTCATCCCGGCTTCGAGCAACTCGTTCACACGGGTGACGCCACGGCGTTTCGGGAAGTTGTCGAAGCGCCCTTGCAGGTGAATGCTTTCGGTCGGGCAGGAGACAAAACTGATCCCGGAATGCCCGAGCAGACGAAACAGTTTCGCGCAGTAGGCGTTGTCGTAGGATCCCATCGCCGTGGTGTGGCTAGCGGTGACGAGGGCGCCCATGTCGCGGCTGCGCGCTTCTTCGGCGAGCACTTCGAGAAAGCGTGAATGCGGATCGTCGGTCTCGTCGCAATGCACGTCGACCAGGCAACCGGTGCGCTCAGCCAGGTCCATCAGGAACTTCACCGAACTGACGCCCTGATCGCGGGTGTACTCAAAATGCGGAATGCCGCCGACCACGTCCGCGCCCATACGAATCGATTCCTCCATCAGCTCGCGGCCATTGCGGAACGACTCGATGCCTTCCTGCGGGAACGCGACGATTTGCAGGTCGATCAGGTGGCGGCTTTCCTCACGCACCTCAAGCATGGCTTTCAGTGCGGTGAGTTGCGGATCAGTGACGTCGACGTGGGTGCGCACGTGCTGAATGCCGTGCGCTGCCAAGGTCTGAATGGTTTTCCTGGCGCGGGTCTTGGTGTCTTCTTCGGTGATGGTGACCTTGCGCTCGCCCCAGCATTCGATGCCTTCGAACAGCGTGCCGCTCATGTTCCAGCGCGGCTCGCCAGCGGTGAGGGTGGCGTCGAGGTGAATGTGCGGCTCGACGAAGGGCGGCACCACCAGATTGCCGCCGGCGTCGAGGTCTTCCGGGCCCAGCGTCGGCGCTTCGGTCTGCCGGGCGATGCTGCGGATCAGGCCGTCTTCAAGGTGCAATTGGTGCAAACCTTCCTGGTTGCGCAGTCGGGCGTTGATGATGTGCATCAGGCGAATCCTTTTTTATAAGTCTTGTAGTGGCGCGGCCGCGCTACGAGCGCCGAGCACGCCGGTGACGATGACATACGTTAGCGCGGCAGCAGCGATCCCTACCAGCGGCGCGACCCACGGCGAGTTGAATGCGGCAACGGTACCGACCGCGTAGGCCCCGAGCCCCGGCCAGTTGAACGCCGGCAACCGTGCGTCGGCCAAACGCGGATAGTGCCCGCGCCAGCGGTAGAAAAAGTCCGCCATGATCACCCCGCCAATCGGCGGAATCACCGTGCCGAGCAGAATCAGATACGGCACCAGCATGTCGTACATGCCCAGCAAGGCGAGCAGGGTGCCGATCACTGCGCCGGCGAGGGTCACGGTCTTGCGCCGGCCAGTGCGCAGCAGGTTGCAACCGGCGACGGCGAAGTTGTAGATGGTGTTGTCCTGGGTGCTCCAGATGTTCAGCAGCAACATGGCCATCGCGGCCATGGCGAAACCTTGCAACAGCAGCACTTCAACCACGTCCGGTTGTTGATAGACGATGGCGCCGTAGGCGCCGATCAGCACCATCAGGCCATTGCCGATGAAAAAACCGATCAGGCTGGCCAGCACCGCGACTTTTGCCGAGCGCGAAAAACGTGTCCAGTTGGTTGCTTGCGTGGCGCCGCTGACGAAGGTGCCGAACACCAGGGTGATCGCGGTTGACCAGTCCAGCGAACCGCTTGGCACGACGCTGAGCAAACCCTCGAAACCACCGACTTTCACCGTCGCCACCCACATCGAAAGCATCAGCAGCAACATCATCGCCGGCACCGCGATGTACGAAAGAATCTCCAGCCCGCGATAACCGACGTACGCGGTGGCACAGAACACCAGACCGAACAGCACCATCAAGCCGAGTACCGTGCCTTCGTTAAGATCGAAATATTTGCCAAGCACCACTGCGGCGGTCGCGGTGCCCCAGGCGTACCAACCGATCTGGGTGAATCCGAGAATCAGGTCGCTGAGTTTGCTGCCGACTTCGCCGAAGCAGAAGCGCCCCATCAGGACCGAGTTGAGGCCGCTCTTGAAGGCGATGTAGCCGAGGCCTGCCGCGTAAAGACCCAGCAGCAGGTTGCCGACGATGATCACCGCCATCATCTCGGCGAAACCAAACGCCACGCCGAGCTTGCCGCCGGCAAACATGGTCGCGGTGAAAAACGTGAAGCCCAGTAACACCATCGCCGTGGAGGCCAGGCCTTTGCGCGCATGCATGGGGACTTCGCTGAGGGGGTAATCGTTGCCGGGAGCGTGCTGCGTCATGGGGCGGTCCTTGCTGGAATAGAGGAGACGCGGGGGAGGGTTGCAGTGGTCGTGCCAAATGCCGGATGGCGCGGGTTATGTATAGACGAGACACGCCAGTCGGCGCGAAAACAGTGCACCTGAACACGCTAAAGCCCAATGTAGGAGCTGCCGAAGGCTGCGATCTTTTAGATCGTTCCCACGCTCTGCGTGGGAATGCAGCCCGGGACGCTCCGCGTCCCACTCCAAAGCCGAACGCGGAGCGTCCGTTGAGGCATTCCCACGCAGAGCGTGGGAACGATCGGTGTCAGGGGCATTTGGGGCCTGTCAGAGGAAGCGCAACAGGGCGGCGACGATGGCTTCGGGGGCGTCTTCCTGAACGAGATGGCCGGCGTTGGCGATGGCGTGGAATAGCGCGCCGGGGATCATTTTGTGCAGCGCGTGACCACGCTCGATGGGAATCCACTGGTCTTCTTCGCCCCAGAGAATCTGCACCGGGCAGCGAATCGTCGGGTACAGACCTTCAGCCTCACGGGTATAGCGCTCGTCCATTTGCGCAATCTGCCGATAGAACGCCGCTTGCCCCGGATCACCGAGCCACGGCCGCACGTAGGGCGCGAGTTCGTCATCAGGAATATCCCGGTGGATCGCCCCGCGAATATAAGTCGGCACGATGGCGCGCTGGATGTAATCGGGCAGGCCGCTGAACGCCGCTTCATGCTGACGCACATGCTGCACGAACGGTGAACCCCACGGCGACAATGCCACCGGATCGATCAGGGTCAGGCTGCGGTAATCCTTGTTGTTGAGCAGATGCGCACGCAGCACGGTGGCGCCGCCGAAGTCGTGGGCGACGACGTCGGGGTTTTGAATATTCCAGTGGTCGAGCAACTGCGCCAACAGTTGGTTTTGCACGCCGAGGGAGACATCGGCGTCGGGTTGCTCGGAGCGCCCATAGCCCAGCAGGTCGAAGTAATGCACGCGATGCGTGGCGAAAAAGTGCGGTGCGATCCGATGCCACACACAGGACGAGAAGGGCGTGCCATGCACGAACACCAGCGGCGGGCCGTCGCCGCGTATGGCGTAGCGTATCTGTCGGCCGTTGAAGTCAAAGACCTGATCCAGCAGCCAGTCTGTCATGGGCCTGTCCTCTTGGCGGGTGGGAGCCAAAAAGCATAGGCGTAAAAAACAGCCGTGAAGGCTGTTCTCTGGCAAAACACCAATCCTTTGTAGGAGTGAGCCTGCTCCGGGCGGCGTTCCGACGATAGCGGTGTATCAGTCGACATCCATGTTGAATGTCAATCCGCTATCGCGAGCAGGCTCACTCCTACAAGAGGCAATTCGCGTGGCGTTATTCACCGCGATAGATACAACCGCTGGTGCACGTTTCGTGAATGCGGATCGCGCTCAGTTCCGGCAGTAATGGCTTCATTTCATTCCAGATGAATTTGGCCAGCACTTCACTGGTCGGGTTTTCCAGACCAGGAATGTCGTTCAGGTAGTTGTGATCCAGACGCTCGTACAGCGGCTTGAAGATCGCCTTGATTTCCGAGAAGTCACGGATCCAGCCCGTGTGCGGATCGAGGTCGCCGCTGAGGTGAATCGCCACTTTGAACGAGTGACCGTGCAGACGTCCGCACTTGTGGCCGTCCGGGACGTGCGGCAGGCGGTGGGCGGATTCGAAGGTAAACTCTTTGAAGATTTCCACGGTAATTTCGGCTCTGTTCAGATGGCGTTCGCCGCAGCGATTCGGGCAGGCGGCGAGTTTACCAGCTTGTCTTTGACCGTGCTGACTAAAGGGTCAGCAAGCGCTCGGCGAGGCGACCATTGGCAGTCAGTTCGAGGAACTCATCGCCCAGGCGCCGGCTCTCGTCCATCGCCGCGTGCCAGTATTTCTGCCGGCTCGGCGCATCACCCATGAAGCGCTTAAAGTCGTTACGGTCGGGCAGTTTGCCGTAGGGCAGGCGTGCCAGATATTCCTTTGATGGCGCGAGCAACAGCACGTCCTGCAGGCGCTCCACCGAGGCCTTGCGCCACGGCAGGGTCTTGTCGAACCAGCCGGGAATCACCCGGTCGGTGAAGTGCGGATAGAGCACGATGCCGTCGCCGCTGTAGGGCAAGTCGAGGTGGTAGTCGAGCAAGCCACCGTCGCGGAAGGTTCCCGCACCGGCGCCCGGCAGATCACGCACGCCTTCCATGACCATCGGAATCGAACCCGAGGCCAGCAGGGCCTGGCGCAAGTTACCGGCATTGAGCGTGACGAAACGCGACGGGAAATCGTTGAGTGCGTTGACCGGCGGCGCCAAGCGCGGGTCGTGGATGATCAGCCGTTCGAAGTGCCGCGACAGCCGTGCGCGACCGCGCAGGTTGTCGGCAATCACCGAGCCTAGCGCCAACCCGAGGCGACCGCGATGGTCATCGGCCAAGCGACCCTGACTTTTCACCACCATGATGTTCAGACGGTAATCGGCGTTGCTGAGGATGCTCTCGTCGCGGCCATCGAGCAGGTCATTGAGCATGCGCTGTGAGCTCTGGCTGATCTCGGCCATGGTCACGCCTTTATTGAAATTCTGCTCGGCGTACAGCTGGCCGAGACGGCGGATACCCTCTGCGGCATTCGGCAGGCAGGCACTCGCAAAACGCCAGGAGCCGACCGAGGCCCCGATCAGCGAACGCTCGCGCGGCGTGCCCGGCAGCCATTCACCGAACAATGCCAGATCCAGTCCCTGAATGCCCAAAGCCTTCGGCCCACCAGCGGCGCCGGGCAGGGTGCCGACATCGGCAGCGTTCAGGCCCTGCGCCCGAATCCGCGCCATGGCACGCGGGCCGGCCTTGAGGGTGAGGGCGGGGAATTTGATGTGGATGGCGGTCATACCGGTCTCGATCGTTAGCAAGCGAACAATTATAAGCACATGCTACAAAACCTTGTAGGAGTGAGCCTGCTCGCGATAGCGGTTTATCAGTCAAATAAGTGCTAACTGACACACCGCTATCGCGAGCAGGCTCACTCCTACATGGGGGCATATGTTGAGCTGGAGCAATGATGGCAATTCAGTTTCAGTTAAGTTCAAATCGCTAAGGTGCCCACCGTAAAGCTGCATATAAAAAATACGGAGACACCATGAAAACCCTGACTGCCCTGTCCATTGCCGCGATCATCGGCCTCACTGCCAGCACCGTTCACGCCCGCGATCTCGGCCCTGATGAGGCCCTGCGTCTGCGCGACGCTGGTACTATCGTCTCCTTCGAGAAGCTCAATGCCACCGCGCTGAGCAAACATCCGGGCTCGACGATCACCGATACCGAGCTGGAAGAACAGTACGGCAAGTACATCTACCAGATCGAGGTACGTGACCCGCAGGGGCTGGAATGGGATCTGGAATTAGACGCGGTGACCGGGCAGGTTCTCAAGGATCATCAGGATACGTAATGAAGGTTAATGTTCGCGCCACCCGCCGCACGGCGTGGGTGCTGGTGTTGTTTTGCTCGACGGCGATGGCCCGCGACCTCGGTCCGGACGAAGCCCTCAATCTGCGCAAGCAGGGCGTGATCCTGCCGCTGGAGCAGGTGCTGCAGCAGGCGATGGATCGCTATCCCGGCGCGAAGCTGCTGGAAGTCGAGCTGGAAGAAAAACACGATATCTATATTTATGAAGTTGAATTGCTGACTGCCGAAGGCGTGGCCCGCGAGCTGCACCTGAAGGCCGCTACCGGCGAACTTGTGAAAGACAAGGAAGATTGATCGATGCGTTTGCTATTGGTGGAAGACCACGTACCGCTGGCTGACGAACTGCTCGCCGGCCTGCAACGCCAAGGCTATGCGGTGGATTGGCTGGCGGACGGTCGTGATGCGTTGTATCAGGGCAGCAGCGAGCCGTATGACCTGATCATTCTCGACCTCGGCCTGCCCGGCGTGCCGGGGCTTGAAGTGCTGGCCCAATGGCGTGCCAACGGTTTGGCGATCCCGGTGCTGATCCTCACCGCACGCGACTCCTGGGCCGAGCGCATCGAAGGGCTGAAGGCCGGTGCCGATGATTACCTGACCAAACCGTTCCATCCTGAAGAGTTGTACTTGCGCATTCAGTCGCTGTTGCGCCGTTCCAAGGGCCAGGCCAATCAACCGACGCTGAAGTCTGCCGGGTTGCATCTGGACGAGGGCCGCCAGTGCGTCATTCGCGATGGTGCCGACATCCAGCTGACCGCTGCCGAATTCCGCCTGCTGCGCTATTTCATGCTGCACCCTGAGCAGATCCTTTCCAAAAGCCATCTCGCCGAACACCTCTATGACGGTGAAACCGAACGTGACTCCAACGTTCTCGAAGTGCATGTCAATCACCTGCGCCGCAAGCTCGGCAAAAGCGTGATCGAAACCCGTCGCGGCCAGGGTTACCTGTTCGGCGGGCAAGCTTCGTGAGGTCAATCCAGCGCCGCTTGAGCCTGGGCTTGATCAGCGTGATGGTGATCGTCGGCGTGGTGCTGGCGCAAACCAGTCTGTGGCTGTTCGAGGTCGGTTTGCAGCGCTACCTCGAAGCCGGTCTGCGCAACGACAGCGAAAGTCTGCTGGTGGCACTGGTGCGTGGCCCGAACGGTTTGCAACTGGATGAACGACATTTGTCGCCGGCTTATCAGCGACCGTTTTCCGGGCATTACTTCCGCATCGATTTTGCCGACAGTCATTGGCGTTCGCGCTCATTGTGGGATCAGGACCTGCCGCTGCTGGATCATCCCGGGCTGCACAGCAATCTGCAGTTGGGGCCGGACGGGCAGCAGTTGCTGGTGCTGCGTTCGGACTATCGGCGACTGGGTCAGTCGATCTCGATCAGCGTCGCGCAGGATTACACGCCGGTCAACGAGAGCTTCCAGCGCATGCGTCAGATCGGCCTAGGGCTCGGTCTGGCGGCATTGTTGTTGATTCTGTTCTTGCAGCGATTGACCGTGCGACGCGCCTTGCGCCCACTCGAGAAGGCTCGCGAACAGATCGCGCAATTGCAGCAGGGTCAGCGTTCACAGCTGGACGATCAAGTGCCGGTGGAACTGGAGCCGTTGGTGGCGCAGATCAACCATTTGCTCGCGCACACCGAAGACAGCCTCAAGCGTTCACGCAATGCCTTGGGCAATCTTGGGCATGCGCTGAAAACGCCGTTGGCGGTGCTGTTGAGCCTGGCCTCCAGCGAAAAACTCGATGCCCATCCTGAACTGCGCAAGCTGCTCAAGGAACAACTGGAACAGGTGCAGCAGCGGCTCAATCGCGAGCTCAATCGGGCACGATTGTCCGGTGATGCGCTGCCCGGTGCGTTGTTTGATTGTGATGCGGAGTTGCCGGGATTGCTGGCCACGCTGAACATGATTCATGGCGAGCATCTGGCGTTGAGTTATGTCGCGCCGGCAGGGCAGCAGCTGCCGTGGGATCGTGAGGATTTGCTCGAGTTGCTCGGCAATCTGTTGGACAACGCTTGCAAGTGGGCGGATGCCGAAGTACGCCTGAGCGTGATCGAGCGTACGGACGGCTTTGCCTTGAGCGTGGAAGATGACGGCCCGGGGATTCCTGAAGAGCAGCGCACTGAGGTGTTCAGCCGGGGCACGCGGCTGGATGAGCAGACCCACGGGCATGGCCTGGGGCTGGGGATTGTCCGCGATATTGTCGAGACCTGGGGCGGGTTGCTGGTGTTGGGAGAGAGTGAGTGGGGCGGCTTGAAGGTGGTGATCGAGTTGCCTCGGCGGTGAACCTTTAGAAGCCCCTCACCCTAACCCTCCCGAAACGTCGGACCGCCCAGAGGGAGAGGGGACTGATCGCGTTGTTTGGGAGAGGTACGCCGACGTGAGATACCGAGTCGAACTCAGGTTTTGAAAGCCTTCCGATAACCGGAGATGCCGGGTGAGCTCAGGTCTTGAAAGCCTCCCCGTGACCGGAGATACCGAGTCGAACTCAGGTTTTGAATGACATGGAGATCGGCTCCCTTTCCCCCTCGCCCCCCTTGGGGGGAGAGGGCTGGGGTGAGGGGGGAATCCAGCTGACACCCCGCAACCTTTGAATCAAACGCGAAACTGATCCATCAAACGCTGCTGCTGATTCGCCAGACTATTGAGCGACTGACTCACCCGCGCCGACTCATTCGCCTGCCCGGACAACGACTCGGTCACGTCACGAATCGTCGCCACGTTGTTATTGATCTCCTCGGCCACCGCACTCTGCTCTTCAGCGGCGCTGGCAATCTGCAGGTTCATGTCGCTGATCACCGTCACCGCATCACCGATCTGGCGCAGCGCGGTCACCGCCTGGCCCACCTGTTCGACGCTGCCCTGGGCCTGACGATGGCTGTTGCCCATCGAACCGACCACATCCTGCGTGCCGCTCTGCAATTGCTCGATGACCTGGCGGGTTTCTTCCACCGATTCCTGGGTGCGGCGGGCGAGGTTGCGCACTTCGTCGGCGACCACGGCAAAACCACGTCCGGCTTCACCGGCACGGGCCGCTTCGATCGCCGCATTGAGCGCCAGCAGGTTGGTCTGTTCGGCAATGGCACGGATGGTTTCCAGCACCGCGCCGATCTTCTCGCTGTTGGCGGCCAGACCTTCGACCTGCACCATCGCCGCGCTCATGTCGGCGGCGAGGGTGTCGATGCTGGCGGTGGTGCGGTCGATCACGGTCAGGCCCTGACGGGTGGCGCGATCGGCATCCTTGGCGGCTTCGGCGGCCTGTGCGGCACTGCGCGCGACGTCTTGCGCGGTGGCGCTCATTTCGTGGGACGCGGTGGCCACCTGATCGACCTGACGGTATTGCTGCTCCATGCCGGCGCTGGTCTGGGTGGCGATGGCCGAAGACTGGTCGGCGGTGTTGCGCGCATCCTGCACCGAACGTTTCACTTCGGCGATGATCGGCTGCAACTTGTCGAGGAAGCGGTTGAACCAACCGGCCAATTGCCCGAGTTCGTCCTGCTTGTCGTAGGCCAGCCGGCGGGTCAGATCGCCTTCGCCGCTGGCGATGTCTTCGAGCATGTGCGCCACGCCGAGAATCGGTTTGGTCACGCTGCGCGCCATCAGCCACACCAGCAACAGGCCGATCAACGCAGCCAGCACGCCAAGGCTCAATTCGATCAACGTGCCGGAATTATTGCTCGCGTCCAGTTGTTGCTTGAGCGCTTCGGCGCGGCTGACCAGGACTTTCTCAGGCACATCCAGCAACACGCCCCACGCCGGGCCGCCCGGTATCGGCTGGAACGGCGAGAGCACTTTCAACTGGCCGTTGCTGTGCAGGCTGCTGACGCTGCTGCTGGAGGCGAGCTTGCTCAGCAACTCGGCACCGCTGACTTTGTCGACGGCATCCAGACGCTGGCTCAATTTGCTCGCGTCCGGGCTGTAACCGGCGAGCAGACCGGCGGGGCTGATGATGCTCACGGCGGTCTGGCCGTCATAGAGCTTTTTGCTCGCGCTCTGGCTGATCGCTTGCAGGCTGTTGAGGTTGATATCCACCGACAGCGAGGCGATGACTTTGCCGTTGACCATCAGCGGGAAAACGATGCTGGTCATCAGCACGTTGTGGCCGTCGATGACATAGAAGTACGGTTCGATCACACATGGCTTGAGCGTGGCGCGCGGGCAGGTGAACCAGGCATTGGCCGCCTGCCCGCTGGGGCCGGTGCTGGTGTCGGCCATATCGCTTTCCGGCAACGCCATCGAGGTGACTTTGCCCGGAGTCGGCTGCGACCAGTACAGCGCGAAGCGGCCTTTGTCGTTGCTGCCCAGTTCCGCCTGGCCGGCAAACAGTTCGTCCTTGCCGTCCAGCGCGTTGGCTTCGAACACCAGCGACAGGCCGAGCAAGTCCGGGTTGGCTTGCAGCGCCGATTTGACCTGACGGGTCATGTCTTCGCGCAGGTCGAAGGCATCGAGGAAACGCTTCTCGGCCTGTTCGCGCAGGAACAGCACCTGCCGCGAGAAACCGTGGCCGTACTGATAGGCGTCCATGAACTGCTGGCGAATGCCGGCGGCCTGCACTTCACCTTGCGACTCGATGCGCGCTTGCGCCGACTCGGTGAGCATTTCCATGCTCGAAGCTTTTACCAGTTCGGAACTGTGCTCCATGCGATACAGCGATAGACCGACCAACAGGGTCACGATACCGGCCAGGCAGAGCCCGGCGAGCAAGGTGATTTTCCATTGGATGGAAAGTTGTCTGAGCGACATGGAGACGTCCTTATTCGATAAATATCTGAGACTTTGCACTGTAACGGCCGCAAATCGGCTTTCTTTATCCTTGAAACACAATTGCCACAGGTTGACCCTGTAGGAGCTGCCGAAGGCTGCGATCTTTTGATCTTGCCTTTAAAAACAACATCAAAAGATCGCAGCCTTCGGCAGCTCCTACAGGGGCGTGGCTTTGACAAGGGGAGTTCGCTGCGGCACAGTGCGCGCCCTTCTAATAAGACCCTCTTTGCAAATCCGCCGATTAAGATTGGCGGACTCATTCTGTCTGGCGGTCGGTTTTCCACCGCAGTGTTTTTCGAGGAAATGAAATGAATGCAGTCATAGCGGCAGTCGGCGTCATGCTGATTCTCAGCCTGTCCCGCGTGCACGTCGTGATCGCTTTGATCGTTGGCGCGCTGGTCGGCGGCCTGACCGGTGGTCTGGGTATCGACGCCACGCTCAAGGCCTTCAACAGCGGCTTGGGCGGCGGTGCCACCGTGGCGTTGTCCTACGCGTTGCTCGGCGCTTTCGCCGTGGCGATTGCCAAGTCTGGCCTGGCCCATGCGCTGGCCGACAAGGCGTTGGCCATGGTTGATCGCCAGCATGCGACCGGCGGCGGCAGTGTCAAATGGCTGCTGATCGGCCTGTTGTGGGTGGTGGCGATCGCTTCGCAGAACATCCTGCCGATCCACATTGCGTTCATTCCGCTGCTGGTGCCGCCGCTTTTATATGTACTGACCAAGCTGCAACTTGACCGCCGCTTGATCGCCTGTGTGATGACGTTCGGCCTGATCACGCCGTACATGTTTCTCCCGGTAGGCTTCGGTAACATCTTTCTCAACGAAATTCTGTTGGCGAATGTTGCGCGCAGCGGCGTCGACATCAGCGGCATCAATGTCACCCACGCCATGGGCATTCCGGCGTTCGGCATGTTGGTCGGGCTGGGCATTGCCTTTATCAGCTATCGCAAGAAGCGCGTGTATGACCTGGCGAAAATCGAGCAGGTCGAACAGGTCGCAGTGCAGTACAACCCGTTGAGCCTGGGGATTGCCGGGGTGGCGATTGCCGCCGCGTTCATTGTGCAGTTGCTGCTGGACTCGATGATTATCGGGGCGCTGGTCGGCTTTTTGATCTTTTCGGCCTCCGGTATCGTCAAGTGGCGCGAGACCGATGATCTGTTTACCGAAGGCATGAAGATGATGGCGATGATTGGTTTCATCATGATCGCCTCTTCCGGTTTCGGTGAAGTGATCAAAGCCACCGGGGAAGTGCAGACGCTGGTGCAAGCCTCGGCAGCGTGGATCAATCACAGCAAGGGCATCGGCGCGTTGATGATGTTGCTGGTGGGTTTGCTGGTGACCATGGGCATCGGCTCGTCCTTCTCGACAGTGCCGATTCTGGCGGTGATTTTCGTGCCGTTGTGCGTGCAGCTGGGCTTCAGCCCGATTGCGATCGTGTGCATCGTTGGTACTGCCGGTGCATTGGGTGACGCCGGTTCGCCGGCTTCGGACTCGACCCTCGGCCCGACCTCCGGCCTGAACATCGACGGCCAGCATCACCATATCTGGGACACCGTGGTGCCGACGTTCCTGCACTACAACCTGCCGCTGCTGGCATTCGGCTGGGTGGCCGCGATGGTTCTCTGAACCCCGCGGGTGATCGTTCCCACGCTCTGCGTGGGAATGCCTCTTGTGACGCTCTGCGTCAAGTTGTTGGACGCAGAGCGTCCGGGGCTGCATTCCCACGCAGAGCGTGGGAACGATCCTCATACCGAAGCTCAACTTTTGATCTGGCGTGCCGTTAAAGCCTTTAACCACGCCAATAAAATCAAAAGAGTGAGCTCCCACAATGCGCCTGAGCCTCAAGGCTAAAGTCCTGTCCCTTGCCGTTCTACCGGTATTGCTCTTTGCGCTGGTCATCAGCCTGACCACGCTGTTCATCCTCCAGGAACAAGCGCACAAAGAGGTCGAACAGACCCGCGAGCGCCTGCTCGGCGATGCCAAAGCCACTCTGCAAAGTTACGTCGCCGTGGCCATGACCACGATCAAACCGCTGTACGACGCGGCCGCGCCGGGTGACAACGAGGCGCGGGCGCAGGCGATCAAGTTGCTTTCGGGTATTCGCTACGGCAAGGACGGCTACTTCTTCGGCTACGACTCCGAGACCGTGCGCCTGTTCAAGGCCAATGACCCCGAAGGCGTAGGCAAAAGCTTCAAGGACAACCGCGATCCGAACGGCGTTTACGTCAATCTCGGGCTGGTGAAAGTGGCGAAGGACGGCACGCACTATCTGCAGTACAGCTCGCCACTGCCTGGCAATGCCAAGGTACTGGTGCCGAAACTCGGCTACACCGAATACCTGGCGAAGTGGGACATGGCAGTCGGCACCTCGGTCAACCTCGACGGCATTGAAGCGCAAGTCGCACAGGTCGAAGCACAAGTGCAGGAACGCATGCAAGGCGTGGTGCTGAGCATCGTCGGCGTGGCGGTGGTGGTGCTGTTGGTGATCGCGGCGGCGGGGATGCTGCTGGCCAATACCATTCTGCGTCCGTTGACCCTGATGAAAGCCAACCTCGACGACATCGCCGCAGGCGAGGGCGATCTGACCCGCCGCTTGAACATCACCAGCCAGGATGAACTCGGCGAACTGGCCGGTTCGTTCAATCGCTTCGTCGACAAGATCCACGGCCTGGTGCGGCAGATCACCGAAATGACCACGCAACTCACCGGGCTGGTGACGCAGGTATCGGATCAGGCGCAGCGCTCGGATCAGGCGATGGAGCGTCAACGCCACGAAACCGACCAGGTCGCCACGGCGATCAATGAAATGTCCGCCGCCGCGCAGGAAGTCGCCAAGAGCGCGCAGAACGCCGCCGTCGCCGCCCAGCAGACTGACGAAGAAGGCCAGAGCGCCAAACGCGTGGTGGCTGGCAGCATCAAGCAGATTCATGCCTTGGTCGATGACATTCGCAGCAGCGGTGTCTCGCTCGACAGCCTGCAGCAGGACGTGACGTCGATTGTCGGTGTGCTCGGGGTGATTCGTTCGATTGCCGAGCAAACCAACCTGCTGGCGCTGAACGCCGCGATTGAAGCAGCGCGCGCTGGTGAGGCCGGACGCGGCTTTGCCGTGGTCGCGGACGAGGTACGGGCGTTGGCCAGTCGCACGCAGATCAGCACGCAGGAAATTCAGGGGATGATCGATCGCTTGCAGGCTGGCACCCAGCAAGCGGTCGAGGCGATGCGCCGTTCCAGCGAGGCCGGTGACGGCACTTCGCAACAAGCCAATCAGGCCGGCGCTTCGCTGGATGCGATGGCATCGTTGATTGCGACGATCAACTCGATGAACGCGCAGATTGCCAGTGCGGCTGAGGAGCAGACGGCGGTGGCCGAAGAGATCAACCGCAGCGTGCATCAGATTGCGGTGGCGGTGGATAACGTCGCCGATGAAACGCAGTTGGGTGCGCAGACTTCGCGGAGTTTGGCGGAGCTTGGTCAGCGCCTTGGCAAACTCGTGGGTCAGTTCCGTATTTGACCGCTTGAAAAGCCCCTCACCCTAAGCCTCTCCCCGAGGGAGAGGGGACTGATTGGGGTGTCTTGCGTCATCCATCGACCTGAGGAATCGAGTCGATTATGGATTCACAGCAGGGCTTTCAGGTCGGGGCATGCCTGCAATATCCCCCAATCATTTCCCTCTCCCTCCGGGAGAGGGCTAGGGTGAGGGGCTTTTGATCTTCAGCTCCTCAAGGTCTATCCCAGTAGGGCACTTCACCAAAGCATTCGACAAAGAAATCAATCACCGTGCGCACCTTCACCGACAACCTCCGGCTCCCCGGCCACAGCACTGCAATCTGCTGCGGCTCCAGGCTGTTCGACACCTGATATTGCCCCAGCACCGGCACCAGCGTGCCTTCACGCACCGCTTCACCAATCAACCACGACGGAAACATCACCAGCCCCAAACCCTGTTCAGCGGCCTGGGTGAGGGTGTCGGCGTGGTTACCGGTGATCGGGCCTTTAACCGAGTAGGGCGTCCAGTCCTCGCCCTCGCGGCGGAAAAACCAGCGCTGCAGACCGGCCGCGCCTTTGTAGGCCAGGCACTGGTGCTGGGTGAGGTCGTCGGGGTGTTGCGGTGTGCCGTGGTGCTTGAGATAGGCCGGGCTGGCGGCGACCTGAAAACGGTGCGGCGCCAGAATCCGCGCCTGCATGCTCGAGTCGTGCAGCGCGCCGATGCGAAACAGCAAGTCCGCGCCTTCCTGCAACGGGTCGACATAATGGTCGGTCTGTTGGATATCCAGTTGCAGCTTTGGGTAGCGCGTGCACAACTGGCCGAGCCACGGGGTGAGGTGGCGTTGGCCGAACACCACCGGGGCGTTGATGCGCACCAGGCCTGTGGGTTCGCTTTGCTGTTCCTGCAAGGCCTGTTCGGCTTCCTCCAATTGCACCAGCACCAGCCGCGCATGATGGCCGAGCATGCGCCCGGCTTCGGTCGGCGTCACGGCGCGAGTGTGACGGTAGAGCAATTGCTGATTGAGCGCCTGCTCCATCAACTGGATCTGCCGCGAGATCGACGAGGGCGCCACGCCTTCGCGGCGTGCGACTTCGGAAAAGCTGCCGTGGTCGAGCACCGCGACAAACAGTCGTAGTGCCTTGAATCCGAGTTCGTTGAGCCCGTGCATGGTTTGCCCTGCTGTGCGTGTTGCGCAAAGGTGTTGTCCGGATGCTCCCATTTATCGCACAGCGACACCAGCCGATAATCCGCGCCATCGTTAATCTGTGGAAGTTGGTTATGCAAACATTGGATGAAGTGGCTGTTGAAGCGCCGGTGGCGAGGTCGTGGTTGCGCTTGTTGCTGCTGCCGCTGGTGATCCTGGCGGGCATGGGCTTGTCGGTGGAGGCGGGATTGCTCGGGCCGTTGGGTGTGCAGGTCGGGCACCTGTGGGCGACGTTGAGCATCTTTGGTGTGGGCTCGGCGATTCTGTTTTTGCTGCTTCTATTCGCCGGCCCGCAGAAAGGCCCGGCGCTGAACACGTTGCCGCGCTGGCAGTTGATCGGCGGCTTTCTCGGGCCGATCTACGTGGTGGTCCTGACGCTGGCCACGCCGCACATCGGTATCGCCATGACGATGATCGCGATCCTCTCCGGGCAGGTCGGCAAGAGTGTGTTGATCGACCATTTCGGCTGGTTCGGCGCGGTGCGCAAGAAGGTCAATGCTGAGCGCTGGCTGGCGTTGGGGTTGATTGTGGCGGCACTTGTTCTGATTGCTCGGGGTTGATGATGAGTCTGATTATTTTGTTGGCCGTGGTAGTCGCGGCAGGCGCGGTGTTGAGTGTTCAAGCGGCAATCAATGGTCGTTTGGGTGAAACCGTTGGGGTGTTGCGCAGCAGTCTGCTGACGTTTGCCGTTGGGGCTGTGGTGACCGGGTTGCTGATTTTGTTTTTCGAGCCGGCGCATTCGGTGGGGTTGCTTGATGTGCCGAAGTGGCAGCTCAGCGGCGCGTTGTTTGGCGTGGTGTACATGATTGTCATGGTTGGCGCGGTGCCTCGGGTCGGCACGGCGGTGGCGACGGTGGCGGTGATTGTCGGGCAGTTGGGGATGGGGATGTTGATCGATAATTTCGGTTGGCTCGGCAACCCGGCGATTGAGCTTTCTGGCTCGCGGATTCTGGCGATGGTTTGTTTGGCGCTGGCTTTGGTGTTTATGTATCGGAGTAGTGTGCGTTCGGTTGATTGATTGATTGATTGATTGGGTTTGGGGGGCATATCCGTTGCTGCGGTAACGGCTGCTTGGGGTTCCGCCCTTACGGCGGGTCACTTTTGGCAAACGCCCCAAAAGTAACCAAAAGGGCTTGCTCCTACGTGCGGCCCGCTCGCTGGGGCTCGGGGTTCCTTCGCTGCGGGATCGATCTGGGCGCAGCGCCTACGGTTTGCTTCGCTGCACCTCCTCTCGCTGTGTTTGGCTGCGCCAAACGGTCGCTGCGCTCCCACCCCCGGATCAATCCCTCCACTCAGCCTTCCGACGTCGCCTTACAGATC
>Ga0160456_100083_pt1 | contig 129134 bp, 116 predicted proteins | sample HID1972K_E6MG_FD_108261 | JGI IMG/M metagenome (GOLD analysis project Ga0160456, IMG submission 108261) | Enriched pill bug-associated microbial communities from UW Madison campus, WI, USA - HID1972K_E6 MG | ecosystem: Host-associated > Arthropoda: Insects > Digestive system > Unclassified ... | reverse complement strand
GTACGCCGCAGCGCCGTTGCCGATCGCATTGCTGGCCTCGCCCGCCGCCAGCGCGTTGTCGCCTTCCACGTACGCGCCGGCATCGCTGTCGTCGCTGCCGCTGGCCTGGAAGTACTTGCTGGTGGTTTCGGCCGTCTCGGCGACCGCGTCCAGCTGTGCCTTGTTCACCGCATCGGTGTCCTCGGTGCCGGCGGCCACGTTGGTGATCTGCCGTTCCGCACCGACATCGCCCACCGAGACCGTGTTGTCGCGCTCTGCAAGCGATCCCGCGCCCAAGGCCACGCTGTTGGACGCAGCAGCGTAGGCGTTGAAGCCCAGAGCCGCCGAATTCTCCTGCTCCGCCCACGCTCCGGCACCAAGCGCCGTCGCGCCTTGCGCGTCGGCCGAGCTCAGGTAACCGAGCGCGGTGCTGTAGTTGCCGTTGGCCCAGGCACCGTTGCCGAAAGCCGAGCCGCCGGCACCCTGCGCTTCGGTCTGGTAGAAACCGCCCAGCGCGGTGCCGCCCACCGCGGTGCTTTCCTCACCCGTTGCCAGGCTGAATTCACCCAAGGCCGTGCTGCTGATGCCCGAGGCCTGTGCCGCAAGACCAAGCGCGGTCGCGTAATCACCGGCGGCACTGGACTCGGCGCCGACTGCCGTGGCGCCTGCACCGAGTGAGGTGGCCAAAAAACCGTTCGCCGTGGACTCGATGCCGCTGGCGACGCTCTCAGCACCGGTCGCGGTCGCGCCAATACTCGACGCGGTGCTGTAGTAGCCCGTGGCGGTGGATTCGATACCCGATGCTTCACTCAGCACGCCGGTCGCCGCAGCGCCATCGCCACTGGCCAGGGCGGCAGCGCCCAGCGCCGTGGACTGATCGCCGGTCGCGTTGCTCTGGTAGCCGACCGCAGTGGAGGCATCCCCAGAAGCGACGGTGCCGCAGCCGATCGCGATGGATTGGTTGCCGCTGGCATTGGCCACGCGCGTGGTCGCACCGGCGCATGCCGCGGCCACCGGCGAAATACCTGTACTGGCCTGGCCCGGCGCTTGTCCTCCGCCCACCGATTGCGCCAGGACGGTCTGCGATGCGATCAGCGCCGTCACCACCGTGGCGGCCTGCAGCAATCGCGCGCCTTTGCCCTTTCCCTTGGCCTTGGCGAATTCGGAGGCCACCACGACGACGACGCGCTCGGCGTTCCACAGCTTGCAGAAGATGCGATTCATCCGTTCCTTTCCTTAGGCGTTGTTGTTCTGGTTTTTTGGGCAAAAGACTCCCGCGACGCGCAAATCGGATTTGCGCGCAGGGGTTCGCGGAAGAGTTCTTTTTTCGGGTGGTTCGGGCAGTCCGCTTCTTGCGGGGGGATTTATCGCGGACTGGGCACGTAGACGGGGGTCACGGGCTTGATTTGATAGTCATCTAAGCGATTTCGTTGCGTCAAGTGCCGTTCATACAAGCGCATGACACGCACCAGAAGCCTTAAAACAAGGCGTTTTCAACTACTTGCATGCGAATTGCTAGCGCTTACGCGAGCAATGAATGTTGAATATCGGAACAGAAGTCTCATAACGAAAGCGCCCATCGCTAGAAGCGATGGGCGCATGCGTTGCAATGCAATGTGCGGTGCGATGAATCAGCCGCACCAAACCCGCGCGTTGCGGAACAGCCGCAGCCACGGCGAATCGTCGTGCCAGTCGCTGGGCGACCAGCTCAGATTGATGGTGCGCGGAGTGCGCTCGGGGTGCGGCATCAGGATGGTGACGCGGCCGTCGGTGGTGGTCAGGCCGGTGATGCCGTCGGGCGAGCCGTTCGGATTGACCGGATAGCGCGTGGCCGCGTGGCCATCGCCATCGACAAAGCGCAGCGCGACCCGCGCGGTGGCCTGGTCGACCGGCGAATCGAACTCGGCGCGGCCTTCGCCGTGGGCCACGGCCACCGGAATGCGCGAACCGGCCATGCCGCGGAGGAACACCGACGGCGATTCCACGACTTCCAGTAGCGAGGTCCGGGCTTCGAACTGCTCGCTGCGATTGCGCAGGAAGCGTGGCCAGTGCTCGGCGCCGGGGATGATGTCCTTGAGCTGGCTCAGCATCTGGCAGCCGTTGCACACGCCCAGGCTGAAGGTGTCGGGCCGCGCGAAGAACGCGGCGAACTGTTCGCGCAGCGCATCGCGCTCCAGGATCGAGGTCGCCCAGCCGCGGCCTGCGCCGAGCACGTCGCCATAGCTGAAGCCGCCGCACGCCGCCAGGCCGGTGAACCCGTCCAGGGTGACGCGGCCTTCGATCAGGTCGCTCATGTGCACGTCGAAGGCGTCGAAGCCGGCACGCTCGAACGCGTTGGCCATCTCGATCTGGCCGTTGACGCCCTGCTCGCGCAGGATCGCGACCTTGGGCCGCGCACCGGTGGCGATGAACGGCGCGGCGACATCCTCGGCCGGGTCGAAGCCGAGTTTCGGCTTCAGGCCCGGATCGGCGAAGGTGCGCGCGGTATGCCGCTCGTCGTCGGCGCTTTCCGGGTTGTCACGCAGGCGCTGCATGGCGTGGGTGACCGACCACCAGGCGTCGAACAGCTGTTCCCAGCGCCATTCGGCCAGGGTGTGGCCTTCCCGCGTGACCCGCACCGCGGGTGCGGTCGTGGTCCTGGCGATGCGCTGCGCGCATTCGGTCAAGGCATGGCGCTCGACCAGGTCGGCGAAGGCGGCGCGGTCTTCGCAGGCGATCTGCACCACCGCGCCGAGTTCTTCGTTGAACAGGCTGCGGAAGGCGTCGTCGCCCCACGCGTCCAGGGCGATGTCCACGCCCAGGTGCGCGGCGAACGCCATCTCGCACAGCGCGGCAAACGCGCCGCCGTCGCTGCGGTCGTGGTAGGCCAGCAGCAGCCCGGAGGCACGCGCATCGCGCATGAGTTCGAAGAAGCTGCGCAGCAGTTCGGGATTGTCCAGGTCAGGGGTTTCGCCGCCGAAGGCGGGCAGCGCTTGGTCGCCGGCATACACCTGGGCCAACACCGAACCGCCCAGGCGCTGCTTGCCGCCGCCCAAGCCGATCAGCCACAGCTCGGTGTCCGGCTCACGCGACAGCACCGGGGTCAGCTGGGTGCGCGCGTCATCGATCGGCGCGAACGCGGTGATGATCAGGGACACCGGCGAGACGGATTTGTGCGTGGTGCCGTCGAGCTGCCATTGCGCCTGCATCGACAGCGAATCCTTGCCGACCGGGATGCTCAGCTCCAATTGCGGGCACAGCTCCATGCCGACCGCACGCACGGCATCAAACAACAGCGCGTCTTCGCCGTTGTGGTTGGCTGCGGCCATCCAGTTGGCCGACAGCTTGATCCCGGCCAGCGTCTGTACCGGCGCGGCGCACAGGTTGGTGATCGCCTCGCCCACGGCCATGCGCGCCGAGGCGGCCGCATCCAGCAACGCCAGCGGCGTGCGTTCGCCGATGGACATCGCTTCGCCGGCAAAGGTATCGAAGCCGGCCAGGGTGATCGCGCAGTCGGCCAGCGGCAGCTGCCAGGGGCCGACCATCTGCTCGCGCGCGGTCAGGCCGCCGACGCTGCGGTCGCCGATGGTGACCAGGAAGCTCTTGGACGCCACCGACGGATGAGCCAGCACGCGCAGGCCGGCTTCGTGCAGGTCCAGATCGGCGGTCTTCAGCTCCGGCCAGCGCGGCGCGGCCGGATGCACGGTGTCGCGGTGCATCTTGGGCGCCTTGCCGAATAGCACGTCCATCGGCAGGTTGATGGGCGCGTCGTCGGGAACGTTGCCCGGCGAGGCGCCGTAGGCGACCACCAGGCGTTCCTCGGCCGTGGCCACGCCGACCGCGGCGAACGGGCAGCGCTCGCGCGCGCACAGCTGCGCGAATTCAGCCAGGCGCGCCTGCGGCACGCCCAGCACGTAGCGTTCCTGCGATTCGTTGCACCACAGTTCCAAGGGCGAGAGCGACGGGTCGTCGCTGGGCACCTTGCCCAGGTCGATCACGCCGCCCACGCCGGAGTCGTGCAGCAGCTCGGGGATCGCGTTGGACAGGCCGCCCGCGCCAACGTCATGGAACCAGCGAATCGGGTTGTCGGCGCCCAGCGCCACGCAGCGGTCGATCACTTCCTGGCAGCGACGCTCCATTTCCGGGTTGTCGCGCTGGACGCTGGCGAAATCCAGATCCTCGGCGCTGTCGCCGGAAGCCACCGAACTGGCCGCGCCGCCGCCCAAGCCGATCAGCATCGCCGGGCCGCCAAGCACGATCACCGCATCGCCGGGCTGCAGGGTCTTCTTTTCGACCTGGATTCGGTCGATGGCGCCCAGGCCGCCGGCCAGCATGATCGGCTTGTCGTAGGCGCGGGTCAGACCGGCGCCTTCGGGCAGCTCGAAGCTGCGGAAGTAGCCCAGCAGGTTGGGCCGGCCGAATTCGTTGTTGAACGCGGCGCCGCCAAGTGGGCCGTCCAGCATGATGTCCAGGGCCGGGGCCATGCGCGGATTCAGCGCACGCGGCGCTTCCCACGGCTGCGGCAGGGTCGGGATGCGCAGGTGCGAGACCGAGAAACCGGTCAGGCCGGCCTTGGGCTTGCCACCACGGCCGGTCGCGCCTTCGTCGCGGATCTCGCCGCCGGCACCGGTGGCCGCGCCGGGGAACGGCGCGATCGCGGTCGGATGGTTGTGGGTCTCGACCTTGATGGCAAAGGCCGACTCGACCGCCGGCTCGCTGCGGTACTGGCCACTGGCCGGATCCGGGCGATAGCGCGAAGCCAGGTGCCCTTCCACCACCGCGGCGTTGTCGCTGTAGGCGCTCAACGTGTGCTGCGGGGTCTGCTGGTGGGTGTGCTTGATCATCTTGAACAGCGAGCGCTCCTGCTCGCGGCCATCGATGGTCCAGCTGGCGTTGAAGATCTTGTGCCGGCAGTGCTCGGAATTGGCCTGCGCGAACATCATCAGCTCCACGTCCGACGGATCCCGGCCCAGTTCGGTGTAGCGGCTGCGCAGGTAGTCGATCTCGTCCTGGGCCAGGGCCAGCCCCAGGCGGGCATTGGCGCTTTCCAGGTCCGCCAGGGCGATGCGCTCCAGCTCGCCGCGGCCAGGAGTGCTGAACAGCGCCTGCGCCGCCTCGGTGGAATCGAGCAGCGACTGGGTCATCGGGTCGTAAAGCAGCTTGGCCAGCGCGGCCAGGCTGTCGGCATCGGCGGGCAGCCCGGCCAGGTCGATGCGCGAACCGCGCTCGACCCGGGCGATGGCCAGGCCCGCACCGCGGACCAGCTCGGTGGCCTTGCTCGACCAGGGCGACAGCGTGCCCAGGCGCGGCACGACCAGGCGCGAGACCGCGCCTTCGCCGGCCTGCGACAGCGTGCCTTCGGCCTGCAGGATGCGCCGCAGCGCGTCCAGGTCCGGGGCCGTATCGCCCTGCGGATCGATGAAGAAGACCTGCCAGGTGTCCACGATGCGCACCGACGGCGCGACGGACTTCAGACGGGATTCAAGCCGCGCGCGGCGGAACTGCGACAAGGCCGGCTGGCCTTCGAGGACGATCATGTCCGGGAACCGTGGGTGCCGTGGGAACGGGGCCGCCTATTGTAGCGAAGCCGGCGCAAGGCCGGCTTCGTCAAACGCGTTTTTGCTGGCGCAAGGCCGGTTACGGCATCCCGGCCGGCTTGCCGGAGGCCTTGGCGGCATCGCCCGCGGCCAGCTTGTCCAGCGCCGCTCGCATTTCGGCCGGGGGCAGGTAGCCGCCGATCTGGCTGCCATCCGGGGCGAAGATCGCCGGGGTGCCGTTGACGCCAAGGCGCTGGCCGACGTCGTACTCCATGGTCACCGGATTGGAGCAGTCGCGCGCGGCCACCGAGCCGCCCTGCTTGGCCTCGGTCAGGGCCTTCTTGCGGTCGGCGGCGCACCACACCGAGATCATGTCCTTGTGATCCTGGCTGCCCAGGCCCATGCGCGGCCAGGCCAGATATTCCACGGCGATGCCCTGCTTGTTGTAGTCGGCGATCTGGCTGTGCAGCTTGCGGCAGTAGCCGCACTCGATGTCGGTGAAGACATTGACCGTGTACTTCGGATTGGGCGGGGCAAACACGATCTTGTCGCTGCCCTTGATCGACTTGAGCAGGTTCTGGCGGTAGACGGCCAGCGCCGGGCTGCCCTGCATCACGTCCTTGCGCTGCGCAATGTCGACCAGGCTGCCCTGCAGCAGGTACTTGCCGTCTTCGCTGACGTAGACCAGCTGGCCGGAGACGATGACTTCACGGAAGCCCGGCAGCGGCGCCTTGCCGATGTAATCCACGTCGGCCTGCGGGCTGAGCTGCTTGAGCGCCGCGCGCACCTTGGCGTCGACCGGATCGTTGCTGGCGACCGCCGGCGCGGCGGCCGGCTTAGCCGGCGCGGAATCGGCGGCGGCGTTCTGCGGCTGCTGGGCGCAGGCGGTCAGGCTCAGGCCGGCCAGCAGGAAAAAAGGGAGGAGACGGCGCATCGAGGGTTCCTGTTTCGGGCGACCGACCGGGAGGACTGGCGGTCGGCGCGGGGCCCCGATTGAAGGGGCATCAGGGCCGATTCTCGCATACGCAGCAATGAAGGGTCCGAGCCCGGATGCCATCCCCGGGGCGCGTAGCCCCGGTAAGCGCAGCGCACCCGGGGGCCTTTGGCGCGAAATGCTCAAGGCCAGATGCGCCCTGTTTACCCGGAGAACTTCCAGACGCGAGCAGGCGGCGAATCGCGGAGCCGCGCAGCGCACCCGGCACCCTTCCCCGGGTGCGCTGCGCTTACCCGGGCTACATGCTGCACGTGGCGCACATTGGAGAAGGACGCAATCTGGAGGAGGCGCGAGAGCTGTTCGGTTTCGGTTTCGGCTTGGTTTTGGCTCCCTCTCCCCCTCCCAGGGGGAAAGGCCGGGGTGAGGCGTCTTTTCAGCCAGATCGCATTCATCAATCAGAAAAGGCCGCAGTGCGTAGCCCGGGTAAGCGCAGCGCACCCGGGGCTTTTGACACGAAATGCTCAAGGCCAGACGCGCCTGCCGAGACTTCAAGACCCGACCAAGCGACAGAGCAGAGCCGCGCTGTGGCATTTCGGCGCCTTTCCCCGGGTGCGCTGCGCTTACCCCGGGCTACGTGATGGCGATACACATCGCCCCGGCCATCCATGGCCGGGCGTTCGGCGCACGCGCGGCATGCCGCGCGATCCGTATCGGGGTGGATCTTCGCGGCCGCCCTTGGTGCAACATCATTGGCTTCGGACCGTCCGGCCCGGCCATCCATGGCCGGGCGTTCGGCGCACGCGCGGCATGCCGCGCGAGCGCCTCACCCCCTCGGATGGTGTTTGGCGTGGAGGTGCTGGAGGTGCTGGCGGGCGACCAGGGTGTAGATCTGGGTGGTGGACAGCGAGCTGTGGCCCAGCATCAGCTGCAGCGAGCGCAGGTCAGCGCCGCGGTTGAGCAGGTGGGTGGCAAAACTATGGCGCAGGCCATGCGGGCTGATCCTGGCCGGATCGATGGCCGCCAGAGCGGCGTAGCGCTTGACCAGCAGCCAGAACGCCTGCCGGGTCAGCGCCTGGTGCTTGGCGTCGATGAACAGCGGCACCTGGCCATCGGACATGGCCGGCACCGGCTTGTTCGCTGCCAGTTGCGGACGCGCGGTGTCCAGATAGCCCTGCAGCCAGTGCTGGGACTCCTCGCCCAGCGGCACCAGCCGCTCCTTGCTGCCCTTGCCGGTGACGCGGACGACGCCCTGGCGCAGGTTCACCCCATTGGCCGGCAGATCCACCAGTTCGCTCACGCGCAGGCCGCAGGCGTACATCAGCTCCAGCATCGCGCGATCGCGCAGGCCCAGCGGCGTGTCGAGATCCGGCGCAGCCAGCAGCGCGTCGATCTGGCTTTCAGACAGCGCCTTGGGCAGCGAGCGCGACAGCTGCGGCGGATCCAGCAACGCGGTCGGGTCGTCGGCGCGCAGGCCCCGCCGCACCAGCTGCGCGTAGAAGGCGCGCAGGCAGGACAACAGGCGGGCGTTACTGCGCGGCGAATAGCCCTGGCGTGAACGCCAGGCGAGGTAGTCGAACAGCAGTGGACGGTCCGCGGCCGCCAGCCAGTGGTCTGCCGCTCCTGGCGCACCACGCCCGGCTTGCGGAGCGTCCGGCCCGTTCGCCCACCTGGCCAGGCCCTGCAGATCGCGCCGATAGCTGTCCAGGGTGGCCTGCGCCAGGCCGCCTTCGGCCCAGATCGCGTCGAGGAAGGACTCGATGGCGCGGGTATCGGCCGGGCCGCATGCGGGCAACGCGTTGATGGCCTGGCGGCGTTCTGCGGGCGATGACATCGCACCAGCTTAGCCGCAGCGCGCCATGGCAGGCGGGCGCGCGGCGACTATCCTTGGCCCATGTCCGCCGAACCCGACACCGCCCCGCTCGCCCTGCCCGCTCCGCGCCGCGCCCTGGTGGGCTGGCGGCTGCTCGCGCTGTTCTACGATGTCTGGCCGGTGCTGGCGCTGTGGATGCTGGTGTCGGCGGCGTTCACCCTGGGCTACACCTTCGTGGGCCATCACGCCGCGCGCCAGAACATCGCGCCCTTCAGCGCGCTGCAGTGGCTGCTTTGGCTGGTGTGCTGGGCCGTGGCCGGCCTGTACGCCACGATCAGCTGGCGACGCGGTGGCCAGACCCTGGGCATGCGGCCCTGGCGGATCGTGTTGACCGGCCAGGACAAACACACCCGGCCCGGCTGGAAGGCGTTATGGCTGCGTTATTCAATCGGCACGCTGTCGCTGCTGTGCGCTGGACTGGGCTTCTGGTGGGCCTGGATCGACCGCGACCGGCTGGCCTGGCACGACCGCGCCAGCGGCACGCGTCTTCGACGCGAAGTGAAGCGATGACCGGCGGCCGCGCCGCGCCTGGCTGGCGTCGCCTCGCCGGATTCTTGCTGTTGTTCCTGCTGTACCAGTCGGCCGAGGGGATCGGCGGCCGTTGGCTGCACAGCTTCCCGGTGCAGGCCGGGCTGATGCTGGCCGCCCTGCTGGCGGCGTGGCCGGTGTCACGCTGGTTAGGCTACCGGCGGCTGGACGCCTACGCGCTCGCGTTGTGTCCTGGCGCCTGGACGTGGTTGCTCGCGGGACTGCTGCTGGCTGCCGCGCTTAAACTGGCCGCCGTGCCGTTGGGCATGCAGCTCGGCTGGATCGCGGCCGGCTCCGGCGCGCCGGCGCCATCACTGGCCAACCTGGCCTCCGCCTTGCCCATGCTGCTGCTCTCCACGTTTGTGCCGTCGCTGGCCGAGGACATCCTCACCCGCGGCTATCCCTACCGGGCCGCCGGCCTGACATGGCGCAACGGGATCGGCTTCGTCATCGCCAGCACTGCGCTGTACGTGCTCAACCACCTCTATCGCCTGCACTTGGGACCGGGCGAATGGCTCCTGCTGTCCAGCTACGGCCTGACCTATGCAACGGCGCTGTGGCGCAGCGGAACGCTGTGGGCGGCGGTCGGGCTGCACTGGGGCTGGAACCTTGGCAATGGCATGGCCGACGTGTTCTGGCCCGACGCGCAACCGCTGGCGATGGCGCCGTGGCTTTCGATCGGAGCGCACGTGCTCATGTTCGCGCTGGTCATGACCATGATGCCCCTGCGACGCGCGATACGCGCCAGCGCCTGAAAAGCTAACTGCTGCGCCGTTTGAACAGCCACCACGAGATCACCAGCATCAGCACCGGTGTGGCGGTGTAGGCAAGGCGGTAATCCAGCCGCAGCGCGGTGCCCATGCGGCCGAACAGCAGCTGCAGCAGCCAGAACGCCAGCGCGAACATGATGCCCAGGAACAGGCGCTTGCCCATGCCGCCGCTGCGCAGGCTGCCGAAGGCGAACGGGATCGCCGCCAGGCACAGCGCCAGCACGTTCAATGGATAGAACCAGCGGCCCCAGTAGACCTCTTCGTACTCGCGCGCATCCAGGCCGTTGCGCTTGCGGTAGTCGATGCTGCGGCCCAGGTCGTTGGCCGACATGTAGCGCGGCCGGCCCAGGGTGGCCGCGAGCGCGGCCGGGTCCAGCTTGGACGGCCAGGTTTCCTGGGCGATCTTGTCCTGCTGCACCGAGCGCTCGCCGAAGGTGGTGCGTAGCACGTCGCGCAGGATCCAGCTGTCGGTGGAATGAGTCGCTGTGGCAGCGCGGGCGATCGAAGCCAGGCGGCCTTCGCCGTCGAGCTGGTAGAGCTTGACGTCCTGAAGGGCCAGTTCCTGCTTGCCATCGACCACCACCTGCTCGCCGCTCTGGGCGTTGAGGAATACATCGCCCTCGCGTGCCCACAGGCTGGCGTAGCGGCCGCGCGCCACGTCGCCGTATTTGGCGTTGGCCTTGAGGTTGTCGGCCTGGGTCTGGCCCCAGGCACCGACGGTTTCCATGCCGACCACCATGCCGGTGGTCAGCAGCGCCAGGGCTACGGCCACCGACAGGCTCAGCCGGCGACGCGACAGGCCCAGCGCGCGCAGGGCGGTCAGTTCCGAACTGGCCGCCAGCTGGCCAAGGCCCATCAGCGAGCCGATCACCGCGGCGGTCGGGAACAGCGTGTAGGCGCGGCGCGGGATGGTATAGGCGACAAACGCGATGGCATGGGCAAAGGAGTAGTTGCCGCGGCCGATCTCGCGGATCTCGCCGGACAGTCCGTTGGTCACGTCCAGGCCCAGCAGGACCGCCCAGACCAGCAGCACCGTGCCCAGCACCACCTTGCCCACGTACAGGTCGTGGATCCGCGGGGAGAACCGGATCATGCGCGGGCTCCCTTGCGCCGCGGCAGGTGTCCGTCACGGCTGTAGGCCCACACGCCCAGCGCCAGCAACGGCAAACTCAGCCACCACAGGCCCAATGCCGCCGGCAGCTTGCCGTTGGACAGCCACTGGGTGCCGTTGATCATCATCAAGGTGGCCACCAGGTAGCCCAGGAACCCCAGCATCACCCGCCCATAGCGCGACTGGCGCGGGGCGCTGCGCGCCAGCGGCAGGGTCAGCAGGGCAAAGGCCAGGCACAGCAGCGGCGGGGTGATGCGCGAATGCAGCTGGGCGTTGGCCTCGATGCGTCCGTCGCCGAACAACTGCGAGGTCGGCAGCAGTTCCGGATCGTCGTCGGCCTTCTTGTCCTCGCGGTCCGGCAGCGCGACCTCGTTGCTGGCATAGCGCATCAGCCGGTAGTCCTTGCCCGCGCCGGTCGGGCCTTCCACCCGGAACCCGTCCTCCAGCTGCAGGAAGCGCGAGGTCTCGCCCTCGAAATACATCTTGCCGGTCTTGGCGGTGACCACATCCACGCGGTCGTCCTGCTGGCGCTGCATGAACACCTTGGACAGGTGGGTGCCGTCCGGCGACATCCCGCCCACGTAGACCACCCCGCCATTGCTGAGCACGGTGAACTTGCCCGGCTCCAGCCCGGCCACGATCAGCGAGCGGTTGGCCTCCTCGATCATCTGCTGGCTGGTGCGCGCGGCCCAGGGCCCGAGCCACAGCGACAGCAGCCCCACCAGGCACACCACCGGCACCACCAGCATCAGCAGCGGCCGTAGCATGCGCCTGGGGCCGATGCCGATGGAGGTCAGCACCGGCATCTCCGAATCCCGATACAGCCGGGCGATGGCCAGCATCAGGCCCAGCATCAGCGACAGCGACAGGATCAACGGCAGGAAATTGAGCGTGCTCAGCCCCAGCTGCGACAGCAGCAGCCCGGCCGGCAGCTTGCCGTCGGCCACTTCGCCCAGCACGTCCACGAGTACGCCACCCAGGCTGACCACCAGCAGCACCATCAGCGCGGCCAGGAAACTCTGGGTGAAATCGGTCAGCAGGTAGCGGTCCAGCTTCGGCATCGGCGGGGGTTGCCTTACAATTGCAGGTTCGAGTGCCGGTGCGCGTACAGCGCGGACCGAGGCTTAGCCGGGACATCCAGCATCGCGGCGGCCGGCGATTGTACGTAACTGCTGGTGAAACCGACTCACACGGAATCTGCGCAATGGCCCTGGAATTCACCCTGAACCACGACACCCCCATTTCGGCCCAGGTCGATTGTCTGGTCGTGGGCGTGTATGCGGACAAGTCCCTCAGCGCCGCGGCCAAGGCCGTTGACGCGGCCAGCGGGGGCCGCCTGACCGCCCTGGTCCAGCGCGGCGATGCGCCCGGCCGCAGCGGCCGCACCACCGCCCTGTATGACCTGCCGGGTGTCACCGCGCCGCGGGTGCTGGTGGTCGGACTGGGCGATGCGGCCAAGTTCAATGTGCCCGCCTACCTCAAGGCCCTGACCGAAACGGCCCGGACGCTGAAGGAAGGCGCCGCCGCCAGCGCGCTGGTGACCCTGACCGAGCTGGACGTCCCCGGCCGCGACACCGCCTGGGCGATCCGCCAAGCCGTGGCCGCAACCGAGCATGCCACCTACCGCTACAGCGCCACCCTGGGCAAGCGCAAGCTCGAAGCCCAGGCACTGGCCAAGGTCGCCTTCACCGGCACCGACGCTGCGGCCCTGGCCCAGGGCATCGCCATCGCCGCCGGCGTCAGGTTCACCCGCGAGCTGGGCAACCTGCCGCCGAACATCTGCACCCCGGCCTACCTGGCCCAGCAGGCCCAGGAATTCGCCGCCGCCCATGACGGCGCCGAGGCCGAGATCCTGGAAGACGCACAGATGGAAGCCCTGGGCATGGGCTCGCTGCTGGCCGTGGCCCGCGGTTCGGCCAACCGCCCGCGCCTGATCGTGCTCAAGTGGAACGGCGCCGACGACGCGGCCGCCAAGCCCTATGTGCTGGTCGGCAAGGGCATCACCTTCGACACCGGCGGCGTCAACCTGAAGACCCAGGGCGGCATCGAGGAGATGAAGTACGACATGTGCGGCGGCGCCACGGTGCTGGGCACGTTCGTGGCCGCGGTCGGGCTGAAGCTGCCGCTGAACCTGGTGGTGGTGGTGCCGGCGGTGGAAAACGCCATCGACGGCAATGCCTATCGCCCCTCCGACGTCATCACCAGCATGTCCGGCCGGACCATCGAGGTCGGCAACACCGACGCCGAAGGCCGCCTGATCCTGTGCGACGCATTGACCTATGCCGAGCGCTTCAAGCCGGCCGCCCTGGTCGATGTGGCCACCCTCACCGGCGCCTGCCTGGTCGCCCTGGGCCGCCACGCCGCGGGCCTGATGAGCAAGCACGACGACCTGTGCGACGAACTGCTCTCGGCCGGCGAACACGTCTACGACCGCGCCTGGCGCCTGCCGCTGTGGGACGAATACCAGGCTTCGCTGGAATCGACCTTCGCCGACGTCTACAACATCGGCGGCCGCTGGGGCGGGGCGATCACCGCCGGCTGCTTCCTGGCGCGCTTCACCGAAGGCCAGCGCTGGGCGCACCTGGACATCGCCGGCGTGGCCAACGACGAAGGCAAGCGCGGCCTGGCCACCGGCCGCCCGGTGAACCTGCTGACGCAGTGGCTGCTGGACCGCGCGGCCTGACCACGCGCGCGGAAACCGGGGTCAGAGTGGAGTTTTGTTCTGCCCGGATTCCGGCCGCGAAAACGCGTCACGAAACTCCACTCTGACCCCGGTTTCCCATGTCCCGTGCCGATTTCTACCTGATCGCCAAGCCACGCTTCCTGGAAGCGCCGCTGAAGCTGGTCTGCGAACTGGCCAAGAAGTGCTACGGCACCGGCCAGTTCGCCGTGATCCTGGCCCGCGACCTGGAGCAGGCCGAGGAGCTGGACGAGTTGCTGTGGGCGTTCGAGGACGATGCCTACATCCCGCACCAGATCGCCGGCATCGACGAGGACGAGGACGAGGTCACCCCGGTGCTGATCCTCACGCCCGAGGTGGAAACGCCGCAGCGGCCGCTGGTGATCAACCTGCGCGACGGCGCCTATGTCGGCACTTGCGAGCGGGTCCTGGAAGTGGTCCCGGCTGACCCATCCGCGCGCGAACCGCTGCGCGAGCGCTGGCGCCAGTACCAGGCCCGCGGCTTTGCGGTGAACAAGCACGACATGTAGGGAAACCGGGGTCAGAGTGGAGTTTCGCGACGCGTTTTCGCGGCCGGAATCCAGGCAGAACAAAACTCCACTCTGACCCCGGTTTCCCTCACTTCTCACTCCTCTTCGCTCACTCCTGCCCCAATGACCGAACCGCTCGCCTCCAGCTACGACCCGAAATCCTTCGAAGCGCGCCTGTATGCGCAGTGGGAGGCCAGCGGCGCGTTCAAGCCCACCGGCACCGGCACGTCCTACACCATCCTGCTGCCGCCGCCGAACGTGACCGGCACGCTGCACATGGGCCACGCCTTCCAGCACACGCTTATGGACGCGCTGGTGCGCTACCACCGCATGCGCGGCTACGATACGCTGTGGCAGATGGGCACCGACCACGCCGGCATCGCCACCGAGATGGTGGTGACCCGCAACATGGCGGTCGAAGGCAAGGGCGAGACCCGCGATTCGCTGGGCCGCGAGGGCTTCATCAACAAGGTGTGGGAATGGAAGGCGCAGTCCGGCGACACCATCGAGCGCCAGATGCGCCGCCTGGGCGCCTCGGGCGACTGGTCGCGCAGCACCTTCACCATGGACCCGCAGCCGTCGGAGGCGGTCAATGAAGCCTTCATCCGCTGGTTCGAGCAGGGCCTGATCTACCGCGGCCAGCGTCTGGTCAACTGGGATCCGGTGCTCAAGACCGCGATCTCCGACCTGGAAGTGGAGAACGTCGAGGAAGACGGTTTTTTGTGGTCGATCCGCTACCCGCTGGCCGATGGCGTCACCTACGAACACGTCGAGCACGATGCCGACGGCAACGAGATCCTGCGCGAGGTCCGCGATTACCTGGTGGTCGCCACGACGCGTCCGGAAACCATGCTGGGCGACACCGCGGCGATGGTCCATCCGGAAGACCCGCGCTATGCGTCACTGATCGGCAAGTCGGTAGCGCTGCCGCTGAGCCAGCGCACGATCCCGGTGATCGCCGACGACTACGTGGACCGCGCGTTCGGCACCGGCGTGGTCAAGGTGACCCCGGCGCACGATTTCAACGACTACCAGGTGGGCGTGCGTCATGACCTGCCGATGATCAACCTGTTCACCACTACTGCCACGCTCAACGACAACGCCCCGCACAAGTACCAGGGCTTGGATCGTTACGTGGCGCGCAAGGAAGTCCTCGCGGATCTGGAAGCCCTGGAGCTGCTCGTCGAAACCAAGCCGCACAAGCTGCAGGTGCCGCGCGGCGACCGCACCGGCCAGGTGATCGAGCCCTACCTGACCGACCAGTGGTTCGTGAAGATGGACGGCCTGGCCAAGCGCGGGCTGGAACGTTTCGAGCAGGGCGACATCCAGTTCGTCCCGCCCAACTGGATCAACACCTATCGCCACTGGATGGAGAACATCCAGGACTGGTGCATCAGCCGCCAGCTGTGGTGGGGCCATCGCATTCCTGCCTGGTACGACGAGGCCGGCAAGTGCTTCGTCGGCCGCGACGAGGCGCAGGTGCGCGCCGAACACGGCATCGCCGACGATGTCGTGCTGACCCAGGACAGCGATGTGCTGGAAACCTGGTTCTCCTCGCAGCTGTGGCCGTTCTCCACGCTGGGCTGGCCCAACGAGCAGGCGATGGCCGAGCGCGGCTTTGGCCGTTACCTGCCCTCGGACGTGCTGGTCACCGGCTTTGACATCATCTTCTTCTGGGTGGCACGCATGGTCATGGCCACCGACAGCTTCACCGGGCAAGTGCCGTTCAAGGACGTGTACATGACCGGCCTGATCCGCGATGCGCAGGGCCAGAAGATGTCCAAATCCAAGGGCAACGTGCTGGACCCGCTGGACATCGTCGACGGCATCGGCCTGGACGAGCTGGTCGCCAAACGCACCGGCGGCCTGATGCAGCCCAGGATGGCCGAGAAGATCGAGCGCGCCACGCGCAAGGAATTCCCCGACGGCATCGCCGCACACGGCGCCGACGCGCTGCGCTTCACCATTGCCGCGCTGGCCACGCACGGCCGCGACATCAAGTTCGACCTGAGCCGCGCCGAGGGCTACAAGAATTTCTGCAACAAGCTGTGGAACGCCACCCGCTTCGTGCTGATGAATACGGAAGGCTTTGCTGTTCCTTCTCCCCTCGGGAGAAGGTGGCCCGAAGGGTCGGATGAGGGTGCGGCGCAGGCGGCGATGTCCGCCCCATCGTCAACCTCGCCGACCCCTCACCCCCCTCAGTCGCTAGCCGCGACTTCGAGCTCTCCCGAGGGGAGAGGGGCTTTGCAACCAGTGACCGACGCGGAGAAGTGGATCCTGGCCGGGCTGGCGCGCGTCAGCGAAGAGGCCGCCAACCATTTCGCCGCCTACCGCTTCGACCTGCTCGCGCAGGCGTTGTACGAGTTCGCCTGGAACCAGTTCTGCGACTGGTTCGTCGAGCTGGCCAAGCCGGCCTTGAATGGCACGGACGCTGCGGCCGCCGACAGCACCCGCCACACCCTGCTGTACGTGCTGGAACAGCTGCTGCGCCTGCTGCACCCGCTGACCCCGTTCGTCACCGAGGAGCTGTGGCAGCAGGTCGCCCCGCGCGTGGGCGTGGCCGGTAACAGCATCTCGCTGCAGGCCTATCCATCCGCCGAGGCGCTGGATGCCGGCGCGTTCGCCCAGGCCGAAGCCGACGTGGAATGGCTCAAGTCCATGGTCAGCGCGCTGCGCCGCGTGCGCAGCGAGCTGGGCGTGTCGCCGGGCAAGCCGGTCGCGCTGTTGCTGCAGGGCGGTGGCGACAACGACAAGCCGCGCGTGACCCGCTTCACCTCGCAGCTGCAGTCGCTGCTGAAGCTCGAATCGATCACCTGGCTCGAAGGCGCGCAAGCGCCGGCCTCGGCCGCCGCCGTGGTTGGCGAACTGCGCCTGCTGGTGCCGCTGGAAGGCCTGGTCGACCTTGATGCCGAACGTACGCGCCTGGACAAGGAAATCACCAAGGTTGCCGGCGAGCGCGAGAAGAGCGAAGCCAAGCTGGCCAAGTTCAGCGACAAGGTGCCGGCGGCCGTGGTCGAGCAGGAGCGCGCGCGCCTGGTCGACTGGACCAGCCAGCTGAGCGCCCTGCAGGAACAGCGCGCCAAGCTGTAAGGCCTGACAACGGCCTTCGCAGCTGTCGCCTTGTGGGAGCCTGTAGAGCGGAGCTTGCTCCGCTGGGGCTTTCCCGCGATCTGGCCAGAAAGCAGCCGAGCACGCTCGGTTCTACAAGCAGGCCGCGCTCAAGAAGACAGTTGCTCTCACCTGGATATCCAGCCGCCTCCTTCCGCCTGATCCCATGTCACTGAGCGTGTTCTGCCTGGTCCTGTTCGCCGCGCTGATGCACGCGGGCTGGAACGCGATCGTCAAGGGCGCGACCGACAAGCTGATGACCACGGTGCTGGTCAGCGGCTTCGCTGCGCTGGTTTCGGTGTGCGCGTTGCCGTTCCTGCCCGCGCCATCACCGGGGAGCTGGCCGTTCCTGGTGATCTCGCCACTGCTGCAGGCGCTGTACTTCGCGCTGGTTGCGCGCTGCTACCACGTCTGGGACATGAGTCAGGCCTATCCGCTGATGCGCGGCGCGGCGCCCTTGCTGGTGGCCGTCATCGGTGCGCTTTGGCTGGGCGAGCACCTGGGACTGATCGCATCGGCCGGGATCGCGGTGATCTGCCTCGGCGTGCTGGCGATGGCGCTGGGCAGCGGCCGCCTGCACCACGCCGGCCTGCCGCTGCTCAATGCGGCGGTGATTGCCGGCTATACGCTGCTGGATGCCGCCGGCGCGCGGCGCGCCGGATCGTCGCTGGGCTACACCCTATGGCTGTTCGCGCTGACCGCGCTGCCGCTGCTGGGCTGGGCGCTGCTGACCGAGCGCGCACGCTTCATAGCACAACTGCAACAGAACGCGACACGCGGGCTGGCCGGCGGCATCGGCACGCTGTTGTCCTACGGCCTGGCGCTATGGGCGATGACCCAGGCACCGGTGGCGCTGGTGGCGGCATTGCGCGAAAGCGCGATCCTGTTCGGCCTGGCGATTTCGGCACTGGTATTGAAGGAACGGCCGCCGCGACGCCGGCTGATGGCCGCCGGCATCATCGCGCTGGGCGAGGTGCTGCTGCGCCTGTCCTGAGCAAAAACCGGGGTCAGAGTGAAGTTTCGGCCTCTTTCCTCATTGCCAGTGAGCAATGCTTGGCGAAACTTCACTCTGACCCCGGTTTTTCCGTGCAGGGCTACAGCGGCGGCATCCGATCGATCTCGCCGTCGATCAGCTCGATCGCCATGACGATGGCGTCTTCGCGCCCATCGTGCGAAGGGTAGTAGCGTGGGCGCCGGCCGATCTCATTGAAGCCTTCGCTGTGGTACAGCGCGATCGCGTGCGGATTGGAGGGCCGCACTTCCAGGAACACCCGTTCGGCACCGCGTTCGCGCGCACCCTGCACCAGCGCACGCAGCAGATAGCGGCCCAGGCCGCGGCCCTGGCGTTCGGGTGCGACGCAGACGTTGAGGATGTGGGCTTCGTCCACCGCGACGCTGACCACGCCATAGCCGATGGCCAAGCCGCGTTCCAGCAGCAGCCAGGCCGGATAGCCGGCGACCAGGCAGTCGCGGAAGATGCCGCGCGTCCACGGAAACGGATAGGCGCGCAGCTCGATCGCCATCACCTCGTCCAGGTCCGACTCGCGCATCGGCCGCAACGTGGCGGCGTGCCCGGCGTCGGACTGCAGCGCGCTCATCGGGCCGCCTTGCGCAGCGCGCGCAGGACCGGCCACAGCGCACGCTTGGCGGCCGGGTTACCGCGCAGCGCGTCCGAATCCGGCCAGCTGGCGATGATCGCCGCCGATTCGGGGGCACTGGGGTTCAGGCCCGAGGCGCGGATCAGTTCGAACCGCAGGGTGTCATGCAGACGGACGCCCGTACGGCGCGCCATGGGGGCGGTGCGGCGCGGCGCGTCTTCCTGCACCGACGGCGTGGGCGGCGCTGGCCGACGCGCGACCGACCGAGCGAACTCGCGCGGCGCGGGCGCCCGCGCGGGCCGCGCCTCGGGCACACCTGCCTTGGGCGCCATGTCTTCCGGCTCTGGCAAGCTACCGGGCACCCACACCGTGTGGCCCAACGCCTGCAGCCAGGCATGCTGTTCGCCGGTCCACAGCGGGGTGGCATCCAGGCTCACGCCACGCTGTCCTTGCGGCTGCGGCGCTGCAGGCCCCACATCAGCGGGCCCGACAGCGCATACAGCACGCCGACCACGAACAGCGTGCGCGGCAGATCGATCACCAGCACCGCGATCACCACCGGCACCAGCACCACCAGCAGGAACGGCACCCGGTCGGCGCGCGCGCCGCCCTCGCCACTGCCCTTGAAGCTCCAGAACCGGATCCGGCTGACCATCAGCAGGGCCGCCACGATCGTCACCACCAGCGCCACGTAGCGCAACTGGTCGCCGCTCCAGCCCAGCTCGCCATCGGCGAAGGCCCAGACGAAGGACATCATCAGTCCCGCCGCAGCCGGACTGGCCAGGCCGATGAACCAGCGCTTGTCGACCGTACCCACCTGGGTGTTGAAGCGGGCCAGGCGCAGCGCCGCGCAGGCCGCATACAGGAATGCCACCGCCCAGCCGACCCGGCCCAGGGTGTCGCCATCCAGCTTCAGCGACGACAGCGACCAGTGGTACATCACCAGCGCCGGGGCCATGCCAAAGCTCACCAGATCGGCCAGCGAGTCGTACTGCACGCCAAAAGCGCTGCTGGTGCCGGTCAGGCGCGCCACGCGCCCGTCCACGCCATCCATCAGGCCGGCGATGAACACGGCGATGGCCGCCTGCACGAATTCGGCGTTGGACGCGGCAATGATCGCGTAGAAGCCGGAAAACAGGCCGGCGGTGGTAAACAGATTGGGCAGCAAATACATGCCGCGGGCCCGTTTGGGCTGGTTAAGCTCATCCATCGCGCCAGTTTAGCCTTGCCGGGGCATTGGCGGGCCGTTGCGGGCCAGGCAACGATTCCAGCTTGCCAGCAACCGCTGCGGGTGCTGCAATCGGCGCCGATGCGACACCTGAAGCGGAGCCCGTGCATGCGCCTGTCCACCTGCTTGATCCTGTCGGCCGCGCTGGCCTCCCCGTTGGCCTGTGGCCAGAGCCTGTACCAGTGGAAGGACGCCCAGGGCGTGACCCATTACTCGGACGTCCCGCCGCCCAAGAGCACCCTGGAAGGCAAGCAGATCAACGCCACCGACGCCCTGGCCCGCGGCAGCGCACCGGCCGCGGCCCAGGCCGCACCGGCCGAAAGCGCGCAGTGCTCCAGCGCCCGACTGAACCAGAAGATCCTGTCCAACCCGGCGCCGGTCCGGCAGCTGGGCGAAGACGGCAAGCCAGGCGAGGTGCTCAGCGACGCGCAGCGCGCCAGCCAGCGCGACCTGGCCGAGGCTGCGGTCAAGGCCTACTGCACGCCGGCCGCGCCGACCAGCGGCGCCGCACCGCGCAGCTGAGCGGTGCGGATCGGCTGGGCCATCCTGGCGGGCCTGCTGCTGGGCGGCAGCCTCTACTGGTACTTCGGCCGCGCGCCGGCGCCTGCAGGACACGCTCCCAAAACCGCTGACGGCCAGGCGCACGCCGCCCAAGGCCCGTCGCTCTATCGCTGGCACGACGAGGCCGGCATCCTGCACATCACCGACGCGCCGCCGCCCAAAGGCACGCGTTTCGAGCGGATTCCGGTCGACCTGGGCACCAGGCCCTCGGCCCCGCCGGCGCACTGAAGCAACGCTGCCGCGACGTCCAAGCGGACGCCCGGGCGCGGCAACTGGCAAAATGCGGGCTTTCCGCTCAGCGATATCCATCCGATGCGCCTGTCGCAGTTCCACCTTCGCACCACCAAGGAAACCCCTTCCGACGCCGAGCTGGTCAGCCACCAGCTGATGCTGCGCGCCGGCATGATCCGCAAGCTGGCCTCGGGCCTGTACACCTGGTCGCCGCTGGGCCTGCGCGTGCTGCGCAAGGTCGAAGCCATCGTGCGCGAGGAAATGAACCGCGCCGGCGCCGTGGAACTGCTGATGCCCACCATCCAGCCGCGCGAGTTGTGGGAAGAAACCGGCCGCTGGGAGAAGTTCGGCCCGCAGCTGCTCAAGATGACCGACCGCAAGGAGCAGACGTTCTGCTACGCGCCGACGGCCGAGGAAGTGGTCACCGATTTCGCCCGCAATGAACTGTCCAGCTACAAGCAACTGCCGGTGAACTTCTACCAGATCCAGACCAAGTTCCGCGACGAAATCCGGCCGCGCTTCGGCGTGATGCGTGCGCGCGAGTTCCTGATGAAGGACGCCTACTCCTTTCACCTGGATCCGGCGGACCTGGTGCGCGAATACCGCAACATGCATGCGGCCTATACCCGCATCTTCACCCGTCTGGGACTGGAGTTCCGCGCGGTGCTGGCCGACAGCGGCGCCATCGGCGGCGACGCCTCGCAGGAATTCCACGTGCTGGCCAAATCGGGCGAGGACGCGCTGGCGTTCTCCACCGGTTCGGACTATGCGGCAAATGTCGAAGCGGCCGTGGCCGCCGAACCGGCTCCGCGTCCCGCCCCTGCCGAAGCCCTGCGCAGGATCGACACGCCCACTCAGAAGACCTGCGAGGACGTGGCCGCGCTGATGGGCATCGCCCTGCAGCGCACTGCCAAGTCCATCGCCATCATGACTAACGACGGCTTCGTCCTGGCGCTGGTACGCGGCGATCACGCGGTCAATGAAATCAAACTGGCCAAGGTCCCGGGCATGGCCGATTACCGCATGGCCACCGAAGCGGAAATCGTCGAATACCTGGGCAGCCAGCCTGGTTTTCTGGGTCCGATCAACGCCAGCAAACCCATCCGCGTGGTCGCCGATCGCGACGTGGCCGCGCTGGCCGATTTTGTCGTCGGTGCCAACGAGGCGGGCTTCCATATTGCCGGCGTCAACTGGGGCCGCGACCTGCCCGAGCCCGACGTGGCCGACATCCGCAATGTGGTCGATGGCGACCGCGCCGCCGATGGCGGCGAAATCAAACTCGCACGCGGCATCGAGGTCGGCCATATTTTCCAGCTGGGCCGTAAATACGCCGAAGCGCTCAACGCCACCGTGCTGGACGAAAACGGCAAGGCCGCGGTGCTGTCGATGGGCTGTTATGGCATTGGCGTATCGCGCATCGTCGCGGCGGCCATCGAACAGAATCACGATGCCAACGGCATCATCTGGCCCGATGCGATGGCGCCGTGGCAGGTCGCGGTGTGCATGATCAATCCCAAGCAGGATGCGACGGTGACCCAAACCGCGCAGGCCCTGCTGGGAGAACTGCAGGCGGCAGGTTTGGATGCGGTGCTCGACGATCGCGGGCTGCGCCCCGGCGCGATGTTTGCCGACATCGAACTGATCGGCATTCCGCACCGGGTGGTGGTTTCCGAACGCGGCGTGGCCGCAGGCACCTTCGAATACCGCGCCCGTCGTGCCGAAGCGGCCGAGAATCTGGACAAATCCCAGCTACTCGAACGCCTGCGCGCAGGCTGAAAATCCCGCGATATTGCCCATGGAAGGCCGGCCATTGCCGGCCTTCTCGCATTTGGCAGTTAATCGGGCAGTTTGTATCCGATTACCGGTTTGGATTAGGATCGGGCGCACTCCGCCAAGGATCGGCGTCTCTTTCCCTCCAAATCGGAGTTACTCGATGTCGATTGACCTTTCCGGACTGTCCCCCAAGGAACTCGCCTCACTGATCGCGCAGGCCCAGAAGCGGCAGACGGTCATTGCCAAGCGCACGCCCATCACCAAGGTGCGCAGCCGCATTCTGAAGTTCGCAAAATCCGAGGGTTACAGCATCGACGAGCTGTTCGGCACCGCTGGCGCCACCGCACCGACCCGCGGCAGGGCGGCCAAGAAGTCCACCACCACCGCCGGCCGCAAGCTGGGCAAGGTCGCGCCGAAATACCGCAACCCGGCCAATACCAAGGAAACCTGGACCGGCCGTGGCAAGCAGCCGCGCTGGCTGGCCGCTTACGTGGCTTCGGGCAAGAAGCCGGAAGATTTCCTGATCAAGCAGCCGAAGAAGTAATCCTTCGCTGTTTCATTCGATCCGCAGGACAAAAAGCGCCGGCATTGCCGGCGTTTTTATTTCGGCGATAACCAGGGTACCGGCGCGATTCAAAGCGCCTTGCGCGCCGACACCAGCAGGTTGCCGAACAGCAGCCCGGCCACCAGCGCCATCAGGATCTGCAGCACTACCAGCAGGGTGGAATCCCTGCTTGGCGTGCCGCCCTGGACCAGGTTCATCAGCCCGCGCAGGCTGGCACTGCCGGGCACCAGCATGATGATGCCGGGCAGGCGGATCAGCGCGCCCGGCCGGTTGAAGCGCCGCGCGAATAAATTCCCCAAGGCGGTCATCACCAGCGCCGACAGGAACAGGCCGACCGGGCTGCCCCAGGCCTTGCCTGCATAGCGCGAGATCAGATACCCGCAGATCGCCGCGCCCACTACCCAGACATAATCGCGGCGATGCGCCTTGAACAGCATGGCGAAGGCATAGCCGCTGATCACCAGTGCGCCCCACTCCACCCAGTCCGGCTGCGGCCGCAGCGCGCGCACCTCCGGATACAGGTCCAGCATCTGCGCCAGGGTCACCGCGATGATGCTGCCCACGGTGAGCTTGATCACGGTGGTGACCGCGCCGGCAAAGCGCGCCGTGCCCGAGACCCAGTGCTGGCTGGTCAGCTCGTTGAAGGCGTTGGTCAGGGTCATGCCCGGCAGCAGCACGACCAGCGAGGCGATGATCACGGTGTTGAGGTTCAGCGGCGCGACCAGGTTGGAAATCACGATCGCCACCAGCCCGGCCACCAGCGAGGCGATGGCGTCGGAGGCCTCGCGCAGCTGCGGGCGGCGATCGCTGAGCTGGGACAGCACTCCGATCAGCACGCCGATCAAGGTGGCGGTGGCGATGTCCAGCCACGGCAGTCGCCACAATCCGGCCACGCCGCCGGAGGCCAGGCCGAAGGCCAGGATCTGCTTCAGGCGGAAGCTGCGCGATGGCAGCCGGTCCAGCGCGCGCAGATCGGCATGGCCTTCGGCCAGCGACATCTGTCCGGCGGCGACCGACTCGGCAATGCGATCGGCTTCGCTGAGCTTGTGCAGGTCGTTCTCGCCCGGCGCCAGCCGGATCACCCGGGTGGTATCGCTGGCGCCCAGCGCACGCTTGGGATCGCTGAAGCTCAGGATCATGCCGGTCGGGTTGGACCAGGGCTCGCAATCCAGCCCCAGCCGCGCCGACAACGCCAGGATGCTGCCCTCCAGGCGCTGGGCCGTGGTGCCGTAACGGTGCAGGCGCGCGGCGATCTCGCAAACGAAAGCAATGCGCTGGGCGTAGGTAGCAGGTGCGGGCGGACGCGACATCACGACAGTCTAATGCGGTATGTGGGAGCCGCTTCAGCGGCGAAGGACTTTGTAGGATCGCGGCTCGCCGGTGTTCCCCTACACTGGCGCGCCTTTGCCTGCTTCCCACGCCGCATGCTGCCTCTCCTCTCCGCATGAATATCGGCCTGGGCCAAGCCCTGGCGCTGGGCAGCGCCGCCACCTGGGCCTTCGGCGTGATCCTGGCGCGGCAGCTGGGCAGCACGCTGCCGCCGGCCGCGCTGAACCTGTTCAAGAACGGGCTGGTGCTGGCCGTCCTGACGCCGCTGGCGCTGATCAGCACGCACGGCCAGCTGCCCTCGCTGACCGGTACCCAGCTGGTGCTGTCACTGATCAGTGGCGTAATGGGCATTGCGATCGCCGACACGCTCTACTTCCGCGCGCTCAACGAACTCGGCGCCGGGCGCATGGGCGTGGTCGGCAATCTCTACAGTCCGTTGGTGCTGGTGCTGGGCTTCCTGTTTCTGGATGAGCGGCTGGGACCGTGGCAATGGCTAGGTTTTGCCCTGGTCGCCGGCGGCGTGATGCTGGTGGCCAGGCGACCCAAACAGCGGCATAGCCATCCGAGCCACACTTTGCGCGGCGTGGTGATCGGCCTGGTGTCGATCGCGCTGATGGCGGTCTCGATCGTCATGCTCAAGCACGTGCTGGAAGCCCAGCCGCTGCTGTGGATCACCCTGTTGCGCCTGGCTGGCGCGGTGGCCGGACTGCTGTTGCTGGCGGCGTGGCCGCGCATGCGCCGGCATTTCCGGTTCGTGGCAGCCGCCGTGCCGTGGCCGCGGCTGGTGGTGGCCGCACTGTGCGGGCAAGGGCTGTCGATGGTGCTGTGGCTGGGCGGCTACAAGTACGCGCCGGCGGCGGTGGCGGCGATCCTCAATGAATCGGCTTCGGTGTTCCTGGTGATCCTGGGCGCGCTGTGGCTGCGCGAACCGCTGGGCCGGCGCGCGGTGGCCGGCGTTGCGCTGACCTTCACCGGCATAGCCTGTATGCTCGCCGCCAGACCATTATGACGCCCGCCCAGACACAGCCCGAGGTCCACATCGACCCGGCCGAGCCCACGCGGGCCCGGCTGCTGGGCAACTGGACGCTCGCCTTCGCACGGGATGTCGGCAAGCAGCTGCAGCGCATCCCCGAAGACGCACAGACCCTGGACGCCAGCCAGATCGGCCGCCTGGATTCGGCCGGCGTGCTGGCCCTGCTGCGCCATGCCAACCGCCACAGCATTGCGCCGGAGAACCTGCACTTCCGCCAGGACCACCAGGCGCTGGTGTCCAGCATCGAAGACGTGGTCGATGACCGTCCGCGCAGGAAGCGCGACCTGGGCTTTCTGGCCGCGCTGGGGCGCCTGGGTTACCAGGTCCAGGACAATGGCCGCGAGATCATGGCGCTGGTCAGTTTCACCGGCGAAAACCTGGTCAAGCTGCTGCGCATCCTCCACGAGCCCAAGCGCCTGCGCATCACCGCCACCGTGCACCACATGGAGCAGGTCGGCCTGGATGCGCTGCCGCTGGTGGCGCTGCTGTCGTATCTGGTCGGGGCGGTGATCGCGTTCCTGGGTTCGACCATCCTGCGTGATTTCGGCGCGGAGATTTACGTGGTCGAACTGGTCTCGATCGCGTTCCTGCGAGAATTCGGCGTGCTGCTCACCGCGATCGTGCTGGCCGGCCGCACCGCCAGCGCCTTCACCGCGCAGATCGGCGCGATGAAGAGCCGCGAGGAAGTCGACGCCATCCGCACCCTGGGCCTGGACCCGATCGACCTGCTGGTGATTCCGCGCCTGATCGCGCTGCTGGCGACCCTGCCGATGCTGACCTTCGTGGCGATGATGTCCGGCCTGGCCGGCGGCATCACCGTGGGCGCGTTCGATCTTGGCATTCCGCCGCAGCAGTACATCTCGCGCCTGCACGACACCATCGAACTGCGGCACCTGCTGGTCGGCCTGGTCAAGGCGCCGGTATTCGCGCTGATCATTGGCCTGATCGGCTGCCTGGAAGGACTGCAGGTGGAGGGCACCGCGCAGTCGGTCGGCGAGCGCACCACCTCCAGCGTGGTCCAGTGCATTTCGCTGGTCATCGTCTTCGACGCGATCTTCGCGCTGTGGTTCATGCAGGTGGGCTGGTGAGCGCAGCGATCGACCAGACCCCGCTGGAGAACGCCAAGGCGGCAGGCGAGCCGGAGGCGGTAATCCGCGTGCGCGGGCTGGTGAACCGGTTCGGCCAGCAGAGCGTGCACGATGGCCTGGACCTGACCGTGCGCAAGGGCGAGATCATCGGCATCGTCGGCGGTTCGGGCACGGGCAAGTCGGTGCTGATGCGGACCATCCTGGGCCTGCAGACCCCGGAAGCGGGCCAGATCGAAGTCCTGGGCGAGGACGCCCGCGCCGGCAACCGCGCCGCGCGCCAGCACATCGAACGCAATACCGGCGTGCTGTTCCAGGACGGCGCGCTGTTTTCCTCGCTGACCGTGGGCGAGAACGTGCAGCTGCCGCTCAAGGAAAATCACCCCGACCTGCCCGAGAGCTTCCGCTACGAACTGGCGCTGCTGAAGGTCAAGCTGGCTGGCCTGCCCGCCGACACGGTCAGCAAGCTGCCTTCGCAGCTGTCCGGCGGCATGCGCAAGCGCGCCGGCCTGGCCCGTGCCCTGGCCCTGGACCCGCCGCTGCTGTTCCTGGACGAACCCACCGCCGGCCTGGATCCGATCGGCGCGGCCGCCTTCGACCGCCTGATCAAGACCCTGCAGGAAGCGCTGGGCCTGACCGTGTTCCTCATCACCCATGATCTGGACACCCTGTACGCTATCTGCGACCGGGTGGCGGTACTGGCCGACAGGAAAGTCATTGCCACCGCGCCGCTTCCCGAGATCGAACAGCTGGACCACCCCTGGGTCCAGGAATATTTCCACGGACCGCGCGCCCGGGCCGCGCGCGACGCGCGCTAACTGCGGAGAACCGGCATTTGGAAACCAAGGCCAATTACGTCCTGATCGGCGCCTTCACCATCGTGGTGGGCATCGGCTTGCTGCTGTTTGGCCTGTGGGCGGCCAAGTACTCGTCAGAGCGCAGCTGGCAGCAGTACCAGGTGGTGTTCCGCGAAGCGGTCACCGGCTTGAGCGTGGGCAGCCCGGTGCAGTACAACGGCATCGCGGTTGGCTCGATCACCAAGCTGTCGCTGGCGCCCAACGACCCCAGCCAGGTGATCGCCCAGATCCGCCTGGACTCCAATACCCCGGTCAAGACCGACACCACCGCCAAGCTGGCCATCACCAGCCTGACCGGCCCGGCGATCATCCAGCTCAGCGGTGGTTCGCCGTCGTCGCAGAAATTGACCGAAGTGGACCAGCGCGATGCGCCGGTGATCCGCACCAGCCCTTCGGCCCTGCAGAACATCACCGACACCGCCAACCGCATCGTCGAGAAGATGGACCTGGTATTGAGCGACAAGAACGTCGCCGCCATCTCGGCCACGCTCGACAACCTGCAGAAGATCAGCGGCGACATCTCCGACCGCGAGGCCGGCGTGCAGGCGCTGCTGGTGTCCGCGCGCGATGCCGCGCGCAATCTGGACACCACCTTGACCACGGCCAACGGCACGCTGACCGACCTGGACAGAAACGTGGTCCAGCAGCTGCCGCAGACGCTGGCCAAGCTGGACACCGCGCTGGCCAAGCTGGATTCGGCCGCCGGCAACGCGGACGCGATCATGGGCGAGAACCGCCAGGCCATCAACAGCTTCGCCAACGAAGGCCTGGCCCAGCTGGGCCCGACCCTGAACGAACTGCGCGGCCTGATCCGCGACCTGCGCCGGGTCAGCGACCGGCTGGAAGGCAATCCCACGCGCTACCTGCTCGGCCGCGACGCACCCAAGGAGTTCGAACCGAAATGAAGGCGTCCACCCTCACCTTGATTCTGGGCGCCTCGCTGGCGCTGGCCGGCTGCTCTTCGCTGCTGGGCGGCGGCAGCCGCGAGCCGACCTCGATCTATTCGCCGCAGGTGCAGGTCACCGCCGATCCCAGCTGGCCGTCGGTGCCGGCGGCGTTCGTAGTGGCCAAGCCCAGCGCCGCGCGCTTGCTGGACGGCTCGCGTATCGCGGTGCGGCCCACCCCCGACGAACTGCAGGTCTATCACGGCGCCGCCTGGGCGCAGAGCGCCACCGACATGCTGCAGGACGCGGTGGTGCGCACCCTGGAGGATTCGGGCAAGACCGGCGGCACCGGCACCGCTGATTCGGGCATCCGCGGCGTCTACAAGCTGGTGATGGATGTACGCCGGTTCGAAGCCGATTACGCCGGCAACCAGACGCCTTCGGTCGTGCTGGTGGTCAATGCCAAGCTGGTCCAGAGCGCCGATCAGAGCGTGGCCGCCTCGCGCACCTTCAGCGTGACCCAGCCTGCCGGGAGCGTCGAGACCGCCCAGGTCGTGCAGGCCTTCGGCCAGGCATTGACCCAGCTGACCGGCCAGATCGTCGGCTGGACGCTGACCAGCGCACAGGTCCATCCATCGGTCGAAGTCGGCACTAGGCCATCTGCAACGGCCTTATAGATGTTCCGCTCGCGGTGTTGCGCCGCAAAGCGGACGCCTCGTCACCGGGAGCTCTCAGGCCCGATCGGGCCTGGCGACAACCTGTCGAAAGGTCAGATTGATCCGCGGCCCAACCGGCCTGGCCGTCCGCGGCAGCGCATGCTGCCAATCGCGCTGACTGCGGCCGCGCATGACCAGCAGACTGCCCGGTTCCAGTACGAACTCACAGCGCACCGCAGGGTCGTCGCGCCGGCGCAGTACGAACCGCCGCGCCGCGCCCAGGCTGATCGAGGCAATCACCGGTTCCGGGCCCAGTTCGGGTTCGTCGTCACTGTGCCAGCCCATCGCGTCGCGCCCATCCCGGTACAGGTTGGCCAGCACGCTGTTGAAGTCGATCCCCAGCTCCTGTCGCAGCCTTGCGCGCAGCGGCAGCAGCGCCCCGGGCCAGAGATGCGGCTCCAACGTCGTCCCCGAATACCGGTACCGCGCATCGGGATCCCCGATCCAGCAACTCAAGCGCGGCGAATCCACCCACTTCCCGAACATGCGGATGCGGTGGGTATGCCAGGCGATACCCGCGTGACACTGCTCAAACAAGGTGGCCGAAGCGGACACATCCAGCCATCCCTGTTCCAGCGACAGGTCCTGCATCGCGATCCGATCAAGCGTTGCCAAGCACGGCAACACCGGTGCTGTGTTCCACTTCGGCCTGCTCCACACCCTCGGCCAACTCCACCAGCTTCAGACCATCGGGCGTGACATCAAACACGCCCAAGTCGCTGATGATGCGGTCGACCACGCCGACGCCGGTCAGCGGCAGGTCGCATGCGGGCAGGATCTTGTGGCTGCCGTCCTTGGCGACGTGTTCCATGATCACCACTACGCGCTTGACGCCAGCGACCAGGTCCATCGCCCCACCCATGCCCTTGACCATCTTGCCGGGCACCATCCAGTTGGCCAGATCGCCTTTCCCGCTGACCTGCATCGCACCCAGGATCGCCAGGTCGATATGGCCGCCACGGATCATCGCGAACGAGTCGTGGCTGCCGAAGAAGCTGGCACCCCTGCGCGCGGTGACGGTCTGCTTGCCGGCGTTGATCAGGTCCGCATCGACCTCATCCTCGGTCGGGAACGGGCCGATGCCCAGCAGGCCGTTTTCCGACTGCAGCCAAACGTCCACCCCGTCGGGGATGTAATTGGCCACCAGGGTCGGCAGGCCGATGCCCAGGTTGACGTAGGCGCCGTCGGTGAGTTCCTGCGCGGCGCGCGCGGCCATCTGTTCGCGGGTCCAGGCCATCAGTTCTTCTCCTGCTCGCGCACGGTGCGCTGTTCGATGCGTTTTTCCGGATTGGCGTTGACCACGATGCGGTCGACGTAAATGCCCGGCAGGTGGACCTGGTCCGGATCGATGGCGCCGACCTCGACCACCTCTTCCACTTCGGCCACGCAGATCCTGCCGGCCATCGCGCAGGCGGGATTGAAGTTGCGCGCGGTCATGCGGAACAGCAGGTTGCCGGCGGCATCGGCCTTCCAGGCCTTGACCAGGGCGAGGTCGGCGCGCAGCGCGGTTTCCAGGATGTAGTGCTTGCCGTCGAACTCGCGGGTCTCCTTGCCCTCGGCGATCACCGTGCCGTAGCCGGTGGCGGTGAAGAACGCCGGGATGCCCGCCCCGCCGGCGCGCAGGCGCTCGGCCAGCGTACCCTGCGGGTTGAACTCCAGTTCCAGTTCGCCGGCCAGGTATTGGCGGGCGAACTCCTTGTTCTCGCCCACGTAGGACGAAATCATCTTCCTGATCTGGCGCGACTCCAGCAGCTGGCCCAGGCCGAAGCCGTCCACGCCGGCGTTGTTGGAGATCACCGTCAGGTCCTTGACCCCGGTGTCGCGCAGCGCCCCGATCAGCTGCTCGGGGATGCCGCACAGGCCGAACCCGCCCACCGCCAGGGTCTGGCCGTCGGCGGCGATGTCGGCCAGCGCGGTGGCAGCGTCCGGGAATACCTTCTGAGCCGCCTTGCCGGTGCGCGTGGCGGCGCCGGGAGTTGTCTGGGTCATCGCATCGTTTCCGTTGGTCCTTGCGTGGCCTCGCATTCTAGCGGCGCGGGTCGATCAGGGGCCTGCTGGAGTTTGGTCCTGCGCGCTAACGCCCGGTTGCCATCGGCTTGGCTACACTCGCCGGCCCGCTTCCCCCGCATAAGGACTCCCCATGCCGCTTCCCGCATTCAAGGCCTACGACATCCGCGGCCGCGTGCCCGATGAACTGGACGAAGATCTGGCCCGCCGCATCGGCGTGGCCCTGGCCGACATGCTGGACGCCGGCCCGGTGGTGCTGGGACACGACGTGCGCCTGACCAGCGCCGGCCTGCAGGACGCGCTGTCGACCGGCCTGCGCGCCAAGGGCCGCGAGGTGATCGACATCGGCCTGTGCGGCACCGAGGAGGTTTATTTCCAGACCGATCACCTCAAGGCCGCCGGTGGCGTGATGGTCACCGCCAGCCACAATCCGATGGACTACAACGGCATGAAGCTGGTGCGCGAAAACGCGCGTCCGATCAGTTCGGACACCGGCCTGTTCGATATCCGCGACCAGGCCGACGCGGACAAGGCGCCGGCCGGCACGCCGACGGCCAGGAAAGAACACCGCCCGGACAAGGCCGCCTACATCCAGCACCTGCTGAGCTACATCAAGCCGGACACGCTCAAGCCGCTCAAAGTGGTGGTCAATGCCGGCAACGGCGGCGCCGGCGCCATCGTCGATCTGCTGGCGTCGCACCTGCCGCTGGAATTCATCCGCGTGTTCCATGAACCCGATGGCAACTTCCCCAACGGCATTCCCAATCCGCTGCTGCCGGAGAACCGCGAGGCCACCGCCAGTGCGGTGAAAGAGCACGGCGCGGATTTCGGCATCGCCTGGGATGGCGACTTCGATCGCTGCTTCTTCTTTGACGAGAAGGGGCAGTTCATCGAGGGCTATTACCTGGTCGGTCTGCTGGCCCAGGCGATCCTGGCCAAGCAGCCGGGCGGCAAGATCGTGCATGACCCGCGCCTGACCTGGAACACCATCGAGATGGTGGAGGAAGCTGGCGGCGTGCCGGTGCTGTGCAAGAGCGGCCACGCCTTCATCAAGGAGAAGATGCGCGCGGAGAACGCGGTGTATGGCGGCGAGATGAGCGCCCATCACTACTTCCGCGAGTTTGCCTTCGCCGATTCGGGCATGATCCCGTGGCTGCTGATCGCCGAACTGGTCAGCACTTCCGGCCGCTCGCTGGGCGACTGGGTCGCCGACCGCGTGGCCAAGTTCCCGTGCAGCGGCGAGATCAACTTCAAGGTCGACGACGCCAAGGCCGCGGTCCAGCGCGTCATGGATACCTATGCCGAGCTGAATCCGCAGTTGGACCACACCGACGGCATCAGCGCCGATTTCGGCCAATGGCGGGTCAACATCCGCAGCTCCAACACCGAGCCGCTACTACGCCTGAACCTGGAAACCCGTGGCGATGCGGCGTTGCTGAAGCAGAAGACCGACGAGATCTCGGCGCTGTTGAAGGGCTGAAGCGGGGAGTGAGCGAAGAGGGATGAGCGAAAAGTTACACACCCTCATCCCTGCTCCGCTTTCGCTCACTCCTCACTCCTCACTCCTCTGCACTCACTCCTTTAGTTGTCGCCGAACAGAGTCCGGGGATAGACCTTGTCGGCCATATCGCCCAGCTGACCGGCGAACGGTTGTTAATGAGCACGGCTGTTGAAGCGCTCCGGCTCTCTCTTTACGGAAATGGCTCCGCCCCCTCTCCCCCCGCTGGCGGGGGAAAGGGCCGGGGTGAGAGGGCCAACGAAGCCAGCCAAGCGATGAGGACAGTTGCTTCCGAAGCCGAACAGGCAAGCCGCGTGTCTATTGATTGCTTGAGGCTGGGACATCAAGGCAAGCGACAAAAGCCCCCTCATCCGCCTTCGGCACCTTCTCCCCCGCACGCGGGGGAGAAGGGAGCAACAAGCAGCGCTCTGCTTCGACGGCTTGCGTCTTGCGACCTCAGTTGCCGCCGAACAAATCGCGCGTATAGACCTGGTCGGCCATATCGCCCAGCTGACCGGCGAACGGTTGTTAATGAGCACGGCTGTTGATGGGCTCCAGCTCTCTCGTTACGAAGATGGCTCTGCCCCCTCTCCCCCGCTTGCGGGGGAGAGGGTCGGGGTGAGGGGCCCACGAAGCCAGCCAAGCGATGCGGACAGTTGCTTTCCGAAGCCGAATCAGGCAAGCGGCGTGTCCGTTGATGCTTTGTTTGAGGCAGGGGCATCAACCAAGGCAAACGACAAAAGCCCCTCATCCGCCTCCGGCACCTTCTCCCCGCATGCGGGGGGAGAAGGGAGCAACAAGCAGCGCTCTGCTTCGACGGCGAACAGCTAGCGGCGCCGACGGCCTCAGTTGTCTCCGAACAGATCCCGCGTATAGACCTTGTCGGCCACATCGCTCAATTGGTCGGCCATGCGGTTGCTGATGATCACGTCCGATTCGCGTTTGAACGCCTCCAGATCGTTGACCACGCGCGAGCGGAAGAACTCGGGCTCGCTCAGGGTCGGCTCATACACGATCACCTCCACGCCCTTGGCCTTCAGGCGCTTCATCACGCCCTGAATGCTGGAGGCACGGAAGTTGTCCGAACCGGCTTTCATGATCAGCCGGTAGATTCCCACGACCCTTGGATTGCGCCGCAGCACATCGGCGGCGATGAAGTCCTTGCGCGTAGTATTGGAATCGACGATCGCGCGGATCAGAGTCTGCGGCACGCTCTGGTAGTTGGCCAGCAGCTGCTTGGTGTCCTTGGGCAGGCAGTAGCCACCGTAGCCGAAGGACGGATTGTTGTAGTGCCCCCCGATGCGCGGATCCAGGCAGATGCCGTCGATGATCTGGCGGCTGTCCAGACCATGGGTTACCGCGTAGGTGTCCAGTTCGTTGAAGTAGGACACGCGCATGGCCAGGTAGGTGTTGGCGAAGAGCTTGATCGCCTCGGCCTCGGTCGGCTCGGTGAACAGCACCGGCACGTCCTGCTTGATGGCCCCTTCCTGCAGCAGCGCGGCAAAGGCTTTCGCCCGCTCGGAACGCTCGCCGACAATGATCCGCGACGGATGCAGGTTGTCGTACAGCGCCCTGCCCTCGCGCAGGAACTCCGGCGAGAACAAGATGTTGTCGGTTCCGAACTGCTGGCGCGCCTTTTCGGTATAGCCGACCGGCACCGTCGACTTGATCACCATCGTGGCGGCCGGATTGATCTCCAGCACCTTGCCGATCACCGCTTCGATGGAGCGGGTGTTGAAGTAGTTGGTCACCGGGTCGTAATCGGTCGGCGTGGCGATGATCACGAACTCCGCGCCGGCATAGGCATCGGCAGGGTCCAGGGTCGCGCGGAAGTTGAGGCCGCCTTCGGCCAAGGCGGCCTCCAGCTCGTTGTCGACGATGGGCGCGCGTCCTTCGTTGAGCATCTTCACCTTGGCCTCGACGATGTCCAGGGCCACCACCTCATGGTGCTTGGCCAACAGGACGCCGTTCGACAGGCCGACATAGCCGGTACCGGCCACCGCAATCTTCATGTGTTGCAACCTCATGGGGGATGGAAGCTGCAGCTACGATACGACATTGGCAGGTTACGGCTGCTGATCAGCGTGCGGGCCAGGCGACAGCGCGGTAGGAGCGGCCCACGGGCGCGATGGGGACTTCCCGGTAAGGCCTCATCGCGCCCCCTGCGGTGCGCTCCTACGTATGGCCCGCCCGATTCCTGTAGAGCCGTCGCATTACGCCTGCGATTGGGGCCGGGATAGGCCGGGCTCGTGGCGCGGCAACTGGGCGATCACCCGGTCCAGACCCGTCTCCCAGCTGGGCAAGATCAGGCCGAAATCCGCCTGCAGCCGCCTGATGTCCAGGCAGGAATAGGCCGGGCGCTTGGCCGGGGTCGGATATTCGGAGGTCGGGATGGCCAGCACCTCCGGCGCGTGCGCCAGCAGGCCCTTGGCCACGGCGCGCTCGAAGATGGCCTGTGCAAAACCGTGCCAGCTGGTCTGGCCGGCGGCGGTGAGATGCCAGGTGCCGGAAGGCTCGCCGCCCTGCTGCAGTACCTGTGCAGTGATGTCTGCAATCAACGCGGCCGGCGTCGGGGTGCCGATCTGATCGGACACCACCCGCAACTCATCGCGCTGCGCACCGACGCGCAGCATCGTGAGCAGGAAGTTCTTGCCGTGCGCGGCGTAGACCCAGGCGGTGCGGAAGATCAGATGGCGACCGCCCGCGGCGCGGATCGCCGCTTCGCCTGCCAGTTTGCTCTCACCGTAGACGCCCAGCGGCGCGGTCGGTGCGTCTTCCGGATAAGGCGCTGTGCCCTGGCCATCGAAAACGTAGTCGGTAGAGTAATGCACCAGCGGCACACCATGCGCCGCGCACCAGCACGCCAGCACGCCGGGCGCCTGCGCATTGGCGCGGAAGGCCGCATCGCGGTCCTCTTCGGCCTTGTCCACTGCGGTGTAGGCGGCGGCATTGACCACCAGCGTCGGTGCCATGCGATCCAGCAACACGGCCAGGCCTTCAGGCTGGTCGAAGTCCGCCGTTTCGCAACACGAGCCATCTTCGAGTCGCCCGCTGCGGGTGGTGCAGACGATGTGGCCCAGCGGCGCCAGGGCGCGGCGCAGTTCATGGCCGACCTGGCCGTTGGCGCCCAGCAGCAACACCGTCATGAGGTGTAAGTCGGCAGGCGGTCCTCGGCGACCTCGGCCAGCAGCGGCGCCTTGGCATCCTTGTCCGACAGCAGCGGCTCGCCGATCGGCCAGTCGATGCCGATCGCCGGATCGTCCCAGCGTACGCCGGCGTCGGCCGCCTTGTCGTAGATATTGGTGCACATGTAGCTGAAGAGCGCGCGCTCGGACAGCACCGCAAAGCCATGGGCGAAGCCTTCGGGAATCCAGAACTGGCGCTTGTTCTGCGCACTCAGCAGTACCGCGGCCCACTTGCCGAAGTGCGGCGAGCCACGGCGGATGTCCACCGCGACGTCGTAGACCTCGCCCTCCAGCACGCTGACCAGCTTGCCCTGCGGATTGGGCCACTGGTAATGCAGGCCGCGCAGCACGCCTTTTGACGAAGACGAGACGTTGCTCTGCACGAAGCGATCCGGCAGGCCGTGCCGGCGGAAACGTTCAGCGTTCCAGCTCTCGAAGAAAAAGCCGCGCTCGTCGCCGAACACCGCCGGCTCGATTGCCATGCAGCCGGGCAGGGACGTCTGAACGATCTTCAACGCACTACCCCGCGCCGGGCCAATTCATGCAGGTAGCGGCCGTAGCCGTTCTTCAGCAGCGGCGCGGCCAGCGCTTCGAGCTGGGCGGCATCGATCCAGCCCTGGCCGAAGGCGATCTCCTCCGGGCAGCATACCTGCAGGCCCTGCCGCGCCTGGATGGTCTCGATGAAGTTGGCGGCCTCGTGCAGCGACTGATGGGTGCCGGTATCGAGCCAGGCGTAGCCGCGTCCCAGCGGCTCCAGATGCAGCGCACCGTCTTCCAGGTAACGGCGGTTGAGATCGGTGATCTCCAGTTCGCCGCGCGCCGAGGGCACCAGCTCGGCGGCGTAGTCCGAGGCGCGGCCGTCGTAAAAGTACAGCCCGGTTACCGCGTAGTTCGAACGCGGCTGCAGGGGCTTTTCCTCCAAGCCGGTGACCCGGCCCTCGCCGTCGAATTCGACCACCCCGTAGCGCTCCGGGTCGTTGACCCAATAACCGAACACCGTGGCGCCATCTCGACGCGCGTTGGCGCGGTGCAGGGTCTCGGTCAGGCCGTGGCCGTGGAAGATGTTGTCGCCCAGCACCAGGCAGCTGGGCTTGCCGCCGACGAAGTCGCGGCCGATCAGGTAGGCCTGCGCCAGCCCGTCCGGGCTGGGCTGGACCGCGTACTCGATGTTCATGCCCCATTGCGCGCCGTCGCCCAGCAGCGCGCGGAACAGCGCCTGCTCGTGCGGCGTGTTGATGATCAGCACCTCGCGAATGCCCGCCAGCATCAGCACGCTCAGCGGGTAGTAGATCATCGGCTTGTCGTACACCGGCAGCAGCTGCTTGCTCACCCCCTGCGTGATCGGATACAGCCGGGTGCCGGAGCCGCCAGCGAGGATGATGCCCTTACGCGGATCTGCCGCAACGGTCCGCACCGCCCTGTGCGGACGTTCGAATGTACGGCTCATACGGCCGCTCCGATGCGTTCCAGCCGGTAGCTGCCGTCCAGCACGGCATGTACCCAATCCTGGTGCCCCAGGTACCAATCGACGGTGTAGGCGATGCCCTGCTCGAAGCTGTGCCGCGGCTTCCAGCCCAGTTCGCTCTTCAGCTTGGAAGCGTCGATGGCATAGCGGCGGTCGTGCCCCGGGCGGTCGGCGACGAAGGCGATCTGGCTCGCGCGCGGCTTGCCGTCCGTGCGCGGACGGCGCTGGTCCAGCAGCGCGCAGATCGTGCGCACCACCTCGATGTTCTGCCGCTCGGAATCACCGCCGACATTGTAGGTTTCGCCGGCCCGGCCTCTGGCCAAAACAGTACGAATTGCCTCGCAGTGGTCGGTCACGAACAGCCAGTCGCGCACTTGCCCGCCGTCGCCGTAGACCGGCAGCGGCTCGCCGGCCAGCGCCTTGGCGATCATCAGCGGAATCAGCTTCTCCGGGAAGTGGTACGGCCCGTAGTTGTTGGAGCAGTTGGTGGTCAGCGTCGGCAGGCCGTAGGTATGGTGAAACGCGCGCACCAGGTGGTCAGAAGCGGCCTTGGAAGCGGCGTACGGCGAGTTCGGCGCGTAGGGCGTGGTCTCGGCGAACCTGCCGTGCTCGCCGAGCGTGCCGTAGACCTCGTCGGTGGACACGTGCAGGAAGCGGAATGTCGCCCGTTCCGGGTCCGGCAGCATCTTCCAGTAGTCTCGCACGGACTCCAGCAGCGCCAGCGTGCCGACCACGTTGGTCTGCACGAAGGCCGACGGCCTGTCGATCGACCGGTCGACATGGCTCTCGGCGGCGAAGTTGAGCACTGCCTCGGGTCGGTGTTTGGCGAGCAGGCGCGCCACCAACGCATGGTCGCCGATGTCACCGTGCACAAACACGTGCTCCGGATTGCCCTGCAACAACGCCAGCGTGTTCCGATTGCCCGCGTAGGTCAGTGCGTCGAGATTGACCACCCTGACGCCGCGAGCGACGGCCTCGAGCACGAAGTTGCCGCCGATGAACCCGGCGCCGCCGGTCACAAGCCAAGTTGCCACCCTCACTGTCTCCCTTTCTCGCGCACAAGCCGCGCTCCGCCCGAGGAATCCGAGCCGGGAAAGGATAGCTTGCCGGGAATGGTGCGGCCCAAGATGGAGCAGCAATCCATACGCCATCGCATGGAGTCCCTTGCCCGGTTAGAATCGGTCCACTGCCCCGCGCCAGCCGCCGCGGCCGGGCCATCCGTACACGTTTCAGAGGATTTGCAACGCTGATGAAGATTCTCGTCGCCTACAAGCGCGTGGTGGATTACAACGTGCGCATCCAGGTCAAGCCGGACAACGCCGGCGTGGTCACCGAGGGCGTCAAGCTCTCGCCGAACCCGTTCGATGAAATCGCGCTGGAAGAGGCCCTGCGCCTGCGCGACAAGGGCATCGCCACCGAAGTGGTCGTGGCCACCATCGCCCCGGCCGATGCGGCCGCGCACCTGCGCAACGGCCTGGCCATGGGCGCCAACCGTGCCCTGCACGTGATCGCCGACGGCCCGGTCTCGCCGCTGACCGCCGCACGCACCCTGCTCAAGCTGGTCGAGAAGGAGCAGCCCGACGTGGTGATCCTGGGCAAGCAGGCCATCGACGACGACGCCAGCCAGACCGGGCAGATGCTGGCCACGCTGTGGGGCCGCCCGCAGGCCACGTTCGCTTCCAAGGTGGAGATCGCCGACGGCAAGGCCACGGTGACCCGCGAGGTCGACGCTGGCCTGGAAACGCTGGAAGTGGACCTGCCGGCGGTGATCACCACCGACCTGCGTCTGAACGAGCCGCGCTTCATCAAGCTGCCGGACATCATGAAGGCCAAGTCCAAGCCGCTAGAGACGATCCCGTTCGCCGACCTGGGCGTGGAAGCCGGCGCCGAACTCAAGACCACCCACTACGCCGCGCCGCCCAAGCGCAGCCGCGGCGTGATGGTCAAGGACGCCGCCGAACTGGTGGCCGCGCTGAAGTCCAAGGGCCTGCTGTAACCATCCCGCGCGTAGGAGCGCACCGCAGAGGCGCGACCGAGGCGTCTCGCGACACCCCATCGCGCCCCTGCGGTGCGCTCCTACCCCCAAAGCATTTGGAGATCACTCCATGTCCAAAGTTCTCGTCATCGCCGAACACCTGGACGGCACGCTGAATGCCTCCACCGCCAAGACCGTCAGCGCCGCCGCCGCGCTCAAGCCTGAAGCGCTGGATGTGGTCGTGCTGGCCGCAGATCCAGCCGCCGTGGCCGAACAGGCCGCCAGGATCGCCGGCGTCAGCAAGGTCCTGACCGTGGTCAACCCGGCCAACGCCCATGCCATCGGCCAGGTGCTGGCGCCGCAGATCGCGGCGCTGGCGGCTGGCTATACGCACGTGTTCGGCCCCTCGACCACCTTCGGCAAGGACCTGATGCCATGCGTGGCCGCGCTGCTCGGCGTTGCCCAGGTCTCAGACCTGATCACCGTGGAAGGCGAGCACACCTTCACCCGCCCGATCTACGCCGGCAACGCGATCATCACCGTCGAGGCCGCGGCCGACCAAACCGTGGTCGCCACCGTGCGCACCGCCTCTTGGCCCGAAGCCCCGCAAGGCGGCAGTGCGCCGATCGAAGCCGCCAGCGTCGAAGCCTCGCTGCCTACGCACACCCGCTTCATCGGCCTGGCCGCCGGCAAGTCCGATCGCCCCGACCTGCAGAGCGCCAAGCGCGTGGTTTCCGGTGGTCGCGGCGTGGGCTCGAAGGAGAACTTCGAGATCATCTACAAGCTGGCCGACAGGCTCGGCGCCGCGGTCGGCGCCTCGCGCGCCGCGGTCGATGCCGGTTATGTCCCCAATGAACTGCAGGTCGGTCAGACCGGCAAGATCATCGCCCCCGAGCTGTACCTGGCCATCGGCATCTCCGGCGCCATCCAGCACCTGACCGGCATCAAGGATGCCGGCACGATTGTCGCGATCAACAAGGATGCGGATTCGGCCATCTTCGAGATTGCCGATATCGGGCTGGTGGGGGATTTGTTCGCGCTGCTGCCTGAACTGGAAGCGGCGCTGTAGTTTTCCACTCGCAAGGCGTATCACAACGGCTCCGCATGTGGGGCCGTTTTTTTACCCGTGCCTCTGCGGCTCACCAATCCCATCAGCGGCGGCAGCGTAAAATCGACGGCGTACCAACAACCCGGGACGGCCCTGACCGGCTTGCCGGCCAACACGGAGTTCGCTGCAACATGACGCGTCGCAAAAAGGTAATGGTGGTATTCGGCACGCGTCCGGAGGCCATCAAGATGGCACCGCTGATTACCACGCTGAAGCGGCACCGCGCACTGGAAACCGTCGTGGTGGTCACCGCACAGCATCGGCAGATGCTAGACCAAGTGCTGGAACTGTTCGAAATCGCGCCGGACGAGGATCTCAACGTCATGCAGCTGGACCAGGGTCTCTCCGGCCTCACCGCACGAATCCTGCAGAGCATGGAACAGGTCATCGCCCGGCGTGCACCGGATCTAATACTTGTACATGGAGATACCACCACCACGTTTGCCACCTCCCTAGCCGCGTTCTACCAACGCACCGCGGTCGCTCACGTCGAGGCCGGCTTGCGCACCGGCAATCTGTATTCGCCCTGGCCGGAGGAAGCCAACCGCAAGCTGACGGGCGCCTTGGCCAGCTTGCATTTCGCACCGACCGAGCAAGCCGCAAGCAACCTGCGAAGCGAAGGTATCCCGGCGGAGAATATCCATGTCACAGGAAATACGGTCATCGATGCACTACTGACAGTAGTAGACAAAATCAAGCACAATCCCGTCCTGGAAAGCGAACTGGCGGCGCGCTTTCCGTATCTTGACCCGACCAAGCGTTTGATCCTGGTCACCGGACACCGCCGCGAAAACTTCGGCGACGGTTTTGAGCAGATTTGCCAGGCGCTGAAAATCATCGCTGCCCGTGGCGGCGTCGAGGTGGTCTATCCCGTCCATCTCAACCCCAATGTGCAGGAGCCGGTCAGACGGATACTGGGAGACGAACCCGCGATCCACTTGATCGAACCGCTGGAATACCTGCCGTTTGTCTATCTGATGAGCCGTGCTTATCTCATTCTTACCGACTCGGGCGGCATACAGGAGGAGGCTCCCGCATTGGGTAGGCCAGTGCTGGTAATGCGGGATACCACCGAACGTCCTGAAGCAATACGAGCCGGCACTGCCAGGCTCGTGGGCACCGGTACTGATGCCATCATCAATGCCGTCGTCAATCTGCTGGAAGATCCATCCACCTACGGATACATGTCGCTCGCGCGGAACCCCTACGGCACCGGCAGTTCCGCCGAACAGATCGTGCGGATCATTTCTGAGCTCTGATGCGGGGCGCATCCTTTCATCCGCCTCGAAGTCATTGTTCCAAGGGCGCAGCGCAAGGTACTGAAGCGACGACAAGCGATGGAGCCTGTGATCGGACACTTGAAGCAGGATAGCGGCTTGGGCAGGTGCTGGTTGAAGGGCGCCCAGGCAATGTGCTCAATGCAGTGTTGGCGGCGACCAGCTACAACCTGCGCTGGCTGCTGCGTGCGACCGCTGGTGGCCGGATCGAGTCGGTGTCCTTGCGCCTGTTGGGATGGCGGGCACGTCGAATCGGAAGGACTAACGCACAAGCCTGTCGCCACCATTGATCGTGGCGGCATGAAATTAGTTTGCAGGGCCTACTCAGTAGGCAGCATGGGCGACAACTACGACAACGCGCTGGCCGAGACAATCAATGGGTTGCACAAGCCGGGGGGATCCATCGGCGTTCGTGGAGGAATCGCGAGGCGGTGGAACTGGCCATGCTGGACTGGGTGGATTGGTTCAACAACAAGCGACTGCTTGGGGTCGATCGGAAACATCCCACCAGCGGAAGCCGAAGCGGCTTATTATCGGCAACAGGCGGGTCGAGCCATCGCGGCATGACTCAAAACAAATGGCCTCCCATGAAACTGGGGCGCTTTATTTCGAGAAGAAAACACCTACGGGTCAAGTCCAATAGAGACACCGCCCAAGGCTCAAGATTAGAAATCGAGGGATCATCTATGCGCCAAATTCCCGCCAGTTCGACCGACGGCATGAAAGTCTCGGTCATCGTTCCTGTTTACAATGCAATGCCTTACCTTGTCGAGCTGCTGGATTCTCTCGTCGATCAGGACATCGACAGCCGCATCTACAGTGTCATACTCGTCAACGATGGCTCCACCGACGACGGACCGGACGTCATCGACTCCTATGCTGCCAAGCATCCAAACTTCCACGCCATTCACCAGCGCAATAGCGGCTGGGCTGGCGGACCAAGAAATATAGGGCTCGCTAATAGCGAATCCGAGTACGTATTCTTCGCAGACTCGGACGACATTGTGACGCGGAGTGCGCTGCGGAAGATGGTCGAATATGCCGACCAGCACCAATCAGACATCGTCATCCCTCAGATGACGGGCTTCGCAGGACGGGCCGTTTCCGCAGCGCTCTACGCCAAAAGCCGGCGGAATACTGACCTTGTTACTGCGTTCCGCACGCTCGGGCCGATCAAGCTGTATCGGCGCAAAATGCTTGACGATCACGGGATTCGGTTTCCTGAGGCAAAAGTTCGCCTTGAGGACGGAATTTTTAATGCCTATGCTTATCTTAACGCACGAAGGATATCCATCTTGTGTGGCGAGGATTACTATCTCGTCCGCGCCCGCGATGATGGCCAGAACATTAGCGTTCGTGCTCTCGACCCCGAAGGCTATACATGGTCCGTGGCCGAGATTAGCCGAATTGTCAATGCGAGCAGTATTCCCAACGAAACAAAGAGCCGGATTGTTCTGGGTCTCTACCAAAGGAAATGCCTAAAGATCTACGTACCTGAGCGATTTGCAAAATACACGAGAAAACGGCGCCAAGAGTGGCTCACCGCCCACCGGAAATACATTGCAGAGTTCATCAGCGAGGAAATGGAGCAGCGTCTCGCACACCCGTTTCAGCTTCGATCACGCCTAGTCCGACTTGGTGACGAGCGGCACCTACTGGCCAATCAGGGACTCGAGATGCAGCCATTGGTCAAAGCACGCCTCCAAAATGCAGAGTGGAAGAAAAATGACCTCATGGTGAACATTGATGTAACGTTCGAAGGTCATCTAGCAGTACCGCAACTTGTATGCGAGCTACGCAGGCGCGATGCCAAAGGTGTCTCTGCTTTTCCTTTGATACAGGGCAAAGAGGCCACGGCCAGTGGCATCAGGGCAAATTATCATGGCGCCCTAGCGCAGCAATCTATTCATATGCTACGGCAGGCGACATACGACATCCATGTTGCGTTCTTCCTCGGGAAAAAGCATGTCTCTGGCCGCGTGGAAGTTCCCCTCGGCGCCATAACACCAGACCCGCGTCTCGGCCTGGAAACCTATCGGACTGAGCACGGAAATATGAGCTTAAAAATCGCCGCCCGGACTTCATCAGAGCTGACACCGATCGATGCTAGAGGCGCCAAGCTCAGGCAAAGAGTTCGCCAGCTTCTGCAGCGATTACCATGACCGCCAAGCCAAGCCCTGCGTCGACGTAATAGCGGACGCCCTCACTCTCGGTATGCTGCGCAACACATATCTCGACATATGTTCTCAGAGCGAAGCGTACGGGATTCCGGGAGACTCCAACAGTTGAGAAGATGGAGCCATGAGCAAGACGAAGTTTTCATCGGAAGTGCGTGAGCGGGCGATGCGTCCGGTGCGGGAGCACCAGAGTGAGTACAGCTCGCAGTGGGTGGCGATCAGGTCGATCGGGGGGAAGATTGGCTATTCGGGACAGGCGATGTGCAACTTAGTGCGTCGGGCCGAGCGGGATGCGGGCGAGCGAGCGGGCCCGAGCACGGACGAGCGGGCGCAACTGAAGGCGCTGCAACGCGAGTTCGCAAGCTGCGGTAGACCAACGAGATCCTGTGCGCCGGAGGTGGAGTGCATCGGCAAGGGTAAGGCACGCCAACCACACAAGTTCAGGGTAAAGGTGAGCGAAGCGATCAACCACGGCAGCGGTCTGTCACTCACAGCCCTATGCGGACCCGGGGTTCTGGGTGTGTGGACGATGTGATCGGCCAGGTGAACCTGATCCACCGGGGCAAGCTGACATCATTGACCAAGGCGCAGCGCAAGGTACTGAAGCGACGACAAGCAGTGGAGCCTGTGATCGGACACTTGAAGCAGGACAACGGCATGGGCAGGTGCTGGTTGAAGGGTGCCCAAGCGATCCACTCAATACAGTGCTGGCGGCGGCCGGCTACAACCTGCGCTGGCTGCTGCGTGCGATCACCGATGGCGGATCAAGTCGGTGTTCTTGCGCCTGTTGCAGGGATGGCACGCACGCCGAATCGGAAGGACGAATGCACAAGCCTGTCAGCACCATTGATTGTGGCGGCATGAAATCAGATTTGCAGGACCGATAAAGCTCGGCTTGGAACTGCACGCGATTTATGGCCATCTGTCAGGTCTCAGGGAGCGAGGGCCGCATACTTGGCCCCAGCCCTCGCACGGGCTGCGACCACACTGAAACTCCGTGCTAATCAAGAGATATTTTCCTAGCTTCCTGTCGTTCTCTCTTGAATTGGAATCGCCTCGCAATCCTGCCCCCCCGCAACACGGCTTCCAAATGAATCCTTGATCTGCGTGGTAGATATATCCGGAGTCCGCTCCAGATAAATAACCCTGCAGTGCTGCTTGAGAAAGTCAAAGCTCCCACGCCAATCATCACCGATCACAAAGACGTCAGCCCCGAAGCGCTTTACGTCTTCGACCTTCTGCTCCCAGCATTCCTCCGAGAATACCTCATCAACATAGCGTATTGCTTCCAACACGGCACGTCGATTCTCATAGTTGAGAAGTGCTGATTTATGCTTCCCGCGATTGAATTCATCAGACGACAAGCCAACGACCAGCCTGTCGCCGAATTCCTTCGCACGCCGCAATAGGTTCACGTGCCCGACATGCAGGACATCAAAAGTTCCGTAGGTAATAACCGTCTTCACTGTTCTAGACTCTCGTGGATATCAAGTTAAACCTCGAACAATCGACCGTGACCTCCTGGCGAACCCATAGCCATGGAGCAACGACCGAACAAGCCGAATCAAACTGCATCTGACGCATCTCTACCCGCAAGGTGGGCGCGGATATTTCTCTGTGCGGCCTCCACCGCGATTCTGAACTCGGCGCTCGGTTTCGAGATCCCCTTTATCCTCTGCCAGACCCGCTCGAACTGGACCGCGGACCCCTTATGATAATGGTCGAGCAACGCTTTATGGTAATACCAGAGCAGCTCGCTGGAGTTCGCCACTTCCATATTCGGAGTGTCGCAGAAGGTCTCGAAGTCGGTTACAGGCGTGCGCCATTCGCCGTAATTCTCAGTCAGATACAAGTCAAAGTTCGCCGGTATCTGGAATTTCGCTCCAAGGAATTCGCACTCCAAAGAATCGAAGGGCGTGTTCCACCAGCGAGTTTTCTGTCCCTCGTGGTAAAGCTTTCCATTCTCTTCCCAATGGAAGAAGACATCGATCATGACGCCGTTCGCATGCTTCACTCGTAGAAGCCGCTCCGTGACCAAGGGGAGCGTGATGAAACGACCTGTCCCGGAGAGTGCCGCTTTCGCTTGCCCGATCGGCACTGTGCTCATCACGCCGACATCAATATCCTTGTCGTGTCCGAGAATGTCGCCTTCGCGTACGCAGCCGAGCAGCGTCCCACTGATAAGAAAGAATTCAACACCGACTGACGAAAGATCCTGGCGCAAATCCAGAAGCGCCCGGCGTGCGGCCTGTGACCAGTCCACACGTTTCGGGGAGACACGGCCCGCAAACTTCAAGATCCGGCTGCCAACGATGAAACGGCGCTGGACCGCGAGTAGAGCTTCGTCATACTCGTGCAGGTTGCGTGCCGCAAGAGAATAGTTGAACAGGGCGGCGATAGCGGTCTTGTTGGGATAAGAAAAGAACGGTAGCAGCAGATCCCGTACATCGCGAAGCGACTCTCGATCCGTTACCGTGGCACGCAAAGCTACCATTTCGGCATCAGTAGGGGCCGCCTTTCCTAGTCGAAAGGGAAGCGCGCTTCTCATGAACTTAAGAGCATCAGCTTGCTGTTCCGAAGCTACAAGCAGGCTGACCTTTGTCAGCGCCGTTCGATGCAAGAGCGAACGTTCGCCGGGGCGCGTCACGGGAATGGTCAGGAGTGCATGATCTATCGCGACGAGTGCAGCGGTGAGATCGCCCAAGAACGGACCCAGCCTCGCACGGCGAATCTGGGTCTCCCAGGACTCCCCGTAATATGACTCGAGTGCGTCCAGCCTCTGCATCGCTTCCGCCCCCCTGCCGAGCAGGGCCAGCGCATCGACGCGTATGAGGCGTGCGGAGAACAGGTTCTTGCGTCGTAGATGCTTCTCTCCTACCGCATGATCCACCTCGCCGACCAAGCGCAGGATTTCCTCATAGTCCGCCTCCTGCAGGGCTCGCCGGCAAGCCGCCCACAGTTCTGTGAATGGGGCCTCTCTAGGGTCGCCCCCTGAGACTGCAACTGCTTTGGCAGAGGGGAGGCGCAGGCGGCCGGCAATCCCCCTCAGCGGACTCTTGACTGACTCAGGTAGCAACCTGAGCCATTGGCGCACCAGCCCTGGAGCCATGGAAACCGAGCCTTCGTCAGTTGAATTCAAAACGTTTCCTCTACTCGTACTCGCTCAGAGTCCGCCAGCAGATAGGACGCGCTTAACGCGGTCTTGGCAGAGTCACAAGATTGACACATTTCTACTGTAAGCGGGACACACAATTCAAGCGACGCGGCCTTCATGAACCTCACGTCTTCGCAACAACTGCCGCCAGACCTTGCGCACGCCATAGACCTGGAAGTCGTCCGCCGTATCTTGGGCTGGAAACTGCCGGCCACGGCGCATACCGGCTTCGTCCTGGACGCGCTGGAGCAGGGCTGCATGCCCGCCGCGGCTGGACCGGCGATCGCATCGATCCGCTACACCAAACGGCTGGCCGGTGCCGGGATCGGGCCTTCGGTGGGCAGCGTCGGCAATTCCTACGACAATGCACTTGGCCGAGACAATCAAAAGGGCTGAACAAGGCCGAGGTGAGATCCATCGCCGCTCCTGGAAGAGCCGTGAGCCGTCGAACTGGCCATCTTGGATGGAGTGGTTCAACAATCGGCGCCTGCTGGAGCCGATCGGGTACATCCCGCCGGCCGAAGCACAAGCCGCTTACTATCGCGATAACCCGCGTACGCCATGACAGCCTGACTCAAACCCGAGAGCCTCCGGAACTCCCGGGGCGGTTCAGCAGCGCATCGCCGATGACGAGATAGAGCCTTGACGGCTACGAACTCGCCAATGGACTACTAGAGTGGTTGGTATATGCAGGTGCTCCGCAATCTTCCTACGGCAGTCCGCACTCCAAGTTGAAGGACTTGGCCATCCAACGCCAGAACTGGCATACGGCTTTTCCCGCCAGTCCTCAGGAACCCTTGGCGAAACGCGATCCTCCAGGCGGAGGATAAGGCGTCATCGCCAGGTCAATGATCTTTCAACGCTGCAGCCACTCGCGCCGCCAAGTCGGCACCATGCTCTTCCGCAAAAGTCGCGGTTATATGATGCGAGTCACGCCATACAAGCACGTTATCGATAGCTGGTGGGCAGACCTTCCTTGGGCATATGAGATCACTCATGTTCACCACAGGAACACCAGCCTGCTTTGCAGCAGCAATCAGCGGATCAGGACGCGAGGAAGCCTGCTTGAATGTCCTGGTGCAGCCATCCAACGTCGCATCTGGCTTGGACAAGCACTCGGGCACATCAATTCCCAGGTGAGGCGTATCCGCCAGCACAACGATCTTGATCCCCCGAGCCCGAAGTACCTGCCAGCGGGACACCAATCCTTTGACAAGTCGGGCAAAGTTTGCCTTTCCGTGCTCCATACCCGCGACCCGGTAGGCGTTGCTTTGGGAGACCAACAGGAACTGGGGGCTCTCGGATTCAATGACTCCCAACAGCGCCCTGTTCCATTCCGTGCATGACGAGTAGGCATCTCCTGAGCGCCCTCCCTTTACCTCCACGTCCGCGAACAGGCAGGCAGACTTCGTATAGCTATTGATCTCCCAGCCAAGTTTCCGTTCAAGTGAATCAAAAGCAGGCAGCCATTGCGCTGCATGGGAATCCCCTATGACGAAAGCCTTGACCCCTCCCGTCCTGCCGCCCACCTCGCAAGCTCTCGGATCATGCTCAACGAGCCCAAGGTGGCATTTGGTCGCATACACCTTTGGCACATCCTTTCGCACAGTGGCCAGGCTCGGTCGCAACTGACTAGTCTGCGAAGCATCTGACATCGATTGTGCGTGGCGCTGGACCTGCGTGCCAATGGAGAACCAGCACAGCACCGGCAAGCTGATGCACACAAGGGCGAATCCGAACGGCCTCCACGCGGTACTCCGCAGGTAACCAGGCGCACGAAAACGATCTTCGATCAACACCTTGCTCTGGTGCGCGAGCGCAAGCGACACCACGGCAACCACCAGGCCATCCACCAAGCCCAGCTCACGACCGGAGATTTCGCGATAGAAGATGACCGCCGGCCAATGCCACAGATAGAGGGAATACGACAAATCACCGACGTACTGCATCGGCCCGCTACGCAGCAGCGTATATACGGACCAACGACGATCCGAACTGCCGGACACGATCAGCGCCGCTGCACCGAGTGTAGGCAGGAGCGCACTGTAGCCGGGGAACGCCACCCCTGTGTCATACAGCACCGCAGTCGCGAGCACCATGACCAGACCAATGACCCCGAGCGAGCCGCGAATCCACGCTGGCCAGCGCTCCCACCCGGCAAACACCGCCAACGCTCCACCCAGCGCAAGCTCCCAGGCGCGAGTCGTGGTGGCGAAGTACGCCACCCCGGGATCTCGTGGCGTCAGGAAGATCGAATAGAGCAGCGAGCTGGTGCCAACCGCGAGAATGATGCCGGCAAATATCTGCCTGGCACTCAGCCTGCGGCGCAGGCACCAGCCGCTGATGGCAAACAGAATTGGCCAGGCTATGTAGTACTGCTCCTCGACCGATAGGGACCAGAAGTGCTGCAGTGGACTCGGCGGATTATCCGCGGCAAGGTAGTCCACTGCCTGCGCGGCCAGCCACCAGTTCTGAAAGTACAGGGCGCTGGCCGCTATCTCGTTGGCGGTATCAGTCCACCTGACGATGGGCAGCAGGGAAACACATGTTCCCACCGCCACCAATACCACGGTGGCCGCCGGCAGAAGCCGCTTGATCCGCTTGATGTAGAAGTCGACAATCAGAATCCCCCCGTGGATCTCGGCCTGTCGCAACAACAGCCCGGTGATCAGGAATCCTGAGATCACAAAGAAGACGTCGACGCCGACGTATCCTCCACTCAGCGCTCCCGGCCACAAATGGAAGAGCAGGACCACGAGAACGGCAATCGCCCGGAGACCCTGGATCTCCGGGCGAAAGTGGTTAGGCGAGTCCAGGCCAGCTGGAACAGCTTCCGCAAACTTGATCGACATTTGTGTTTATTCGCCAACAGGAAAAGTGACATAAACCGATGACGAGGCATCCTCGTACCGCAACTTTGGATAGGCTTCGCGTGACCGCACGAGGGCACACAATGGAACCTTGTCTTTGCCAATGAAACTGATCCGCATGCCATTCTTGTCAGCCCAACGACGGCCTTGCATGTAACCAAGATCAACCAGAATCCTGGATGCCGCTTCTGCCGCTAGCTTGTCGGTCATGCCCACCATTTCCACAAAGACTTGGCGCTCCTTGCCGCCAGTCTTGTTACTGTCTTGCGGCAGCACGCCCTTGACATCAAACACGATTCCAACCGTTCAGCAGAAATCCCCACGTCTGGCGTAGCAGTTTCGCCCACGAACTGCCGGTGCGCCACCACCATTGGTCATCATATTGTAGCCTCCCTGCGCGGGATCCTCCGTCAATGTGACGCCGTACTCATGCTTTGCTTCCGCCGCGTCGACTCAGGGATCATGGATGCCGATGACGGCGTTGAGACCGGAAAGCTCGCTGAGGACATCCACGACACCGATATTACGCACGTCCGGTGGTTCCCTCTAAAGGCGAAGCCCAGCATCAGAATTCCTTGAACCGACCATGTTGATACCTGCCTTTGCCATCAAGCACAGGACTCTGTCGGTCACATAGGCCCTCATGTCGTCATTGATCCGGCGAGCAGCCAGGGTTAGCTCGGAGTTATAACCAAGCATGGTCGCCTTGTGCGCCAGGTAGTACGGATCGACGCCAATGCAATGGCCTCCCACGAGGCCCGGCGCGAACTTCATAGTTCCACTTGGTCTGGCCGTCACCGGCGGCCTTACCGGTATCAGCACCGATCTTGTGAAATGCGCACCAGCTCACTCATCGGCGCGATATTGCCGCCGCGCTCAGTGTTCTCGATCGCCTTGTAGCTCACGTGAATCGAATTTTCCTTGTGCGTCTCCGCCTCGATGATTGGCTATACCAAGCCCGATGACAATGACCCTGCGTAGCATCTGACGATACGATCCACTTCATGTAGTCTCTAAGAATTCATTACCTTCGCTCCGCGCAGGAATCCGGCGAACACAATGCGCGATGGCAATCAGCGCGCCCAAATGTGAATGACGTGCTTTCTGCTCAACTGTCATAAGGGACGCCGGACAACTCAGGCGCCAGACGCAGCGTACCTTCAGTAAAAATATCCGAACTTGCACGCAGATCCTGCGGCAACCCCATGAACGTACGGAAGAGATTCCTGCTGTTGTATCCCGGCACCGCGCGGAAGGCCATATCCGCCTCGGCCAGCGAGGAGGCTCCCCAGATCCCCATCCGATGCTCCCAGTAGAAGATATCGCTGAGCTCGTAGTCGAGCAGCGCCTCCCTGGTCCAGTTCGCGACATCCAGGAACGCCCGGAACGCATCGCGCGTATATCGCGAGCCGGCATTGACGTCGTAGGTATTGGCAAGGCCAGTCACATTGGCGTGTGTCATCTTTCGATAGAAGCCCCGCATCACCTCGCCGCCAGAGCCACGGACAAACACCGGCGCCCCAGCTTCCTGGCCGGCAAAGTGCTCGATCCACGCGACATTCGAACCACGCACGTAACCGGTGTTGCGCCGGAAGGCACTGGCAAATGGGGTCGCCACCGCATCGAGCGGCGAGGGCGCGCGAACGCGCACGATCTCGACCTCCAACCCGCAGCGCGAGGCCAGTTGCCTGGCGATGCTGCTGTCCGTAGAGTCACTTGATGTCCCATCCTTGCTACGCACGAACGTAAACAGACGGGGCGACAGCGACTTGACCGCAGCCAGCACTCCCCTGCTGTCGCGGCCCGCGCTGAGGCCAACGATCGGCGCATTGCCATTCTGCTCCAGATAGGCCCGCAGGCCGGCCAGGTGTTGCACCAGCGCATCGACGGCTTGATCACGCCGAGAGGGCTGCAACGGCTTGCGCGGCCAGTATCTTTCCACCTTTTGCTGGGGCAACAGTAGGCGGGTATTGGGAGTGAGTTGGCGCACGCCGTCGAACGGCGTCTCCAAGCCCGGCAGGTACTTGACATCACGCTTGAAGTAGCCGCGCGACGTGATGAATGGCAGGATCCACTCCCGCAGCGGTGCATCCAGCGCATCGGCCACGAGCGCGGCATGCGAGGCAACCACTCCGCCTCCATAGAAGATGCTGCGGGCCCCCATTGCATCGTGATAGATCGCCAGCTGCCCCGCCTCCTCCACGATCAGCAGGAACCGCCCCGCGACGGCATCAAGCCGCTCAAGCAGATCACCTGTAAGCAGGTGACGAAGCACATCCGTATATACAGCGGCCTCGGGATCGAACGCGTCGCCCACCAGCCAGGCGCGCCGCCCAGGCGAAGACGCCAGCTGCACCGGCACCCGCGGGTCGACATACAGGTGCCTGTCACCAACCGGATACTCACGCCACGAAGCCAAGGCCGCCGGCCTGGAGCCTTGCACCAGCAGGAATCCGCGCGCGTACAGCAAGCCGCCGGGCAGCCCGCCAGGCAGGGTAATCCCGGGACCCGCTCCGGTCGGCGGCCAGCCCGCGACATCCATGCATTCTGGCCATAGCGCGCGGGCGAGCCGGCGCCGGACGGAGACCAGGTATCGGCTCACAGGAACACCGTTTCATGCACGTCCGCGGCCGATCCGACGTGGATCGTACGCTGCTTGAACTCGTCCATATCGGCGTTCCACGTGTGGAAGCCTGGCTTGCCACTACGAAAAAGCGCGAAGTTGAAGAAGTCGAAGGCCAGGAAATCAAGGCCTGCCGCCTCGGTGCGCTTCAGGAAGTCACTGTCCGAGCCCCTACGCCGTGTAACCGAGAACGGCACCGATTCCAACACTTCCCGCTTGCCGACCAAGGTGCCCCCGGCAATATGAATCCTTTCATTGCGGCCCGCGCGCCGATACTGGCGTGCACGAGTGACCGCATAGCGTTCGTCCCAACGGAATTCATCGCTCGCCTCGCAATAGATGAAGGCCGCCGGCTTGCCGCCGACCGGAAAATCGATTGCGCGCCGATACAGCATGATGTCCGACAGGTAATTGGGACCGTAGAAGTCGTCGTCGTCGAACTTCGCCCAATACTCCGCGTCCGACTGCGCTGCCGCAAAGTTGAGGCAGGCCCCCAAGCTAAGTTCCTTGCCGAGCTGGTAGATGGAAATATTCTCACCCGGCTGGATCAGCGCGCGTGCGTCGTCCAACGACACACCAGCCCCATGCAACACCACTACCAATTCCTTGTGCGGATAATGATCCGCACGGAAACGTTCAATGCAGCCAGCCAGAAGTTGCTGGCGCATCGTCACCAGCAATGCGGCGATCTTGGTCGGTTTTCGCCCGAATAGCAGCGGCAGACCAAGATCGCCGGCGATCTTGTTGAGCCGGTCCGCCAGGCAATGGCGGGAAAGTATCTCGCGCACGGCAGTCTGGCTGAGGCGGGCACGGGCAAGCGGGTCGGCAAGCAGCTTGGTCACTTGCGCGGAGAGCGCCTCCGGCTCACCACGCAGTGACAGCTCTCCCCACATTGAGGCATCCCTCGGTCCTGCAACAACCGGTCCGCAGGCCGCCGAACGCAGCATCATCAACTCCCGACGCCAGTCAGGAATCAACGGGCTGCGCCTGAACACCTCGACACCCGCCATCTTGGCCATCGCGATCTTGCCGGCGGTACTCAGGCATCCCAGCGCGTTGCGTTTGAATTCCGGACTGTCCGCCAAACGCAAGCCGCCGAACTGCCATTCGCTCTCGCAGACCAGCAAATGGTCACGCTTCAGCGCACGGATCAACGGATCGTCCGCAGCCCCGTCCTGCAGGTCGAACCAGCCATCGAACAACGCCCTGTTGCCGAACTCCGGAGCTGCAAGCCCTTCCCAGGTACGGAACGGGTTATGCATCATCGGCTGCACGGCCGGCGCCAGAATCGGCACTTCCCGCCCGAGCATCTTCGACAAACCGCGCGCGGAAGGCTCGTCAATTGCATAGAATGCATCCGCATGCTCAGCCAGCCACGCAAAGTGGCGGATATCGCTCGGCGGCATACGGAACCAGACGGTGATCGGTATGCCACGGTCCTTGGCCGCCTTCAGCAGGCTCTGGAACCTTGCGCGCCCGCGCCCCTCGGCATGCAGGGCGTTGCGCCAGTCCTGGTTGCCGACATGCCAGACTGGCTCGACGAGCAGCAGTTCGACCTCATGTGCGGCAAGTTCCGACTCCCAGCCAGCCTCGGACAACGGCAGCACCGCCGCATCGAACGCCAGCTCGTTGGCAAGCTCCTCGCTACCAACGAACGCCACCACTGCGGTTGCATGATCGCCGTGGCGAATCAATCCTGCAGTTGCAGCGCCTGCTGCAGCCACGCCGCCTAGCAGGACAGCCGGCAACAGGCCATCGAGCATCGCATCCGGGCGGACGATTTCGCAGATCTCGTTCCGCTTGCCGGCCTGATCAGGGCTCTGATTGCGGAATGCTGCAGGAAACTCGCGTGGAATCAACGAATCCCACTCGAGTGGAGGGGCCTTAAACTCGAATCTGGATATATCAATGTTCAGCGGCAGCGGCGCGGTGGCAGCCGGTGGCGCACCAAGCATGGACTTGAAGCCGCGCAATGGCGCGGTGATTCGCCACGAGCGGCTGTTGAATATCTGTTGTTCGAATTGCACATGCGCGGATATTTCGCGGCGCGCATCATACAGTTCGCGTTCAAGACTGGCCTGCTGCTGCAGCGATCGCTGCAGTTGCACCTCCAACTCTTCTGTACGCAGCCGCGCATTGTTCGCTGCCGCAGGAGAGGGGATTTCGTCTTCATGATCCATTGCAAAAATCCGTTCGATCAGATGAATACATCAAGGAGAATCCGGCTGGACTGCCCCAATGGGCGAGTACGTGCCCGCAGCGTGGCGTAGGGCACCTGCCAGGTGTGAAAGCCCTCCGCGGCACTTCTGTAGCGCGCAAAGTTGAATCCATCGGTGGCGAGCAGGCTGTAGCCAGCCTCATGGCTGCGCAGGATGAAGTCCGAATCCGACCCGCCACGGCGCCGGGACGAGAAGCGTACCTTCTCTGCGACTTCCCGGATTCCACACAGGGTGCCACCCGCGACCAGGGCGCTGTCGGCACTGGCCGCCGGATGCAGCAAATGCGCATGCGCTGCCCAGACGGGATCCCAGCACAGTTCATCATGGGCTTCCAGATGCAGAAAAACCGGCGGTTTTCCCATCAGTGGAGCCGCGATGGCACGCCGATGCAACATCATGTCAGCCACGTAATTCGGGCCGTAATGGTCGTCGTCGTCAACCTTCATCCAAAACGGCGCATCACTCAGGGCAAGCGCGTAATTGAGGCAATCGCCGAGGCTGCGCTCGCTGCCCAACTGGACGAACCTGACCGGCTCGCCAGGACGAACCAGCGCCTCGAGTGCAGCGCTGTGCTCTGCCCTGCCGTGGAGCACGACGATCAGTTCCTTGTCAGGCCAGGTATCAGCGCGGAACCATTGCAAGCAGGCAGCAAAGCGCTCGGGACGCATGGTCACCAGCACGATCGCCACGTGCATTGGCGCGGGAACCACGGCGGCCTCAAGTTGCAGGTCATCGGCGATCTGCTGCAACCGGTCTGCCAGGCAGTGGCCTGCTAACGCATCACGCCAGGCCCGGTGTGCGGCCCGCATCCGCAGGATCGGGTTCGCCAGTGCATCCCTCAACGGCTGCAGTCCGTTCCCGGGCATACTCTCGACCTGACCTTGGCCTCCCGCAGCATGCACGGCAAGCGCGCCACACGCGGAGCTGCGCAGCATCATCAACTTCTGCCGCCACGGCAGTATCAGCCTGTCAGGCCTGAACACCTCGCCGGCAACCAGCTTGCATATGGCGGCCTTTTCCAGCGGGGTCATGCAACCGATGACCGAATCACGGAACAGCGACGAGTTCTCTACCCGCTCACGCGCGAAATCCCATTCGCTGTCAAGCACCAGGAGCCGCTCAGCCAACTCCTCCAACAACGGAACGATGGCACGATCCAGCGACCACCAGCCATCGAGAACCACCTTGTCGCAGGTGGCGGCGAGTTGCCGTTGCAACGGATATGAGCGAATGGGGTTGTACAACCGGGGCTGTAACGCTACCGGTAGCAGACCGACCCGCTTGCCGGGCAACTCCTTGAGGATATGTTTCTGCAAGGGCTCATCGATCGCGTATACACGATCGACCTCCGTCAGCAGCCAGGCGAAATTTGCGAAATTTGCCGCATCCTCACGCGCCCACAGCACTACCGGCACGGCCATGCTTCGGCAGGTGCCAAGCAGCGCCAGCAGGGCTTCACGATGCGATTGCCCGCCAACCATAGCGAAATCCCAGCCACCCTCGGGATCCCACGCCGTCTCCAGCAACAGAAAATCAATCCCTCCGCGCTGCAGCTGTTGCAACCAGCCGTCACGGCGCAAGGGGATGACGGCCGCGTCGAACGCCAGCTCCTCCCGCAACTCCCGTCCGATCACGGTTGCGATGCGCAGCGCAGGTTCGCCCCGCCCCCAGAAGCAGGTGCCGTCCTGTGAAGCAGCCGACACCTCGCCATCAATCACCGGCAAGCCGACCAGGGGCGCCAATGCATCGTCGAAGTCCAGCGGGTGATAGTTGTCGTTCGCGCCGCTCGGACGTGACTCACTGGATCTCAGTTCCTTCCGGAACAGACTCATCGAGGTACCGCTATCCTCCTTGCCGGCTGTCGTGTGCACGACATCCGCCGCCCGCGCGCCCGAGAGCCGGCTGCGCACCCAGCGCAATGGGGCGGTGATGCGGAACGAGTAGCTGTTCAGCAGCGCCTGCACTTCCGACCGGCTGGCTGCCAGTGCTTCCTGCAACTGGTTTACTCGGCGCCTGAGGCGATGCAGTTCCGCCGCAGGACCAGGCTCCGGCCCGATTCCGCTCATGCGCACGCTCCCGCAGGCGACACCCGGTCGCCAACAATCAGGTGATCGAAGGCGACCGCCGCCGATGTCCACGAGTATCCAGCCACGGATTTCTGGCCAAGGTCGACATGTCCGTCCATCTCCCCGGACAGACGCAGACCATGAATTGAGGCGAGAATGTTGCTGATTGCGTCTGGTTCATTGCGGCAACTCCAGCCACGCCTCAGCTGCCGCAACAGATCCCCGGTGGCATCTTCCGCCTGCGCCTGCAGGTGCAGAACGGGAGTTCCCGATCCGAAATATTCGTACAGCTTTCCCGGGATCTGGCTGGGATCCTGGTTGGCGATGTTGACCAGCATGTTCGCCTCTTTTTGCAGCTGCAACAGCGCCCTGTGCGGCAGATACCCCAGGACACGAACCCGTCCGGGGCAGGCCTGGGCGGCAGCCAGCACCTCGATAGGCACATTGGCGGAGGCAATATTCAACCGCACGCCGGGCGTTCTGGCCACAGCGTCAAGTAGCGCATCCGGACGCCTGAAACTATAGAAGCTGCCGGCATATAGCAGCTCGGTCAAGCCCGGGTCAAAGCATCCGCTCGGTGCCATACCCACCCCCTGCTGGAACTGCTCGTCATAGCCCTGCGGTATCACCGATATCCGCTCAAGCGGTACCGCGTTACGCTCGGCAAGGAGCCGGCGGGTTTCCTCGGTCGTGACCACCACATGCTCGGCACGCTGCATCGTGCTGCGCTCAAGCCTCCCAGCACGCCGTCGCCAGCGTGCCTCCGTGTAGGACGCAAGCACCGGGTCGCCCAGATCGGCGATCCAGCGATAGCCAAGTCGTTGTGCCTGCAACCCTAGCTGGAGACTGGTCGCCGGCTCATGCGAACTGATCACCACATCCGGCGCCAGGCGCTCCAGCAGCGCCGGCAGCGCCGCGGTGGCAGGCCGAAGCCATTCGCCGCGCAGGTCCGGAAACACGGCGCGTCCGATCACATGCTGCGCCCGCTCGACCAGCCTGCCCTTCCAGTTCAACGTCGCCGGCCCTGCCGCTACCGTCCAGCCAGGCGCTGCAGTGACGGCTTGTGGCTGCGCCTGGGGCTTGCGCAACGACAGGCGATCAAGCGTGCCCCGCACCGGCCCCGGATACACACGATGTACCCGCACCGATTCTGGCAGGGGCGGCAGGCCATGGGTGCGCGCCAGCAGATCGGGCGCCAGCACATGGCATTCGTGGCCGCGATCGGCCAGGCGACCAATGAGGTAGGCCCAGCGAAGCGATTGTGGCGACGCGCTGGGCAGGAACTCGTAGGCGATCAGGAGCAGACGCACCCAGGCCCGCCGTCAGACGACAGATAACTGGGCGGTTTCGGCGGTGGCAGCGGCAGCCGCCCGGGCAGCCTTCGCCTCGGCCACGCTCTTTCCGTACAGCGCCAGAGCCTCCTTGATCGGACCGAAGAACACCGCTCGCCCGTGCTGGATGATCAGACCATGCGAGCACAGCTGCTTGGTCAGGTCCGAGTTGTGACTCGCCACGACTACGATCTTGCTGCCCTTGACGCGGTCGATGAGACGATCCCGCGCTTTGCGCATGAAATAAGCATCACCAGTGCCAAACCACTCGTCCAGCAGCATGATGTCGTGCTGTTGTGCGGTGGAGATCGCAAAACCCAACCGCATGCGCTGGCCGGAAGATAGGGTCTGCAGGCGCCGGTTGGCCATCTCGGTGAGCTCGGCGAAATCGAGAATGGAATCCACCAGCGTGCGCACATGCGCGGCCCGCATGCTCATGGCAGTCGCGCGCAGATAGATGTTTTCGATCAGGGTTGCTTCGGGATTGAGCCCGAGGCCGAGGTTCAACAACGCTTGGCGCGAGCCTTCGACCTCGACATGACCGCTGGTGGGCTGGAACGCCCCGGTAAGCACGCGCAACAACGTGGTCTTGCCGGCGCCATTGGCACCGATAAGGGCGACGCGGTCGCCTTCGCGTACATCAAACGACACATTGTCCAGCAGCGTCGCGAAACGGCGCTCAGGAAGTGATGTGGCGGCCCTTAACAACGTACCCGCCCAGGATGTCGTCTTCCGGGTCGGCTGCACGTAATAGGGAACCTGCAGGGTAACGTTATGCGCGCTGATCCGTGCCGTCATTTGAATACTCCCATCAGATCCACAGCGGCACGAACCGCCTGTAACGGCGATACAGGAAGCTCGCCAAAGCCAGGCCGCCCACGGTCATGACCGCTAGATAGGCCCACGTGTACACACCCACTGATTCACCAAGAATTGGCGCTCTTACCAGATTGATCAGATGGAATGCCGGATTGGCGTGTGAAGCCCACCAACCGAGGCTTCCAACCGCATAGCGCCCCCCCACCCACAGGATCGGCGTCAGCAGCATGCCGAATCTCAACATGGTGTTGACCACTTCGCCAGCGTCGGGATGGCGCGCTCCGATCAACGACACACAGGTCGACCACCAGATCATGTTGATGAAGACAACAGGAAAGGTAATCAGGATCGTCAGGAAGTTGATCAGGTGCATTTCCGGTGACCATGTCACCGCGACGATCGCGACTGGCAAGCTAATCAGGAAATAGAACAGGGCCTTCGACAAGGACTTGAGCACGAAGTCGGTCAAACGGATCCGTCCGTCCATGATGAAGGACTTGCTTTCACGCAGGATGGAGGAAGCCTCATTCGTGCACTGGACCATGAAGCGCCACACGATGTAGCCCACTGCGAGATACGGGATGTAATAGCCTGATTTATGCCCCATCAGGTGCGAATAGATGTTGCCGATCGCCCCCACGAACACTGCCACGGGCATGATCGCCCAGATCAGCCCCAGGCGGGTGCGCCGGTACTTGGTAGCGATGCTCAACCAACTTGAGTACGACCAGAATTCGGGGAATCTGGCACTGCTTCGCAGATGGCCAAAAAAAGACGTCATATTTCGGTATTCCTGATTTCCTGTTTCACGGCAGTGCTCGGCGGATATCGGATAACAGGTCCTCTACATCTTCGATACCCACGCTCAGCCGCACCAGCCCATCGCTGATGCCCAGTCGCGCGCGGCGCTCGACGGGAATTGACGCGTGGGTCATCAAGGCAGGGACATTGACCAGGCTTTCCACCCCGCCAAGGGACTCGGCCAGGGTGAACAGCTGGGTCTTCTCGCAGAACTGCCTGGCCGCCTCGGCGCCGCCTTTGAGTTCGAACGAGATGATGCCGCCGAAGCCGGTCATCTGTTTGGCGGCAAGGGCGTGGTGGGGATGCGAGGCTAGGCCTGGATAGATCACCTTCGACACGGCATCGTGCGTTTCCAGCCATTGCGCCAGCGCCAGGGCGTTGTCGCAGTGCGCCTTCATGCGCAGATGCAGGGTCTTGAGGCCGCGCAGGGCCAGGAAGCTGTCGAACGGCCCCTGCACCGCGCCGGCGGAGTTCTGCAGGAACGCCAGCTGTTCGGCCAGTTCGGTGTCGGCACCGACCACGGCGATACCGCCGACCATGTCCGAATGGCCGTTGAGGTACTTGGTGGCCGAATGGATGACGATGTCGGCGCCGAGCGCGAGCGGGCGCTGCAGCATCGGCGAGGCGAAGGTGTTGTCCACCACCACCAGCAGACCGTGCTTGCGCGCGATCTGCGCGATCGCGGCAATGTCCACGATCTTGAGCATCGGGTTGGTGGGCGTCTCGATCCAGACCATCTTGGTCTCGGGACGGATCGCCGCCTCGAACGCGGCCGGATCGGTCAGGTCGACGAAGCTGAAATCCAGGCCGGCGCTGCGCTTGCGCACACGCTCGAACAGCCGGTAACTGCCGCCATACAGGTCATCCATGGCGATGACGTGGCGGCCGCTGTCGAGCAGCTCCAGCACGGTCGCGGTGGCGGCCATCCCTGAGGCGAACGCAAAGCCGCGGCTGCCGCCTTCCAATGCGGCCACGCAACGCTCGTATGCGAAGCGGGTCGGGTTCTGGGTACGGCTGTATTCGAAGCCGGTGTGTTCGCCCGGGCTGCGCTGGGCGTAGGTCGAGGTGGCATAGATGGGCGGCATGACCGCCCCGGTGCTGGGATCGGGGGACTGCCCGCCGTGGATGGCAAGCGTCGCCAGAGCCAGGGTGCTGTCGCCGTCCTGGCTCCCGCGAGTGTGATCGGACATGGAGGACTTCCGTTAGTGCGGTCGGGATTCTAGCAGCGCTGTGACATGGGTGACATGCGCATGTGACTGATCTGAAAATGAACGCGCCGGATCACTGCACGCGCCGGCGCAGGTAATTCAGCAGGTCGATGCGCGTGATCAGGCCCAGGAACTTGTCGGTGGCCTTGTCGGTCACGATCGCCACCTGGCCGCGGTCGAACACCGGCAGCAGCGCCTCGATCGGCGAGGCCACATCCAGCCGTTCCAGCTTGCTGACCATGGCCGTGGCCACCGGGTCGCCGAAGCGCGCCTCGTCGCCGTAGACGTGCAGCAGCACGTCGGACTCGTCGATGATGCCGACCAGCTTCTCGCCTTCCATCACCGGCAGCTGCGAGACGTCGTAGAGCTTCATGCGCTGGTAGGCGGTGGTCAGCAGGTCGGTCGGGGCGACCACGACCGTGTCCTTCTGGCTGTACGGACGCAGGATCAGGTCGCGCAGGTCGCCGTGCTGGGGGCGCTCGATGAAGCCGTTGTCCAGCATCCAGTAGTCGTTGTACATCTTGGACAGGTACTTGTTGCCGGTGTCGCAGACGAACACCAGCACCTTCTTGGGCGTGGTCTGCTCGCGGCAGTAGCGCAGCGCGGCGGCCAGCAGCGTACCGGTCGAGGAACCGCTCAGGATGCCTTCCTTGGCCAGCAGCTCGCGCGCGGTCAGAAAGCTCTCCTTGTCCGGGATCGCATAGGCCTTCTTGACCCGGCTGAAGTCGGAAATGGCCGGCAGGAAATCCTCGCCGATGCCTTCCACCAGCCAGCTGCCGGACTTTTCGCTCAGCGTACCCTGGTTGATGTACTCGGTGAGGATCGAGCCGACCGGGTCGGCCAGGACCAGCTCGGTGTTGGGCGAGGCCTTTGCGAACGCGCGCGACAGGCCGGTCATGGTGCCCGAGCTGCCGCAGCCGAACACGATGGCATCCAGCTGGCCGTCCATCTGTTCCAGGATCTCAGGGCCAGTGCCGAACTCGTGCGCGGCCGGGTTGTCGGGATTGCCGAACTGATTGATGAAGTAGGCGCCGGGCGTCTGACTGGCGATGCGCGCGGCCATGTCCTGGTAGTACTCCGGATGGCCCTTGGCCACGTCCGAGCGGGTCAGCACCACCTCGGCGCCCATGGCCTTCAGGTTGAAGATCTTCTCCCGGCTCATCTTGTCCGGCACCACCAGGATCAGCCGGTAGCCCTTCTGCTGGGCGACCAGGGCCAGGCCCAGGCCGGTGTTGCCCGCGGTGCCCTCGACCAGGGTGGCGCCGGGCTTGAGGTCGCCGCGCGCCTCGGCCGCGCTGATCATCGACAGGCCGATGCGGTCCTTGATCGAGCCGCCCGGATTGGCGCTTTCCAGCTTCAGGTACAGCTCGCACGGACCGGCGTCCAGGTGCTGCGCCTTGACGATGGGGGTGTGGCCGATCAGGTCGAGGACCGAGGAATGAATCGCCATGGATGGGGTGACGCTCGTCGTTGGTGACCGCCGATTATGGCATTGCCGCCACCAAAACCCGTTCAGTCTCCGCGGCCGGCGTTCAGGCCTTGCAGCGAAAAACGGCGGCCCGTCGGGCCGCCGCTGGCGATCAATTGCGCGGGTGCCGGTGTCGGACGAGGAAAGCACCGGCACCCGCGACTGCGAACTAGTGCGGCGCCGCGTCGTACTTGCGCTGCAGGCGCTGTTTGGCCAGGAGCTTCTCGCGTTTCATCTGTCCAAGCGTGGTTTCGTCGATCGGCAGGACACCCAACTCGGCGTCGGTGACCTTCTTGTCGAGTTTGCGGTGGCGCTCGTAGAGCTGCTTGAACTCGGGGTCGGCCTTGATCATTGCCTCGATTTCGGACTGGGGTTGCCCTTCGAACATTGCGAGTCTCCTTCAGCTGAAATGCAAACGCCCCGGCCGGATCAGGGCACAGGGCGTGGCGTGGGGGAGCACCGGATCATCGAACCGACGCCCGGCATGGGCGTGCGCGGCTGGCTGGATTGGATCGGGCATCGGCTTCATTGGCGCGGCGTCTCCGTCAATCCAGGCGGTCTTGGCGACCTCCTGGGGATACGACCCTACTCCTGGCCTGCCAGACCGACAAGGGTCCGCGACGGTGTTCGTACAGCAAACCGACGAGCTGCTTAGCCAGTCGCGCGCGGACCGCGAAAGTCTCCACAGAAAACCAATAAACCACTGATTTTTAACATGAATTTAAAGCGTGACCACGACGACTGCGGCCTGGGTCTTGGTGCCTGCGCCCTTGCCGCCGCCGTCGCTGACGCGGCCCTTGGGCGCACCAGCGGCAATCAGCGCGGTCCGCAACGCGGCCGAGCGCCGGGCGCCCGGTGTCTGCTTGTCGCCGTAGCCGTCCACGCGTGCCTTGGCGCCGGGCGTGGCGTCCAGATACGCCGCCAGCGCCTGGACCGCGGACTTGCCCGCGGCCGACAGGCTGGCCTTGCCGGCGTCGAACATGCTGGCCGGCAGGGCGAAGGTCTCGGCGCCATCGGCGGTGAAGGTGGACTTGGGCAGCTTGGCGCCGGACACCAGTTCGGCTTCCTGGCGGGCCAGGCTGGCGTCCTTCTGGCGCGCGGCCGACAGCTTGGCCTGCTGCGCGCCGGTGGCATTGGTCAGGATCTGGTCGGCCTCCGCGGCGGCCTCGGCTTCGGCCTGCTGGCGCACGCGCTCGGCTTCTTCGGCCTGGATCTGCTGCTGCACGCGCAGGCGCTCGGCTTCCTGGCGGACCCGGGCGGTCTCGCGACGGCTGGCTTCCAGCAGCAGCGCGTTGCGGGTCTGGTCCAGTTCGCCGACCTTGCGGCTGTCCACGGCGGTCTGCGCGGCGAGCTCGGCGATTTCCACGCGGCGCTGGGCCACATACAGGGCACCGTCGCGATCGCTGCGCTTGGCATCGGCGTAGCGGGCAATCGCCTGCATGGCCTGCACCCGCTCGTAGGCGCCCTGCTCGCGCAGCTGCGGGTTGTTGTCCAGCGCCGACAGGCGCGCGTTCAACTGGACCAGAACCGCGTCATCGGCCGCCAATGCGGGGACAGACAGGGCCAGCAGCACGGCCAGGACAAGCGCACGATGCAGGGTCATGGCGTGCCCTCGGGCAGGTTCAGGGCCATGCGCAGGCGGTCGATCTCCGACTGCTCCTGGGCCAGCTTGGCCTGGGTGGTGGCCTGCTCGCTGCGCGCGCGCGCCAGGTCGGCATCGGCCTGGGCCTGCAGCGCGACCAATGGTGCCTGTTTGCGGCCGCTGCGGGTTTGGGCCAGGGCCTGGGCCTGGGAAACCTTTTCGCGTGCAGCCTGGATCAGGTCCGGCGCGTACTGGTCGGCATCGGCGTCGGCCGCGCGCTGCACGGCCGCCTGGGCTGAGGCCAGCTCAGCCAATGCCGCCTCCTGCGCATGGGCCGAAGGGGCAGCCGCGAAGGCCAGACAGGCCGCACACAGCAGCCCTGGGAATTGTGCGAAGCTACGAATCATCTTCAGGTACGCGGCGTTCAAGGGGAATCCGCGGCCATTGTCGTCAAGCTCGCGCTGTACTTGCAATGCGCGCGGGCGTTTCAGCCAGCAGGGGCTCATCATGGACATCGGCTATTTCCTCAAGCTGATGACGGAAAAGAACGCGTCGGACATGTTCCTGACCACCGGCGCGCCCGTCTACATCAAGATCGAAGGCAAGCTCTATCCCCTGGGCAACACCGGCCTGCCGCCGGGCATGGTCAAGAAGATCGCCTATTCGCTGATGGACGAGGGCCAAGTGCCCCAGTTCGAGCGCGACCTGGAGCTGAACATGGCCGTGGCCCTGGCCGACGCCGGCCGCTTCCGGGTGAACGTGTTCAAGCAGCGCGGCGAAGTGGGCATGGTCATCCGCGCCATCCGCAGCAAGATCCCCAGCATCGAGGAGCTGCAGCTGCCACAGGTGCTCAAGGACATCATCATGACCCCGCGCGGGCTGGTCCTGCTGGTCGGCTCGACCGGCTCGGGCAAGTCGACCTCGCTGGCCTCGATGATCGACTTCCGCAACTCCAGCACCACCGGCCACATCCTGACCATCGAGGATCCGATCGAATACCTGCACCGGCACAAGCAGTCGATCGTCAACCAGCGCGAAGTCGGCCTGGACACCCATGCCTTCCATAACGCGCTGAAGAACGCGATGCGCGAGGCACCGGACGTGATCCTGATCGGCGAGATCCTGGATGCCACCACGATGGAGGCGGCCATCGCCTTCGCCGAGACCGGGCATCTGTGCCTGGCCACGCTGCACTCCAACAACGCCGACCAGACCATCGAGCGCATCCTCAACTTCTTCCCGGAGACCGCGCACAAGAACGTGCTGATGAACCTGGCGCTGAACCTGCGCGCGGTGGTCTCACAGCGTCTGGTCAAGGGGGTCGATGGCCGCCGCATCCCGGCCGCCGAGGTGCTGATCAACACCCCGGTGATCCGCGACCTGCTGCGCCGTGGCCAGATTCACGAGATCAAGCAGGCGATGGAAGAATCGCTGGAAGACGGCATGGAATCGTTCGACCAGTGCCTGTTCCGCATGGTCAAGGAAGGCAAGATCGCCCAGGAAGAAGCCCTGCGCGCGGCCGATTCGCGTGACGGCCTGGCGCTGAAGTTCCGCCTGTCCGAAGGCTCCAGCGGCGAGCATGACCCGTACGCGGACCTGTACGAGAGCAGCTCGCCACCGACGATCACCCACGGCTTCAGCTGAGGCTTCCCGGGATCAAAAAGGCCACCGCATGCGGTGGCCTTTTTTTATGGACCTCGCCCGGCCTTAGACGCTGGCGGCTTCGGCCTGCGGTGCATCGGGCTGTTGTTCGGGGCTGGCCTGGTGGAATGCCGGCAGCGCCAGGCAGGCCCGTTCGATCCGGCTGATGGTGGGATAGGCCTTCATGTCCACGCCGAAACGGCGCGCGTTGTAGACCTGCGGCACCAGGCAACAGTCGGCCATGCCCGGCGCCTCGCCGTGGCAGAAGGCGCCGGTGACCAGATCGTCGGCCAGCAGCGTCTCCATGGCCTGGAAGCCTTCGACAATCCAGTGCCGCACCCAGGCGTCGCGTTCGACCGGCGGCACCATCCACTCATCTTCGAAGAATCGGATGACGCGCAGGTTGTTGAGCGGATGGATGTCGGCGGCCACCAGCTGCGACAGCGCGCGCACGCGGGCGCGGTCGCGGGCGCTGGCCGGCAGCAGCGGCCGCTCGGGCCAGCTTTCGTCCAGATATTCCAGGATCGCCAGCGACTGGCGCATCACCCGGCCACCATGCATCAGGGTCGGCACCAGGTGCTGCGGATTGAGCTTGGCGTAATCAGGCTGATGCTGCTGGCCGCCATCGCGCACCAGATGCACCGGCACCAGGTCGTAGCTCAACCCCTTGAGGTTGAGACCGATCCGGACCCGATAGGCGGCGCTGGAACGCCAGTAGGAATACAGCCGCAAAAGCTCCGCCACGCGTAGACAACCTCGACTCGATCAGTCGGCGTCGCGATCGCGGCGCCATCCCCATATTGTGGGATGTGAAGCCGCTACGGCAAAGGCTGGCGTTCGATGCGCTGTTCGATCGCACCGAAAATGGGGCTCCCGTCGCGCGCCCGCATCTCGATCCGCACGGTGTCGCCGAAGGACAGGAACGGCGTGGCCGGCTGGCCATCGCGCAAGGTTTCCACCACGCGCTGCTCGGCCAGGCAGGACGCGCCCTTGCCGGTGTCGTGATTGGCGATCGTGCCCGACCCCACCAGCGTGCCGGCCACCAGCGGCCGGGTCCGCGCGGCATGGGCAACCAGCTGGGCGAAGTCGAACTGCATGTCCACGCCGGCTTCCGGCGCGCCGAACCAGGCGCCGTTGATCTGGGTGTCCATGGCCAAGTGCAGCTTGTGGCCCTGCCAAGCATCGCCCAGCTCGTCCGGGGTCACCAGCACCGGCGACAGCGCCGAGCGCGGCTTGGCCTGCAGGAAGCCGAAGCCCTTGGCCAGTTCCGGCGGAATCAGGTTGCGCAGCGAGACGTCGTTGACCAGCCCGACCAGCAGGATGAGCCCGCCCGCCTGGGCGCGATCGACCGCCATCGGCACATCGCCGGTCACCACCAGCACCTCGGCCTCCAGGTCGATGCCGTAGTCCTCGCTGACTACGCGGATCGGCTCGCGCGGCCCCAGGAATCCCGCGCTGGTGGCCTGGTACATCAGCGGATCGGTGTAGAAGCTCTCCGGCACCTGCGCGCCGCGGGCCTGGCGCACGCGCTCGACATGCGGCAGGTAGGCACTGCCGTCGACGAACTCGTAGGCGCGCGGCAGCGGCGCGGCCAGCGCGTTGAAATCCAGGTCGAAGTCGCCATCGGCCTGGCCGGCATCAAGCGCCTCGGACAAGGCCAGCAGCCGCGGCGCCACGCTCGACCAGTCGTCCAGCGCACGCTGCAGGGTCGGCGCGATGCCGCTGGCGCGCACGGCGCGGGTCAGGTCGCGTGACACCACGATCAGCGTGCCGTCACGGCCGCCTTCCTTCAGGGAACCCAGCTTCATCGAATGTCTCCGCGCGCCGCGTATGGCGCCATCGTTTCAATTGTAACTGGCGGCATCGCAGGAGCGCCCAAGCATGGGCTCGCCCGACTCCTGTAGAGCCGAGCTTGCTCGACTAAGCCTTCCCGGCCCGCCCCCCAGCCGAGCAAGCTCGGCTCTACGCAGTGCATCCGTCGCACGACATCAGTCCTCGCCCTGGAACGCCCCGGCCCGGTAGGTCAGCACCAGCGTGTCGCGATGTCCTACGCCGTCCCGCGGCTGGATCGGCGTGGATTCGTGGATCACCCGCGCATCGTCCAGCAGCAGCGCCGACCACGGCTGGCCCAGGGTGAAACGCTGGCCCTGGGTGCCGTCGGCTTCGAACACCCGGGTCTCGCCACCCTTGATATCGACCCGGTCGACCAGCAACACCACCACGAAATCCACCCCGTCGCGATGCGCGCCCTCCGGCGTCGGCCGGCCGATCCCGTCGGCGGTGTCGATCCGGAACTGGTGGGCTTCCACGTACCAACGCCGCTGGCCGCGCAACTGCGCGAACAGACGGCCAAAGCCTTCGATCAGGCCCGACCAGGCCGGCGCGGCCAGGGTGGCGTCGGCCACCGGCTCAAACCAGCGGTGCATGCCGCCGTGCAGCGCGTTGTAGTCCTCCGACTGCCAGTGCGCGCGAGGCGGCGCCTGCACCAGCGCATCATCGTCCTGCACGAAGCAAGCGTGGCGACGGCGACGGTAGCGCCCGCCATCGCGCAGGTAGGTATCCACCGCCAGGTCGTCCCAGGCCGGCGCCAACGCCGCCAACTGCTCGGCGCTGCAGCCGGCGATCGTGCAGACCGCCGCGCGGTCGAGCACGACATAGCCGTCCCGGCGCATGCGGCCGACGACCTCATCGGCCGGCGTGAGGGGAGGAGGCGGGGAGACACTCATGGCAGGGCCGTTATCCGAAGGCGGCGGCGATGGCGGCCGCGGAACAGCCTGGCATTTTACGCGCCCGGACACCTGGCTGCCTGCGGTCTGCCAGTAGGAGCGCACCGCAGGGGCGCGATGAAGCTTTCTCGACAGCCCGTTCGTGCCCCTGCGGTGCGCTCCTACGTGGGTGCAGCGATTCGCGCTATCGCGCAGCGATGGCCGAAGAGGGGATTGCCGGAAGTTCAGCCAAAAAAAACCCGCCGTAAGGCGGGTTTTTTTGAAGATGGCAGCCCCGGAAGGATTCGAACCTCCGAATGCCTGAGTCAGAGTCAGGTGCCTTACCGCTTGGCGACGGGGCTGTGGAAACACCGAGCGACGATTGTAACGCCGCTCGTTGAAAAGCAGAAGTAGATCAGCGCTTGGAGAACTGCGTGGCGCGACGTGCCTTGTGCAGACCGACCTTCTTGCGCTCGACTTCGCGGGCGTCGCGAGTCATGAAGCCGGCCTTGCGCAGCTCGGACTTCAGGGTTTCGTCGTACTCGACCAGCGCGCGGGCGATGCCCAGGCGGATGGCGCCGGCCTGGCCGGTGGTGCCACCGCCAGCAGCGGTCACCAGGATGTCGAAACTCTCGGTGTTGTTGGTCAGCTCCAGCGGCTGGCGCACGATCATGCGCGCGGTCTCACGGCCGAAGAACTCGTCCAGCGGACGGTCGTTGACGGTGATCTTGCCGGTGCCCTTGCGCAGGAACACGCGGGCGGTGGAGGACTTGCGACGGCCAGTGCCGTAGTTCTGAGTAATAGCCATGATTAAATGTCCAGGACCTGCGGCTGCTGTGCGGCGTGCGGATGGTTGGTACCGGCGTAGACCTTCAGCTTGCGGTACATGGCGCGGCCCAGCGGGCCCTTCGGCAGCATGCCCTTCACGGCGGTCTCGATCACGCGCTCCGGATGACGGTCCAGGGCCTGCTGCAGACTCTCGGTCTTCAGATTGCCGATGTAGCCCGTGAAACGGTGATACTTCTTGTCGGTGAGCTTCTTACCGGTCACGGTAATCTTCTCGGCGTTGATGACGATCAGATAATCGCCGGTATCAACGTGCGGGGTATAGACCGGCTTGTGCTTGCCGCGCAGACGGCGGGCCAGCTCGGTGGACAGACGGCCCAGGGTCTTGCCCGAGGCGTCAACGATGTACCAGTCGCGCTGGACGGTCTCGTTCTTTGCGGTGAACGTGCTCATGAAAGAAGCTCTTTTTGTTTGGTCGGGCTCATTGCGCTCAGGACCTTGCCCCGTGCGGAACTCTGCCACGCGTTGTGAAGGGTGAAACGTGAAGGGGCGGGATTATACGGGCCCGGTCGGCCGCTTGCAAGCCTCCCAACACCGGGCGCGCCGCGTCCCAAGAGCGCTTGGCATCCCCGCCGTCGCGGGGGAACATGGCCTTCCGCTGCCAGCTGGGCAGCGCCACGGCTCCCCACTGCCGCCATGACCGCGACCCGCCTGCATTCCGTCATCGACCTGTTCCTGGCCGAAACCCAGCACGCGCTGGAAACCACCCTGGGCGACCCGCCCGCCCACCGCGCCTATCCGGCCGCCAGCACGCCCGAAATCGCCCTGGACGAGGCCGAACGCCGCCATGCCGCGGGCCTGATGCGGATCAACCACGTCGGCGAGGTCTGCGCCCAGGCGCTGTATTCGGGCCAGGCCGCCGTGGCCCGCAATCCCGAAACCCGCGCCCACCTGCACGAAGCGGCGCAGGAGGAAACCGACCACCTGGCCTGGTGCGCGCAGCGCCTGCGCGAACTGGACAGCCGCCCCAGCCTGTTCAACCCGCTGTGGTACAGCGGCAGCTACGCGATCGGCCTGCTGGCCGGGCTGCGCGGCGACGGCTGGAACCTGGGTTTCGTGGTCGAAACCGAGCGCCAGGTCGAGGCCCACCTGGACGAGCATCTGGACATCCTGCCACCGGCCGACCTGCGCAGCCGCGCGGTTCTGCGGGTGATGAAGGAAGACGAGGCCCGCCACGCCGACAACGCCGAACATGCCGGCGCGCGCCTGCTTCCGCCGCCGGTCTCCGGCGTGATGCGGCTGGCCTCGCGCTTCATGAAGACGGTCGCCTACCGCTTGTAGGAACGCCCGATTGTCTGTGGAGCCGAGCTTGCTTGGCCGGGATTTTTTCGGGAAAGCTTCAGCCGAGCAAGCTCGGCTCTACAGGTCGGTTCGTCGCATATTTCCTATTTGCCGAAAGGCCGCTTCGCGGGGCCTGGTCACGAAACGAGCTTCAGCCCGATCACCCCGGCCACGATCATGCCGATGCAGGCCAGCCGCGCCGGCGAGGCCGGTTCGGCGAACAGCAGCATGCCCGCCACCGCCACGCCGGTGGCGCCGATCCCGGTCCAGACCGCATAGGCGGTTCCGACCGGGATGCCCTTCATCGCCTGGGTCATCAGCCACAGGCTGGCACCGGCCGCGGCCATCGTGCCCACGCTCGGCCACAGCCGGGTAAAGCCTTCGGTGTACTTCAGGCCCATCGCAAAGCCGATCTCGAACACCCCGGCCACCAGCAGATACACCCACGCCATCGCCTGTCTCCTCTTAAAGTTTTGCCCGGCCGCAAAAAATTCCGGGAGAAATTTTTGACATCGCACAGCGATGGCCCGCCGCCAGGATGGCGGGCCGCAAAAACGAAACGGCCCGGACGTGAGCCCGGGCCGTCGTCGGCCATCTTCGTACGCGGCATCGGCTGCCGCGGGCGGGTCGTCCCGCCGTTGATGCCATAACCTCGGGTCAGTGCCGTGTCGCCGCCTGTCCCTTGGACGGTGTTACTCGGCCAGGTTGCGCCCGTGGAACAGCTCTTCGATCTCCCGGCGCACCAGGTTCTCGATCTTCATCCGCTCCTTGAACGACAGGTTGCGGGCCTTTTCCTCGAACAGGTACTGGTCCAGGTCGAAGTCGGTCAGATGCATCTTGGTGTGGAAGATGTTTTCCTGATAGACGTTGACGTCGATCATCTCGTAGCGCGACTTGATGTTCTTGGCCATGAAGTCCTGGATCGAGTTGATCTTGTGGTCGATGTAGTGCTTCTTGCCCTTGATGTCGCGGGTGAAGCCACGGACGCGGTAGTCCATGATCACGATGTCCGACTCGAAGCTCTCGATCAGATAGTTCAGCGCCTTCAGCGGCGAAATCACCCCGCAGGTGGCCACGTCGATGTCCGCACGGAAGGTCGCGATGCCGGCCTGCGGATGCGTTTCCGGGTAGGTGTGGACGGTGATGTGGCTCTTGTCCATGTGCGCGACCACCGCGTCGGAAATCACGCCCTTGGCGGCGGACTTGTCGATCACCGGTTCCTCGGAGATGAGGATGGTCACCGACGCACCCTGCGGGTCGTAGTCCTGACGTGCCACGTTGAGGATGTTGGCGCCGATGATCTCCGCCACATCCGTGAGGATCTGGGTCAGGCGATCGGCGTTGTATTCCTCATCGATGTATTCGATGTAACGCTGGCGTTCGTCTTCCGAGACCGCATAGCAGACGTCGTAGATGTTGAAGCTCAGCGCCTTGGTGAGGTTGTTGAAGCCCTGCAGCCTCAGGCGCGGCAGTGGTTTGACCACGGCAATGGACCTTCGCATGGAAACGGGTGAAGGGCGGAATTATGCGGCAAATGGTCTGACGGCGAAATGACACTGCAACGCAGATTGCCGCAAGCGCCCCATTCAGACTAAGCTCGGGACAATCCGTTTCACTTCATGAGCTGCCATGAAAGCAGGCCTTCCCCCGAGTCTGACGCGTTCTCCGGCCAGTGCGTTGATCCCCGACCTGACGACCATCGAGTCGTTCCTGTCCAACAGCCACCGCCGTCGGTACCCGGCCCGCGCCGACGTGTTCCGGCCCGGAGACCCCGCCGGGACGCTGTATTACGTGGTCAGCGGCTCGGTCAGCATCCTGGCCGAGGAGGACGAAGACCGCGAGCTGGTGCTGGGCTATTTCGGTCCGGGCGAGTTCGTCGGCGAGATGGGCCTGTTCATCGAGTCGGACCGGCGCGAGGTGGTGCTGCGCACCCGGACCCAGTGCGAGCTGGCCGAAATCAGTTACGAACGCCTGCATCAGCTGTTTGGCGGCCAGCTGGCCTCGGACGCGGCCAAGCTGCTGTTCGCCATCGGCACCCAGCTTTCGCGCCGCCTGCTGGACACCAGCCGCAAGGCCAGCCGGCTGGCGTTCCTGGATGTGACCGACCGCATCATCCGCACCCTGCACGATCTGGCCCATGAGCCGGAAGCGATGAGCCACCCGCAGGGCACCCAGCTGCGCGTCTCCCGCCAGGAGCTGGCGCGCCTGGTCGGCTGCTCGCGCGAGATGGCCGGACGCGTCCTGAAGAAGCTGCAGGCCGACGGCCTGCTGCACGCACGCGGCAAGACCGTGGTGCTGTACGGCACGCGCTGAGGCAGACGGCAGAAACGACCTGTAGAGCCGAGCTTGCTCGGCTGGCGCCTTACCGGGAAAGCTTCAGCCGAGCAAGTTCGGCTCTACGCCGGTTCGCCACCGCGGCTGGCGCAGCCCCAGTTGAGGATCGGCGTGCCGGTCGGCAGCAGCTGGCGGAACAGGTCAACCTTGGCCGCCTTCGGGTTCACCACCACCGGGCGCCTGGCCGCCTTAAGCAGCGGCAGATCGGCGGTGCTGTCGCTGTAGGCGATGGCGATGTCGCCATAGCCCTGTTCGCGCAGCATCCGCATCTTTTCTTCATGGTGGCAGTGGCGACGCGCGGCCACCGCGCCGAAACGCGGCCCGACCAGGGTGCCGATCACCGGCACGTCCTGGTGGGCGACGAAGGACAGGATCTGACGGGCCAGCTCCGGCGGTGCGCCGGTGGCCACCACCACGCGGTCACCCGCGGCGCGGTGCGCGGCGAACACCTCCAGCGCCACTGGCAGCAGCCGGGCGCGCATGTCCTCGCGGTTGGCTGCGACATAGCGATCGATCAGTGCATCCAGGTCGCGCCGGCGATGCAGGCCGAAGGTCGCGATCCACACATAGCCGGAAATGCCGCGCCGGCGCGTGGGCAGCATCGCCACCAGCGGTCCCAGCAGCGGCGTAAACAACAGCGCGACCACGATACGCAGCCAGCTGCGCTTGATCAGCCAGGCGAACAGATGACTGCCCGAATCGCCGTCGTACAGGGTGTGGTCGAAATCGAACACCACCACCGGCGCATCGGCCGCGGGCTTCGGGTATGGGCTGGGGACAGTCATGCGAAGAACAGCTGGCGCAGCGCTTCGCCGGGCTCGGGCGCGCGCATGAAGGTTTCCCCGACCAGGAACGCATGCACGCCCTGGCCACGCATCGTGGCCACGTCGTCGGGCGTGACGATCCCGCTTTCGGTCACCAGGATGCGGTCGCGTGGCACCGCGCTCTTCATCTCCAGCGTGGTCTGCAGCGACACCTCAAAAGTGCGCAGGTTGCGGTTGTTGATGCCCAGCAGCGGCGCGGGCACCTGCAAGGCGCGCTCCAGCTCGTCGATGTCATGTACTTCGACCAGCACATCCATGCCCAGCTGCATGGCCAGGTCGGCCAGTTCCACCAGCTGTGCATCGTCCAGCGCAGCCACGATCAGCAGGATGCAGTCGGCTCCCAGCACCCGCGCTTCGTACACCTGATAGCGATCGATGGTGAAATCCTTGCGCAGCACCGGCAGCGTGCAGGCCTCGCGCGCCTGCTGCAGATAGCTGTCCGCCCCCTGGAAGAAGTCCACGTCGGTCAGCACCGACAGGCACGAGGCGCCGCCGAATTCATAGCTCACCGCGATCTCGGCCGGGTCGAACTCGGGCCGGATCACGCCCTTGGACGGGCTGGCCTTTTTCACTTCGGCGATCACGCCGGCATCGCCGCTGGCGATGGTCCGACGCAGCGCATCGGCAAAGCCGCGCACCGGCGAGGCATCACCGACGCGCGCGATCAGGTCGGCCAGCGGCACGATGGCGCTGCGTGCGGCGATTTCCTCACGCTTGCGGGCCAGGATGGTGTCGAGGATGTCGCTCATGGTGTCGGGGGTCTGGAGGCCGGACATTATCGGCCACGGACGGGGGAATCGCGAAGACGGCGTCTGCCATGCTGGGAAAGCCGCATTGCGGGCATGGCCTGCTCCCGTGTATGAACTGCCCAATTCCTGTAGAGCCGAGCTTGCTCGGCCGAAGCTTTCCCGGCACGGCCCCAGCCGAGCAAGCTCGGCTCTACAACGGGTCCGTCGCATTACAGGAAGCACAGTCCTTCACAGCGAACGGGTGAAGTCCACGTACTGGCGCAGCTTGGCCGCCGCACGTCCGTCGGCGATCGCAGCACGCGCCGCGCCGATGCCCGCGGCAATCGAATCGCTCACGCCGGCCACATACAGCGCGGCGCCGGCATTGAAGGCGACGATGTCCAGCGCTGGACCGGGCTCGCCGGCCAGCACCGCGTGCAGGATCGCGATGGACTGCTCGGGGCTGTCCACCTTGAGGTTGCGGCTGGCCGACATGGCGATGCCGAAATCCTCCGGGTGCAGTTCGTACTCGCGCACCTGGCCATCGCGCAGCTCGCCCACCAGGGTGCCGGCGCCCAGCGAGAGCTCGTCCATGCCGTCGCGCCCCCAGACCACCAGCGCGCGCTGCGCGCCCAACTCCTGCAGCACGCGCGCCTGGATCCCGACCAGATCCGGATGGAACACACCCATCAGGATGTTCGGCGAACCGGCCGGATTGGTCAGCGGCCCGAGGATGTTGAAGATGGTGCGCACGCCCATCTCGCGGCGCACCGGCGCGACCACCTTCATCGCCGGGTGGTGGATCGGCGCGAACATGAAACCGATGCCGGTGCCCTCGATGGCGGCGGCGACCTGCTCGGGCTGCAGTTCGATCTTCGCGCCCAGCGCTTCCAGCGCATCGGCGCTGCCGGACTTGGACGAAACGCTGCGGTTGCCGTGCTTGGCCACCTTCGCCCCGGCCGCGGCGGCGACGAACATCGCGCAGGTGGAGATGTTGAACGTGTGCGAGCCATCACCGCCGGTGCCGACGATATCGACCATGTGGGTGCGGTCGGCCACCTCCACCGTGCGCGAGAACTCGCGCATCACCGTGGCCGCGCCCGCGATCTCGCCGACGGTTTCCTTCTTGACCCGCAGCCCGGTGAGGATGGCTGCGGTCATCATCGGCGAGACCTCGCCGCGCATGACCTGGCGCATCAACTCCACCATCTCGTCGTGGAAGATCTCGCGGTGTTCGATCGTGCGTTGCAGGGCTTCCTGCGCGGTGATGGTCATTGATGGCCTGTCTGTGAATGCGTCCGCCGTCAGGGCAGGACGAGGTAATCGCTGAAGATGCCGATGCCGGCGTGCGAGCCGCGCAGCAACTGCACGTAACATCCTTCGACGCTGTCGACCGGGATGCAGTCGTCCACGTCGTAAAGGTTGTCTGTGTGCGGCTTGTCCCACTGCGCGCCGGCCTGCGCCTTGCCCTTGCGCTTGGCTTCGGCCGCATCGCGCGCCACCACCAGCAGGTAGCGATGCGCTTCGCCGAATTCGCCCGGCTCGTAGCCACCCAGATTGATGAAGAACAGGCGCGGGTCGTCCGGTCCGGGCTGGATATCGGACAGGCGCACCTGGTAGTCGTCGACGCCGTCGACGGTCATCCAGGCATCGACATGCAGGCCCTTGCGCGCGCCGAACCACTGCCGGGCCAGCTGCGGATAGGTGTCCTGCAGCTGCTCGCCGCTGGCGAACACCACATCGTGGACCTCGATCTTGGACGCCGGATGCTTGCCGCCCAGCAACACCACGAACAGCACGCTCAGCGCTCCAGGAAGTTCTTCAGCAGCGCGTGGCCGTGCTGGGTGAGGATGGACTCGGGGTGGAACTGCACGCCTTCCACCGGGAATTCGCGATGGCGCAGGCCCATGATCTCTTCCATCGAACCGTCGTCGTGCTCGGTCCAGGCCGTGATTTCCAGCGCGGATGGCAGCGTGGCCTTGTCGACCACCAGCGAGTGATAGCGCGTGGCCTCGTAGCGATCGGGCAGCCCGGTGAATACGCCGCGGCCTTCATGCCGGATCGGCGAGACCTTGCCATGCATGATGCGACCGGCGCGGACCACATCACCGCCATAGACCTGGCCGATGCTCTGGTGGCCCAGGCACACGCCCAGGATCGGCGTGGTCGCGCCCAGCCGCTCGATCACCTCCAGCGACACGCCCGCCTCGTTGGGCGTGCATGGGCCGGGCGAGATCACGATGCGCTGCGGCGCCTTCCTGGCGATCTGCTCCACCGTCAGCGCATCGTTGCGCACCACCTCGACCTCGGCGCCCAGCGCCTGCAGGTACTGCACGAGGTTGTAGGTGAAGCTGTCGTAGTTGTCGAGCATCAGCAGCATGGTCAGGTTCCTGTTGCCGATATCGGCGCGGCGCTGGTAAGCGCATTCATGAAGTCGATCAGGTCGAGCACGGCCTGTTCCCGCGTCGCCCACGAACACACCAACCGGATCACGGTATGGGTGTCGCTGTGGGGCTGCCAGTGTTCGAAGCTGGTGACCTGCGCCAGCGACTGGATCTGGGCATGGGTCAGGATCGGGAAGACCTGGTTGCTCGGCGAATCAAGCAGCAGCTGCACGCCGGCGGCTTTCAGTCCGGCCTGCAGGCGCTGGGCCAGCGTGTTGGCGTGCGCACCGAGTTCGAAGAACAGCTCGTCTTCGAACAATGCCTCGAACTGCGCGCCGACGACCATGCCCTTGGCCAGCATCGCGCCGCGCTGCTTGATCAGATAGCGCAGGTCGGCCTGCAGCGCAGGCTCGACCACCACCAGCGCTTCGCCCAGCAGCGCGCCGTTCTTGGTGCCGCCGATGTAGAAGGCATGGGTCAGCGCGGCGATGTCGGCCAGGCTCAGGTCGTTGCCTTCCGCAGTCAGCGCCGCGCCCAGGCGCGCGCCATCCAGATACAGCAGCAGATCGCGTTCGTCGCACAGCGCGCGCAGCGCCTGCAGTTCGGCCCTGGTGTAGATCGTGCCCAGCTCGGTGGTGTTGGATACGTAGATCAGCCGCGGCTTGACCATGTGCTCGCCGGTGTTTTCGGCCAGCAGCGCACGCACGCCGTCGGGGGTGAGCTTGCCGTCCACGTGCGGGGTGACCAGCACCTTGTGGCCGGTGGCCTCGATGGCGCCGGTTTCATGCGTGGCCACGTGGCCGCTGGCCACCGCGATCACCGCCTCGTGCGGGCGCAGGAAGGCGCTGATCGCCAGCAGGTTGGTCTGAGTGCCGCCGGCCAGGAAATGCACCTGCGCCTGCGGCTGGCCGCAGCGCGCGACGATCAGCTCGGCCGCGCGTGCGCTGTGCCTGTCCAGCCCATAGCCGATGTTCTGCTCACCACTGGCCTGGACCAGCGCCTGCAGCAGGCGCGGATGCGCGCCTTCGCTGTAGTCGTTGCGGAAGGAAGCCTTCACCTGCATCGCATTGCCGTCCATCACAGGCCCTTGGCCGCCTGGGCCACGGCGCGGAACAGTGCGCGGCCCTTGTTCATGGTCTCGTGCCATTCGGCATCGGGATCGGAGTCGTAGACCACGCCGCCGCCGGCCTGCACGTACAGGTAGCCGTCCTGGATCACCGCGGTACGGATGGCGATGGCCGTATCGGCATCGCCGTGCCAGCCGATGTAGCCGACCGCGCCGGAGTACACGTTGCGCCTGACCGGCTCCAGCTCGCGGATGATCTCCAGCGCGCGGATCTTCGGCGCGCCGCTGACGGTGCCGGCCGGGAAGGTGGCGCGCAGCACGTCGCTGTAGCTCAGGCCCGCCTTCAACCTGCCGGTGACCTCGCTGACGATGTGCATGACGTGGCTGTAGCGTTCGATCACGAACTGCTCGCCCACTTCCACCGTACCCGGCTCTGCCACCCGGCCGACGTCGTTGCGGCCCAGGTCGATCAGCATCACGTGCTCGGCGCGCTCCTTGGGGTCGGCCAGCAGTTCGGCCTCCAGTGCCAGGTCCTGTTCCGGCGTGGCACCGCGCGGGCGGGTGCCGGCGATCGGACGCACGGTGACGATGCCGTCGCGCAGCCGGGCCAGGATCTCGGGCGAGGAACCCACCACCTGGGTGCCGCCGACATCGACGAAATACATGTAGGGCGACGGATTGAGTGCACGCAGCGCGCGATATACATCGATCGGACGCGCACGGAACGGCACGCGCAGGCGCTGCGACGGCACCACCTGGAAGATGTCGCCCGCCCGCACGTACTCCTGCGCCTTGCGCACCACCGCCTGGTATTCCTCTCGGGTAAAGGACGAACGGAAATCGGCTTCGTCGATGGCGTCGGAGACCTGGGCCCGCGGATAGCCGGCCCCACCCTGGCGCAGGCGGTGGGCCAGCTCGTCCAGGCGGCGGTTGGCGCGCGCCCAGGCCTGCGGCTGGCGCGGGTCGGCGTGCACGATCAGGTACAGCCGGCCCTTGAGGTTGTCGAACACCGCCAGCTCTTCGGACAGCATCAGCAGGATGTCGGGGGTGCCCAGTTCGTCGGGTTTGTCCCCGGCGGCCAGGCGCGGCTCGATGTAGCCGATGCACTCGAAGCCGAACCAGCCGACCAGGCCGCCGGTGAACCCGGGCAGGCCATCGAACCTGGGGACCGAATAACTGGCCCGAAGCCGTTCGACCTCGTCCAGCGGATCGTCCAGCTGGCGCGTTTCCACGACCTCGCCGTGCTCGCTCACCTCCAACGTATGGCCACGCACGCTGTAGATGCGCCGCGCCGGCAGGCCGATGATGGAATAGCGGCCGAAGCGCTCGCCGCCCTCGACCGATTCGAACAGGTACGTATAGGGACCGTCGGCGAGCTTCAGGTAGACCGAGAGCGGCGTGTCCAGGTCGGACAGCACTTCACGGACGACGGGGATGCGGGTGTGACCTTCAGCGGCGTGGCGCTGGAACTGCTCGGCGGTGATCAAGGAGGCTGTCCTTCCGGAACTCGGTGGCGGCGGGATGGGCGACGGCAACAGGCCACCATCGCCACGCGCGGCGAGCGGAAAGGGAGGAAAGCTTGGTCGTCAGGGCGGGCACGGGCCGTACTTTACCGCAATGCGGCAACCGTGCAACGGCGAAAAAAGCCACTGCCCATGCCGGGTGGAACCGTCTGTCTCCGCATCGGCGGAGCGGCCGCGAAATACCTCAGCGAAGGCTCAACCCAGCAGCGGGCAGGCGGCGGGCAGGTGCATGCGCAGCCGGTCCGGCACGCAGTCGATGCGGAAGTGGCGCGAAGTCTCCGGCTCGCCGTCCAGGTTCAGCGTGATCGGCGCGTCGGCCTCGATCTCCACCCAGGGCAGCTGCCGGCGCACGGCGACCTGCTCCAGCGCGCCCTGCTTGCCGCCGGTGATCAGCGTGCCCAGCGTGGAGGTGAAAGCGCCGGTCAGCTCGGGGACCAGGGTCAGGTCCAGCAAGCCGTCGTTGAGCAGCGCATCCGGGCAGAGCGCCTGGCCGCCGCCGGCCTGCCGGCCGTTGCCCAGGCCCAGCGCGATGAAGGCACCTTCCCAAACAAAGTCCGGACCGGTGAAGCGCGCGCGCAGCGGCGCCACCCGGCCCACGCGCGCCAGGCCGGTGACCACGTAGGCCAGTCCGCCCAGCACGCGCTTCATGGCTTCATCGGTCTCCACCGTCACCTGGGCGCCGAAGCCGCCGGTGGCTACGTTGGCGCACCAATGTGGCCCGTGGCCGGCGGTGACCTTGAGCAGGTCGATTCGATGGGGCAGTCCATTGCGCACCAGGGCCAGGGCCGCCTCCGGTTCGACCGGAATCTCTGCCGCGACGGCGAAGTCGTTGGCCGTGCCCAGCGGCACCAGGGCCAGCGCAGGCAACGCATCGGCTGCTTGGTCGCGATGGGCCAGGGTGCTGGCGACCTCGCTCAGGGTGCCGTCGCCGCCGCCTGCGATCACCGTGTCCACGCCATCGGCGATGGCCTCGGCCACGTAGCGCTCGGCATCGCCCGCCTCCCAGGTCACGCGCACATCCAGATGCACGCCTTGCTCGCGCAGGGCGGCGACCGCGGCGCGCACGGCCTGGTTGCCGCCGGATTTGCCGTTGAGGATCAGACGCCAGCGGGGCTGCGGCATGGAGAATTGCACGGCGATGTGGGTGCGGCAGGCTAGCAGCCGCGCATGACCGTCGCTGTCATGTTCCTGTCAGAAATGACACGCAGTATCGAAGGCCATAGCAGGGACGACGGAGGGAGGCAGGATCAGCCTCCAGCATTGCGAAGGCCGCAGCGGATGTCGATGCCGCTGCGGCCTTTTTCTCAGGGTTTGAGGAACTTCAAGTCCGAAGGCGCGGCGACCTCGACGGTCTGCAGCGTCTTGCCGAGATGACCGGTCTTGGCGTCTCGTGCGATGACCACGATCCGGTTGTCGCCCTGCGCGGCCACCAGCAGGAAACGCCCACTGGGAGCGATGCTGAATTCGCGCGGCTGGCGGCCCTCGGTGGCGCGGCGCTGGACCAGCGACAGCCCGCCATCGGCACCGACGGCAAACACGGCGATATGGTCGTCGGTACCGCGGTTGACCGCATACAGGAACCGGCCGTCTGCCGACAGGTGGATCGCGCCGGCACCATTGTCGCCGTCGAATCCTGGCGCGAACAGGTCCAGCACGCCGCGCAGCTTGAGCGTGCCGTCGTCGGCCACGTCCAGCACCGCGACCTGCCCGCTCATTTCCAGGGTCAGGTAGGCATGCGTGCCAGCCGCATCGAACACCAGGTGTCGCGGTCCGCTGCCCGGCGGCAGCGCCAGGAACGGCGTGGCCGCGGCCTGCAGCGGACGCTCGGGGTTGTCTCCCGGCGCATAGCGATACGCGTAGACGCGGTCGCCGCCCAGATCGGCGACATACGCGGTCTTGCCGTCGGGCGCGAAGTTGACCGAATGGATGTGCGCCGACAGTTGCCGTTCCCGGTCGACCTTGCTGGCCTGGTAGCTGGACAGCTGGGTCACCGGCTGCAGCCGGCCCTGCGCATCGATCGGCAGCACCGCCAGGGTGCCACCGGGATCGGCATCGACCGAATAGTTGGCCACCAGCAGATAGCGGCCATCCGGCGCCAGGCTGGCGTGGGTTGGATGATCGCCCAGGGTGGAGACCTGGTTGTCCAACCTGAGCCGGTGCTGCGGATCCAGGACCAGCGCGCTGGCACGGCCGACCGCATCGCGCGCGCCGGGGCCGTTCTCGTTGACGGCATATACGTGCGTCTGGTCAGGCGAGAGCACCAGCCAGGATGGATTGTCCAGGCGCAGCTGTTGCCACGGCTTTGCGTCGAGCTTGCCGGTGGCGCCGTCGAAGCGGTACGCATACAGGCCGGGGCGCTCGCCTTCGGTATACGAGCCCACCAGCAGGTCGTACGTGGTCGCCGCGGCCGTCAGCGGCAGCGCAGCCATGGCCAGGACGGTCAGCCGGAACAAGGGCAGCATGCGGGAGTCTCCTAAGTATCAGGCGCGCCATCCGCGCCAGGGGTAGCGCAGCTTAGCCGCGGGCGAAATCGGCCAGTGCCTGGCCGTCCATGCGGTAGACGGTCCACTCGTCCATCGGCCTGGCCCCGGCAGCGCGATAGAAGTCGATGGCCGGCTGGTTCCAGTCCAGCACCGACCACTCGAAGCGGCCGCAGCCCTTGTCCACCGCCAGCCTGGCCAGGTAGCGCAGCAGCGCCAGGCCGGCGCCCTGCCCGCGCGCTTCGGGACGCACGAACAGGTCTTCCAGGTACAGGCCGTTGCGGCCCAGCCAGGTCGAATAGTTGAAGAAGTACACGGCAAAGCCCACCGCGACCCCATCCTGCTCGCAGATCACGCTGTGCGCGGTGGCGCCGTCATCGAACAGGGTGCGCGCCAGGTCCGCATCGGTCGCCTTGACCGCATCGGGCTCGCGCTCGTAGTCGGCCAGCGCCTGCACCAGCTCGCGGATCAGCGGAACATCGGCGCGCGTGGCGGTGCGGATCTGCACGCTCACCTGGCGCCCGCCACCGCGGCGCGCATCTCGGCGATGACCTCACCGTAGTCGGGCGCGTTGAAGATGGCCGACCCCGCGACGAAGGTATCGGCGCCTGCCGCTGCGATCTCGCCGATGTTGTCGGCCTTCACCCCGCCATCGATTTCCAGATGGATGTCGCGGCCGGACGCATCGATCTTCTGCCGCACAACGCGCAGCTTGTCCAGCGCCGACGGGATGAAGGCCTGGCCGCCGAAGCCCGGATTGACCGACATCAGCAGCACCAGGTCCACCTCATCCAGGACCCAGTCCAGGATGTCCACCGGCGTGGCCGGGTTGAGCACCACGCCGGCCTTGCAGCCGTGCGACTTGATCAGCTGCACGGTGCGGTGCACGTGGCGGCTGGCTTCGGGGTGGAAGCTGATCACGCTGGCGCCGGCCTTGGCGAAATCCGGGACGATGCGGTCCACCGGCTCGACCATCAGGTGCACGTCGATCGGCGCGGTCACCCCGTAGGTGCGCAGCGCCTGGCAGACCATCGGGCCGATGGTCAGGTTGGGCACGTAGTGGTTGTCCATCACGTCGAAATGGATCCAGTCCGCGCCGGCGGCGAGCACGGCGTCCACTTCGGCACCCAGTCGGGCGAAATCGGCCGACAGGATGGACGGGGAGATGATGCAGTTCGACATGGGTTCGGGCTCGGGGAAGTGGAGGTCAGGCCGCGCGCTTGCGGCGCAGGATCTTGATGCGGTCGTAGGCGGCGTTGAGCTCGCGGGCTCGCGTTTCGGCACGGGCGCGCAGCTCGGGCGCGGCGCCATTCATCCGGTCCGGGTGGTACTGCGAAATCAGCCGGCGGTAGGCCTGGTCGACCTCGGCATCGGTGGCATCGCTGGTCAGGTTGAAGGTCCGGTACGGATTGTCCCTGCCCAGCTTGAACCAGTCACGGTCGAAGGCGTGGCCCAGCAGCAGTCCGACCAGCGCCCCGAACACCGGATTGGGCCGGAACAGCAGGGCCCCGGCGATCCCGCCCAGCAGCTTCCCGTACCAGCGGTTCATCGATTCGTGCCTGCCTGCCGTGGGGGTGATGCCCCATTTTACGGCACGTTTCGCGACCGGCCCCGAAGCCGCTCCCAAACCCGCGCAGGCGCGTACACTACGCGACCCGCCGCCGCCAGCCCGGCGTGCCGGTGTGCCATGCGCGCGGGGTTTTTCGCGAGGAACGCGTCACGTCAGGAGTGCTAAGTGCCCACCACGCTGTTGCAAGCTGATCTTCCCGGTCTGAACCTGCGCCACCGCGGCAAAGTCCGCGACGTCTTCGACATTCCGCGCGAGCGCCTGCCCGCCGACGCCCCGCCTGGCGACTACCTGTTGATCGTCGCCACCGACCGCCTGAGCGCGTTCGACGTGGTCCTGCCCGACCCGATCCCGGGCAAGGGCGAGATGCTGTGCCAGATCTCCAACTTCTGGTTCGAAAAAACCGCCCACTTGATGCCCAACCACCTGACCGGCATCGATGTGGCCAGCGTCCTGCCCGAAGGCGTGGACCCGGCCCTGTACGCCAAGCGCGCGGTCGTGACCAAGAAGCTCAAGCCGGTGCCGGTGGAGGCCATCGCCCGCGGTTACCTGATCGGCAGCGGCTGGAAGGATTACCAGCGCACCGGCAAGGTCAGCGGGATCGTCCTGCCCGACGGCCTGCAGCAGGCCCAGCAGCTGCCCGAACCGATCTTCACCCCCTCGACCAAGGCGGCGGTGGGCGATCACGACGAGAACATCGACTTCGACGCGATGGTCCGTACCGTCGGCGGCGACCTGGCCGAGCGCGTGCGCGATGCCACGCTGCGCATCTATGCGTTCGCAGCCGAATACGCCGCCCGACGCGGGATCCTGCTGGCCGACACCAAGTTCGAGTTCGGCACCGACGCCGACGGCCGCCTGTACATCATGGACGAGATGCTGACGCCGGATTCCTCGCGCTACTGGCCGGCCGACGAATACCAGGTGGGCACCAGTCCGCCCAGTTACGACAAGCAGATCGTGCGTGACTACCTGGAAACGCTGGACTGGGGCAAGACCGCGCCCGGCCCGGTGCTGCCGGCCGAAGTGATCGAGCTCACCCGCGCCCGCTACGCCGACGCCCTGCAGAAGCTGGCCGACATCACTGTCGACTGACGCCACTTGCAGGAGCGCCCTTTATCCCCTTTTTGGGGGCACGGGCGCGATGCGGCCTCCCAGTAGAGCCGAGCTTGTGGCAATTCCCTTGTTGGGACTCGGCTGCTTTCCGGTCGGATCGCTGGGAAAGCGCCAGCGGAGCAAGCTCCGCTCTACAGGTGGAAGCCGCTTCTGGGACACCACGAAGTATCCTGTGCTCCGCAGCGAACGCATCCTCGGGAGGGATTGATGAACGCGCCTGCCGCCCGTCCAATCGACGACTGGTTCGCCAGCTATTCGAAGGACCATCGTGACCCGGTGAACCAGGCCATCCACGTGGTCGCGGTGCCGGCGATCCTGTGGTCGGTGATCGCCTTGCTGTGGTGCATCCCGGTCCAGGTGGACTGGATGCGCAGCGGCGTGTGGGCGGCGCTGGCGATGTTCGCGGCGTGGTCGTTCTACAACCGGCTGTCGCGTCCGATCGGCCTGGGGATGTTCGCGGTGTTCTTCTTCATGGGCTGCGTGTGCCGGCTGGTGACCCAGCGCGCCGGCCTGAACGCGCTGCTGTGGAGCGCGGTGACGGTGTTCGTGCTGGCCTGGATCGCGCAGTTTGTCGGCCATAAGATCGAAGGGCGCAAGCCCAGCTTCCTCACCGACCTGGTCTATCTGCTGATTGGCCCGATCTGGGTGCTGGCCAAGGTCTATCGCAGGATGGGCTGGCGGTATTAGGCCCTACCCTGTGCACTTGGGTGCCGAATCTTTATAGGAGCGCCCCATGGCGCGAGAGGCTTTGACGGGAAAGCCCCATCGCGGGCATGGCCCGCTCCTACCCAAGCATCGCCGCAGTCGGCGCAAAGGCGCGCGGCGCATAACCGAAATCCGTCCTGGCCGGCAGGCTGTCGAATACCAGATCCTGCCGCATCCGCTCGATGGTGGCGGCATTGAGCGAACGGGCGATATCGAACCGCTGCGCGATCCCCACTGCGATCCTGAAAACCGGCGCCGGCAGCTCCAGCAGCCGCGCCGGTGGTGACATCGCCGCCAGCGTGCGCGCGACCATTGCGCGGTAGGTCAGCGTCTCGCCGCCCGGCAGTGCATACGCCTTGCCGAAGGTAGCTGCGCGATCGATCACCGCCATCGCCGCATCGGCCAGGTCCTCCACATGCACCGGCTGGCGCAGGCCGTTGACGCCGCCGGGCAGCGGAAACCAGCCGAAGCGGCGCGCGAGTGCGGCGATCTGGGTCAGCGAGGCGTCGCGGCCGGCGCCGTAGACCAGCGTGGGCCGCAGCAGCGTGGCCTGCGCACCGGTCGCGGCCGCATGCGCGAACACGCCCTGCTCGGCCGCGGCCAGGCGCATGGCCAGGTCGCGCTCGTGTGCATCGATCGAATCCTGCTTGGTGGCCAGGCTGGTCGAGCCGAACGCGACCACGCGTGGTGCCTGCACCGCGCCGCGCGCGTACCAGCGCGCGAAGGCATCCAGCGGCCCGGCACTGAAGATCGCGTGCACGGTCGGCGGCAACGGCGGCATGTGCTGCAGGTCGCCGCGCCGCCACTCCATCCCGGCCTGCGCCGGCTGCGCTTGCCGCGACACCGCCAGTACCTGCCAGTGCACGGCGCGCAGACGCGACAGCAGCGCCTGGCCGATCTGGCCGCTACCGCCAAGCAGCAACGCGGTGCGCGGTGAATGATCGGAAGCGGAATCGGCGGTCACAGGCATCGCATCAGCATAGGCCAAGGGCCTTGGGAGCGTGGACCGCAAGAGCTGCCCGGGCTGCGAAGCTCGCCCTGCGGTCCATATTCGCGCCGCCTCTTGCCTTGTAGTCCACCGCAGGCCTGCGAGCCGCACAAATCTGGTCTCACAGCGAACTTTTGCCTCGAACGTTTCTACCGCTCGCGCTCCTGGGCTGCACGCATGACGGACAGGTCAACGGGCCCCTCCAGACCGGCTGTTATCCTCCTGCGTCTCGCGATCGCAGTATTCCCTGCATGCCGCAAACCCTCGACCTGCTGCTGGCCCTGCCGTTCCTGATGGCAGCGGCCGTGGCTGCCTCACATCGCCTGCCGCGCACGGCCATCTTCTGGATCGCGGCGATGGCACCGCTGCTGGGACTGGCGTTGCTCGGCACGATGACGCCGGCGGTCCTCGATGGCCAGGTGCTGCACAGTCGCCACGCCTGGCTGCCGCGCATCGGCCTGGAGCTCGCGCTGCGCGTGGACGGCCTGGCCTGGATGTTCGCGATGCTGGTGCTGGCCATCGGCGCGCTGGTGATCATGTATGCGCGCTATTACTTGAGCCAGGCCGATTCGGCCGCGCGCTTTTTGGCCTTCCTGCTGATGTTCATGGGCGCGATGCTGGGCGTGGTGCTGTCGGGCAACCTGCTGCTGCTGACCGTATTCTGGGAACTGACCAGCCTGACCTCGTTCCTGCTGATCGGTTTCTGGTCGCACCGCAAGGACGCCCGCGAGGGCGCACGCATGGCCCTGGTGATCACCGGCGGCGGCGGCCTGGCGCTGCTGGGCGGGGTGCTGCTGATCGGCCGCATTGTCGGCAGCTTCGACCTGGACGTGGTCCTGGCTTCGGGCGATACGCTGCGCGCCAGCCCGCTGTACCCGTGGGCGCTGTATCTGCTACTGGGCGGCATCTTCACCAAGAGTGCGCAGTTCCCGTTCCACTTCTGGCTGCCGCAGGCCATGGCCGCACCCACGCCGGTGTCGGCCTACCTGCATTCGGCCACGATGGTGAAGGCTGGCGTATTCCTGCTGGCGCGGCTGCACCCGGTCCTGGCCGGCACCGACCTGTTCTTCTATACGGTCAGCACGATCGGCGCGATCACCCTGCTGATGGGCGCCTGGAACGCCATCTTCCAGCACGACCTGAAGGGCCTGCTGGCGTATTCGACCATCTCGAACCTGGGCCTGATCACCATGCTGTTTGGCCTGTCCACGCCGATGGGCGTGGTGGCCGGCGTGTTTCACATCCTCAACCACGCCATCTTCAAGGCCTCGCTGTTCATGGCCGCCGGCAACATCGACCACGAGACCGGTACCCGCGACATCCGCCGCCTGGGCGGGCTGCGCCGGCTGATGCCATATACCAGCGCGCTGGCGATCATCGCCTCGCTGTCGATGGCCGGCATCCCGCTGCTCAACGGGTTCCTGTCCAAGGAGATGTTCTTCGCCGTGGCGCTGGAAACCCACGCCCCGATCGCGATCCGCGTGCTGACCGGCACCGCGGCACTGCTGGCCGGACTGCTGGGCGTGGCCTATAGCCTGCGCTTCATCTATGAGACCTTTCTGGGCGATGGTCCGCGCGACCTGGACAGCGTCCCGCATGAGCCGCCGCGCTGGATGAAGATCCCGGTGGAGATCCTGGTGCTGGTGTGCGTGGCGGTGGGCGTGGTCCCGGCGCTGACCATCGCCCCGGTGCTGCACGCCGGCGCCGCGGCGATCCTGGGTCCGGCCCTGCCCAGCTACAGCCTGGCGGTCTGGCACGGCTGGAACTGGCCGCTGGCGATGAGCATCGCCGGGGTGCTCGGCGGGGTGGCGCTGTACCTGGGCCTGCGCCGGGTGCTGGACCTGCATGCGGTGGAGGCCTGGTCGCAGGGCCGCTGGCTGTTCAACTGGAACATCAAGGCGCTGTTTGGGCTGACCTCGCGTTTTACCGACGCGATCGTCAACGGCAGCCTGCAGCGCATGCTGATGCTGCTGGTGCTCACCGCGGTGGTCGTGGCCGCGGTTCCGTTCGTGACCGGCGCAGCGCTGCCGCCGTGGCCGGCCATGCAGGCGATGCCGGCCCTGGGCTGGGGGCTCTGGCTGCTGATGGTGGCCAGCGCGCTGGCCAGCCTGTTCCTGCACCGGCAGCGCCTGCTGGCGGTGCTGACGATGAGTGGCAGCGGCCTGGCGATCAGCCTGACCTTCGTGTTCCTGTCGGCGCCGGACCTGGCCCTGACCCAGCTGCTGGTGGAGATGGTGACCCTGGTGCTGATGCTGCTGGCGATGAACTACCTGCCGTCGCGTTCGCCGCCCGAACCGGCGCGGCTGCGCCGCTGGCGCGATGCGGCGCTAAGCATCATCGCCGGCACCGGCCTGGCGCTGCTGAGTTATACCCTGATGCTGCAGCCCAGCCAGACCGTGGCTGGCCAGATACTGGCGCGCGCGCTGCCCGAGGCCTACGGCCACAATGTGGTCAACGTCATCCTGGTGGACTTCCGCGGCTTCGACACTTTCGGCGAGATCACCGTGTTCGCCATCGCCGGGCTGGTCATGCACGCGCTGCTGCGGCGCGCGCGGATGGCGCCGGACAAGGCGATGCCCGGGCCGCCGGTCAAGCTGCCGGTGCCGGCGGACCTGACCCAGATGATCTTTCCACTGACCTTGACCGTTTCGATCTTCCTGTTCCTGCGCGGCCACAATGATCCCGGCGGCGGCTTCATCGCCGGCCTGGTGCTGGCGGTCCCGCTGCTGATGCAGTACGTGATCCAGGGCGCGGCGTCGGTGGAATCGCGCTTCGGCCTGGACTACATCCGCCTGGTCGGCTCGGGCCTGGTGATCGCGCTGGTCAGCGGTACGGCCTCGATGCTGTTCAAGCTGCCATTCCTGACCAGTGGCCACGCGGTGCTGCACCTGCCGCTGATCGGCGAACTGGAACTGGCCAGCGCCAGCGGATTCGATGCCGGCGTCTACCTGGTGGTGTTTGGCTCGACCATGCTGATGCTGTCGATGTTGGGCACCATCAAGCCCTCGCGCACGCGCGATTCGCACCGCGGCCAGATCGACCCGCTGCGGCGCTCCCCCCAGACCGCGGAGGCAAAGACACGCTGATGGAACTGGCACTTGCAAGCGCCATCGGCGTGCTGAGCGCGGTGGGCATCTATCTGCTGCTGCGCGCGCGCAGCTTCGACGTGGTCCTTGGCCTGACCTTCCTCTCCTATGCAACTAACCTGCTGATCTTCGCCGGCGGCCGCCTGCGCCAGGGCCAGCCGCCGGTATTGGTCGAAGGCGTTGCGCCGACCCTGGCCGACTACACCGACCCGCTGCCGCAGGCCCTGGTGTTGACCGCAATCGTGATTTCCTTCGCCATGACGGCGGTGAGCCTGGTCCTGGCCATACGCAGCCGCGGCGACAACGGCAGCGATCACGTCGATGCGCATGTGCAGCAACGGGCGCCGGAAGAGCCGCGATGAACCATCTGGCGATCCTGCCGATCCTGATCCCGATGCTGGGGGCGGCGCTGTCGCTGCTGGTCGAACATCGCCGCTACGGCCGGGTGATGCGCCGTGCGGTGGCCTGGGCCGCGCTGGCGGCGTTGCTGGCCTCGGTACTGGCGCTGGTCGCGCGCACCGCCGATGGCCAGATCCAGGTCTACCTGCTGGGCGACTGGCCGGCGCGGCTGGGCATCGCGCTGATGGTCGACCGGCTGTCGGCCTGGATGCTGCTGACCACCGCGCTGCTGGCGGTGCCGTGCCTGCTATACGCCTGCGCCGGCTGGGACCTGCGGGCCCCGCATTTCCATGCGCTGTTCCAGTTCCAGCTGATGGGGCTCAACGGCGCATTCCTGACCGGCGACATCTTCAACCTGTTCGTGTTCTTCGAGGTGATGCTGATCGCCAGCTACGGGCTGCTGCTCAGCGGCGGGCGCGGGCTGGCCATGCGCAACGGCCTGCACTACGTGGTGTTCAACGTCGCCGCTTCGTCGCTGTTCCTGATCGCGCTGGGACTGCTGTACGCCCAGCTCGGCAGCCTGAACATGGCCGAGCTGGCGCCGCGCATCGCCGCGGTGCCGGCGCAGGACGCCGCGCTGCTGAAGGCGACCATGGGCCTGCTGCTGCTGGTGTTCTGCAGCAAGGCGGCGCTGCTGCCGCTGTACCTGTGGCTGCCGGAAACCTACGCCCGCGCGCCGGCGGCGGTGGCGGCGCTGTTCGTGATCATGACCAAGGTCGGCCTCTACGCCGTGCTGCGGGTGTCCTCGCTGTGGTTCGGCGCCGGGGCCGGGGCGCTGGCCGGATTCGGTGCCAGTACACTGCTGTGGGCGGGCATGGCCACGCTGATGCTGGCCGCGTTCGGAGTGATGGCCGCGGTGCGGCTGAGCGTGCTGGTCTCGTACCTGGTGGTGTTCTCGGCGGCCATGCTGTTCATTGCCTTTTCGCTGGATGACCCGGGCGCGCTCGGCGCCGGCCTGTACTACCTGCCACACAGCACCTTCGTGGCCGCGGCACTGTTCATGATCTGCGACCTGGTCCGGCGCCGGCGTGGCGCGGCCGGCGACTGGAAGGAGGTCGTCGCACCGCTGCCTGGACGGGCGCTGCCCGGCACGCTGTTCCTGGTGGCCGCGGTGGCCGTGGCCGGCCTGCCGCCGCTGTCCGGGTTCCTGGCCAAGGCGGCGCTGCTGCAGCACGTGCCAGCCGCGCAGGCCGCGCCGGTATGGAGCACGGTCCTGGTGGGCAGCCTGCTGCTGGTGGTCGGACTCAGCCGCGCCGGCGTGCGCCTGTTCTGGCGGGTGCCGGCCGCGGCCAGCGATGACCCATCCCGGGCCCCGCCGCGGCGGGCGCGGATGCGTCCGGTGGAGACCGCGGCCACGCTGTTGCTGCTTGGCTACGTGCTGACCATGACCGTGGCCGCCGGGCCGCTCATGGAACACACCGACCAGGCCGCCGCGCAGCTGCGCCAGCCGGACGACTACCTGCGCCAGCTGCGCGCGGCGCCCTCGCAGAGCAAGCAGCCATGAGCGACCGCAAGCCGCTGCGGCAGCGCCTGTTCCCTTCGGTGCCATTGAGTGCGACGGTGTTCGTGTTCTGGCTGCTGCTGAGCGACAGCTACGGTCCGTCGGCCTGGGTGATGGGCGCCGTGCTGGGCACGCTGCTGCCGCTGTTCGCCGCGCGTCTGGACCGCGAATTCGCCCGGATCGGCTCGCTCAGGTCCGTGCCCCGGCTGGCGTGCGTACTGGCCTGGGATATCGTGCGTTCGAACATCACGGTCGCACTGCGGGTGCTGGGTCCCGAAGCGCGCATCCACCCCGGCTTCATCTGGGTGCCGCTGGACATCGCCAACATCCATGGCATCGCCGCGTTGACCAGCATGCTGACGCTGACTCCGGGGACCGTATCGGCGGCGCTGTCCGACGACCGCAGGTTCCTGCTGGTGCACGTGCTGCACCTGGACGACCCGGAGGCGTTGATCCGGGACATCAAATCGCGCTACGAGACCCCGCTGATGGAGATCTTCCCGTGACCGGACATCTGTTCATCGAAACCACCATCGTCGGCTGCATGTACATGGTGGGCATGGCGATGCTGTTCGCGCTGTGGCGGCTGCTGCGCGGTCCGACGGTACCCGACCGGATCCTGGCCTCGGACACGCTCTCGGTCACCGCCATCGCCGAGCTGATGCTGCTGGGCATGCACCTGGGCTCGGCCATCTACTTCGAGGCGGCGCTGGTGGTGGCCATGCTGGGGTTCGGCAGCACCGTGGCCTTGAGCAAATACGTGCTGCGGCGGGACATCGTCGAATGATGACCCTGTGCGAATACCTGCTGGGCGGGCTGCTGATCGTGGGCACCTTCTTCATCGTGGTCGGCGCCTTCGGCCTAGTGAAGCTGTCGGACTTCTTCAAGCGGCTGCACGCGCCGACCCAGGCCAACACGCTGGGCGTTGGCTGCGTGCTGCTGGGCTCGGTCGGCTATCACCTGTTCCTGGGCGAAGACCCGCAGCCGCGCGAACTGCTGATCATCATGTTCCTGTTCATCACCTCGCCGATCAGCGCGCACCTGATGGCCAAGGCCGCACTGGCGCTGATGATGGAAGACCGCCCGGCGTTGCCCAGCGGCCAGGGCAGCGCGCGCCAGGAAGGGCTGCCGCCTGCGGACCTGTCCGAAAAGCTGAGCGGCCGGCAGGCCGACAAAGCCGGGAACGACAGCCACTGACCTGGCGCCGCACGCGCAAGTGGCCGCTCAGGCCAGCCAGGCCAGCTCCAGCACCACCCAGCCGACGAAGGCCAGCAGCAGCGCCGCGGCCTCGCCCCGACTGACCTGCGCATCACCGCGCAGGATCGGCACCAGCACCACGGCCAGGACGATCGCAGCCGGCAGCTCCAGGCGCACGAACGACGCAGGCAATGCCAGCGGCGCCGCCACGGCCATGCCACCGATCACCAACAGCAGGTTGCACACGCTCGAACCGATCACCTGGCCCAGGACCATGTCGCCCCGTCCGCGCCGGGCCGCGACGATGGCCGCGGCGATCTCCGGCAGCGCCGTGCCGATGGCCAGCGGCAGCAGGCCCGCCATCAGCGGCGTCAGGCCAAGGCCCGGCGCCAGCGAGTGCATGGCATGGACCACATCGCGCGCGCCGTAGCCCAGCAGCACCACGCCGATCACCAGCCGGATCAGGTTGAGCCATAGCACCGTCCGGGTAAATGCATAGGTTTCCACGCCGGCGCGTACCTCGGGCGTCTCGCGACGCCCGAGCACCACGGCGCGGACCACCACCACGACGAAGGCCACCAGCAGGATCACGCCCTCGAGCCGGTTGATGCGCCCGTCCAGGCCGAACACCATCACCAGCACGCTGGCCGCGATCAGCGCGATCAGCAGCGGCGACAACAGTCGCATCCGCGCCACCAGCGGCAGGCACAGCGCCGCGATCGGCAAGGTCAGGCCCAGGTTCACCAGGTTGCTGCCGACCGCATTGCCCAGCGCCAGCTCGGGCTGGCCGTCGAGCAGGGCGGCGCCGTTGACGAACAGCTCCGGCAGCGAGGTGCCGAAGGACACCAGCAGTAGCCCGGCGGTGAACGGCGAAAGCCCCGCCTTCTGGGCCAGCCCGAAGACGCCCTTGACCAGGGTGTCGCCGCCCAGTGCCAGCAGGATCAGGCCCAGCAAGAACAAACCCCAGGCTTCGGCCATCGCGCATGCTTCCCTACATCAGGTGTGGAGCGATTCTAGGCGCAAACGCGCTGGCGCCAGCTCAGCCGGCGCCGGCCATCGCGCGCAGGCCGATGCCGACCAGATAGGCCAATACGGTGCCGGTGGCGTAGCCCATGGTGCCCAGCAGCGCGCCCACCGGCGCCAGCGCCGGATGGAACACCGCCGCCACCACCGGTGCCGAGGCCGGCCCGCCGATGTTGCTCTGCGAGCCGATCGCGAAATAGAAGAACGGCACCTTCAGCAGCCTGCCCAGGCCCCACAGCAGCACGATGTGCACGCCAATCCAGATCAACCCCAGTGCGAAGATCCATGGCCGGTCCAGCAGCGCGGCGATGTCCATCTGCATGCCGATGCAGGCGATCAGCACGTACAGCAGCAGCGTGCCGATCTTCGACGCGCCGGCGCCATCGAGCGTGCGCGCACGGGTGAAGCTCAGGCCCAGTCCGATCACCGTGGACAGCAGCACCACCCAGACGTACGGCGAATCCAGGCTGGCCTGGTGCGCCCATGGAAACGGCGCGAACCACGCGGCCAGAGGCGGCGACACCGCATGCGCCAGCCCGACCACGCCGAAGGCCACGCCGATGATCATCATGTAGTCGGCCAGGGTCGGAATGCGTGCGTGCTGCGCGTTGTAGTCGGCCAGGCGCTGCTGCAGGTCCTCCAGCGCGCGGGTATCGGCGCCCGAGCGCGCGTCGATTGCCTTGGCACGGCCGGCCAGGAAGATCAGCACCGCCATCCAGACATAGCCCACGCCCACGTCCAGCACCACGAACTGGCCGAAGGTGGTCTCGTTGACCTCGAAGATCTCCTTCATCGCCACCATGTTGGCGCCGCCGCCGATCCAGCTGCCGGCCAGCGCGGCCATGCCGCCCCAGGTGTCGCCGGCGACGGTGGCCGGATGCAGCTGGCCCATCAGCCAGAACGCGACGAAGGCGCCGAGCATGATGCTCAGCGAGGAACCGAAATACATCGCCAGCAGCTTCCAGCCCAGGCCGATCACCGCCTTGAGGTCGATGGTCAGGGTCAGCAGCACCAGCGCGGCCGGCAGCAGCACGCGGCTGGCGACCGGGTTGTAGAGCTGGCTGTTGGCGCCATCGATCAGGCCGACCGAATTGAAGATGCCGGGAATGAAGTAGCACAGCAGCAACGGCGGCACGACGGCGTAGAACTTCTGCCAGGCACCGGCCGGGCGCGAAGCGGTCCAGAACACGAAGGCCAGCGTGGCGGCGATCAGTCCGAACAGGACGATGTCGTTCTGGATCAGGGCGGGAGCGGGCATGCGGAACCTGGAGCGGAGGTAGGAAGGCGGGGCATCACGCGATGCGCAGGATGCGCCGTGTTGTAGAGCCGGGCTTGTGGCAACCCCCTTTTGGGGACTCGGCTGGGGCTTTCCCGGCGATCTGACCGAAGCGCAGCGGAGCAAGCTCCGCTCTACAGAACCGGGACATCGTAGGCGGTGTTCGGGGTCGGCTCGGGCTGGAAGGTGTAGTGCCACCACTCCTTGGGATAGTTGGCAAAGCCACGGCGGCGCATCGCTTCCAGCAGCAGCCTGCGGTTGTCGCGCTGGGCGGCGGTGATGTCCGCGGCATCGGTGTGCGCACGCGGATCGAAGAAATCGAACGGCGAGCCCATGTCCAGTTCCGCGCAGTGATCGTGCATGCAGCGCACAAGGGTCAGGTCGACCGTGGCGCCGCGGCTGTGGCCGGAAACCTCGGCCACATAGCCGTCGGGGATGATCCGTGCCTTGTCCAGCGCCGGGTAGAACTCGGACTTCATGCGCTGGTCGGACAGGTCCCCGGCCCAGCGCACGAAGGCCTGCACCGCGCGCACGGGGCGATAGCAGTCGAACAGCTTCAGGCCCAGGCCCTGCGCACGCAGGTCGGCCTGCACCTGCGCCAGCGCATGGGCGACCGGCGCCAGCAGCAGGCACTTGGCCGCGCCGTAGCCATCGACTGCGGCGCCGGTGAAGTTGTGCGCGCCGGCGTAACGGATGTCCAGCTGCACATCCGGCGCCAGCGTGGCGATGTCGACCAGACCGGCCTGCGCTGCCGTTACCGCTGGCGACACCGCGACCGGCGCCTGTGCTGACGCGGATGTGGCGGTCAACAGCGCCAGCAGCACGCACGCGTCCCGGAATCCGGGCAGGCCGAATCTCACATGCCCTCCTCGCCCGGACCGGTGGGCGTCGGCGGCAGGGTCAGGTCGTGCAGGATGCGCAGGTCCTCGGCGTCCAGCTCCCTGCCCTCCACGCCGCGATAGCGATGGCGGAAGGACTGGACCGCGTCGCCACGGCTGGCCAGCGGATAGCCCAGCGTCGCCAGCGCCAGCCACGGATCGAAATCCGCCGGCGCCGGTGCTGCGTCGGCACGCGGCCAGCGACCGAAGCCGGCGTCGGCCAGCTGCTTCCAGGGAAACAGCGGACCCGGGTCGACCTTGCGCCCGGGCGCCATGTCCTCGTGGCCGATGATGGCCGTGCGCGGAATGTTGTGGCGCCTGCACAGGTCGTCCAGCAGCAGGATCAGGCTGTCGATCTGTGGCTGGGCGAACGGCACGTGGCCGTCGTTGTCCAGCTCGATGCCGATGGACGCCGAGTTCACGTCGCTGATCGTGCCCCAATGCCCGGCGCCGGCGTGCCAGGCGCGGCGGTCGTCGCTGACCAGCTGGTAGCGCCTGCCATCGGCGCCGATCAGGTAGTGGGCGCTGACCTTGCCCTTGCTGTTGGCGCTGCGCAGGGTCTTCAGGCTCTGCTCCACCGACGCCTGGTCGGTGTAGTGGATGACGATCAGCACCGGACCACGGGTGTTCTGGTTGGGCGAGGGAACCCACTGCGCCATCGGATTCCTGGTCGGCGCACTGGCACAGCTGGCCAGCACCAGCGCGCACGACAGGCTGCACAGCAGCGACAGGAGCTGGCGTGAGGGCAGTCGCCAGTGAAAGGACTTCTTGGACATCATCGGCTCGCGTTGCTTGAATCAAACTAAGGACTGCGCGATAGCCATCATGGGCACGCGCCGCTGCGCTGGAAATGCAGGTCCTGATAGTCGTAGCTGAAGTCGGCATCGGGATCGATCGCCGCCAGGCTCAGCGTGGCGTGCCGGTCGTCGCCTGCGAAGGTGAGCCAGGGCGCTGCATCGACGCTGGCATCGTCCCAATCGACCATCAGGCGCTGGCCCACGCGCATCACCTTGCCATGCATGCGCGGCGATTTGACGGCGCGGAACTGCACGCCATCGCCGACCGGGCACAGGCTGACCTGTCCGAACCAGGCATCGGTGTACACGCCCTGCCAGCGCTTGAACGCGGCGGCCGTGACCGGCTGGCGTGCGGAAGTGTCCGGTACCGGTTCCGAGGCACTCGCCTTCGCGTGCGCCTTGGCTTCATCCAGCAGCGCGGCGTAATGATCGACGTCCAGCGACTTGCCCGGCGCGGTGTACAGCTTGGTCAGCGCCTCGGTCAGCGTGGTCCGCGCGGCCTCGCCCTCGCCGTTGATCAGCACCACGAAGCCGGTGTGCAGGTCAGGCAGCAGGGTCACCGACGAATACATGCCCATCAGCGTGCCGGTGTGGGCCACGCGCCACTGGCCATCCACATCGGACAGGCGCCAGGCGTAGCCATAGCCGTAGAGATGGGTGCCGTCCCAGTCGCGCATCTGCTTGGAGATCGGCATCGGGGTATGCAGGCTCCACAGCGCGGCACGCTGCTGCGCCGAGACCCACGGATGCGGGTTGTCGGCATCCAGCCACATGCCGATCCAGCGGGTCATGTCGCGTACGCTGCAGCGGATGCCGCCGGCCGACATCGACGGATTGTCGGGAATCCGGGCCTGGTCCTCGCGCACCACCACGTTGCGATCGTCCTGGCGCATGTGCGGCTGGGCGATATTGCCGACCGCATCGCGATCGAACGCGCCGACCTGGCAGCGGTCCATGCCCAGCGGGCCGAACAGCTCCTGCCGCACCAGCTGGTCGTAGGGCTTGCCACCGGCGGCCGCCGCCACTTCGCCGGCGACCACGTACATCAGGTTGTCGTAGGCGTAGTGCGAGCGGAAGCTGTGGGTGGGCTTGAGGTGCGCCAGCCCGGCGATGATGTCGGCGCGGGTGAAGTCGTTCGGCTCCGGCCACAGCATCAGGTCGCCCGCGCCCAGCCCCAGGCCGCTGTTGTGGATCAGCAGGTCGCGCACCTGGATGTTGCGGGTGACCCATGGATCGAACATGCGGAACTGCGGCAGGTATTTCGTCACCGGGTCGTCCCACTTCAACCTGCCCTGGTCCACCAGCCGCGCCAGCACGCCGGTGGTCATGGCCTTGGTGTTGGAGGCGATCTTGAACAGCGAATCGGGCGTCACCGGCTTGCCGCCGCCGGCTTCCAGTTCGCCGGCAGTGCGCAGGTAGACGACCTTGCCATCCCGCACCACGCCCACCGCCAGGCCCGGCAGGTGGTAGCGCGCGAACGCCTGGTCGAAGACGCGATCGAGCGCGTCGTTGCCAACAGGCTGCGCCGAGATTGCGGCGACGGCCACCGTGGGCGCGACCGCCGCCAGCAGCAGCACAAGGCAGGCCGGACGCAGGCGTGGCATGGGCATGGCGTGGTGTTCCTCGTTTCCGACGCGGCCATCGTGCCGCCGCGCGCGGACAAAAAGAAGGGCGGCCCGACGCGCGGGCCGCCCGTCGCGGATGCTCAGAAGAAGTTCCAGGTCACCACCAGCTGCATGTACCGCGGCGACTGCCATACCGTGCCTTGGCCGAAGTACGGCATCGCATCGGTATCGCCGGGCGCGCCTTCGTAGCGCGAATGCACGTTGATGGTCGTCTGGCTGTTGAGCAGGTTGTAGACCGACAGGCGCGCCTTCAGGTCGATGCCTTCCACCGGCAGGGCCCAGGTCACGTTGGCGCTCAGGTCCTTGACCCACGGCAAGCGGCCAAACGCGCCGCGCGGGCTGTAGACCAGCTCGCGCGTGGTCCAGTCGCCGCAGCCCGATGCGCACAGCCAGCCCGAACCGCCGCCGCTGAATTCGCCGGGACCGCCGGCGACGCGATCGTCATTGGGCCAGACCACGCCGAAGGCGGTGATCGGGCCGCCGGAGACCGCCGAGAACGTCGCCCCGAAGCTCCACATGTCGTTGAGCTTGTAGCTGCCGCGCAGCTTGAACTGATGGCGATGGTCGTTGAACAACACGCCGTAGCGCTCGTTGACCGCTGGATGGTCGTAGTACTGCACCAGGTTGGTGTCGTTGTAGCCGGTGTCGGAGTTCACCGGGCCTTCGATGTTGCCTTCGGACTTGGACCAGAGGTAGCTGGCGTTGAAGGCCCACTTGTCGTCCCAGGCACGGTCGACCTGCAGCTCGACCGCCTTGTAGGTGCGCCTGGGCTTCTTGTAGCCCATGACCTCGCCGCTGCCCAGCGCCTCATAGCCGTCCTTGGAACTGTCGAAGCTCACCCAGTCGTTGGTGTCCGGGCACCACAGGGTGGTCTTCTCGCCGGGATTCATGATCGGCCAGTCGCCCGAATACCAGTCGCATCCCTCGACGTGGTTGATGCGCACGTCCTCGACCGCGCGGGTCATCTTGCGGTAGGTCGCGTTGACGCCGTACGACCAGGTCTGGTTGATCGCCTGCTGGAAGCCCAGGATGTACTCGTCCTGGAATACCTGCTTGATGTTCTTCGCCACCGAGGTGCGTACATCATCGGGCGCGGGAGCGTTGCCTTCGGTGTTGACCGGCCCGAGCTGGGCGCCAAGGTCCGGGGCCAGGTAGGAACCACCGGTGATCGGATCGGCCTGCTCGGTCCAGCCGTTGAGCACGTAGTAGGTGTGTTCGTCCGTGGTGCCGCCGCCGAAGTAATCGGTGAGCTTGTTGGTCAGCGGGGTGTAGTAGCGGCCCGCGTTGCCAAACAGCTTGGTGGTGCCATCGCCCTTCATGTCCCAGCTGAAGCCCACGCGCGGGGAAATCATGTCGCTGAAGTCGGCCTTGGCGAAGGTCGCGCCGGAAGCGAGCGTGTTCTCGAACTTGTCCCCGCGCACCCCGAGGTTCAGGAGCAGGTTGGGGGTGACGTTCCAGTTGTCCTCGATATAGATCGCCTGCGCCTTGGTCGAAACCGGCGCACCGGTGATGTAACGGCGCGCGTCGATGATGCGGGTGACGCCGTCAGGGATGACGACCCCGTTCAACGTGCTGCCCGGCGTGATCAGCTGCGCGGTATAGCTCACGCCGTCGCCCGGATATACCGTCGAACTGCTCGAATCCATGACCTCCTGATCCGCGCCGAAGCGCAGCAGGTGATCGCCCAGCGTCCACTCGAAGTCCAGGCGCGCGGCCTCGCGCTTATCTTGGCGGTTGCTGATGCTGCTGTTGATCGGGTGGCAGCCCTCGTTCTGCTTCGGGCCATACACGCTGGAATAGCCGCTGCTGAAGGTCACGATGCTGCAATAGGGGTCCCAGGGGCTGCTGGTGGTGGCGCTGCGCTTGTTGACGCCATACATCGCCTTGGCCACGAAGTTGTCGGTCAGATGGCCGGTATAGGTGAGCGACCAGCTGTCGCCACCCGATCCGGAAGTGGATTCCCCGGTCTTCGCACCCCGCTCGGCGGCGTCCCAGTCGTAATCGTAGGTGCTGGTGGTGGTGTCGGCCTTGTCGGAAAAGGCCAGCAGCGACAGCGAGTGGTCGTCGTTGATCCGCCAGTCGAGCTTGCCGCCCCAGAAGTCGTTGTCGCCCTTGCCGTAGTAAGCGTCGTACCGGTCGATGTCCCTGGGCTGGCTGTCGCGCAACTCGTACATGCCGAAGAAGAACAGCCGGTCCTTCACCAGCGCGCCCGATGCCCAGACGTTGGTCTTGTAGAACGGGCTGGCGTCGCGGCTGGTGAGGCTGCGCTCGTCGTCGGTGCCGTCGCTGTGGAAATGGTCATTCTTCGACGCCGCCCACGCCGATGGCTCCATGGTCACTTCCGCGCCGGCGTGGAATTCGTTGGTGCCCGAGCGCGTCACCGCGTTGATGACGCCGCCGGTGCTGCGGCCGAACTCGGCCGAATAGCCGCCGGTCTTGACCTGGAACTCCTCGAAGAAGCCGAACGGCACCGTCGAATATCCCTGGCGCCGGTACGGGTCGGTCACGTCCAGGCCATTGATGTAGACCACGTTCTCGGCCACCGAGGAACCGCCGAAGGTCAGGCCGCCGAAGGTGGCGCCGGAAGACACCACGCCCGGCGCCAGCAGCGCGACCGAGGCCAGGCTCTGGTCCACCGGCATGCGCGCGATTTCATCGCGGCGGATGTTGGTTGCCGACTCGGTCGAATGCACGTCCACCCGGTTGGTCACGTGCGAGCCGACCACCTGCAGCGCGTTCATCTCGACCACGCCGTTCCCGCCGGCGAGATTCACCGTGGTGGTGCCGCCCAGCGAGACGCTGACCGAGACCGGCTCCCCGGCCTTCTCCCCGTTGCGGCTGACCTGCAGCGTGTAGTCGCCGATCGGCAGCTGGCTCAGGCGATAGCTGCCGTCGGTGCCGGCCGTGACCGTGCGGGTCAGGCCCGTGGCCGGATTCACCAGGGTGATCTGGTCGCCGGCGGTCGCGCGGCCGCCCACCGCACCGGTCACCGCCTGCGCGAACAGCGGTGCCGAGGCCACCGACCCAAGGCACATCCCCATGACCATGCAAAGCGCGCGCCTGCGCAGGTTCCGATTGCTGCTCATTTCCAACTCCCCGTCGGTCTGTATGGATTCGATTGTGTTGGTGGTTCCGGTCTAGCCTTCGCGTCCCTGCCCAGTCGGCAGCAGTTGCCACTGGAAGTCGTAGTCAAGCTGGTCGAAATAGAGGTTGCCGCCGTCCCATTCGGCTTCGCCGCGCTGGTTGTCGACGTCGTCGGAGCGGAAGTGCGCCTTGTGTGGCTCGAACGCCGCGCTCCAGTCGTGGTTGAAGGCGATGCGCCAGTTGTCCAGGCCGCCCAGGTAGAACCATTCCATCGACGGGTCGCCGCCGTTGCCCTTGTCCGCCGCGAGCCGGCCGGTGGTCACGTCCATCGGCACCCAACCGTAGGGCGCCAGGTAGACCTGGCCCCAGTCGTGGATGTTGTTGTACTTGCCGTCGGAAAAGACCATGCCCGACTGCCAGCGCGCCGGGATGCCGTTCATGCGCAGCAGCGTGATCAGCAGCAGCGTCTGCTGGCCGCAGTCGGCGTGGCCGGCATGCAGGGCATAGTCGCTGATGTTGGAAATGGTGGAGTACTCGCGCGCGCCGGCCCAGGGGATCTGGTCGACCGCGGCGAACAGCTTGCGCACGATGCGGTACGGGTTGGTTTCGTCACCGACCACCCTGCGCGAGAACGCGCGCATCGCCTCGGTGAACACCACGTGCGGCGGCCGCTGCGCGATAAACGGCGCAAGCTCGGGCGTGATCTGCGCGGTCACCACCCTGTCCGGGTCGATGGCGTGGGACTGGCCGAAGACGGTCAGCTCGTAGGTGACCGAAAACACGGTCGGCGCCCCGGCCGCGGCCGGCTTTTCCAGGTACACGGTGCGCTGCGGCGCCGATTCTCCGGCGATCCGGTGCACGGCGGGCACGCTGGCGACGAAGCGGATGTCTTCCTGCTGGCCCGGCAGCGACTGTGGATAGGGGATCCAGGCGCGCACGGTCTTGCCGGCGGGGACCGCGTCGGCGTCGACGGTCAGGGTCTGGGTCATGCGCAGTCGCTGCGGAAGCACGCTGGCGCGGTGCTGGGCGAGCGCGGCGTCGCGGATCGCGCGCTGGTGGTCGTTGAGCGCTTCCATCGGGCCATCGCTGGGCTTGCGCGGGACGGCCCGACGCGCATCGGCCTGGGCGCTGAGCAGGAACAGGTTGCCCGGCGCACGCTTGAACCACCAGCGGGTGCCGTCGATGTCCAGGTGTTCGAGCTGGCCGGCACGATCCCAGCTGTCGAACTCCTCCTCGCGCAGGTCCGGAATGGCCTGGCGCACCCTGGCCAGCGCCGCCGTGCGGTCCAGGCTGAAGTCCATGCGGATCCGGCGCATGCGCTCGCGCTGGAATTCCAGGGCCTGCCGGTCCGCGGCGGCCAGCGACGGCTGGGCCAGCGCCGCGTCGATGGCGTGCCCGGCCTGCGCGAAGTGCCCCTGGTCCACGGCCGAGGCGATGTCCTGGGCCGATGACTGCGTATTCTCTGCCCTGGCCGGTCCCGCCAGCGACAGCCACAGCACCACGCCCTGGACCAGGATGGCCCAACATTGGAAGACGGACACGGAAGCACAGCGAAGGCGCGATGCCACGACGACATTCCCCGGAAATACAGCGGTCACGACGGTGTAGCACGCGCCGCCACGCCGGTCAATAATTTATTCTTGATTTCCACATAGTTTGGAATAACTATTCTTCCCATGACATCCCACCGGAGTTGCTCGCCATGACCGGCCACCCATCCGCATGGCGACGCATCGATCGCCTGCACCAGGCATTGCGTCTGTCCGCGCCGCTGTGGCTGCTGCTGGCCGCCGCGACCGCGACGGCCGGCGTGGCCGCGCCACAGGTCCCGATCGACCCGGTCACCGGCGTGGTGGGCGTCGATCCTCCCAAGCTCACGCCCGGCTACTGGGTCGGCCAGCAGCCGCATCCGGATCGCGTGCTGCTGGACCGCGCCGGCATCGCCGCGCAGAACGCACGCATGCGCGCCCAGGACCCGGCCATCCACGATCTGCGCGCCCTGCCCGCGCAGCTGCCGCGTGATGCCATCCAGAAAGAGATCGAAGCGCTCTCTACCCTTCCAAAGCGCACGCTGTACGACCTGCAGGACCAGGCACTGGATGCCAAGACCCTGGACGCGCTGGGCGACAGCCTGGCGCTGGACGCCATCGCCGACCAAACGCCGCTGCGCTACGGCCTGGTGACCCATCGCGCCGCCCTGCGCACCTTCCCGACCGCGCAGCGCGTCTTCAGCAGCACCGACGACCACGACATCGACCGTTTCCAGGAGTCGGCGCTGTTCCCCGGCGATGCGGTGGCGGTGCTGCACGAAAGCCGCGATGGCCAATGGCTGTTCGTGACCTCCGAGCGCTACAGCGCCTGGATCGAAAAGCGCTACGTCGGCATCGGCAGCGCGCGGCAGGTGTTCGGCTACGGCGCGAATGGTCCGTACCGCGTGGTGACCGGCGCCACCGCCACCACGGTGTTCACGCCCGAGCAGCCGCAGGTCTCTCAGCTGCAGCTGGACATGGGCCTGCGCGTGCCGGTGATCGCCGACTGGAATCCGAGCGAACCGGTCAACGGCCAGCTGCCCTACACGAGCTGGGTCGTGCAGCTGCCGATCCGCACCGCGCAGGGCGCGCTGGAACTGGTGCCGGCCCTGCTGCCGCGCATCGCCGATACAGCCGGCGACTACCTGCCGCTGACGTCGCGCAACTTCATCACCCAGGCGTTCAAGTTCCTGGGCGAGCGCTATGGCTGGGGCCATTCCTACGATGCACGCGACTGCAGCGGCTTCACCTCGGAGATCTATCGCGCCTTCGGCGTGCTGCTGCCACGCAATACCTCGCAGCAGTCGGTCAGCCCGGCGCTGGACCGCATCGCATTTGCCGAAGGCGATCCGGACACCAAGCGCACCGATGCGGTCAAACAGCTGGCGCTCGGCAACCTGGTCTACATCCCAGGTCACGTGATGGTGGTCCTGGGCCACACCGGCGGGCTGACCTACGTCATCCACGACACCGCCGGCGGCGGCTGGCCCGGCCCGGACGGCAAGCGCGTGGCCGGCCACCTCAACGGCGTGTCGGTCACCCCGCTGGAGCCGATGCTGGCCAGCGACACGGTGAGCTACATCGACCGCATCACCAACATCCAACGCATCGGCCCGAAGCGCACTCCCATGAAACAGGCAGAATGAAGATCACCGATATCCAGATGGGCATGCTGCGTGTGCCGCTGAAGACCCCGTTCAAGACCGCGCTGCGCACCGTGGATACGGTCGAGGACGTGGTGGTGCTGATCCGCACCGACACCGGCCACACCGGCTACGGCGAAGCGGCGGCCACCGCGGTGATCACCGGCGATACGCACGGCTCGATCATCGCGGCCATCGACACCTTCATCAAACCGCGCCTGATCGGCCAGAACGTCGCCAACCTCAACCATCTGACCGCACTGGTGCAGTCGTCGATGGAGCGCAACACCAGCGCCAAGGCCGCGGTGGAGATCGCGCTGTACGACCTGTGGGCGCAGCTGTACGACGCGCCGCTGTATCAGCTGCTCGGCGGCGGCGATCCGGTGATCACCACCGACATCACCATCAGCGTGGACTACATCGACAAGATGGTCTCCGACTCGCTCTCCGCACTGGACCGCGGCTTCGAATCGCTGAAGATCAAGGTCGGCAAGGACCTGGGCCTGGACATCGAGCGGGTCAAGGCGATCCACGCCGCGGTCGAAGGCCGCGCCCTGCTGCGCCTGGACGCCAACCAGGGCTGGACCGCCAAGCAGGCGGTATATGCGATGCAGAAGCTGGAGGACGCCGGCGTGGTCCTGGAACTGCTGGAGCAGCCGGTCAAGGCCGCCGACATCGAAGGGCTCAAGTACGTCACCGACCGGGTCAGCACCCCGGTGATGGCCGACGAAAGCGTGTTCGCCCCGCAGCAGGTCTTCGACCTGATCAAGCTGCGCGCGGCCGACATCATCAACATCAAGCTGATGAAGACCGGCGGCATTTCCAATGCGATCCGGATCGCCGACATCGCCGCGCTGTACGGTGTGGACTGCATGATCGGCTGCATGATCGAGTCCTCCATCAGCGTCGCGGCGGCGGTGCATGTGGCGGTGGCCAAGGCGAATGTGATCACCAAGATCGATCTGGATGGCCCGTCGCTGGGCCAGTTCAATCCGGTGGTGGGCGGGGTGCTGTTCAACGAATCGGAGATCAGCATTCCGGATGCGCCGGGGTTGGGGATCCAGGAGATTCGTGGGCTGGAGATGTTGTCGCTGTGACCATGCGCTGGGGCGACATCGGGATGCCTGACGCCACCGCGCAGCCCGCTGTTGCTGTTGCACGTGCTGTTGCTGTTGCATCTGCTCCTGCTTTTGCTCTTCCTGGGTCCCTTCCGCAGCGGTGCGTCGGACGGGTCAAACCCCGCAGGGGCGGCGCGCACGGACGCGCGCCGTTTTCCGACGGCACAGGATGTGCCTTCGGAAAATTCCCGTCCGGCGCACGGACCTGGAGCGCGCAGCGCGGAAGGCGCGTAGGCAGGGCGTGCTTTCTTTTGGTTATCCTTTCTTTGCACGAGCAAAGAAAAGTGACTCGCGCCCGACAGGGCGTGAAACGCTCTGGCTTCTGCCTTCGTGAGATACCGACTTCTTCCATGTGCGCAGGTGCCATTAGTTCAACAGCTGAAGCAAAGGCTTTCACTCCCCTTCGGGGAGCGAGTTACCTTTCTTTGCTCGTGCAAAGAAAGGTAACCCAAAGAAAACACGCCCCAGCCTCCGCGCCCTGCGCGCCTGCGGCGCTCCGGGTCCGCTCCGCCGATGGGAATTTTCGGAAGGGGCATCCTGCCCCTGCCGAAAACGCCGCGCATCCCTGCGCGTCGCCCCTGCGGGGTTTGACCCACCGGCTACGCCGCTACGGACGGGGACCCGGAACAGCCAAGAGCACAAGCAACAGCAACAGCAACAGCAAGTGCAGGCTCGCTTGCGGGCGACACTCCTGATGCCCCGCGGAGACCACGATCCCATGCCCCCCCTGGTCAAGATCCGCTCCGAGCGCGACAGCATGTCGGCGATCGAGCGCCGCATCGCCGACTACATCCTGGACAACGCGCATCTACTGCGCGACTACTCCTCCCAGCAGCTGGCCAGCGCCCTGGGCATCAGCCAGTCCAGCGTGGTCAAGTTCAGCCAGAAACTCGGCTTCAAGGGCTATCCGGACCTGAAATATTCGGTCGGCCAGGCCGTGGCGCGGGGCGGCGGGCCGCAGCCCCCGTCGCCCGATGCACCGCTGACCCGTGGCGATGCCTACGAGCAGCTGCAGGACAGCGTGCGTCGCAGCAAGGCCGCGGCCGAAGAGGAAACCCGCCTGCTCAACCCGCGCGCGCTGATCGAGCAGATCGTCGCGCAGATCGATCAGGCGCAGAAGGTGTTCGTGTGCGGGCTGGGCGACGATGGCCTGTTCGCGCGCGAATTCGCCATGCGCCTGTCGCTGCTGGGGGTGCTGACCGTGCACCACGCCGACTCGATCCTGATGATGACCAACGTCTCGGCGGCGCGGCCGGGCGACGTGCTGATCGTGTTCTCCGAGTTCGGCAAGCTGCCGCAGCTGTCGCAGATCTCGCGTCAGTTCCAGGATGCCGGAGGGACCACCGTGTCGATCACCCGCCATACCGCCAACCCGCTGCGCGCCCATGCCGATGCGGCGCTGGTGGTGTCGGCGCATGATCCCGCACCGCACATCGAGCAACTGCTTTATCGTTCGTCGCTGCAGTCGCTGCTGGATTTCGTGTTTGTATTGCTGTGCCAGACCAACCCCGACCGCGAACGGCAGCTGGCGGTAAACCTGGAACGGGTCCAGCACCTGCTCGATTCCTGACGCCTTCCCCGGAGTGACCATGTTCCTGCCCGTACGCACAGCCCCACTCCACCGCACGCGCTGGCTGCTGCTGGCGGCAGTCCTGGCCGCCACGCCGGTCCTGGCGAAGAAAGCGGCACCCGGGATCGCCCAGATGCAGCAAGCCCAGCAGCTGGTGGTGGTCACCACCTCCGGCTGGGACGACAACCAGGGCCATCTGCAGACCTATGTGCGCGATGGCCAGGGCTGGAAGCCGGCGGCGCAGGCCTTTGCCGTCGCCATCGGCAAAAGCGGCAGCGCCTGGGGCGAAGGCCTGTTCCCGCCTCAGAAAGCCGGCCCGCAGAAGCAGGAAGGCGACGGCCGCAGCCCGGCCGGCATCTACGGCATCGGCGAGGCATTCGGCTACGCACCCACCGCCAGGACCAAACTGGACTATCACCAGATGCAGGCCAGCAGCTGGTGCATCGATGTGCCCGGCTCGCCGTTCTACAACCAGATCGTGGATGAGAAGGACGTCGGCGCGCTCGGCGTGGAAGGCGCCAGCGAACACATGCGCCTGGACCTGCACAACAACGGTGATGTGCGCTACAAGCAGGGCTTCGTGATCGCGCACAACGCCAAGGCCACGCCCGGCCGTGGCAGCTGCATCTTCGCCCATCTGTGGCGCACGCCGGGCGAGCCCACCGCCGGCTGCACGGCGATGGAACCAGCCAACATGGAAGCGCTGCAGGCCTGGCTGGATCCGAAAAAGCAGCCCCTGTTCGTGCTGCTGCCCAAGGCCGAATACATCCGCCTGCAGCACGCCTGGTCGCTGCCGCTGCTCACCGCCGGGCTGGCGCGTTGAGCGCCGCACCGCAAAACGGGCAGCTGGTCCGCGCGGTCAGCCGCTGGCAGATCGTCGGGCTGTCGATCAACGACGTGATCGGCAGCGGGATCTACCTGCTGCCGGCCGCCACCGTAGCGTTGATGGGGCCGCTGAGCCTGTGGGCAGTGCTGCTGGCCGGCGTGGCGGTGGCGCTGCTGGTGCTGTGCTACGCGCAGGCGGCCAGCTATTTCGACCAGCCCGGCGGCAGTTATCTGTACGCGCGCGAAGCCTTCGGCCGCTATGCCGGCTTTCAGGTCGGCTGGATGATCTGGCTGACCCGGATCAGCTCGGCCGCGGCGCTGGGCAATGGCCTGGCCGACGCGGTGTCGCGTTTCTGGCCCTACGCCGGCACCGGCGCCGGCCACCTGCTGGTGGTGATCGGCTCGCTGACGCTGCTGACGGTGATCAACGTGATCGGCGTGCGCTCGGCCGCGCGCACCGGCGTGGCGCTGGTGATCGGCAAACTGGTGCCGCTGCTGCTGTTCGTGGTGATCGGCCTGTTCTTCATGGATTGGCACATGGCCTTCGCCGGCAAGGCCCCGGACCTGGGCAACCTGCCCAACCTGGGCCAGGCCGCCCTGCTGCTGCTGTTCGCCTACGCCGGCTTCGAGAACATCCCGGCCGCGGCCGGCGAGTTCCGCAATCCGCGCCGCGACGTGCCCTTCGCGCTGATCACCATGATCGCCCTGGTGACGCTGATCTACGCCGCGGTCCAGGTGGTGGCGATGGGCACCCTGCCCGGCCTGGCGCAGTCGGCCACGCCGCTGGCAGACGCTGCCGGCCGCTTCGGTGGCGAAGGCCTGGCGCTGGTCCTCACCATCGGCAGCGTGGTGTCGATCCTGGGCACCACCAGCAACACGGTGATGCTTGGGCCGCGCTTCCTGTTCGCACTGGCGCAGGACGGCTTCGGGCCAAAGTTCCTGGCCGGCGTGCACCCCCGTTTCCGCACGCCGGCCGCGGCGATCATCACCCAGGGCGTGCTGTCGGTGGCGCTGGCCCTGTCCGGATCGTTCGAGAACCTGGCGTTGCTGTCGATGGTCACCCGGCTGCTGGCCTACATCGGCACGGCCGCGGCGGTGATCGTGCTGGCACGTCGCCATCGCGACAACCCCAACGCGCTGCGCCTGCCGGGCGGATCGCTGATCCCGGTCCTGGCGTTGCTGCTGACGCTCGGCCTGCTGTGCAGCGCCAGCGCGGCCAACCTGCTCGCGGTCGCCGCCGCGGTGGTGGTGGGCACGGTGATCTACCTGTTCCCGCGCAAAGCAGAAACCTAGACGCGTGGGAGCCGCTTCAGCGGCGATGGGCTTTCCCGATGAAGCCTCATCGCTGCTGAAGCAGCCCCACAGCCGCAAGCCTCACCCGCAGCCTTCCACGTAGTCGATCTGCGGCGGCAGGCCCACGCGCCAGCTGGTGACCTTGCCATCCGCATCGGTTTCGAACACCAGCTTGGCGCCACCGGCGGCTTCGACGCTCAGATACTTGCCGCCCTCCACGTACTTGTGCGGAATGGCCTGCAGCCTGGCCCCGTACAGCGCGCGCAACTCGGCTTCGGTCATGCCGACCTTGCCGCCGTCCGGCGCGACTTCCTTGGAGGTCGTGACGTCGTAGCGCACGAAATGATCGCCTTCGATCATGAACGCCACATCGGCCTTGTCGGTGGCCCACTTGGGCGTCAACTGATAGCAGGCACCTGCTTCGGAGGGCGTGCTGCTGTTGAGCTCGCCGCCCCAGGCCTGCCTGGCCTGGTCCGCAGTGCTGCCCAGCTTCATATCGCCATAGCCTGCAAATGTCGCAAGCTGGGTGGATGCCGGTGGGTTGGCCGCTTTGCCCGGTTCCGGCGGCGACGCCGGCTGCGAGGCCGCAGGCGTCCCGGCGGTCGGCGCGCTGTCGGCAGGCGCCTGTGGCGCGTCGGCGGTGCAGGCCGCGAGGGTCAGCAGCAGAGCGGCGGCGGACAACGGCAGCAGGGGCTTCATTGGTGGCGCTCCGATACGTCGTGAACCGCCAGCCTAGCCGGCATCGGTGAATCCAGCGAAAACCTGGCGCCACGCACCGCTTGCGTACAAAGCCGCCTCCATGTCATGGCCGTTTCACAGTCGCGCGGGACGCTGGTCGCTGCCTCTTCGATCCATGCCCATGCAACCGCGCAAGACCGCCCTGGCCCACACCGCCCTGCAGACCCACCGTGCGGGCCTGGACATGCGCCAGCGCCGGATCCTGATCATGGCCGACGGCCGGCGCTCGCTGGACGAACTGAGCAGATTGCTGGGACCGGACACCGCCCAGCGAGTGGCCACGTTGATCCGCGACGGCTATCTGACCCTCGATACCGAGCAGACCCTGCATGAGGTGCTGGTGGCCCCACAGGCCGCGCCGATAGCGGAACTCTCCGCGCAGGCCCGCAACGTGCCGACGCCCGCTGCGCATCGCCGCTCCTTCGTGGCCGCGCGGCTTTACCTGCTGGGCATGCTGGAACTGCAGCGCGACCCGGCCGCCCAGCAGCTGCACCAGCAATTGCATTTCACCACCGAAGAACATGCTGCGGTCGAGGTCATGCTTGAAGCGCTGGCCGTGCTGCCACAGCTCACCTCGCCCGGCTACGCACAGCGTGTGCAGATCCGCCTGGGCGAAGTCCTGCCGGAAGAGCATCTGCCCGCACTGGCCCGCATCGGCCAGCCACTCGAAGCCTGAAGCTCGGTCGTAGGAGCGATCCGACAGCGTGGGAGCCGCTTCAGCGGCGAAGGGCTTTCCCGACAAGGCCACATCGCCGCTGAAGCGGCTCCCACCTGTAGAGCGGAGCTTGCTCCGCTGGGGCCTTTCCTACGAACCGAACCAAGAGCAGCGGAGCAAGCTCCGCTCTACACGGAGGCCGCGACGACGAGATTTGAGGAGACAGTTGTTACCACCTAGCACAGTGCATCTACACCGGCGGCTGGAAGTTGCGCTTCAACCCCGCCCAGCACTGCTGGTAATCGCGCTGCCGGTGCGCTGCCTCGATGGCCTGGCGCGTCGGCCGCAGCACCGCGCGGGTTTCGAACATGAAGGCCATCGTGTCGGTGATGACGTCCGGCCTGGACAGGTCGGCGTTCGATGCCTTCTCGAACGTGGCCGCATCCGGCCCATGCCCGCTCATGCCGTTGTGCAACGACGCGCCACCAGGCGCGAAGCCTTCGGCTTTGGCGTCGTAGGCGCCGTGGACCAGTCCCATGAACTCGCTTGCGACATTTCGATGGAACCACGGCGGCCGGAACGTGTCCTGCGCCACCAGCCAGCGCGGCGGGAAGATCACGAAGTCCAGGTTCGCCGTGCCCGGCGTGTCGCTGGGCGAGGTCAGCACGGTGAAGATCGACGGATCGGGATGGTCGAAGCTGATCGAACCAATGACGTTGAAGCGGCGCAGGTCGTAGCGGTATGGCGCGTAATTCCCATGCCAGGCCACCACATCGCACGGCGCATGGCCGATGTCCGCGCGCCACAGGTGGCCCTGGAACTTGGCGATCAGTTCAAAGTCGCCTTCTGTGTCCTCGTAGGCGGCGTGCGGCGTTTCAAAATCGCGCGGATTGGCCAGCCCGTTGGCACCGATCGGCCCAAGCTCCGGCAGGTGCAGCAGCGCGCCGAAGTTTTCGCAGATGTAGCCGCGGGCCCGGCCATCGGGCAGCGTCACTGCGAAGCGGATGCCACGCGGGACCACGGCAACCTGCTGCGGCTCGACCTCGATCACGCCCAGTTCGGTGGCGATGCGCAGGCGGCCCTGCTGCGGGACGATCAATAGTTCGGCATCGGCGTCGTAGAACCAGCGCCCGGCCATGTCGCGGTTGGCGGCGTACAGATGGATACCGACGCCGTGCTGGGCTTCGGCCGAGCCGTTGCCGGCCATCGTGAGCAGGCCTTCGATGAAGTCCGTTGGCGCCTTCGGCAACGGCAGCGGCGACCAACGCAGCTGGTCCGGGCTCACCGGACCGTCGCCAAAAGCGTTGTGGAAATGCGGCGCGCCCGCGAACGGCGCGAAGGTGCCATGCATCGCCGCCGGACGAATGCGATACAGCCAGCTGCGCCGGTTCTCCCCGCGCGGCGCGGTGAACGCCGTGCCCGACAGCTGTTCGGCATACAGCCCAAAGGCCACCTTCTGCGGCGAGTTGCGTCCGACCGGCAGCGCCCCGGCAATCGCCTCGCTGGCGAAGTGGTTGCCGAAACCGGTCATGTATTGCCCTGGATCGCGTGATTGCTCTGCCATGTCTGTACTCGCGGCGCTTAAAGCCCCTCTCCCATCGGGAGAGGGGTTGGGGTGAGGGTACGGTCGCCAGTTGCGTTACAGATCGCCATGACGACTGCTTCAGTCTGAAGCAGCACGTCGTTGTCCCAAAAGCGCATCAACGTCCAACCCCGCGATTCCAGAAACCTTGTACGTGCTTCATCCGCCTGTTGCGAATGCTGGCTTCCATCAAGCTCAATGATCAGCTTGTGCTCGATACAGCAGAAATCCGCGATATACGGCGGGATCGGATGCTGGCGGCGGAACTTCAATCCTTCCAGCTGCCCGCCGCGCAGATGCCTCCAGAGCAACCGCTCGGCGTCGGTCATCTCGCGACGCAATACGTGCGCATGCACCAGCGTGCGCGTAGGCAACGGCGGCTTGATGCGTCCCGGCATCGGCAGACGTCCTGTCTGTGGGCTTGTGTGGAGCATAGCTTGGTTTGCGATCTGGACTTCGCCGGACCCTCACCCCAACCCCTCTCCCGGAGGGAGAGGGGCTCAAAACAAGGGCTCAAGCGCTACAGCACGCCGCGCTTCATCTGGTCGCGCTCGATGCTTTCGAACAGCGCCTTGAAATTGCCTTCGCCGAAACCTTCGTTGCCCTTGCGCTGGATGATCTCGAAGAAGATCGGGCCGATCGCGTTCTGGGTGAAGATCTGCAGCAGCTTGCGCTGGCCGGTTTCCACGTCCGCGTCGATCAGGATCTTGTTGCGGGTCAGGCGCGGCACGTCCTCGCCATGGTCCGGGATGCGCTGGTCGATCACCTCGAAGTAGGTCTCCGGGGTATCCAGGAATTCCACCCCGGCCGCGCGCATCTGCTCCACCGTGGTGTAGATGTCGTCGGTGAAGCAGGCGATGTGCTGGATACCCTCGCCCTTGTAGGCGTCCAGGTACTCGTTGATCTGCGACTTGGGGTCGTGGGATTCGTTGAGCGGGATGCGCACCATGCCGTCCGGCGCGGTCATCGCCTTGGACAGCAGCCCGGTCTTGGCGCCCTTGATGTCGAAGTAGCGGATCTCGCGGAAGTTGAACAACCGCTCGTAGTAGTCGGCCCACTGGGCCATGTTGCCCGGGTAGAGGTTGTGGGTGAGGTGGTCGATGAAGGTCAGGCCGAAGCCTTTCGGCATGCGCTCCACGCCGTCCAGGAATTCATAGTCCGGATCGTGGATGGTGCCGGTGCTGTCGTAGCGGTCGACGATGTACAGCATGCAGCCGCCGATGCCCTTGATCACCGGTGCGGCCACCGCCTTGGTCAACTCGCGCTCGCCGATCTGCTCGGCGCCGTTCTTCAGCGCCTGCACGCGCGCCCATTCGGCCAGCTTGTTGACCCGGATGGCGAAACCGCAGGCGCTGGGCCCGTGCTCGGCCGCGAAGTCGGCGGCGAACGAATCCGGATCCTCGTTGATCAGGAACGTGCAGTCGTTCTGCCGGTAGGTGCTGATCGCCCGGGTCTTGTGCCGGGCCACCTGGACGAAGCCAAGCTTGCGGAAGTAGTCGTGCAGCTGGCCACCTTGGCCGGCCGGTGCGGCAAACTCGACGAATTCGAAGCCATCAATGCCCATCGGGTTGTCGAACGTGGCATCTTTCACGTCCGTTCCGGGGGCCTGCATGGAGGGCTGGGCGCTCATGGAAACCTCTCCCATCTTGCATAAGGAACAGGCGGCAGCATAGTTTCAACTGAAACCAGCACACAAGCCGCAGCGCACCATGAAGCAACCCGACCCCTTGCCGCCCGCCCAGCCGCTGACCCTGCAGCTGGAAACCTTCGTCCCCTACCAGCTGAGCGTGCTGTCCAACCGGGTCAGCCAGGCGATCTCGGCCGAGTATTACCGACGCTTCGGCCTGGTGATGACCGAGTGGCGCACCATGGCCGTACTGGGCCGCTTCCCGGGCCTGTCCGCGGGCGAAGTCGCCGAACAGACCGCGATGGACAAGGTCGCCGTCAGCCGCGCGGTGGCGCGCCTGCTGGAGCGCGAACTGGTCAGCCGCGACATCCACGGCGACGACCGCCGGCGCTCGGTGCTGGCGCTGTCGGCCAAGGGCCAGACCCTGCACGACACCGTCGCCCCGCTGGTCCTGGAATGCGAACGGCGCCTGCTGTCGGTGCTGGATCCGGACGAACTGGCCCAGCTGCACGGCCTGATGGAACGCCTGGGCGGCGAAGGCATGCAGCGCCTGATCTCGGGCCTGCAGGACGCGCCGGTCAGCCCGGTGTCCTCGGCACAGGTCGATCCGTCCGACGCCTGAGCCCGCGAATCGAGCCACTCAAAAGAAACGCCGCGGGTGACCGCGGCGTTTTTGTTGTGACGTTGCCCGGCGCGGTCTACTTCACGCCGTGCATCAGCCTGTTGACCAGCGGCGCGATCAGGAACAGCACCACGCCGAAACCGGCCAGGATCCAGAAGCCCATCGTGTAGGCGTGCTCGGCCGAGGCCACGGTCATGCCGCCTTCGCCACTGACCAGCCCGGCGAAGATGCCCGACAGGTTGTTGCCGATGCCGGTGGACAGGAACCAGCCGCCCATGCCGAAGCCAACCAGGCGCACCGGGGCCAGCTTGGTCACCATCGACAGGCCGATCGGGGACAGGCACAGCTCGCCCACCGACTGCAGGACGTAGACCATGAACAGCGTCCAGAACGGAATCTTGCCGGCGTCGCTGACCAGCGTGGACAGGGTGAACATCAGCAGCAGGAAGGCGAAGCCGTTGAACAGCAGCCCCAGGCCGAACTTGCGCGGGATCGACGGATTGATCCGGCCCATCTTGACCCAGGTCCAGGCCAGCACCGGCGCCAGCACGATGATGGCGATGGAGTTGACCGACTGGAACCAGGCGGTCGGGAAGGTCCAGTCGCCGAACTGGCGGTCGACGATCTGGTCGGCCAGGAAGGTGAAGCTGCTGCCAGCCTGTTCGAAAAAGCACCAGAACAGCACGTTGAACAGGAAGATGATCAGCATCGCGATCACCCGATCGCGCTGGACCTTGCCCTCGCGGATGCCTTCCACCAGCAGCAGCACCGACAGGGCGATGAACATCACGCCCAGGATCCAGGCCAGCGCCTCGGCGCCGATGGCCAGCAGGAAGTAGGCCACCGGAATGGCCACGATCGCACCCAGCGCCACCAGCACCACCCGCATCGGCTTTTCCGCGCCGGCCGGCGGCGAACCCACACCATGCAGCACCCTGCGGCCGATCCAGAACCACACCAGGCTGACCAGCATGCCCAGGCCCGAGGCGATGAACACCACCTTGTAGGACGGCAGCTGCGGCGTACCGAACACCTGATCGGCCAGCCAGCCGGTCAGCACCGGCGCGACCATCGCACCCAGGTTGATGCCCATGTAGAAGATGGTGAAGCCCGAATCGCGGCGCTCGTCGCGCTGGGTGTAGACCTTGCCCACCAGCGTGGAAATGATCGGCTTGAACAGGCCGTTGCCGATGATCACCGTGGCCAGGCCGATTTCGAAGACCGTCTGGTTGGGTACGGCGACCATGAACAGTCCTGCCGCCATGATCGCCGCTCCGACCAGCACCGAGCGCTGGTAGCCCAGCAGCCGGTCGGCCACGTAACCGCCGAAGATCGCCGCGGCGTAGACCAGCGCCAGATAGGCGCCATAGGTGCGGCTGGCATCGGCCTGGCCTGACGCCTCACCGCCATAGAACTGGGCCACGATGTACAGCACCAGCGCCCAGCGGATGCCGTAGAACGCGAAGCGCTCCCAGAACTCGGTCATGAACAGCATCCACAGCGGACGCGGATGCCCCATCAGGTTGCCGAAGACCGGCGGATCGCCCCGCATCGGCGGCACGGGTTCGAGCGTGGGCGAATTGGCTTCCACGGTCATGCGTCATATCCCCTTGAATGAATTGCAAAAGAGAAGCAAAGCGTCCCAGCGCGGGGACGCGGCAGAATCACCGCTGCGGGGCCCTGGCGTCAAATGAAACCAATGGCGAACCGGCACCGCTCCCTGTAGAGCGGAGCTTGCTCCGCTAGGGCCGCCCCCAAGACCTGTCCTAAGAGCAGCCGAGCAAGCTCGGCTACGGGGCCGGCGCTCGCCCATCTCCTGGCCGGTCAGCCCGGTGGCGCCAGCCCGACCACCGTGCGCACCTGGAACAGCTCCGGAAAGAACTCCAGCTCCAGCGCCTGCTTCAGAAAGCCCACACCCGACGAACCCCCGGTGCCGCGCTTGAAGCCGATCACCCGCATCACCGTGCGCATGTGGCGGAAGCGCCACAGCTGGAACTGGGTTTCCAGGTCGACGAAATCCTCGCACAGCGAGTATTCGCGCCAGTAACGGTCGGTGTCCTGGTAGATGCGCTCGAACACCGGCAGCAGCGCCTCGTCGCGCACGTGCGCCAGGCTGAAGTCACGCTCCAGGTGCTGGGCCGGCACGGCGTGGCCGAAGCGCGCCAGGTAGCGCAGGAATTCCTCGTACAGGCTTGGCGCCTGCAGCGCGCCACGCAGCATGTCCTGGCCGGCCGGGTCGTGCGAGAACACCTTGAGCATCGCCGCGTTCTTGTTGCCCAGCATGAATTCCAGCTGCCGGTACTGCAGCGACTGGAAGCCTGAAGACGGTCCCAGCACGTCGCGAAAGCCCATGTATTCCGACGGCGTCAGCGTCTCCAGTACCGACCACTGCTCGGTCAGCTGGCGCAGTACCTGCTTGGCCCGGGCCAGCACCTTGCGCACCTGCCAGACCTGGTCGCGCTGCAGGAAATCCCGCGCCGCGCTCAACTCGTGGATCATCAGCTTCATCCACAGCTCGGACACCTGGTGCTGGACGATGAACAGCATCTCGTCGTGGTGCGCAGGGTCCGACAGCGGCTGCTGCGCCGACAGCAGCCGGTCCAGGTGCAGGTAGCCACCGTAGGTGGTGCGACCGGCCAGGTCGGTGTGGATGCCGTCTTCCAGCGGCCGCTGGTTGTCCTGGATCTGCATGAAAAGCGCCAAGCCATCAGGGGAGCGGCATGGTAGCCGGTCGTGTCGCGGCCCATCGCCTCCGGCCTTGGACGGGACCTCTGCGGTGTCATGCAACTTACTCAGGATTCGTTCATAGTCGGGCCGCGCGCTGCAGGGGAGCGGCGCATTCCCCCGAGGCTATGGAGAAGCAATCGATGACGACGCGGTTGTCGCGCCTGGTGGCGCTTGCAGTACTGGGACTGGGAAGCGCGGCAAGCGCGCAGGCCCAGGTGGTCATCAGCCAGGTCTACGGCGGCGGCGGCAACAGCGGCGCCACCTGGAAGAGCGACTTCGTCGAACTTCGCAATACCGGCACCAGTCCGGTGGACCTGTCCGGCTACAGCGTGCAGTACGCCAGCGCCGCCGGCAGCAGTTGGCAGGTGACCAGGCTCGCCGGCAGCATCGGTCCGGGCGGCTACTTCCTGGTCAAGGAAGCCGACGGCAGCGGTGGCACCGCCGACCTGCCGACGCCTGACGTGGCGGGCACCATCGCTCTGTCCGGCACCGCCGGCAAGGTGGCCCTGTCGGCCAGCCAGACCGCGCTGTCGGGCGCCTGCCCGACCGGCGCAGCCGATCTGGTGGGCTTCGGCTCCACCGCCAGCTGTTTCGAGGGCAGCGCACCCACGGCCGCGCCCAGCAATACCTTGGCCGTGCTGCGTGCCGGCGATGGTTGCACCGACACCAACGACAACGCCGCCGACTTCAGCACCGGCGCGCCGACCCCACGCAACAGCGCCACGCCGGCCTCGGTCTGCGGCGCCACCGGCACGCCGCTGCTGTCCATCGCCGATGCCTCCGGCGACGAAGGTGCCGGCCCGCTGACCTTCACCATCACCCTGACCCAGCCGGCCCCGGCTGGCGGCATCAGCGTCGACTGGAGTACCGCCGACGGCACTGCCACTGCTGGTAGCGACTATGTCGCCGCCAGCGGCACCGCCACGCTTGCAGAAGGCCAGACCAGCGCGGTGATCACCATCGTCCTGATCGACGACGACCTCACCGAGTCGGACGAGACCTTCACCGTCGCCCTGACCAACCTGGTCGGCGAGGCGCTGCTCGGTTCGGCCAAGGCCACCGGCACGATCGTCAACGACGACATCTCGCTGACCGCGATCCACGACATCCAGGGCAGCGGCATCAGCTCGCCGATGGCCGGCTCGCTGGTCTACACCACCGGCGTGGTCACCGCGGTCAAGAACGCCGGCTTCTGGCTGCAGACGCCGGACGCGGAAGTGGACAGCAACCCGGCGACCTCCGAAGGCATCTACGTCTACACCGGCTCGGCCCCGCCGGCGGCGGCGGCCGTCGGCAACCGCGTGCGCGTCTCGGGCACGGTGCAGGAATACGTCCCCAGCGCCGATCCTTACCAGCGTCCGCTGACCGAGCTCAGCGGCGGCATCACCGTCGCCTTGTTGGCAAGCGGACAACCGCTTCCGGCCGCCATTCCACTGGATGCGTCGATGCTGACCGCCGACGGCGGCCTGGATCAGTTGGAGCGCTTCGAAGGCATGCGCGTCACCGTGCCGAGCCTGCGCGCGGTCGCCCCGACCGGCGGCTTCACCAATGAAGCCAACGCCACCGGCACCAGCGACGGACTGTTCTACGCGGTGATCGGCGACACCGCCCGTCCGTTCCGCGAAGCCGGGATCGAAGCGCCGACTCCGGTCAGCGGCGAGGTCCCGCAATGGGACGGCAACCCGGAACTGCTGACCATCGACAGCGACTCGATCGGCGGGTCCGGCACCGCGCTGGACGTGTCCACCGGCGCAGTCATCACCGGCATGACCGGTCCGCTGGACTACAGCTACCGCCACTACGTGCTGGTGCGTGATCCGACCGTCGCCATCGGTACCACCGCCGGTACCACGCCGACCCCGGCCCGTGCCGCGACCAGCGACGAATTCACCGTTGCCGGCTACAACATGGAGCGCTTCTTCGACACCACCGCCGATGGCAACGGCGCACCGATGCTGACCGCCGCCGCGTTCGCCATGCGCCTGTCGAAGGCCTCGGTGGCGATCCGCGATTACCTCAACCTGCCCGACATCCTGGCCGTGGTGGAGATGGAGAACCTGTCCACGCTGCAGCAGGTCGCCGACAAGGTGAACGCCGATGCGGTGGCCGCCGGTGCGACCGACCCGCGGTATGTGCCGTACCTGCAGGAAGGCAACGACGTCGGCGGCATCGACGTGGGTTTCCTGGTCAAGACCGCCTCGGTCGGCGCCAGCGTGGCCCGCGTGGAGGTCTCCGGCGTCACCCAGTACGGCAAGGACACGGTGTGGACCGAGCCTGCCGGCGGCACCAGCCTGCTCAACGACCGCCCGCCGCTGGCGCTGGACGCGGTGGTGCATTGGGCCGATGGCCGCAGCTTCCCGATCACCGTGATCGCGGTGCACCAGCGTTCGCTCAATGGCGCCGAGACGCTCGACGCCGCAGGCGAACGCGTGCGCGCCAAGCGCCAGGCGCAGGTGGTGTTCCTGGCCAACCTGATCCAGGGCATGCAGGAGGAGAACCCGCAACGCCGCATCACCGTGCTGGGCGACTTCAACGCCTTCCAGTTCAACGATGGCTACGTCGATGCGATGAACACCGTCATCGGCACGCCCACGCCGGACGCACAGACCGTGGTCACCGGCGACGGGGCTGACCTGGTCGATCCGGACCTGACCAACCTGGGCGAATTGCTGCCCGCCGGCCAGAACTATTCCTACACCTATGGCGGCAGCGCCCAGACCCTGGACCACGTGCTGGGTAACGACGCCCTGGTCCTGGCCACGACCGGGTTCGGCATGGACCACGCCCGCATCAATGCGGACTTCCCGGAAGTGGCGCGCAACGATGCCACCTCGCCGGCGCGTCTGTCCGACCACGATCCGGTCGTGGCCTACTTCGAACTGGCCCCCAAGGCCGACCTGGCGGTGACCGCCAGCGCCGGCGCGACCCAGGTCACCGCCGGCCAGCCGCTGGCCTACACCGCCACGCTGCGCAATGACGGACCGGACGCCGCCCATGCGCCGGGCATCGGCTTCTCCATCGTCGGCGCGCTGCCGGACATGGCAGTGACCGCGCCACCCGGCTGGAACTGCGACACCGCCCAGGTCGCCAACGGCATGACCTCGGTGGCGTGCAACAGTCCCACCCTGGACAACGCCGGCAGCGCCAGCTTTGCGATCCGCGCCACCTCGGCCGCCACGCAGTCCGGCAGTAGCGCCATCCTGGCCGTGGCGGCGACCTCGCAGACCTTCGACCCGGATGCCTCCAACAACCAGGCTGTGGCCAGTATCGAGGTCACCGCACCGTCGACGGCCGACATCGCCGTGTCCATCGACGGTCCCGCGTCCATCAAGGCCTATCAGTTGCTGACCCGTTACGTGGTCACCGTCAGCAATGCCGGGCAGCCGGCCAGCAAGCCAACCGTGGTGATCGGCGGCAATACGATGAACGTGCTGTCGCTGATCGATCCTCCGCCGGGCTGGAGCTGCATCCGCCAAGGCAGCCTGCGCGACATGCAGTTCCGCTGCGCGGGCAGCAGGATGCTGGGCAACGGCGGCGTGGTCAGTTTTCCGGTGTGGATCACCACCGGCACCGCCAAGCGTGGTGCGACGCTGACCGTCGAGGCGATGGTGTCCACCAGTACGGCCGAGTCCGACACCGGCAACAACAGCACACGGTTTTCCACCGCGGTGAAGTGAACCGCTGGCAAAAAATCGCCGAGCACATTGACGTCGCGCAGCGACGGCCCGAAGGGTTGCCGCCAGGGAGGGTGGCAAAAAAATCAGTCAAACAGCGCGCAGCCCTTGCTGGGGCGCGCTTTCCCATGTGAACGCGACCCGACGGAAACGGTTGCTGCTGCGCTGCAGGAAGGCAAACCGGGGTTCGGTCATTACCATTGCGCGGCTATGATGAAGTCCACATTCCGCAAGACCGACGATGCCATGACCCTGGCAGCCAGTTTCCAGATCGAATACCTGCAGTACCTCAACCCGGACGGCACTTCCAACGGGCGCCAATTGCCCGCACTGGCCAAGGACACGGCCCGGCTGGTCGAGCTGTTCAAGCAGATGCTGTTTGTCCGCGTGTTCGACACCAAGGCCATCGCCCTGCAGCGCACCGGCAAGCTCGGCACCTACGCCAGCTGCCTGGGGCATGAGGCCACGCACGTGGGCATCGGCGCGGCGATGCGGCCCGAGGACGTGTTCGCGCCCAGCTATCGCGAATACGGCGCGCAGTTCATGCGCGGGGTGAAGCCGCGCGAGGTGCTGCTGTACTGGGGCGGCGACGAGCGCGGCAACGATTTCGAAATTCCGCGCAACGATTTTGCCTGGTCGGTACCGATTTCCACCCAGTGCCTGCATGCATCGGGTGCGGCGCTGGCGTTCAAGCTGCGCGGCGAAGACCGTGTGGCCGTCAGTACCTGCGGCGATGGCGGTTCGTCCAAGACCGATTTCTATGCGGCGCTCAATTCGGCCGGCGCCTACCAGCTGCCGCTGATCCTGGGCGTGGTCAACAACGGCTGGGCGATCTCGGTGCCGCGCTCGGCCCAGACCGGCGCGCAGACCCTGGCGCAGAAGGGCCTGGCGGGCGGCCTGTTCTGCCTGCAGGTGGACGGCAACGATCTGATCGCCGTGCTCGACGCGATGGACCAGGCGATGCAGCGCGCGCGCAGCGGCAACGGCGGCACGGTGCTGGAGTTCGTTACCTATCGCCTGTCCGACCACACCACCGCCGACGACGCGCGCCGCTACCGCGATGAGGCCGAAGTCAAAGCCGCATGGGACCGCGATCCGATCCCGCGCATGCGCGCCTGGCTGACCGCGCAGGGCCTGTGGGACGAGACGCAGGAAGCGGCCTGGAAAGAGGAATGCGGCCACCGCGTCGACGAGGAGGTCAACGCCTACCTGGCCACGCCGGTGCAGCCGGTGGAGGCGATGTTCGATTACCTCTACGCCGATCCGCCGCCGGAACTGCTCAAGCAGCGCGCCGAGGCCATCGCGCGCGATCAGGAGCAGCGCCATGGATGACCACAAGCCCACCGCCGGCCATGACGCCGTCTCCGAGTCCGCGCCGATGACCGCTTCCGAAGCCCCGACCACCACGCCGATCACCCTGATCGAAGCCATCACCCAGGCCCTGGCCTGGGAGATCTCGCACGATCCGTCGGTGGTCGTGCTGGGCGAAGACGTGGGCGTCAACGGCGGCGTGTTCCGCGCCACCGCCGGGCTGCAGAAGCGCTTCGGCTCCGAGCGCGTGCTGGATACGCCGCTGGACGAAACCACCATCGCCGGCCTGACCGTCGGCATGGCCGCGCAGGGCATGAAGCCGGTGGCCGAAGCGCAGTTCGATGGTTTCGTCTATCCGATGATCGATCACCTGATCTGCCACGCCGCCCGCCTGCGCTACCGCACCCGCGGCCGCCTGCACTGCCCGATGGTGCTGCGCGTGCCGTGGGGCGGCGGCATCCGCGCGCCGGAGCACCACTCCGAAGCCAACGAATCGATGTTTACCAACGTGCCCGGCCTGCGCGTGGTCATGCCGTCTTCGCCGCAGCGCGCCTATGGCCTGCTGCTGGCGGCGATCCGCGATCCGGACCCGGTGATCTATTACGAGCCCAAGCGCATCTACCGCCAGTACAAGGAACTGGTGCCCGACGACGGCGAAGCGCTGCCGCTGGACGTGTGCTTCGTGCTGCGCGACGGCGCGGACGTGACCATCGTCAGCTGGGGCGCGCAGGTCAAGGAAGCCCTGGAGGCGGCCGACACGCTGGCGGCCGAAGGCATCAGCGCCGAGGTCATCGACGTGGCCACCCTGACCCCGCTGGACTTCGACACCATCGCCGAATCGGTAGCCAAGACCGGCCGCTGCGTGATCGTGCACGAGGCACCGCGCACCGCCGGCTTCGGTGCGGAGATCGCCGCGCGCCTGGCCGAGGAATGCATGTACGACCTGCTGGCGCCGGTGGAACGGGTGACCGGCCCGGACACGCACATGCCGCTGTTCCGTCTGGAAATGAAATACATGCCCAGCGCCGAGCGCGTGGTCGCCGCGGCCAAGCGCACCCTCGCCCGCGGCTGAGTCGTCGTGCGCGCCCGCGTGATCGCTGCCCACCGTGCGCCCGACCGCGAAGCGATCCGCGTGGCCCGCGGCGAAACGGTGATCCTGGGCGAGACCGACCACGAATGGCCGGATTTCGTCTGGGCCACCCTCGCCCAGGGCCTGGGTGGCTGGATGCCGGCCAATGTGTTTCAGGTCGACGACACCGGCGCGGCCACCGCGCGGCAGGACTACGACACGCGTGAACTGGACGCCGACCCCGGCGATCTGATCACGCTCGACCGCGAGCACGCCGGCTGGTGGTGGGCGCACGACGCACACGGGCGCAGCGGCTGGATCCCCGCGCGTTCCATTGAACTCATTCAAGAGAACTAGGTCCTACTGACGCGATTGGAACCAACCACGCCGCGCTTGAGTGGGTGCGAGGCAAGGAAGAAAGAAGGAATTATGTCGATAAACGACCGAGTGATGACGTCGAGCCGCGCACTGCGCGGTGAGGACCGCGCGCACTCAAGCGCAGCCCTGCGGATTGCCGTGTCCGGCCGCCAGCCGGCCGCGCACGGCTTGAACAGGCAGCCAGCCTGCCACTGCACCACGCACAACCACCTGGCGGCCGGACACGACAACGTGGCTGGTCCCAATCACGTCAGTAGGATCTACCCATGAGCGAAAGCAAGACCTTCCACCTTCCCGACCTGGGCGAGGGCCTGCCCGATGCGACCATCGTCGAGTGGTTCGTCAAGGAAGGCGACACCATCCGCCTGGACGAGCCGCTGGTGTCGATGGAGACGGCCAAGGCCGTGGTCGAAGTGCCTTCGCCCATCTCCGGCAAGGTGCTGAAGCTGGCCGGCGCCGCCGGCGATGTGGTCGTCACCGGTGCGATGCTGGCCGAGTTCGCGCTCGACCCCAGCCTGCCGCAGCGTGCCGATAGCCAGGACACCGGCCATCAACATGGTCCGCCCAAGGCCTCGGCCACCCCCAGTACCGGCCAGCAGGCCAGCAGTGACGCGGGCAAGGTCGTAGCCTCAGACGACGGTGGCGAAATGGCCAGTGGCGAGCGCGATGATGCCGGCACCGTGGTCGGCGCGATGCAGTCTTCCAACACCGTGCAGGCCGAGGCGGCCGTGGCCGTCGGCGGCATCAAGGCGATGCCGGCGGTGCGCGCGACGGCGCGCAAGCTGGGCGTGGACCTGGCCCGCGTGCGCGCCACCGGCGCCGACGGCGTGGTGACCATGGCTGACGTGAAGCAGGCCGCAGCTGATGGTTCGCGCTTACTCCCCTCTCCCTCCGGGAGAGGAGTCGGGGGTGAGGGTGCGGCCGCCGGACATGTCGTCGCGCGCGCCGTCCCCACGCCCCAACCCCTCTCCCAGGGGGAGAGGGGCTCGGAGCGCGCCCGCACCGCGCTTTCGGCCAGCGGCAGGCCGATGCGGACCGCGCCCCCGGGCGTGAGCGCCAGCGGCCAGCCCGAACCGCTCAAGGGCGTCCGCCGCAACATGGCCCGCGTGATGGCCGATGCGCACGCGCAGGTGGTGGCCACCACCCTCAGCGACGACGCCGACGTGCATGCCTGGACGCCGGGCAGCGACGTCACCGCACGCCTGGTGCGCGCCATCGTCGCCGCCTGCAAGGCGGTGCCGGCGATGAATGCCTGGTTCGACGGCCAGGCGCTGACCCGTACCCTGCACCCGCACGTGGACATCGGCATCGCCGTGGACACCGACGACGGCCTGTTCGTCCCCGCCCTGCGCAACGCCGACCTGCTCGATGCCGGCAGCGTGCGCGAGTCGGTCAACCGCCTGCGCAGCCAGGTGCTCGACCGCAGCATCCCGGCGACCGAACTGACCGGCTACACCATCTCGCTGTCCAACTTCGGCATGTTCGCCGGCCGCTACGCCACGCCGATCGTGGTGCCGCCGTGCGTGAGCATCGTCGCCGCTGGCCGCGCGCGCTTCCAGATGACGCCGGTGATGGGCGGTTTCGAATCGCACAAGGTGATCCCGCTGTCGGTCACCTTCGACCACCGCGCCTGCACCGGCGGCGAGGCCGCGCGTTTCCTGCGGGCGCTGATCGACGATCTGGCACTGGCGGACTGACGCCGCTGCACCGCCGACCCATGACGACGCCGGCGCCATGCCGGCGTCGTCGTCTGCGCAGTAACCTCGCGATAAGCCCACATCGCCCAGCGTAGGATGTCGCCTGGATCCGGCGCGTGCGCGCTCGGGTCATTCGCTTTTGACTCCCGACGACGCCATTTTCGTTCTTCCGCATGCCTTTCGACTCGCTCGGTTTCGCCCCTGATCTGTTGCCGCTGCTGGCCCGTGCATTGGAACAGGCCGGCGTTGCCGCACCCACACCGGTGCAGCAGCAGGCGATCCCGCCGATGCTGCAGGGCGATGACCTCCTGATCCGCGCGCCAACCGGCAGTGGCAAGACCGCTGCGTTCGCGCTGCCGCTGCTGCAGCGGTGCGCGCAGGCCAAACGGTGCACCTCACAGCAGCTGCATGCGCTGGTGCTGGTGCCCACGCGCGAACTGGCGACCCAGGTCACCGAGACGCTGGTGCAGCTGAGTAGCCAACTGCCGCAGCGTCCGCGCGTGGTCACCGCGATCGGCGGAGTGTCGATCAATCCGCAGCTGATGGCGCTGCGCGGCGGCGCGGAGATCATCGTGGCCACGCCGGGGCGCCTGCTCGACCTGATCCGGCACAACGCGTTGCGGCTGGAGACGCTGTCCACGCTGATCCTGGACGAGGCCGACCAGTTGCTGGCGCTGGGCTTCGGCGAGGAGCTGGCCGCCATCGAGACATTGCTGCCGGCCCGACGCCAGACCGTGCTGGTCTCGGCCACGCTGCCGGACAACATCGCCGCGCTGGCCCGCCGATTGCTGCGCTCGCCGCACCAGATCGACTGCGACGCGGAGATGCAGCAGGCACCGGACATCCGGCAGCGCGCGATCGAAGTCGACCCGCAACAGCGCACCGCGCTGCTGCGCCACCTGCTGCAGGACGAAGGCTGGACCCAGGCGCTGGTATTCGTCGCCAGCCACCACACTGCCGATACCGTGGCCGACAAACTGGATCGCAACGGCGTCGCCGCGCAGGCCTTGCATGGCACGCTCAGCCAGGGCCGGCGCCAGCAGACGCTGCGCGATTTCCAGAACAATACCCTGCGGGTGTTGGTCGCCACCGACGTGGCCGCGCGCGGGCTGGATATCCCGGCGCTGCCGCTGGTGGTGAACTACGACCTGCCTCGTGCGGCGGCCGACTACACCCACCGCATCGGCCGCACCGGGCGTGCCGGCACCAGCGGCACCGCGATCAGCTTCATCAGTGCGGCGAACGAGCCACAGCTGCGCCTGATCGAAAAACGCCAGCAGCTCCGCATCCCGCGCGAACGCATCGCCGGCTTCGAGCCTTCAGTGGTGACGACCACGCCGGCACTGGTCGGCGATCACAACGGCGGCATCAAGGGCCGCCGGCCCAGCAAGAAGGACAAGCTGCGCGCCGCGCAGGCGGCGGCCAAGCCGGACTGAACCGCGCGAGTCCGCGGCGTGGTCGCGATTTTTTACTCTTCGTCGTCGAAGTCTAGCTCGTCCGATGGCGCGACCTTCTCGGCCGGCGGTGCGTTGCGCTTGCCCGGCTTAGCGATCACCTCGACGTAGAACTGGCTGCCGCCCTCGGCCACCAGCGTATCGATCGCCCGGATCAGCTCACCGGACGACAGCTCCCGGGCGTTGGCTTGATCTGTCCCGAAACGCGCATCGAAACGCCACACGTCCGCGTCGGCCGGCAGCGTCTTGCGCTGCTCGCGGGCGATGTACTTGCGGATGTCGTGCTTGCTGGCCTCCACCAGACGGTCGCGGTTCTTGCCTTCGATCTGGAGCTGGTAGGTCTTTTTCATGGCATATCGGTTCAGAACGGACGCCTATTGTGAGGCCCAGCACCGCCGCAACGCGAATCGAGCCGCGCACGCCAGTGGAACGCCGACGCGCATTCGCCCGACAGCGTTCCACCAATGGCGAGTTCCCGAATCGGCGTAATCCACGATGGCATGACGATCGCGATTTTTTCGGCGGCCTGATGTGCGCGCGGAAGCAACGGCTTTCTCCATACACCCATCTGTTCCTTCTTCTCCGCTCGCTGGGATTTCGAAGTGAGCGCCAGCGGCGAATCCATCGCCGCCATGCCGCCTTCATCCTCCGCTTCACCGATAATCCATGATCCGCTGATCAAGGATCTCTGCCATGAGCGATACCCACGTGCACGGCCTGCGCATCCTGGTCGCCGGCGGCAGTCGCGGCATCGGCCTGGCCATGGCCGACGCGTTCGCACGCGAAGGCGCCCAGGTGTCGATCTGCGCCCGCAGCGAAGGCCCGCTGCAGGAGGCGGTGGCCACGCTTTCGCGCCATGGGCGCGCGGTCCATGCCCTGTCCTGCGACCTGTCCGACCCGGCCCGGATCGAAGCCTGGGTCGAAGCCGCGGCCGCGGCGCTGGGTGGCATCGACGTGGTGGTCAACAACGCCTCCGGCTACGGCAACGGCACCGACGACGCCAGTTGGCTGGCCGGCTTCAACGTCGACCTGATGGCCGCCGTGCGCACCAACCGGATCGCGCTGCCGCACCTGCGCCGCAGCAGCGCCGCGTCGATCATCAACATCAGCTCGATCAACGGCTCGGTACCGACGCCGCGCGCGACCGCCTATTCCACCGCAAAAGCCGCGCTGAATTACTACACGGTGACTCTGGCCACCGAACTGGCGCGCGCGAAAATCCGGGTCAACGCGATCGCGCCGGGCTCGATCGAGTTCGCCGATGGCCTGTGGGACAAGCGCAGGACCGCCGAGCCGGCACTCTACGAGCGCATCCGCGGCAGCATCCCGTTCGGCCGCTTCGGCGCGGTCGAAGATGTGGCCGAGGCGGCCGTATTCCTGGCATCGACCCGGGCCCGCTGGATCACCGGCCAGGTGCTGGCGGTCGACGGAGGCCAGGCACTGGGCGCCTGAACGCGGCGCGGCGTAAGCTCGCCGCATCGCCTCCCGGGAGCACATCCATGGCCCATCGCAGCCGCCTTGCCGGTTTCATCATCGACTGCCACGACGGCAGCCTGTCCGAGGGCGCCGCCTTCTGGAGCCAGGCCTTGGGACTGGCGGTCACCGATCCGGACGAGGGCGGCGAAGACCGCTACGCCATCCTGCAGGAAGGTCCGGGCGGCCTGGATATCCAAGTGCAGAAGGTCGAGCATCCCTCGCGCGTGCACCTGGACATCGAGACCGACGACATCCAGGCCGAGGTCGCGCGCCTGGAAGGCCTCGGTGCCAAGCGTGTGCAGTTCGTGCGTGAGCGCTGGTGGGTCATGGAAGCACCAACCGGCCACCGCTTCTGCGTGGTGCCGATGCGCGACCCGGAACGCCACGCGCTGCCCAACGCCTGGGATTAGCTTGTTCCCGGAAAACGCTCGACGCGTGACCTACGCCAGCCTTGCAACTTCCGAGAAATAGATCAGCACCAGCCCTGTCCCGAGCACCGACAGCAGGCGGGACGCCAGCGGCGCCCGGTGTCCGCGGAGATGCGCCCGGTGGATTTCGCCCAGGCGCTTGTTCAACAGGCCCCGGCGCCCGTCGATCGCCATCGCGCCAAGGCAGCAGGCGGTGCCTATGGCACCGACCCACCACGGGTGGATCGGATGATCGGTAAACAGCGCGACACTGGCGAGCCCAAGGACGCTCCACAGCACAAGAAGGAAAATCAGCAGCTGCGATGTCCGCACGAGACCCAGCCAGTCCCTCCAGCCCGGTGCTTGCCTGGGCAAGGCCATCCTTCGCTCCTGTCGAGTCAGCGATCCTGCGATGGTGACCAATTTCGGCCGGTGCTGCGTGTCACGCGCTGACACAGGCGATTCAGGCAGCCCGCATGGCCGCTTAGCGCCGGTCGCGATCCAGCCAGCAGGCCAGGCCCTGCGCGTTGAGTTCGATATCCATCGCCAGCGCCTGTTCCACCGCGGCATCGTCCAGCGGCACCTGCGCCTCGCGCGCCCGCTGCAGGTACAGCGCGGTCAGTGCTTCAACCAGCCTGGCGTGGCGGTCGGGCTTGCCATCGGCATCGCGGCCCAGCTTTTCCATCGCGTTGATCTGCTCGTACAGGTCCTGGGCGAGCTTCTCCACTTCGGCATAGGACTGGCCGACGCGGTCGTAATGGGTCAGGTACATGCCCTGCGGCCGATAGGCCAGCATGCGCGCGATGGACTGCTTGAGCGCTTCGGGTTCGAACTGCACCGGCGAGCTGGTCGGCAGGATGAAGGCACCCTGCGGGCCGTCGAGTTCGCGATAGGACAGGCCGAAGGTATCGCCGGTGAACCAGCAGGCACTGCGCGCGTCCCACACGCAGTAGTGATGCTTCGCGT